>ENA-OQBV01000148-OQBV01000148.1-human-gut-metagenome-genome-assembly--contig:-NODE-148-length-41222-cov-6.082346_pt1 | contig 41222 bp, 28 predicted proteins | sample MGYA00242750_ERZ504559 | MGnify/ENA primary metagenome ERZ504559 (study PRJEB26092, sample SAMD00036230) | human gut metagenome | host: Homo sapiens | study: EMG produced TPA metagenomics assembly of... | reverse complement strand
CGCACGATGCATTTGCCAGAAAAAGAAGCATTCAGAATGTTTTATTTTTATCAATTTTCCTGAGGTGTCACTACCCCTACAGCCCATGCTATTTGCATCCCTTTTCTATCACTTCCCGAAGTGCATATCGCTGATGCTCTGTAAGCTTTTTTGGAATCGTTTCAGCTGCTGGTTCTCATAATCGGAAGGCAGGATTACTGCTGCCGCATACACGGCTCCAGCCAGACAACCACGTCCGGCTTCATCACATCCGGCTTCAATCAGGTCTTTATGCAAATAAGGCAATAACATATACGTCGTTTTATTTTCGGGGTGCAAAGGTACGGCTTTTTGAAGGAATTACGTATCTATTTTATTTCTAAGTTATCAATAACTTATCTACTATGATTGTTAATATTCTGTTTTTCATATCTTTTTTTATGATTATAAGAGTTTTTATAACTTTGTAAAAATCAAAAAACAAAAATGAAAAACATCAGCTTTTATATAATAGGATTATTGTTCCTTTTTCTCCCCCAATTCATCCATGCCCAGACAACAGATACTGATGTCAACAGTTTCTTAGACAAGGCTGAGAAAGAATTGTATACGAATCCGCAACAAGCGGCATATTATGCAACAAAGGCACGAGCAATGGCAACCTCATCTTCTCAACAATCACAAGCACTCTATATTTATGCACAAGCTGAAAAATTACTTGGAGATTTCGACGGATGTATTCAAGCTTTATACGAAGCAGACGCATTAGTTTCCAAAAATGAGAATGACTTGAAAGGGCATATCTATAATTTAATGAGTGTAGGATACTGCAACTTGGGAGATTATACTAAAGCAATCAATCTAAGCGATAAAGCCATTTCACTGTTTAAAACGGAAAACGATTCCCTTAATTTAGCTTTATGCTATAACAACCGTGGTATCATACATACCTATATTAATGAATTTCAACAAGCGGAACGTTTCTTAAAACAAGCATTGGCCATTAACCGATCCTCAAAGAATCTTAAAAGCATAGCCAGTAATCTAAACAATTTATGTTTGTTCGAAGGTAATATAGAAGAACAGCTGGAATGGATAAATGAAGCAATCATTATCAACAAACACCTGAATGCGACATGGTCATTGGGAGAAAACTATAATAATCTAGGAAAACTTTATTATTATGCTCATAAATATCCACAAGCTATTGCTGCACTAGAGAAAGCCTATCAACTGGCCTTAAATATAGGAGCCAAAGGAGTTATATGTGACAATTACGAATATTCGGCATTAGTATATAGTGCCATAGGTGACTATCGGACTGCTTATGAAAAACAAACTTCACTGTATGCTTTAAGTAAAGAAATACAAAGTGAAAACAAACTTCGCACCGTAGAACAGCGCATTGCGCAGGAAAAGCTCCTGGCGCAACAGCAAAAAGAAGAGTTACAGCAACAAGAGTATAAAATCAGATTACTCCGACGCAATATCGTCACAATTCTGACTGTTGCTGCATTAGTGGCCATAATCGGTTTTCTACTACACCAGCGATTTAAACGTAAAAAGAAAATCCAGCTGCTTAATGCCCAATACCGAATAGAACAATCTGAACATGAAATAGCCAAACTCAAAATGCAAAAACAAAAGGCAGAGTTGGAAAATGTACAACATGCACTTGAAACCAGCAAACAAGAAACAACAAACTTTGCTGTATTCTTGCAAAGTCGTAATGAACTTCTGGACAAGATACAAGAGCAGGTGCGCCAAGGTTATCGGATGGAAAAGCAAGAATTAATCCCTCACCTAAAAAAGATCAATGCATTTATCAGCCAATATCAAGCCACCAACAAGAACAACAGCATGACACTACAGACAATAGACGAAAAAATGAAAGAATTTCTTGCTCACCTTACCGAACGCCATCCTAATTTGACGCAGGGAGAAAAGCATTTGGCAAGTCTATTACGTGTCAATTTGTCGACCAAAGAAATAGCTATGCTAACAGGAAACACACCAAAGACTATCAACATGAATCGTTATCGACTGCGTAAGGCATTAGGCTTATCCTCCGAAGAAGATCTTATCGCTTATATCCAGTCTATCTAAGTAAATCTCAAAATAAACTTATCTGATAAAAATCCCGGCAATAGTTACACAATAACCATTGCCGGGATTTTTACATTCTTAAACAAATTAAAACAACAGGAAGAGTAATCTGAACAGCAAGAAAAAGGATGTTTCTACGACTATTTTCCGTGACAATATCAAAATGCTCTTTTGTAGATATACAAGTAAAGCATATATTATTAATAATCAATACATTAGAATAACACGAGTAGACATAAAACAAGCGTAAAAATCCCTTATGTAGATACTTTGTAACAACAAAACATATTCACTTCAATGGCATTTTGAATATATTTGGATATCGAAAAAATCAGTTGACTAACCTTAACATAAACAAAAAACACAAATGAAAAAAGATGTTGTATCTAAAGTATGGCAGTTAATATTTCTGCTAGCTTTATCAATTCCGATGTCAGGATTTGCACAAGCAATCCAAGTGAAAGGAACGGTACTCGATGCATCAGGCATGACAGTTATCGGTGCCAGCGTATTAGAAAAAGGAACAACCAATGGAGTCATCACCGACATGGATGGTAACTTTGAATTAAGCGTGTCTCCTAAAGGTACTCTTGTTATTTCTTATGTAGGTTTCCAAACTCAGGAAATCGCAGTAAACAATCAACGCAATTTTAAAATTACACTTAAAGAAGATACAGAAGTTTTAGACGAAGTAGTCGTAGTAGGTTATGGTACAATGAAGAAAAGCGACATGACCGGAGCTATTTCATCAGTAGATGTTGACGAACTGACTAAGCGTACGACTACCAATCCGGCAGAAGCGCTGCAGGGAAAGATTGCCGGAGTCAATATCATGAAGTCGGGAGGTAATGCAGGAGCTGGAGTTTCTGTTAAGATTCGTGGTGTCAAATCATTCGGCGATAATGAACCTCTCTACATTATTGATGGATTCCCCGGTGATATCAACAGTGTAAACCCTGTCGATATTCAATCTATGGAAGTACTGAAAGACGGTGCAGCAGCTGCCATCTATGGTTCTGTAGCAGCAAACGGTGTAGTCATTATCACAACCAAGAACGGTAAAAAAGGTGAAACACACATTGATTTCAACACTTATCTGAGTATGACTACCGTAGCCAAACGTATGGAGTTCTTAAACGCAGAACAATATAAGTCTACTATCAAACAAATGTATATCAATGCAGGACGTGAAGACGAAATTCCTGCTTACTGTACAACCGACACAGGTGTAGACACTAACTGGCAAGACGAAATGATGCGCAACGGTCTTTCACAAAACTACATGTTCAGTGTACGTGGAGGTGGAGAAACAGCTCAATACTCTGTATCATATAATCATGCTGACGATAAAGGTATCTTCCTCGGAAACGATTTCCGTCAGGATAATGCGCGTATGAAACTCCACATGAGTAAATACATCTTTGATCTGGATGCTAACTTAGGCTTCCGCTATACAAAAAGTCATCAGCCGACTTATTCATTGAAAGAAGTCTACAACATTTCACCGCTTGTTCCGGTATACGATGAAAATGAAAAATATGGTTTCGGACTGACAGCCTCTCAGGGATTACCTTCGAACAATAACCCGATGGCAGACTATTACTATCAGGATGAAGCAGAAAAAACATTCAGCACTACCGCAAATGTTTCTCTAGGTATTAAAATCACTTCATGGTTGAATTTCAAAACCAGCTACGCTTATCGTGGTAAACATTACCGTTACACTTTACATTATCCTGATTACATTTCAAATGCACAGCAAACACACTTATATCCTTACAACAGTGAATCTACTTATTATTGGGAAGAACAGACTATAGACAACATTTTAAACTTCAACAAGGAATTTGGCAAACACAGCCTGAACGCCATGATAGGTTCTTCTATCACTTCTACAAAAAATACTTCAAATGGTGTTGCAGTAGAAGGATTTGCAACCAGATATACAGTAGATTAAAAACGGTAATTTGGTCAGCACCAACGAACCTTCAGGATTCCTGGATCCTAGTTTCGACACGATCGATGCAGGAAAAGGTGGTACATATACAGGAGAAGGAACAAAATACGAATATAACCGTGCCTCTTTCTTCGGACGTATCAACTATAACTTTGACAATCGCTATCTGATTCAGGCAACCATGCGTTACGACGGTTCTTCAAAATTCGGAAAGAACAACCGTTGGGGATGTTTCCCATCTATAGCATTAGGCTGGCGCATCAGTGAAGAAAAATTCTTCCCGAAGAATACATTTATCAATAACTTGAAGTTCCGCGTCAGCTGGGGACGTCTGGGTAATGAAAATGCATTAGGATATTACGATTTCCAGGCATTGATATCTTCTTACAATACTTATTACGGAGGTTACGTACAAGGTAGTGGAAGCAACCCATGGGCAGGTGCTGTTGCATGGAACATGGAGCGTAACGACTTGAAATGGGAAACAACAGATACCAAGAATATCGGATTCGACTACGCTATGTTCAATAACCGTCTGACTGGTAGCATCAACTACTATATCAACCAGACTGAAGATTTGCTGATTACCAAAAAACTTTCTCCGTCTGCCGGATATCAAAATCCGATTTTAAATGTCGGCAAAATCAGAAACAGAGGATTCGAATTAGAATTGAACTGGAACGACCGCATTAAAGACTTTGAATATGGCATCGGATTCAACCTCAGTACAACTCATAATGAAGTAATCAGCCTTGCAGATAAAGGTCAGGCTCTTTACTGTACAGGTCTGGTATATGGAACCGACTATACACCTGCTTATGCAACAGAAGGTAAGCCTATCAGTGCCTTCTACTTATATCGCACAGACGGTATTTTCCAGAGTGATGCTGAGGCAGCTGCATATGTAAATGCCAATGGTGAAAGACTTCAACCTAATGCTAAAGCCGGTGATATCCGTTTCAAGGATATCAATGGTGATGGAGTATTGGACGAAAACGACCGTGAATATTGTGGAACCGGTATTCCTAAAGTAGAAGCCAACCTGAACCTGACCGCAGGTTATAAAGGATTTGACCTGAGCCTTTTATTTGGAAGCGCATGGGGACATAAGCTGTTCAACGGTAACCGATATTTCTACGAAAGCATGCAGACACCGGGACAAATGCTGACCAGCGTGTTAGATGCATGGACACCGACAAATACGGATACAGACATGCCTCGTGCCGTATTGAACGATCCTAACAGAAACGCACGTGAATCTGACCGTTTCCTCGAAAACGGAAACTTTGTCCGCTTGCGTCAGGCTCAGCTCGGATATACCTTGCCGACAAATATCCTGAAGAAGGCATATATCGAAAAATTACGTTTCTATATCAGCGGTGAAAATCTGTTTACTATCACGAAGTATTCTGGAACAGATCCTGAATTCTCAAGAAGCAGTCCTCTGGATACAGGTATTGACAGTTACATTTTCCCATTTACCCGTTCATTTACAGTAGGAGCGCAATTAACATTCTAATACATACAAACTCAGCATTAAGAATATGAAAAAGATATTTTATTTAGCAAGTATAATATGCCTCGCCCTGTCATCTACTTCATGCGAGGACTTCCTGACCGTAGAGTCACCGGACGAACTGACAACAGACAATTACTGGAGAAATGAACAGGATGCACAAGCTGGACTGGCAGCAGCCTATTCACAACTCTATCATGGTGATACATATGCAACTAGTGAAGTGCGATGGCCAACCGAAGAATACCGTGCAGACATTGTCAATTTAGGTAGTGATGCCGGTAACTACGACCAGTGGGTAGCACTTTATTATTTCAACTATACCAATGGTAATACTCAGTTCTCTTATTATTATCAGGATTTATACAGAGGAATCAACTTTGCCAACCAGGTATTAGCCAATGTTCCGAATATCCCGAATCTGGATGAGAACAAGCGTAACGAACTTCTTAACGAAGCACATTTTCTGAGAGGATATTATCATATGATGTTATTGCTCAACTGGGAAAAAATCATCATCCGCAACGAATACATTAAAGAGTCTTCTCAATTGAACCGTCCGTTATCCGAACGTACAGCCTGCTGGGATTTCATTCTGGAAGAACTGGAAAACTACGCAGCCCAACTGCCGGAAAGCCGGAACGAAAATGAATTAGGACGTGCTACCAGCGGTACTGCTTATGCTTATATCGGTTTTGCCTATCTGACTCGTGCATACGAAGAACCTGAAAAGAAAAGCACTTATCTGGACAAAGCTCTTACAGCGCTGAACAATGTAAAAGGATATTCACTCGTAAGCGGAGAAAACCTGATAGGAATGTTTAACGGAACAAACAAAAACTGTTCTGAATCTATATTCGAAGTACAGTACAGCAAGAGCGAAGCAAATGGTTCTGTACACTATTCTTACCTGAACCAATGGATTGGTGCGAAAGAGTTGAACGGATATGATGAAATTCTGCCTAGCAACATGCTGATGGAAGAATATATGAAAGGAGGTAAGTTGAACGACGGACGCTATGACGAACGTCTGTACAACACAATCTACTTCCAGTGCGACTACTTCAACGACGGAACAGGAAGAGTTATGGGAAAAGAATATGACGAATTGTTTGGAGGTGAGAATAAACCGGTATTCCGTAGATTTACCTCTCCGACACTTGAAGAGATGCAAGAAGCATGCGCTATAAACATTCCATTGATGCGCCATGTGAATGTATTGCTCATGAAAGCTGAAGTATTAAACGAACAAAACCATCCAGAACAGGCTATTCCTATTATCAATGAAATTAGAAGTGTACATGGTAATATGCCTCCGATGGAAGGTACAACCCAGCAAGAGGTACGCGATCAGATAGAACATGAACGCATTCTTGAATTCCCATTGGAAAGTTACCGCTGGTATGATTTACGCCGGTGGGGAAAGACAGCGTCTGCATTACAAAAGGCAGGCCGCACAGGATTCGATGAAAGCAAGTTGTTCTACCCAATACCTAAATGGGAGATTGATGCAAATCCTGAAGTAAAATAAAGAAATCTTCCGGTTCGGAAGATGTTGCTCTTCCGAACCCTTTTCTTTACTTTTGCCCACAAAAAAGATTACAAAAAAGAATATGTTTACTGTTATCGGATTAATGTTAGGAGGTATGGCAATAGGTTTCCTGCTCCGTCGCCAAGAATTTTCGTGGATAAATAAAGTCATAACATCACTAATCTGGGTACTCCTTTTTTTATTAGGAGTAGAAGTAGGAGGAAATCGCCAGATAGTAGAAGGACTTGCAACTTTAGGAGTAGAAGCCTTTACCATTACGCTGGCATGCGTATTGGGAAGTTGTATCTTCGCTTGGGGACTATGGTATCTCCTGTATAAAAAGAAAGGAGGAAAAGCATGAAAGGCAGTTTGATCATTGTCGGATTTTTTGTTCTTGGAACATTATGCGGGGCTTTTCATCTCATCCCTTTCGACGTAGCACAAAGCAATATCAGCTTCTATGCCTTATGTGCATTGATGTTCAGTGTAGGCCTAAGTATCGGAAACGATCCACAGACCTTGAGAAATTTCCGTTCGCTGAATCCAAGACTGATCTTCCTGCCTGTTGCTACTATACTGGGAACCATATCGGCAGCTGCACTGGTGAGCCTCATTCTTCCCCACCGGAGTGCCGCCGACTGTATGGCAGTTGGTTCGGGCTTTGGTTATTATTCACTATCCAGCATCTTCATTACGCAATATAAAGGACCGGAGCTAGGAACCATTGCTTTACTTTCTAACATAACCCGTGAAATAATTACTTTGTTGTGTGCCCCTCTACTGGTTCGGTGGTTCGGAAATCTGGCACCGATATCAGCAGGAGGAGCTACGACAATGGATACTACCCTGCCTATTATAACCCGTTATGCAGGTCAGCAATTTGTCGTAGTTTCCATTTTTCACGGATTCGTAACCGATTTTAGTGTACCATTTCTTGTCACCTTCTTTTGTTCCATCTAAGAAAAATACCAAATTCTATGAAGAAGCACTTTTTTTATCTAACATACATGTTTGCCCTTGCAGCTACATTGCCGGCCAATGCCGACAATGTGCCCTGGCAAAACCCACAGATAAACGAAATAAACCGTGAAGCAATGCATGCACACTTCATTCCATTCATCAATGAAGATGCAGCATTGGCACAGCAGGCATTACCTGACTTACAACGTTTCGAAATAAATTCAAAGACCGAACGACGTGTTTCACTTAACGGCACTTGGAAATTTCTTTTCTCCAAGAATAACGATGCTTGTCCTGCCGATTTTCATAAACCGGGATACAGCACACGCAAATGGAAAAACATAGAAGTACCAGGCAGTTGGGAACTTCAAGGATTTGATGCCCCCATTTATACCGACGTATCTTATCCATTCCCTTGCAATCCACCGTATGTACCAGCAGACTATAATCCGGTAGGAGCTTATGTCCGTGAATTCACAGTACCCGAAGACTGGGACGGAATGGATATCTTCCTCGACTTCGAAGGGGTAGAATCTGCATATTATTGCTGGGTAAACGGAGAACTTGCCGGATACAGCGAAGACAGCCGTCTGCCGGCTCACTTTAATGTAACCAAGTTATTAAAAAAAGGGAAAAACAAGCTGGCTGTCAAGGTATTCAGATACAGTGACGGATCTTACATGGAAGATCAGGACTACTGGAAATATAGCGGAATAGAACGAGATGTCTATTTGTATGCGCGTCCACAAAGCCGAGTAAAAGACTTCAAACTCACGGCCGAACTGATCAATCAATATAAAGACGGTGATTTTGATGTAAATATCACACTGAATCAGCCTCAGCAAGGTCAGCGTGTAGAGTTCAAATTACTGGATGCAAAAGGTAATGCTCTTTACACTCAGGATAAAGAAATAAAAAACAACACCGACACATTATTGTCTGGCAAAAAAACTACTTAAGGATGCTCTGGCATGGACAGCCGAAACACCTAATCTTTACACACTGGTTGTCAACACATTCGACCAGCAAGGAAAACCGATGGAATCATTTGCACATCCATTCGGATTCCGCACTGTAGAAATGAAAAACGGACAACAACTTATTAATGGTGTACCCGTATTGTTCAAAGGAGTAAACCGACACGAACACGATCCATATAAAGGACGCTCCATCGATGTCGCAAGTATGTTGACGGATATCCGGCTGATGAAGCAATTCAACATAAACGCTGTACGTAACTGCCATTATCCAGACCACTACCAATGGTATGCATTGTGCGACAAGTACGGACTATATCTGGTTGGCGAAGCAAATATCGAGAGCCATGGAATGATGAGTCACAAAGATGGAACACTTGCCAATTATCCGGAATGGGAACCTGCATTCATGCAACGCATGAGCCGTATGGTTATGCGCGACCGCAACTGTACAGCTATTGTTACATGGTCATTAGGTAACGAATCAGGTTATGGTAAACATTTCGAAACAATATACGACTGGACCAAGAAAACAGATCCTACCCGTCCGGTACAATACGAAGGTGGAGGTTACGAAGCTAAATCGGATATTTATTGCCCGATGTATCCCCGCATCTGGTCGCTCCGTCGTCACATTAATCAGCGCGATGCACGCCCGATGATTATGTGCGAATATGCTCATGCAATGGGAAACAGTGTCGGCAACCTGCAAGATTATTGGGATTTAATCTATAAGTACGACCAGTTACAAGGTGGATTTATCTGGGACTGGGTAGACCAGACATTTGCAAAGAAAGACGAAAAAGGGAAAGATATCTGGGCGTATGGAGGAGATATGGGCTATGTAGGAGTACACAACGACTCCAACTTCTGTGCCAATGGACTGATTGCAGCCGACCGTTCTTTACATCCGCATATTTATGAAGTGAAGAAGGTATATCAGTACATTCACTTCCGTCCTGTAGCCTTTACTGCCAATCGGATTAATATCACTAACTGGCATGATTTCATCGACCTATCCGGTTATCAGTTGCGCTGGACAATAGAAGCTGACGGTAAAAGCATTCAGCAGGGAGTAATGGATTTTCCACAGATACCGGCACGACAAAGCCGGGAGATCGTACTTCCTATGCAGACTATTGCCGCAAGTGAAAAAGATTATTTCTTGAAACTGGAAGCAATTACCCGCCAGGATGCTCCTATGATTCCGGCAGGACATATAGCTGCAATGGAACAGTGGCAACTGCCTGTAGAGCAAATAGCTCAAAACATAGAGCCAATTGACGGTTCACTAAGATCTGAACGTACTCCGGAAAGCATCAGTCTGAGTGGAACTAACTTCCGTATCAGCTTCTCCACAGCCGACGGAGAAATGACGGCTTTAGAATATAACGGAAAGAATCTCATAAAAGAAGGTCTGCAAGCTAACTTCTGGCGTGGATTGACAGATAATGACGTAGCCAATGGCACTCCCGAACGTTGCAGAATCTGGAAAGAAGCAGGTAAGGATGCGAAACTGAAAGACTTGAAATTAAATGAAAGGAGCGACAAACGTCAGGCCATTGTCACTGCTACATACCGCATGGAAAAGCAAGATGCCGACCTTAATATTAATTATATAATCCGCCCTGACGGTGCAGTGAAAGTTACCATGTCATTTATCCCTGGTCAAAAACAATTACCAGAAATGCCTCGTCTGGGTATGCGTATGATTTTGCCTGCCGATTATGAAATGATGACATGGCTCGGACGCGGTCCACATGAAAACTATGCCGACCGTAAGAACAGTGCTGCAATAGGTGTCTACACTGCTAGCGTATGGGAACAGTATCATCCGTACGTACGTGCACAGGAAACAGCAAACAAATGTGATGTACGCTGGGTAGCATTACGTAGCCAGTCAGGAGAAGGTCTGCTTGTCACCGGAGAAGAACCTTTGAGTATCAGTGCATGGAACTTCCCACTTGAAGACATCGGCTATCGCCCATTCAGCGTAGAGCGTCATCATGGAGGAAGCATAGAAAAACAAGATCTGGTATGGCTGAACATCGATCACATGCAAATGGGAGTAGGTGGCGATAATACTTGGGGAGCACAGGTACATCCTGAATATACAATAACTCCTCATGCATGGCAGTACAGCTTCACCATTCAACCTCTGGATAAGGAAATGGATGCAGCCTCACAGGCTCATAAGAGATTCTTCTAAAAGAAGCGTTTTTGGTTTACATACTTAAAAACATCAATCAACAATGAAAAAAAATACAATAAAGGTTTTGCTTCTGGGACTGGCTGCCGGCATTTCAGCCTGCACCACAGGTTCCCGACAGAATATGGCTCAGGAAAGAAACCGATATGAATTCAGCAATATCCTGAATATTGCGCTGACACCCGATTCAACCGTTCATCGCGCAGGATGTTTTACCGATGCAGGTTCGTGGATGGGATTTACCATACCGCAACAAGATAAATGGGTAAACGGATTTTGCGGTCCGTTCAGCATCGACAACCGGATATGGTTTGCCCAATCGATCGTGGAAGCCAGTCTTATAGGAGAAACAACAGCAATGACTCCCGACTCGGCATCTTACTTTCCAGGTGAAGCATATATATCCTCATCCTCCGGAACAGAAAGTATCAGCCAGCGAATGAATTTCATCAATGCTTCTACAGCTCTACTGCAAATAGAGAGCAACAGTGGAAAAGGACTTTGCTTTACAGCCAGACAATGGAATAATAATGTACATCTGGAAGCTGAGCGCAACATCGTTACAGCACGTCACTCCAACGGAGAGATTGTAACGTTAACGTTCGATTCTGACATCACGTTGACATGCGACGGGAAAAATTATGTTGCACAGACTGAACCCGGATGTAAGAAAACTGATATTGCCATTTCGTTCTTCGCTTCCGAAAAAGAACTTCCAGTAAGCGAACAACGCATACAAGCTCTGCTGAACAATCCTTCACAAGAGCTGAAGGCAAATGCAGACCGATGGAACGGATATTTACAAAAGATTCTACGCAACGACATGAAGCCTGAGTACGACCGTATTGCCGTAAAGTCTGCTGTAACACTGATTTCCAACTGGCGTACACACCGCGAAGGACTGTTGCATGAAGGAGTTATTCCCAGCCATGCGGTAGGCTATTTCGTCGGATTCTGGGCCTGGGACAGCTGGCGTTTCTCAGCAGCTCTGGCAAGCTTTGCTCCCGAACTGGCGAAAAACAATATTCGTGCCATGTTCGACTACCAGTTGCCCGACGGTATGATTATCGACTGTATCTATACCAATTCGGCAGATAATAATGCCCGCGACAGTAAGCCACCTTTGGTTTGCTGGGCTGTAGATGAAATATTTACTCACACCCAAGATACCACCTTCGTAAAAGAGATGTATCCGCAACTGCTTGCCTATTACAAATGGTGGTATGCAAAACGCGACCACAACCGTAACGGCATCTGTGAGTTTGGTTCTACCGACGGCACCCTGGAAGCTGCCGCATGGGAAAGTGGTATGGACAATGCCATTCGTTTCGACAACACAAAGATGCTGAAAAATGCAGACGATGCATGGAGTATGGATCAGGAAAGTGTGGACCTGAATGCATATCTAGCCTACGAATGTAAGTTACTGAAGAAATTTGCTTCGTTGATCGGCATTAGCTTTGATGGTCCCGACTACAGCGATAAAATCGCCGATTATTTCTTCGATGAAAAAATCGGATGGTTCTGTGACCGCCGGTTGAGTGATGGCAGCTTCATTGAAGAACCTGGATGCGAAGGATATACTCCGTTCTGGGTACAAATAGCCAGCAAGAAGCAAATGGATAAAGCCATTACACTGCTGACTGATACAACTAAGTTTTCAACTTATATCCCCTTCCCTACGGCTGCTGCCGATAATCCGAAATGTAATCCGAACGGATATTGGAGAGGTCCGATATGGCTCGACCAGACTTATCAGGCTATCAGGGGATTACGTAACTATGGCTACGGAAAACTTGCAGATCAATATACGGAGCAAGTATTCGAACGCTGCCAAGGGCTGAAAGAAGATGCTCCTATACATGAAAACTATGGCACACACAACGGAGAGCGCCTCCAGGCTCCTCACTTCAGCTGGAGCTCGTCGCATCTGCTGATGATGTACGAAGATTACGGAAAATAACATAACTCTTCATCTTACTTCAACAAGGGAAGGCTACTTTGTCTATCGGGTAGTCTTCCCTATTTTTTTACACCCATATAAATCACTCATTTCTCCCATTTTATTTATTTAACTATAAAAATTAGTTTATAAACTATATATTTTAGTTATTTGCAAAAAACAAGAGAAATATATGAAAAGACTCACTGCAAAAGAAGAAGAAATTATGGGTTTCTTCTGGACGAAAGGTCCTCTATTTGTAAAAGAACTGCTGACTTTTTACAATGATCCTAAACCGCACTTCAATACACTTTCTACCATTGTACGTGGATTAGAAGAAAAAGGTTATCTCTCGCACGAAGCATTCGGAAATACATATCGCTATTTCGCCATAGTAACAGAAGACAGCTTCCGTACCCGGACGTTGAAGAGTGTTATCAGCAAGTACTTTAATAATTCTTTTTTGGGAGCAGTATCGTCACTCGTAAAAGAAGAGGATATTTCCATCGAAGAACTAAAGGAACTGATACGGCAGGTGGAAGAAGGAGAAAACGAAAAGAAACAATAAACAATTCTGGATTATGGGAGCATTTTTTGTCTACATACTGAAATCATCGCTCTGTCTGGCTGTATTTTACCTGTTCTACCGGTTACTGTTAAGCAAGGAAACATTTCACCGCTGCAACCGGATAGCCTTACTGAGTATCATACTGCTTTCGTACATACTACCTCTGGCAACAATCACAACCAGTCAGCATACTATGGTCAGTACAGCTGTAACAACTGTAGAAGACTTGCTGATAATGTATGAGCAGCATGCGGTTCCCAATCAAGGATTACAGCCGGAATATGGTTTTCCCTGGCAAGAAATATTAATAATCTGTTATGTGGCAGGAGCTATATTTTTCATTCTTTGCCACCTCTGGTCGTTAGGGCGCATGCTCTATTTCATCCGTCACAATCAGCGCAAGCAACTCCCCGATGGAACGCTTCTGATAATTCACTCATGCAACTTTGCCCCTTTTAGCTGGATGAAATATATTGTTATTTCACAGGCCGACCTTAAAGAGAACGGACATGACATTCTGCTACATGAACAGGCACATATCCGTAATCATCACTCGTGGGATCTGCTGCTGGTTGAGGTTTGTAGCTGGCTACAATGGTTCAACCCCGCTATATGGCTACTCAAACAAGAACTGCAAAATATTCACGAATATGAAGCCGACGAAGAAGTCCTTCGTCAAGGAATCGATGCCAGACAATATCAAATGCTATTAATAAAAAAAGCCGTTGGCGCAAGGCTCTACTCTATTGCCAACAGCTTTAATCACAGTTCACTTAAAAAACGTATTACTATGATGATTCGAAAAAAATCCAATCCGTGGGCACGAGTCAAGTACTTGTATGTACTTCCACTGGCAACTGTTGCAGTTACCGTTTTTGCCCGTCCCGAAGTATCTCAACCATTAGAAAAGATTTCAAATGTCAAAGTTAGTGATTTATCGGATGCTATGAAAACGTATACCGACAAAAATCAACAAAACAATCAGTCTGCTCCGGATACAAAAATACGTCTGAGCATGAAAGTCGTAGACGAAACCGGACAGCCAGTACCACAAGCTACAGTAGTCATCACCAATACATCCAATGGTACACTTACAGACGATGACGGACATTTTTCACTGGAGGTAGGCGAAGATCAGAGTTTATGGATTTCGTATGTGGGTATGGAGTCGAAAAACATATCGGTAAAAGACTGTATCAAGCAGACGGATAAAACAATTCGACTAACAAGTGCTACCAGTGAATTAGATCTGACAGTTTCTCCTTCTGCACCTAAACCTGCCGTACAGAATGGAGAAACATTTACTGTAGTAGAACAAATGCCGGAATATCCTGGGGGAATGAAAGCATTGATGGGTTATCTCGCAGAAAACATACAATATCCGGCAGAATGTCAGAAAGCAGGCATTCAGGGAAGGGTTATTGTCCAGTTTGTAGTAAAGGCAGACGGCTCACTCGACAACTTCGAAATAAAGCGTTCTGTAAATCCGTTATTAGATGCAGAAGCTTTAAGAGTTATAAAAACTACCCCTAAATGGAAACCCGGAACCCAACATGGAAAGCCTGTTGACGTAAAATTTACTATTCCGGTTACTTTCTCACTTCCTGACAAACAGAAAGAACATACACCAACAGGAAACATATCTGACAGCTCGCTTACATTAAAGAAAACACTCTTTATCATTGATGGTAAAGAAGTTGAGCCCAAAGTTCTGAATGAAATAAATCCCGACCAGATCAGCTCCATAAATGTTATTAAGGATGGAACGGGCGTAACCATATTCGGGCCCAAAGCCCGTGATGGGGTAATACTGATAACGACAAAAAGATCTTCTACAACTTCTCAAGGCGAGTCGCTGGTTACAGGCCGTGTTACAGACGCTGCCGGAAACCCAGTTTCGGGAGCATGTATTACCATAAAAGGTACTACAACACAAACTACATCCGACAACGAAGGCAGGTTCACACTTACCGTTCCAAGGAAAGATGCCACACTGGAGGTCAGTTCCAGCAATATGAAAACCGCTACAGTAGGTGCCCAGCCATTGCTAAAAGTCGCATTAATCGAGTAGGAGGAAAACGAAGTAGTTTTCTTCCTACTTTCGTTTTCCGACCTCTCACACCACCGTACGTGCCGTTCGGCATACGGCGGTTCTTTACTATGGATGCCTTTCGTATTCTTCGAAAGACACTTCCACGACATCTTCTTCAACCATCCATTTGTAGGTCTGCGCTCCTTTATACCCTTCGCATTCCGTCCTATCTCTTTAAAGGTAGCCCAATACTTCTGTTTTGGTTTTATGCATTCGTTCCAACAAACGGTAGTTTTCAGTTATGCCGTTTAAATAAAGTTTGGTCCTTCCCTATAGGCATACATGCCTTGGGTACTACGACCTCTGCTGACTTCTCACGGCAAGCTTTACTCCATCATGGTACTTCGAATCATTCATCCTCACCATATGTCCGTGAGACCTCCTCGGATAAGGGTATTAACTTTCAATCTTATGTCTGCTCCATTTACACTAACCGTCCCGAATAGCTATAGGGCTTTAGTTTGTTTCGCAACCTTACCCACGGTCATATGCCTTATATGAAGTTTCTGTTCGTCAGACCAGATGTTTGCCGCCAGCTTCTTTCAGATTCCAACTCGCGATGGACACCCTTGCTTTTGGCTGTATGATTCCCGCTATTAGGGGCTCATTGGGGACTTGCACCCGTTAGCTAATACTCATGCCGAGCATACGAAAAAGAATAGCAGCAAGTAGGCTTGCCTCTATTCAGGAGAGTAAAACTATAAGCAAAACAGTCTTCGTAAAGACTACTAAAAGCATCAGCAACACCCGCGATTTTTTTCGTACAAAAATAAAAAAACCTTCTCGATGTTTAAGAGAAAACATCGAGAAGTTTTTAGAAGTTTATGCTGATGATTTGACTAATATGCTACAAAGAGATTATAAACTGTAAAAACAGCTACTCAGAAAGAGATATAATACGTTTATAATCAAAAGTATAACAATAAAAAATCTCCTTATTCCATCTTGAGCACTTAATGTAAAGATTGGAATAAGAAGATTATTCTTTATGATACAGTCAAACAGCAAGTCCTGTTATCAAAACATCCGGCTTACCCGTTCTATACCTGCTGCCAGTGCATCAATTTCTTCCTTCGTATTATACAAACCCAACGAAGCACGTACCGTTCCTTCAATTCCCATACGGTGCATTAACGGCTCGGCACAATGATGTCCTGTACGTACAGCTATACCCAGACGGTCGAGCAATGTTCCCATATCAAAATGATGAATATTGCCCACCAGGAAAGAAATAACGCCTCCCTTATGTTCAGCCTCTCCGAAAATACGCATTTCCGGAATTTCCTTCAGTCTGTTCATGGCATATACTGTCAGTTCATGTTCATAGGCTGCAATCTTATCCATTCCAATTGCCGAAACATAATCGAGTGCTTTTGCCAGTGCTGTACTTCCAATATAGTCGGGAGTTCCAGCCTCGAACTTAAACGGCAGTTCGTTGAACGTGGTATGCTCGAAACTGACATTCTTTATCATTTCTCCTCCTCCCTGATAAGGCGGAAGTTTGTCGAGCCATGTTTCCTTACCATAAAGCACACCGATACCCGTAGGACCATACACCTTATGTCCGCTGAACACATAGAAATCGGCATCCAGATCCTGTACATCTATCGGCATATGAGGAATACTCTGTGCTCCGTCTATCAGAACAGGAACCCCGTGAGCATGTGCAGTGGCAATCATTTCCTTCACAGGATTGATTGTTCCAAGCACATTCGAAACATGTGCTACTGAAACCAGACGAGTACGTGGAGAGAAGAGCTTTTCATACTCATCAAGCAACAGTTCCCCACGGTCGTTCATCGGAATCACTTTCAAGACAATTCCTTTACGCGCTGCCTGCAACTGCCATGAAACAATATTGCTGTGATGCTCCATCACAGAAACAATCACTTCATCGCCTTCCTTCATCTGGCTGTCAGCAAAGGTAGATGCTACCAGATTGATGCTTTCGGTAGTACCACGTGTAAAGACTATTTCCGAAATGCGGCGCGCATTAATAAACTTACGTACTGTTTCACGCGAAGCCTCGTGCAAGTTGGTAGCCTGCTGCGAAAGGAAATGTACTCCACGGTGTACATTCGCATTGACCGAATAGTATTCGTCTGTTATTGACTCTACTACCTGACGGGGCTTCTGGGTAGTCGCTCCGTTATCAAGATAAATCAACGGCTTATTGTACACGCTCCGTGAAAGTATCGGAAAGTCCTCTCTTATTTTTTGTACATCGTAAAACATGTCACACTAATTTTATTTACAAATAGCACATCCCTGACATTTATTCAATTCGCCACGGAAACGTTTCTCAACAAGTAAGTGCAGACGGTCTTTCAACGCATCCATACGGATATTGTCGATCACTTCATTCACAAAGGCAAACATCAGCAGCAAGCGTGCTTCTTTCAGGCTGATACCACGCTGACGCATATAGAACAATGCATTTTCATCGAGTTGACCGACTGTTGCTCCATGCGAACACTTTACGTCATCGGCATATATCTCCAGCTGCGGCTGAGTATACATGCGAGCTTCACGTGTTGCACAAATATTACGGTTGGTCTGCTGTGAAGAAGTGTGCTGAGCTCCTTCACGTACCAATATTTTTCCGGCAAAAGCTCCTACAGCCTGATCGTCGAGTACATATTTGAACAACTCATTGCTGGTACAATCGGATACTTGATGATCAATGAATGTATTGTTATCCACTTGCTCGTTCTTGTCTGCAATAGCCATACCACACAAATTGACCTCTGCTCCACGTCCTGCCAGTGTTACTTCAGTTGTATTGCGTGTCGTACCGTTATGAAGCGTCATACCATTCAGCAATACGTTGCTGTTTGCCTCCTGATGTACGTACAGGTTGTTGAAACGTACTGTACTGTTATGTGTTTCTTCCAACTCATAAAGGTCGAATACAGCATTTTCACCGATAAAAGCTTCTACAACCTGCGTAGAGAGGAAATTCACCTCATCCATAGCATGGTCGCAAATCAGCAGCTTGGCCTGTGCTCCTTCTTCGAGGATAATCAGAATACGACGGTTCACCATCGTATTGACATCGGCACGCAGGATATTAACTAACTGGACCGGTCTTTCCATTACCACATTCTTCGGAACATACATCAGTACACCGTCTTGTGCAAACATCGTATTGAACGCTACCACACCATCTTTCGACGTATCAGCCAACTTTCCGTAATATTTTTTCACCAGTTCCGGATGTTGTTCTGCCACATCCTTCAGACTGCCGAATATAACTCCTTCAGGTAATTGTGCAGAGGGATGTACGTGCTTGTCAAATGCATCGTTTACCACAAAATAGAGGGAAGTGCTCATATTCGGAACATCGCACTTGAACACTTCGTACGGATTGACCGGAAACTCCAGACGATTCAGGTTCAGTCCGTAGTCGGGAGCAAAATACTTGCTCACCTCCGTGTATTTATACTTTTCCTGCTTGCGTGTAGGGAATCCCAGACGTTCGAAGTCGGCAAAGGCTTTAGCACGAGGAGCATTCAGCACCTCTGCACTATGCCGGCAAATCATCGCCTCACACTGCGAGAAAAGATCAATATATTGTTGTTCTGCTTTCATGCTTATTCTCCTAATTCTTTCTTTATCCAGTCGTAACCTTTTTCTTCAAGCTCAAGTGCCAGTTCCGGACCCGCAGTCTTTACGATGCGTCCTTTGTAAAGCACGTGTACGATATCGGGCTTGATATAATCTAACAGACGTTGATAGTGTGTAATCACAATACAACTTGTTTCAGGAGTTTTCAGTTTATTCACTCCTTCGGCTACAATACGGAGAGCGTCAATATCCAGTCCAGAATCTGTTTCATCGAGGATACTCAATTTCGGTTCCAGCATAGCCATCTGAAAGATCTCGTTACGTTTCTTTTCACCACCCGAGAATCCCTCGTTTACAGAGCGGTTGGCAAGCTTGCTATCCAGTTCCACAATTTCACGTTTCTGACGCATCAGTTTCAGGAACTCACTTGCAGTCAGCGCCGGAAGCCCTTTATATTTGCGTTGTTCATTAACAGCCGCACGCATAAAGTTAACCATGCTTACACCAGGAATTTCTACCGGATACTGAAATGAAAGAAACAGTCCTTCATGACTACGGTCTTCTGCACTCATTGCCAGTAAATCCTTTCCATCGAAAGTTACCGATCCTTTTGTTACTTCATAAGCCGGATGTCCTACCAGCACATTACTTAATGTACTCTTACCAGAACCATTTGGCCCCATGATAGCGTGTACCTCGCCAGACTTTACAGTCAGATTGATTCCTTTTAATATCTCTTTGCCATTAATCGTGGCATGCAAATCTTTTATTTCTAACATAGCTTTCTTTTTTATTTATCCTACACTGCCTTCCAATGAGATAGAAAGCAATTTCTGTGCCTCTACGGCAAATTCCATAGGAAGTTTGTTCAATACTTCTTTCGCGTAACCGTTTACAATCAGACCTACTGCATCTTCGGTAGGAATACCACGCTGGTTACAGTAGAATAACTGATCTTCCGAAATCTTCGATGTAGTAGCTTCATGCTCTACTATCGCTGTTTCATTGTGTATATCCATATATGGGAACGTATGAGCTCCGCAATGGCTTCCTAAAAGCAACGAGTCGCACTGGCTATAGTTACGGGCATTGTCTGCACGTTCTGACACACGTACCAGACCACGATATGAGTTCTGACTCTTTCCGGCACTGATACCTTTGCTCACAATCGTCGAACGAGTATTCTTTCCCAGATGAATCATCTTAGTTCCGGTATCGGCTTGCTGGTAATTATTGGTTACTGCAACCGAATAGAATTCAGCCGTAGAATTATCTCCACTCAATATACAGCTCGGATATTTCCATGTAATGGCAGAACCGGTTTCTACCTGTGTCCACGATAATTTACTATCTACACCTTTACAATTACCTCGTTTTGTTACGAAGTTGTATACACCTCCCTTACCTTCTGCATCACCCGGATACCAGTTCTGCACAGTAGAATATTTTACTTCAGCACGGTCGAGTACAACGATTTCTACGATAGCAGCGTGTAATTGGTTCTCGTCACGCATCGGCGCTGTACATCCTTCCAGATAAGAAACATAACTATCATCATCTGCAACTATCAGTGTACGTTCAAACTGTCCGGTATTTGCAGCATTAATACGGAAATAAGTAGAAAGCTCCATAGGGCAACGTACACCCTTTGGTATATAGACAAATGAGCCATCACTAAACACTGCCGAATTAAGAGCAGCAAAGAAATTATCTCGATAACCAACTACCGAACCCAGGTATTTCTTTACCAAATCGGGATGCTCACGTACAGCTTCGCTCATCGAACAGAAAATGATTCCTTTTTCCATCAGTGTTTCCTTGAAGGTTGTCTTGACAGAAACAGAATCCATCACGGCATCTACAGCCATTCCACTCAATGCCATCTGCTCTTCCAGAGGAATACCCAGTTTATTAAAAGTCTTCACCAGCTCAGGATCTACTTCATCCATACTCTTAGGTCCTTCCTTCTTTTTAGTCGGATCTGCATAATATGAAATAGCCTGATAATCTATTTCAGGAATATTGAGATGAGCCCATGTCGGCATTTCCATTGTCAGCCAGTAACGATAAGCTTTCAGACGGAACTCCAATAACCATTCCGGTTCACCCTTCTTGGCCGAAATCAATCGCACCACATCTTCATTCAATCCCTTTTCAATGATGTCTGTATGTACTTCCGTAGTAAAACCATATTTATACTTTTCCTGCGTCAGTTGTTTTACAAACTCATTCTTTTGGGATTCTTCCTTTTTATTGAGTTCTTCTTGCATATATTTTATTATATCAGTCTATTAGTTGTTTAGTAACATTCTTCACAGTAGGGAAAAAGACTCCCGAAAAGCCTTCTATCGGATAATATAACAAAGAAGTACGTTTTACGGTTGACTTTATTAAGTTATCTTTAGAATCGACAAACTCTATAAAATGTACGAATAGGCTGACAAGCAATATGTACTTCAAAGCTCCCAGTGCGGCGCCTAAAATACGGTTGACAAAACCTAAATGTACAATTTCAATCACTCGTGTCAAAGCTGAAGCAAGCAACAGAAAGACAAGCGGAACCAGCAACCATATCAGAATAAAGGCTACGACTTGGGCAAAGGTGAGTGATGTACCCAATTCTTCGGCAAGCTTTTCGCCTACAGAAGCAAATAATGCACGGGCCACAAGCAATCCAACTACCAAGCCTACAATAGAGGCTAATTGCCTTATAAATCCCTTTGTAAATCCAAGTATAGCTCCTATGCTTATTATTGCCACAATAATCCAATCGAGGACTGTCATACTCTATATCGTAATAAAAAAGGAAATGTCATGCTGAACGCAGAGAAGAATCTGCACACATCCGATAGCGTTCACAGATCCTTCGCTATGCTCAGGATGACATCACCTCATTAAATTTACTATAATGTAATTATAAAGTTTGTTTTACTTCCACTTCTTCATAAGTTTCAATAACGTCACCTACCTTCAAGTCATTGCAATTAGTCAGGCTAATACCACATTCAAAGTTAGTACCAACCTCTTTCACATCATCTTTAAAGCGTTTCAACGCATTGATGCTACCCGTAAAGATTACAATACCATCACGTATCAAACGAGCCTTGTCAGTACGTTTCACCTTACCAGTCTTAACCATCGCACCGGCAACCATACCGACTTTACTGATATTGAATACTTCACGAACTTCGATTGTTGCAGTAACCTGCTCTTTCAATGTAGGAGCAAGCATACCTTCCATAGCAGACTTCACTTCTTCGATAGCATCGTAAATAATAGAATACTTACGGATATCTACTCCTTCCTGTTCAGCCAGTTTAGCAGCATTGCTAGAAGGACGAACCTGGAATCCTACGATAATTGCATCTGATGCAGCAGCCAGTGATACATCTGATTCTGAAATCTGTCCAACACCTTTATGGATAACATTAACCTGAATCTGTTCGGTAGACAATTTAATCAATGAGTCACTCAACGCCTCAACAGAACCGTCCACGTCACCTTTCACAATTACATTCAGTTCATGGAAGTCACCCAATGCCAAACGACGTCCAACTTCATCCAATGTAAGCATCTTCTGAGTACGCAAGCCTTGCTCACGTGCCAACTGCTCACGTTTATTTGCAATTTCACGTGCTTCCTGATCTGTATCAAGCACATGGAATGTATCACCTGCAGCTGGGGCTCCATTTAATCCCAAAATCAATACCGGTTCAGAAGGACCTGCCTCTTTCAAGCGTTGATTACGTTCATTAAACATAGCCTTCACCTTACCATACGAAGTTCCAGCCAGCACAATATCTCCTACATGCAGTGTTCCATTAGAAATCAACACTGTTGCTACATATCCACGTCCCTTATCCAGAGAAGATTCAATAATTGAACCAGTAGCCTTACGGTTCGGATTTGCTTTCAAATCCAACATTTCAGCTTCCAGCAATACTTTCTCCAACAATTCAGGAACGCCTGTACCTTTCTTTGCAGAAATATCTTGTGACTGATACTTACCTCCCCATTCTTCTACCAGGAAGTTCATAGCAGCAAGTTCTTCCTTAATCTTATCAGGATTTGCATTCGGTTTATCTACCTTGTTGATTGCAAATACAATAGGTACACCGGCAGCCATTGCATGGTTAATAGCTTCCTTAGTCTGAGGCATTACGTTGTCATCGGCAGCAACAATGATAATAACGACATCGGTAACTTTAGCACCACGTGCACGCATGGCAGTAAATGCCTCATGTCCCGGAGTATCCAGGAAAGTGATGCGACGTCCGTCTTCCAGTTTTACATTATATGCACCGATATGCTGTGTAATACCTCCAGCCTCACCAGCAATTACATTTGCCTTACGGATATAGTCCAGTAATGAAGTCTTACCATGGTCAACATGTCCCATGACTGTTACAATCGGAGCACGAGGCTGCAAATCTTCTTCAGCATCAGCTTCCTCTTCAATAGCCTGGGCAACTTCAGCACTTACATATTCAGTCTTATAGCCAAACTCTTCGGCTACCAAATTGATAGTTTCAGCATCCAGACGTTGATTGATAGATACCATGATACCCACACTCATACAAGTAGAGATAACCTGAGTTACTGAAATATCCATCATGTTTGCCAGCTCATTTGCAGTAACAAACTCTGTCAGTTTCAAGATCTTGCTTTCTTCCTGTTCAAGTTCCTCCTGCTCAAGCTGACGGTTCTGTATACTTTCACGTTTTTCCTTACGATATTTAGCAGCTTTATTCTTACCCTTATTAGTAAGACGAGCCAATGTTTCCTTTACCTGCTTAGCTACATCTTCATCGCTTACTTCAGGTTTTACAACCGGTTTCTTGAAGCGGTCTTTATTATGTTTGCCTCCACCCTGAGCCGCAGCATTAGAGTTAGCCTTTCCGCCTTTATCGCCGCGAGGTGAAACAATATTACCCGCCGCATTAATATCTACACGTTCTTTGTTGATACGATTACGTTTCTTCTTTCCCGAAGCGTCACTTTGACCACCTTTATCAGTTTTCTCGTCAGTCTTTCTTATTTCCTTGATGATAGCATCTTTCATCTGCTTACGCTGTTCCTGACGCAGTTTGTCTTTTTCCTCTCGTTCCTTACGTTTTTCTTCTTTTGTCTTCTTCTTCGGACGAGTAGACTGGTTCAATGCAGCCAGGTCAATCTGACCTACGACATTAATCTTCGACTTAAATTCCGTTGGACGGATTTTAAACACCTCATCTTCCTTGTCCTGCAGAACGGTTTGTACTTCGGGTACTTCTTTCTTTTCTTCCATTAAATCTGGTTTCAAATCTTCCGCCTTCTCCTGTTCCGGCTGTTTCTGTTGTTCATTAATCTGAGGTTGTGGTTGTACTGTTTCTGCTACAGGAGTTTCTTCCACATGTTGCGGTTCATTCTTTTCCACCGGTACAGATTCCTCTACCACTTCCTTTATTTCTTCCTTAGCAGGCTCCACCACAGCCGGCTTCACCTTCTTCTTATTAAGACTGTCCAAATCAATTTTGCCCACAGGCTTAAATTTCGGACGTGCATCTTCAGGCACAACTGCTTCTATCACCTCCGGCTTCGCTTCAGCCTGCAGGTCATCAATAGAAACAGAAGCTTTATTACGTTCTTTATTCTGCCGTTCTTGAAAAATCTTTTCAGACTCTATTTTCAAATCTTTGTCTTTGCTAAACTCTTTCACAAGTGCAGCATATTGTTCATCAGTAATTTTAGTATTCGGATTTGCTTCGATAGTATATCCTTTCTTTTGTAAAAAGTCCACCACCGTAGCAATACCTACATTCAAATTTCTTGTTACTTTGTTCAGTCTTATCGTCATAAATTCTTTTAGTTTTTAATAGAGTTCAGGAAAAAGTTTTTCAGTCACGGATAATCAATATGATTGACTATATTTATTCCTCGAACTCTGCCCTCAAAATTCTTAACACATCGTCTACTGTGTTCTCCTCCAAATCTGCCTTTTCAATCAGCATCTCACGTGGAGCGTTCAGTACACCTTTTGCCGTATCTATGCCAATACCCTTGATGGCATTGATAACCCATTCATCAATTTCGTCTTTAAACTCATCCAGATAGATATCTTCATCTGTTGCGTTTTCATCCAGTTCACGATATACATCAATGGTATATTCGGTCAACATACTTGCCAGCTTGATATTCATACCACCTTTACCGATAGCAAGAGATACTTCTTCCGGCTTCAGATATACTTCAGCTTTCTTCTCTTCTTCATGCATGATAATAGAAGAAACCTTAGCAGGACTCAACGCACGCTGTACGAACAGTTGTATATTCGAAGTATAATTGATAACATCAATATTTTCATTGCGTAACTCACGAACAATACCGTGAATACGAGAACCTTTTACTCCGACACATGCTCCAACCGGATCAATACGTTCATCGTAAGATTCTACAGCAATCTTTGCACGTTCACCAGGTATACGGGCAATTTTCTTGATAGTAATCAATCCGTCATTGATTTCCGGAACTTCCTGTTCAAACAGACGTTGCAAGAACATAGGCGAAGTACGGCTCAAAATAATCTTCGGATTATTATTCTTATTGTCTACCCGTGCAACTACTGCACGTACAGTTTCTCCCTTACGATAGAAATCGCTCGGAATCTGCTCAGTTTTCGGAAGCAGCAATTCATTACCTTCATCATCGAGTAACAAAATTTCCTTTTTCCAGATCTGATAAACTTCTGCAGCAATGATAGTACCGACCTTGTCAATATACTTATTGTACAAGCTGTCTTTTTCCAGTTCCAAAATCTTAGAAGCCAATGTCTGGCGAAGGTTCAAAATCGCACGGCGACCAAACTTTTCGAATATCACCTCATCTGTAACCTCCTCTCCCACTTCGTAAGATGCATCAATTTTACGCGCTTCAGTAAGCGAAATCTGCAAGTTCGGGTTCGTCAATTCATCATCAGCCACCACTTCACGATTACGCCATATTTCAAAGTCGCCTTTGTCGGGATTTACAATTACATCGTAATTTTCATCGGTTCCGAACATCTTTGCAATCACACTACGAAATGACTCTTCCAGTACGCTCACCATAGTGGTGCGATCGATATTCTTCAAATCTTTAAATTCCGAAAACGTGTCAATTAAACTGACAGTTGCTTCTTTCTTCGCCATAATTTTATTTAAAGCTTATTAAGTATTTGGTGTATTTTATTTCGTCATAAACAAAGGTTACATTCTGTTCTACCAGCTTCGGACGTTTTGCACCTTCCGGCTTTACTTTCACTTGTACCGTGATCGTAAAGTTCTCTTCATTGGCGTCCGTCAATACGCCGGTCCATTTTTTCCCATCCTTACCCAGCACTTCTACTTCTTTTCCGATATGGATTATATATTGCTGAAGCACCTTAAAAGGTTGTCCGATACCAGCCGACCCGACCTCAAGTTCATAATCTTCTTCCTCTCGGTTCAGCTTCGATTCGATATAACGGCTCAAGTCCACACAATCATCGATCCACACACCTTCCGCATGGTCGATTTCAACTACAATTTTGTCATCCGGAGTTACAGTGACATCCACCAGAAAATAATCTTTACCCTCCAGCCATTCTTCAACTATCCGGGTTACAACGTTTTTATCTATCATGTACTAACTATATAAGAACAAAAAAAGGAGCTTAACCGCCCCTCCACCTTTTCATCCATCTCGGTTGCAAAGATACAAATAATATAATGTACTGCAAAATATTAGAATAAATATTTCATTTTTAGCAAGATTTATCTTTTTAAGATATCTTTGTACACAAAATCAAACATAAATCTGCATTATGAACAATAAAAGCATCAACAGCAATAAACAGTTTATGATAGGAAACGGCATATTAGCCTTCGGAGTATTTTTCATTGTATGCCTGTTTCTTTATTTGAGTTTTCGTACTCCTCAAACAGCAGATCAAAGCAAAACATCTGCTGATTTATATACCATACAAGTAGAAAACAGTTTTGCCGGAGATAGCATTTCGGTTTATATAAACGACAGCCTTCTGCTCAACTGTACAATGGGATCGACAGCACTTACACTTCAGGTAAATCGCTTTGCCGAAGAAAATGCACTGATGATTGTCGATAACAAAAGCGACGAAATAACCCCGTTCAGCCTAAACCCGAAAGGGAGCATAGTCAACGTTGCGAAAAAGGACGGAAAAATATCAATACAAGAATCGGAAAGAGAATAAAAGACATCTACGTCATTCAAACTCCAAGACAAAAGTAGTATTCCAACCGTTCGTCCCTGGTCGCAGCAGGCTGACACTACCTCCCGACAACTTCATAATCTGTCGTGAAAGAGAAAGACCTATACCGCTTCCTTCACTACGGGTTGTAAAGAAAGGCACAAAAATCTGCTCTGCTTCTACCTCCGGTATAGCAGGACCATCGTTACTGACATACACAAAGACATGCTCGTCAGCCGAGCTGTATGCACGCACGTGTATTCTTCCCTTCTCACCGCCAATCGCTTGTACCGCATTTTTAATCAGGTTGATGAGCACCTGACGTATCAGATTAGGATCAGCATAAAGCATCAGTTCGGCAGGTTCCACTTGCAAGGAAAGAATAATATTACCAGGAACAAGAGTTAACCCTTCAATTTGCCTGAGCAGATCCAACAAATAAAATGGTTCGGGTGAGGGTTTCTGTAAAGATGAGAACTTCCGGTAACTGTCAACAAATGAAATCAGCCCGACTGAAGTTTCATGAATAGCCCGAATACCATCGTACAAAGGTGTTCCTACCACATCCTTACGTTTCAAAAATGTTTCACTCAGCGAGGAAATCGGAGCAATGGAATTCATGATTTCATGTGTCAACACCCGAACCAGCTTAATCCACGAATCAAGCTCTTTTTCATCCAGCTCATTACGGATATCATTCAAAGCAAGAATACGCACTTTCCGTTCTCCCAGTTGCATAACAGAAGCCCGCACCAATAGCTGTACCTCGCCTTTCGAAGTAGACAGCTGTATATTACACCGCTCTCCAGCTCCCAATGAACGAAACACATGAGAAACTTCCGCTCCGTATCGTTCCAGCTGCTGCAAGGTACTCAAAACAGAAAGTCCCAAGAGGCGTGCTGCTGCCGGATTTGTCTGCACAACTTTCATACTTTCGTCCAACACAATAATTCCCGACGTAACACTGGAGAGAATCTGTTCATAAAACCGTTCTCGCTGCTCCATCAGTTGTTTCTGTTCGCTCATCAGTCCTCCGAAACGGTTAAGCGTATCTTGTAACACGCGTTCTCCTCCCGAAAAGCCATAAACCGGTAAACGAAACGAATAGTCACGATTTCGGATAGCCTCCAGCATCAGCCAACTCTTTTCACGCAGTTGCTGCTGCATTTTCCGGAAAATAAAAATGGAAGCGGCACATAGAAGAAGTCCTGCAACCAGCAATCCACCCTTCCCGTAGACAATCCCCAAAGTTACCAGTACAACTCCGCCAACAAGCAACAGTGTACGAACGGTAATCGAATAAATCCACCTATAACCCATAACGTTTCATTTTATTATAGAGTGTCTGACGGGTAATTCCCAACATAGCAGCTGCCTGCGAAAGATTCCCTTCACACTGATCGATAGCACGCTTCACCATGCTACGTTCCATTTCGTCAAGTGTATGGAAAGGCACTTCCGTTTCAGCATTTCCGGCAACAGGTTCAGGACCGGAGGCTGTAGAAGTGAGTTGCAACATATCCCCTCGCAACTCATCGCTATCGGACAAGATAACGGCTTTCTCTACCGTATGTTGTAATTCACGAATGTTACCATACCAGGGATGTTCCAGCAAACGGCGCGCAGCTTCAGGGCTGAAAGCTTGCACTTGTCTGCCATATTGCCTAGCATACTGTTCAAGAAAACGTTTCGCTAATGGAAGAATATCTTCCTTACGTTCACGCAAAGCAGGTATATGCAAATGAATGGTATTAATACGATAGAGCAGATCTTCACGGAACTCACCGTTTCTTACCATATCTTCCAAATTACGGTTGGTAGCACATATCAAACGAATATTAGTAGGCTGCTGCGTATTGCTTCCAACCTTTACGAAACACCGCTTCTGAATAGCCGTAAGTAGTTTCGCCTGCAGATGATAGGGCAGGTTAGCTATTTCATCCAAAAAAAGCGTTCCACCGTCAGCAGCTTCAAAGCGTCCTATGCGATCGGTATGTGCATCGGTAAACGAACCTTTCACATGACCAAACAATTCACTCTCAAATAAAGATTCCGTAATGGCGCCCATATCAACAGCTATCATCGGTCCTTCCTTACGATTGGAAAGACGATGTATCTCACGGGCCAGCATATCTTTTCCTGTTCCGTTTTCTCCTGTTATCAGAATATTGGCATCAGTCGTACTAACCTTCTCTACTAACATGCGCAACGGACGGATAGCCTGTGAATTTCCCCAATACATTCCGTCATCGGAAGCGACTGGTGGGACAGCTGTCTTTTTCTTACCCTTACGGGCTTCAACTATCCGGGAGTATGCTTCCTGAAGTGTCTGTACCAGCTGTGCATTTTCCCAAGGCTTTACTACAAAATCAGCAGCCCCCTCCTTTATTCCCGTAACTGCCAGGTTTATATCAGCATAAGCCGTAAAGAGTACCACTTCTGTCTGCGGACGAAGACGTTTTATCTCACGAAGCCAGTAAAGTCCTTCGTTTCCACTATTGATACCCGAAGAAAAATTCATATCAAGCAATACGATATCGACTGCCTCCCGATTCAGCAATGTAGGTATTGTAACCGGAGAATCTATTGTTATCACACGCTCAAAATATTCTCCCAGCAGATATTGCAACGAAGTCAATATATTACGGTTGTCATCAACCACCAACAGGATTCCTTGTTTAGCCATATTCTTTTTATTTGCAGTATTGCAAAGATACGTAAAGATAACATAAAGAAACAGGTAACAGGTGACAAAAAATTTAGACAGTGAGTGTCTAATTTTTTCGACACATTGCTTAATACGCACATTATCGTATACACTGATTTTCAACAGTTTACTACTTTGGCACGATATTTGATTTTAATCAGACAGATAAAAACGAAAACACATTGAAAAAAAACTAATAATGACCAAACAGTCATTGCTTCTGCTCGTAAGTCTGTGCAGCCTCAACATAACAGCTCAGGAGGTCTGGAATATCGACCAGTGTATGGCTTATGCAGTGGAACATAACCACATCGTAAAGCAGCGCCATCTGGAAGCAGACAATTACCGTATGGACCGTATGAAGGCTATCGGACAATTTCTGCCAGGAGTATCAGGAAATGTCAGCGCACAATATAATTTCGGACGTTCAGTCGATCCGGAAACTAATACATATATATCAAAATCAACCTTCAATAATGGTTATAGCATGGAAGCCTCCATTCCTATCTTCCGGGGAGGAAGCCTGATCAACCAAGTACGAAAAAGCAAAGCAAATTTACTGCTTGGCAAAGCAGCTCTGCAAGAAGCACGGGATAATACAGCTCTGGAAACATTTCAGGCCTACATTGATGCATTGTATTATTATGGTACTACCCGACTGGCAAAACAAAAACTTGCGGAAAGTGATTCATTATTATACAAAACTCGCCGACAGGAAACTCTAGGGTTAAAAGGAATGGCCGACGTTGCGCAAATGGAGGCACAGCAAGCAAGTGATGCTTACAACTTAACACATCAGCAAAACTTATATGAAACAGCTATGCTGACCTTAAAACAAAAAATGAATTTCCCCATTGAAGAGGCTTTGCTGCTCGACACCTGTCTGCTGGAGCAATCTACACTAGAGCAAGAACAACTGACCATAGAACATGCCGACAATGTATTCCGTCTTGCGTTAAACTGCAATCCGGTTTTGAAACAGGTCGAAATGCAGAAACAGTCGGCAAATATGGACCGTAAAATTTCATGGAGTTCATTTGTTCCATCCATCAGTCTTTATGGAGGAATTTCAAGTTCTTATTATAAAGAATTACATCAAACAGGATACCCTCCGTTCCATACACAGTTTGAGAATAACTTCGGCTCATATTTTGGAATCAGCATGAGTATACCTATCTTCAACCGTCTGTCGGGCATCGCCAACATGCGACAGGCACGAAACAACTACCGGATAGCAGCCGAACAGTATGAGGCGCAGAAAGAAGAGCTTCAGAAACTGGTACAGCAAGCCGTACAAGACCGCGAAGGCTACCTGAAAGAAAGTATCCAGATGGAGAAGAAAGTAGCTTCCGACTCACTTGCCTACCACGTGACGCGACGCAAGTACGAAGAAGGGCTTATGACCTCACTCGATGTACAGAACAATGCTGCCACATTGTTGGAAAGCCAGACCGGACTGTTGCAGAGCAAACTTACCTACCTGATGAAATGCAGACTGGTAGATTATTATAAGGGACAAGATATTATCAGAAACAACGAATAAAAATATTACACACCATGGATATACAACTGGAAAAGAAAAAAGGCATTCAGAAGAAACACATTCCTTACATAGCCGGAGGAGCTGTTGTGATTTTATTATTAATCTGGATTATTTTCGGAAATCATGCATCAACACTGAGAGTAGACGCCGCTTCACTGAATATAGCCGATGTAACCTTCGGTAAGTTCAATGACTATATCCGTCTGAACGGACAAGTTCAGCCAATCTCCGTCGTCCAATTAAGTCCGGAAGAAGGAGGAATCGTACAGGAAAAGGTTGTAGAAGAAGGCGCCCATGTAAAAAAAGGAGATGTCATTCTCCGTCTCAGCAACTCAAACCTGGACTTACAGATTCTGAATGCAGAATCGGAACTTGCCGAAAAACAGAACTTACTGCGTAATACACAAGTAACCATGCAGCAAGATAAGCTGAACAATGAAACCGAAAAAGTACAGCTGGACATTGATACACGCCGAAAACAACGTACCTATCTCCAGTATGAACGTTTATATAAAGAACGTCTTATCAGTCGGGAAGAATATCTTCAGGCAAAAGAAGACTATGAAGTAGCACAGAAAAAGCACGGATTGATTACCGAACGTCTGGTACAAGATTCTATCTACCGTAACATACAGATGGACCAGATGGAGGACAATTTACAGAACATGAGAAAGAATGTACTGCTGATTCGTGAAAGAAAAGAAAAACTGGAAGTCCGCGCTACAATCGATGGAGAACTTGGACTGCTGGATGCAGAGTTGGGACAGAATATCACTGCCGGACAAATGGTCGGGCAGATAAACGACCTTTCGGACTTCAAGATAGAAGCCATGATAGACGAACATTATATCGACCGTGTAACCAACGGACTGCCGGCTACGTTCGAACGTCAGGAAACCACATTCAACCTGAAAGTTCGCAAAGTATATCCCGAAGTACGTGAAGGACGATTCCGTACCGATTTTGTATTCGAGGGAAAACGCCCTGACAATATCCGGAGCGGACAAACTTACTACATCGATTTACAATTGGGGGAACCAACCGAAAGCGTACTTATTCCAAAAGGAACTTTTTTCCAAGTAACTGGAGGTAACTGGATTTTTGTAGTCGACAAAGAAGGGAAGAAAGCTTATCGCCGTCAGATACGTATCGGACGACAAAACCCACAATATTACGAAGTACTGGAGGGACTGGAAAAAGGAGAGCGTGTCATTGTATCCGGATACGAAAGTTATAAAGACAATGAAGTGCTTATTTTAAAATAATAAATACCTAAGATGAAAACACTTATCCGTAACTTTTCGCATACGTTCAGGCGTTTCTTTACCGCAAGCATACTGAACTTGGCAGGACTGAGTATCGCTTTTACAGCCTGCTTTGTCATTCTGACTCAGGTAGATTACGACTATAACTACAACAAATGCTTTCCAGCCCACGAACGCATCTACCGGGTAGAAGTGAATCGAGGTGGAGAATACGACTGGCAATTCTGGCTGGCCCGTCCGTTCTGTGAGTTGCTAGGAGCTGCATCTCCTCATATACAAGCTATTTCGGTTACCTCTTTATTAAGCTATACTAATGATTTTGAAATAGATGAGCACATCTATTCAGAGCCTTGGCTTACTGGATTTGGTGACTATTTAGAGGTCTTCCAACCTACTATGGTATGTGGTACGACGGCTTCACTTAATGAACCTAGCCAAGCTCTTATTCCTGCGTCCATGGCCCGTCGTTTTTTTGGTACTACAGATGCGATTGGCAAAATTATTTACGTAGACCGCAAATCCCTCAACCAGCCTTTAGTGATTGGAGGTGTCTATCAAGATATGCCGGAGAACTCCCAGTTGGGCAACTGTGTCTTCTCTTCTTTCCGTTCGGATTTGAACAAAGATTCCTGGACAAACTGGAGTTATACTCTGTATATCCGACTCGACAATCCAGCCTCTTTGCACGATGTGAAACTGTCGATGATAGAGGAGTGCAAGCAGAAACTTCCCCAAAATCGGATTTCCGGACAGGAAGACTGGGAAAACTATATTCATTTTACTCCGCTGGATGAAGTACACTATTCAACGATAGGTGACAAGGCTGCTACCAGCAAAGCCGCAGTATATCTGTTGCTGTGTGTATCAATACTAATTTTACTGACAGCAGCAGTCAACTACATGAATTTCTCACTGGCAGAAACTCCCATGCGATTGCGTTCCATCAATACTCAAAAGGTGTTAGGAGCTTCCACTTTCTCTTTACGGGGGTATTTATTGTTGGAATCTGTATTAGTTTGTATGTGTGGATTCCTGCTTTCATTACTCTGGCTCTATCTGTTGCAAGACACATTCCTGAATACCTTGGTGTCATCCGATCTTTCTTTAATGAAACATCCTGTTCTACTGCTTACATTAAGCGGAATCGCCGTTTGCATGGGTTTACTTGCCGGAGCTTACCCTTCTTATTACGTCACTTCTTTCCAACCGGCATTAGTATTGAAAGGCTCATTCGGTCTTTCTCCCAAAGGTAAGCTACTGCGTACATTATTAGTTTGCTTCCAGTTCTTTGTTTCTTTCATGCTGATTATTTCTGTAGGCATTATGTATCTACAAAGTCATTATATACAGAACAGTGATTATGGTTACGACAAGAGTGTAGTTCTGGTGGGTGAGATTCCTAACGAACTGCTCAATCGAAGGGAGGCGATCGTCAGTGAGTTGTCCGGAATATCGGGCATAGAAGGTATCTCTATTTCCCAGTTCGTATTGAACTCTTCCGATGACTACATGTCGTGGGGCAGAGGAAATAGGGAGCGTTTTATCAATACGGTCTGTTTCCCGGTAGATTACCGCTACTTATCCGTGCTTGGGATCAAGATTACTGAAGGCCGGAACTTCAAGTCTGGTGATGGAGATGTGTATATCTTCAACGAAACAGCCCGGAAAAAATATCCCTGGATGAAAGTAGGTGAATTAGCAGCCCCCGAAGATTATCCGGTAGTGGGATTCTGTGAGAACATTCGCTTCAGCAGCTTCCGCAACAATGATGAAGAAATACCAATGGCTTCTTTATTTACGGAAAAGATTATGCAGACTGGGATGCCAACAGCATCTTGAACATCCGGGTAGCTCCGGGAGTAGACAAGGCAGACATGCTCCACCGCTTAGCAAAGACAACTGAAAAGCTTGCACCGGACCATGACTTCAAGTTCCGTTTCATGGATCAAGTGATTGACCAGAATTACCATCTAGAATTGCGCTTCACCAGCCAGATTCTGCTATTCTCCTTGATTGCCATCGTACTCAGCATAATTGGTGTGTTCGGGCTTACCTCATTTGAGAGTGAATACCGCCGCAAGGAAATCGGTATCCGGAAAATCATGGGAAGTTCCACCAGCAAAATCCTCTATATGTTTACCAAACGTTATCTCGTCATGCTGGTCGTCTGCTTCGCATTGGCAGCTCCCTTCGGCTGGTGGATTGGACATGACTGGCTGGAAAGTTTTTCCGACAAAACTCCTATCCGTGCTTGGATATTCGTTATCTCCTTCCTGCTGGTCAGTCTCATTACGATACTGACAGTGACCTTCGAGTGCTGGAAGAATGCCAATGAAAATCCGGTAAACAGTATCAAAACCGAATAATATTATTTCTCATGAAAACAGTTATCCGTAACTTTTCGCATACGTTCAGGCGTTTCTTTACCGCAAGCATACTGAACATTCTAGGATTAAGCATAGCCTTTGCATCCTTCTTCGTCATCATGACACAGGTGGACTATGACTATAATTTCAATAAAGGATATAAGGACTATGAAAAAATATTCCGGATAGAAATCAACCCTAATCCAGATTCAGGCTGGCAACTGTGGACCCCTCGTCCGTTATGTGAGCAATTACAATCCGCTTCACCCTATATAAAGAGTATTTCACAAGTTGAATCATATCAGCCTGAAGATGAATATGAAGTGAACGGAAACCTATTTAAAGCAACAACCTGCACTGGTTTCGGTAATTTTCTGGAAACATTTCAGCCGGAAATGATAAACGGCTCTGCCGATGCGCTGAACCAGCCTAAAACGGTTCTCCTGTCCGAATCGACAGCAAAGAAATTCTTTGGTACAACCGACGTAATAGGCCAGACAATATTCAGAGGGAAACAAGCAGACAATAATGCATGGACCATAGGAGGCGTTTACAAAGATTACCCGGAAAACTCACAGATAAGAAACTGGGTTATGATGCCCAAAGAAGCCGATACTGATAAAGGAAACTGGAAAAACTGGAACTATATCTGCTATATGCGTCTCGAAAGTCCGTCTGCTGCCCCGGAAATAGAGAAACTTATCTTGCAGATTTTTGTGAAAAATTTTCCGGAACTGGAACAGGAAAGTGATATTTCACAGTTCATCCGCCTCACGCCACTTGTCGACGCACATTTTTCTACAGTAGGGAATAAAAGCGCAAGCAGCCGCACAACACTTTATCTGCTGATATGCGTTTCTTTCCTGATCGTAATTATAGCCACCATCAATTTCATGAATTTCTCGTTGGCTGAAACCCCGATGCGCATCAAGAGTATCAATACGCAGAAAGTACTGGGAGCAACCACACGTTCTCTTCGCCTCACCCTGATAACAGAAGCTATGCTTATCAGCTTTATAGCTTTTATTCTCGCGCTTATATGGGTTGCGATACTTAAAGATTTTGGTTTACAGGAACTGGTAAATGCCCAGCTGACAATAACAGAGCATCCGATGCTGCTGCTTGCAACTTTCGGTTTGAGTCTGCTTATGGGACTGATGGCCGGACTTTATCCGTCTTATTACGTAACCTCTTTTCCGCCAGCACTGGTTTTGAAAGGCTCTTTCGGACTTTCTCCCCAAGGACGCATTCTACGTACCGCACTGGTATGTATCCAATTCTTTGTTGCCTACATGCTGATTATCGGAGTAGGAATCATGTACCTGCAAAGCAGATATATCCGTACTTCAGACTATGGCTACAACAAGGATGCAATTATTGTAGGAAACATGACTAAAGAAACCCAATTACAAACGGATGCAGTAGTGGGAGAACTTTCTCAGATTTCAGGTGTCAAAGGAGTGGCCATATCGGAATTTGTCTTGAGTTCCGCCGATAATTACATGCACTGGGACGCTCCAAAGGCGACAAATATATTCAGTTTGATGCTTTTCCGGTAGATTGCCGTTATCTGGAAGTTATGGGAATTCGCATCGTCGAAGGGAGAAGACCCAAGCCAGGAGATGAGGACGTTTATATCTTCAACGAATTTACACGTAAGAAATATCCGTGGCTAAAAGTCGACCAGCCCGCTCCGGACGACAATTTAGTTATAGGTTTTTGCGAGAACATCAAATACAGCAGCTTCCGCAATGATGACACCAATCAGACAATGGCTTTTCTTATCCCTGGCAAGAAGTTCGCCCAATGGGGATGGGAGTGGCGAAATTTCGTCAATGTCCGTATTTCGGCAGGTGCAGATAAAGTTGAAGTTATCCGCTCACTCCAAAAAACAATGGAAAAGTTTACCCCCGGACACGACTTCAATTTCCGGTTCATGGATGAAGTGCTCGATGCCAACTACCGGAACGAATTGCGTTTTACCAAGCAAATCCTGCTCTTCTCACTCATTGCAATTGCCATCAGCCTGACAGGAGTGTTCGGACTCACCATGTTCGAAAGCGAGTATCGAAAAAAGGAAATCGGAATCAGAAAGATTATGGGAAGCTCAACCAGACAGATTCTGTACATGTTCAACCGAAGATATATACTTATACTCGCCGGATGCTTCATCGTGGCAGCACCGTTCGGATGGTGGATCGGGCAGCACTGGCTGCAAGGATTTGCAGAAAAAACACCCGTCACCCCGTGGATATTCATTTTGTCATTCCTGCTGGTTACACTCATTACCATGATTACCATTACTGTACAAAGCTGGAAAAATGCCAATGAGAATCCGGCAAACAGCATCAAAACCGAATAAAAACAGATTAATAATATGAAAGGACTCAAAACTTACCTCACTTTTCTACACCGTAACAAGTTATTTACGGTTGTCAATGTTGCAGGACTAAGTATCTCACTGATGTTTGTTCTGCTGATAGCCGACATGGTAACCCGCCAACTATCGGTAGACAAGAACTTGAAAGATACCGACCGTATCAGTGTATTTGCAAGCGAAAATACAGCTGCCGGACATTATCTGCTAGGAGAAAAACTGCAAAGCCGTTACCCTGAAATAGAGGAGTGGTGCGCTTATACCGGAAATTTCGGAATACAGACCAGCATCAACGAAAACCCTACCCAAATTCGTACACTCGTCGCCCGAAAGAACTTTTTTCAGTTCTTCGGCTATAAACTGGCAGAGGAAATCCGGCACAAGTACTGGTAGATGACCATAGCATCGTTCTCAAGCCGTTCATGCGCCAACCGTCTGTTCGGTAACGAGGCTGCTTTAGGAAAAGTACTGGAACTGAATACACCGGATTCAAAAGGAAGCGGCAACCAAAAGTTCACTGTAACCGGTATTATGGAAGACATCGAAAACTCTTTGATCAAAGAGTCTACAGAAGCCATTATCCCTTACGAAAACATCAACGAGCTAAACCCGACAATCAGCCTGACAGATGGCGAGATGGGCAATGCCACCAGCGCACTTGTATTCTTCCGTACCGTAAAAGGAAGCGATCTGAACACAAAGGCCAAAGACGCTCTCTCTTATCTGAAAGATTGCTGGTGGATCTATAACCGGGGTATATTCAAGAAAGTACAGTTCGTGCCATACAATCAGTTTTACTTCCACACAGAAACACCTTCCGGATCAACAGAAATCAACCAGTACAGCTTCCGTATGGTCGTACTTTTCCTTGTCACCGGTATCATCATCTTATTCATGGCAATATTCAACTACGTCAACATGAGTATTGCACAAACTACCTATCGCGCCAAGGAAATGGCAACCCGCAAGTTGCTCGGTTCTTCCCGCTCCGACATATTCTGGCGTATGATAGGCGAATCGTCTATTATGACTGTTATCGCTTTCATACTCGGATTTCTGCTTGCAAAAGCCGCCGAGCCTATTGCCATGGATCTACTGGGTGTAAAGCTCGACCTGACAGGCGATTTGTCTTTCATGACCTGTCTGTCCTACCTGCTGCTTATCGTCTTACTGTCATTCATCTCCGGCTTTGTACCTGCTACCATCTTGTCTAATTATAATCCACTGGACGTTGTAAAAGGACATTTCCGCCGGAAAACCAAAGCTGTATATTTACGCGTGCTGAACATCGTACAAGATGGACTGACTATTGCCATGCTGAGCTGTGCCTTCTACCTGAGCGTACAGATTCACAGCATATTGAACGAACCGCTGGGATATAGCTACGGAAATATTCTCTGCCTTACGCCGGCGGCAGATCAGGAAACTCTGCTTACTTTCCGCAATGAAGTACAAAAACTACCTTTTGTGAAACGGATAAGTTTCGCCCAAGGAACTCCTATAGACGGAGGGAATAATAATACAATGGTTGTTACGGTTAAAGGAGCTCCTAAGAACATGAGTTTTCAGACATTTAAAGTAGACTCAGCCTTTATCGACATGTATCAGATACAGATTTACGAAGACCGCAAAATGCCATTCGACAAGAATAACTGGTTTATCAGCGAATCGGCATCCAAAGACCTCGGAGGTGTTACCGACTATGTAAATGATGAGCGAGGTCGTAGTTTCTCCATTGCCGGATTATTCAGAGATTTTCATATACGCTCAGTCATGAGTGAACAACATCCTTTACGGCTCCAGATACTCCCAGCCGACAAAATTTATCCGTGGAGTATTTTGGTAGAAGTACAAGACGGCGATCTGGCAACTTACAGCAAACAAATCACTGATTTGTACAGTACACTGACAGAAAATGCACCATTCAGTTCGAGCTGGTATAAAGACCAGATTGTCAATCAGTACAGCGATATCATCAGCATGAATAAACTGATTAGTATTTTCACGTGTGCCGCACTGATTATTTCACTACTGGGACTGACTGCCATGAGTATCTATTTCATTGCCCAGCGTAAACGTGATATTGCCATTCGTAAAACCTTCGGTTCCAGTAGCCGCAATGAAATGCTGCAACTGATGAAATTTTCATTCTCATCTTTGCTCATCAGCCTGATAATAGCCATACCACTTATGGCTTTCGGCATACACACCATCGACAAGATTGTATCATACGATAGTGACTTCCCCTGGTGGGTGCCACCAACAGCATTTGCCGTCATCACCCTCATCTCACTGGGATCAGTATACCTTATCAGCCGGAAAGCTGTACGAGAGAATCCGGTAAACAGTATCAAAACCGAATAACAATAAATCTGATGAAAACACTTATTCGTAACTTTTCATATACATTCAGGCGCTTTTTTGCTGCAAGTGTCCTGAATATTGCAGGACTAAGTATTGCTTTTTCCTCTTTTTTCGTCATCATGACGCAAATAGATTATGACTATAATTTTAATAAAGGATATAAAGATTATAAAAAGATTTTCCGAGTAGAAGTATATTCAGATAACGAATGGACAGAAATTGCTCCTCGCCCAATATTAGAGTTAATATCTTCTAGCTCTCCACATATTCTTTCTTCTTCAATCATTACTTATACTGTCTCTAATCAAGAATTTTAATATCAATGGACATATATTCAATCAATACTTCGGTAAATTTTTACCGATAAATTAAAATTAAACATAGAATCGGCATAATCCGGTTCAAAAATATATTCAAGAGATCATTGAAATACTGTCAAGAATGAATCGTCAAGGAGTAAGAAAAGGGATGAAAAAGATATGCTAAACAGCTGAAAACCAACAGAAAAAGTATTGCATAATTTGTTGATTATTAGTAAATTAGAAGTATTACACCACTTTTAATTATGACTAAAGAATCACTCCTTATGCAATACCAATCCGAGTGCAGAAACGCTCTCGAATCAGTTGTAAATATAAGCAAATCTTTTCAGAAAGTATTCATGGATGCAATGAAATTGTTCATGGCTATACCTAACCGCGTCAATTTCCTTCAAATGGGACGATATGGATGTTTCTCGGAACAGACATACCGGAACAATTTTGAGAATGATGACTTTGACTGGTTTTCCTTCAATGAAGCCATCATCAGGGAACACCTTAAAGGTGGTCGCAAGGCGATAGCCGTTGATCCGTCTTTCATTCCAAAATCAGGCAGCAAAACGCCGTGGATTGGCTATTTCTGGTCCGGTTGTGCCGGTGAATACAAACGTGGACTGGAAATAACCGGTATTGGAGTTATAGACGTTGACAA
>ENA-OQBV01000143-OQBV01000143.1-human-gut-metagenome-genome-assembly--contig:-NODE-143-length-41797-cov-3.901392_pt1 | contig 41797 bp, 37 predicted proteins | sample MGYA00242750_ERZ504559 | MGnify/ENA primary metagenome ERZ504559 (study PRJEB26092, sample SAMD00036230) | human gut metagenome | host: Homo sapiens | study: EMG produced TPA metagenomics assembly of... | reverse complement strand
GAGGCGACTGATTTACAGTCAGTTCCCTTTGACCGCTTGGGAAATCCGCCGTGCTGCCTGTTTGGTTGAACCCCAACCGGCAACCCGTTTAGTATGCCACAGATCATGCGATTAACGCAAATACGGCGTGTCGCGGAAGCCAAAAAGTCTCAAAATCGTTGAAATTCCAACGATTTCTCACTATCAGCCACATGTCGGTGTCAATCAGAGCAAATCCTCCCGAAAAAAATTCCAAAAAGAAAAAACACGAGTATTTCTTCCGAACCTTCCCTGCAAACCATCTGAACAGCGACGCCAACACCAGCACGTCAACGCCAATGAACACGGCATACATCGGCTGCGCACGGCCTATTGCAGGAACCCCAAGTGCTTGAAATCAACAAGACCCCGCCAACGCAACGATTGTTCACCAATCGTTCGCTGACGGGGTCTTCAAACAGCTACGCGCTACGCTCAGCCGAGAATGGCCAGAATATCGCGGGCGGAGACGATCAGGTAATCCTCACCCTGATAGTGCACCTCGGTGCCGCCATACTTGGAGTACAGCACCTTGTCGCCGACCTTGACGTCGACCGGAATGCGCTCGCCGGCGTCGTTGCGACGGCCCGGACCGACAGCCAGGACTTCACCCTGCTGCGGCTTCTCCTTGGCATTGTCCGGAATGAACAGACCGGATGCGGTCTGGGTTTCAGCTTCCGCCTGCTTGACGATGATCTTGTCTTCCAACGGTGTGAGTGAGATCGACACTGTGGACCTCCTCTTTCTAAGAGAAATCGTTACTTACCGCGCCGGGACCCGCTAGCAAGAGGCTGACGATCACTTACGGCGTCGTCCTTTCGCGCTGAAACATATCCTAGCGCGATTATTAGCACTCTGCCAACTCGAGTGCTAACGCTGAGAGCAAAATATACGAAAAAGCCTGAAACCATGCGGTTTCAGGCTGATGTTCTTTACGCTTGTTCGTATGTTTCGTGCGTTTCGTGCGTTCGCTTTCCCTCCGTCACGCCCCGCGACGGGCCATGATGGACGCCAAACCCACGCCCAGGGAATCGGAGGTGACGCTGGGAGCCTCAACGTCGGCGCTGACCTCGGAGTCATGGAATCCCACGGTATCCACGTCCTGCAGATGCACACCAGCCTCCACACGGGCTGCGGCCTCGTCGGAATCCATGCTGCTGATCGCGTCGGTCGGCACAATCAACGGCTCGACATTGTCGGAAACCGTACTCGCAGTCGGAGGCACGGCCTTGGCGACCTGACGAGTGGACTTGATTTCCATGCTTTCCGGAGCGGCTGGCGCGATATCGTTACCGTTGCGTGGCGATCCCAACGAGAACGAAATCAGATCCTGCGACGCGCCGGCCACAGCGGACGAATCCGCATCGCATGCATCCACACCCTCGGTTTTGGCGATTTCATCACGCTCATCGTGGATGGACAGACCGTTCTTCTTATCCGGCACGACTTGCGCATCCACAACGTTCGGTTCCGCAGCGGATTTCGCTTCGGTTTCCTCCTTGCGTTTGCTTACAACAACATCACGGTCGGCCTTGCCGCGATCGATCGCCTGACGGATCTCACCTTCCGGCATAACATCGGTCGGCACCTGAGATTCGGCGATCCTGCGAATTTCCGCAAGCTCCTGCTCCCGCAAACGAGCGCGCTCCGCCTGCTCTTCCTGGGCGCGCTTGCGCTCTGCCGCAGCACGCTTCCTCATCTTGGAACGATACTTGGCGACTTTCCGCTCCCACGCTGCGGCCTGCTTGGCGGCCCTCACCCCCAAAGCGAGCACTCCAGCAAGCAGCGACGCAGGAATCAAAGCAAACAACGGACTGAAATGCAACACAAACGCACACATCAACACGACGATTGTGATCACCAGCATCGAGACAACAATAATCCGCCTTCTGCGGATCGCGGCACGACGAAGGGCACGGACATGCGCGATCCTTTCGTCGGTCAGCTTGCCCTCATGCGTCTCGTTGGACTGCATTATCGCCCCTTTCGCCTTTGCGGCGGTCTCATCGGAGAATCGCGTTCCACTGTCGGCATCCACCAGATGCAGCGACGGCGAAAAGCGGTCCTCTCGGTGCTCGATTACCCGCTTCATGCCTTTGACCGTCCGTTTGGGCAGCCAGAAAACCATGAGAATAATCACAATCGCAAGCACCACAACCGTGCTTAACGATTCATAACCCATAACTCATAAGAATAGGTGACATTCCGACATTCTCCGGGGTGCACGCCCCCGCGTGTCGAACATGTGCGCGAAAGCGCGTGTCTAACCTCGCCAACGGCTCACTCGCCCATCAACCGTGCGGTAAAGCCATTCGGTGCGTACTCCGGCAGCAACGCATACGATTCATGGTCACGCCATTGCCCGTTCACGAACATGTACGCCTTGCGCATCCCCTCATAGGATGCCCCCACTTTGAGTGCCACCTTACGTGAACGTTCGTTTTCGGGAAGCAAGTCGATCTCCACACGATGCAATTGCGGTCCGGAAGGGTCGAACATCGCCCAATCAGCCAATAGCGTAACAGCCATCGGCGCATATCCATGCCCCGCACACCGTTCATCGACCCAATAGCCAACCACGCCGGTACGCATGGCGCCATAGCAGATGGCCCCTAACGAAATCTGGCCTACGATACGCCCATGATGCTCGATGGCGAACACCACTCCGGTGCCGTTTCGCTCGTTGCGTCGCATCGCACGCACCCACTCGTTGAACGACATCGACGCGCCATGCACCGGATCCCCGGATTCCCAAGGCTTCAACCAATCGTCGTTGCGCCAGCGGACTTCGTTCCATTCGTCGCAGTCGTCAGTAGTCAGCGGACGCAGGATTATGGGAACGTGAAGCCCATGTGCCTGAATGAACCGCGGAACATCAATGGCATTGGGATCCGAACGCATCATGCCCCGTAAAGATCGCAAAATCGTCACGCCCTCATTCTGCCATACGCATAACATTTCCGATTTCGCGCAACCATCCCGTGGTACAACATGCGGTATGACCACGAACATGCAAGCCGACGTCATGGAAAACAGCGTCTGTGACGAAGCCGCGAACCAACGCGAGCTGAAAAAGCAATGGCGCGCACACGCAATCGCACGAAGAAAGCAGACCAGTAAGGAGGAACGACTGGAAGCCGGCCGCAAGTTGGCCGAACAGGCGCGGAAGGCGAATCTCATTCATTCGTTCACCACGGTGGCCGCATTCGCGTCCATGGGCAGCGAAATGTCGATGATGCCGATGCTGCAGGCATTATTCGATTCGAATTGCCACGTGCTGGTGCCACGGCTCGGATCCGGCATGGATATTGGCTGGAGCGAACTTGGCGACATTCACGATCTGCAGGACCAGACCAACAGCGACGGGTCCATCAATACGCACCGCCCGCAAGAGCCGGGCAATAGCGCAAACGGACCTGAAGCGCTGAAAAACGCCGGTCTGATCATTGTTCCCGCCCTTGCCGTCGACCAAGAGGGATTCCGTCTGGGACGTGGCGGAGGGTGGTATGACCGCGCGCTCGAGTATCGTGCGGCCGGCGCACGGGTGGTGGCGGTTTGCTGGCCGTGGGAACCGACGGACAAGCCTGTTCCGCACGAAGACCACGATATTCCCGTCGATGGCGTGCTCACTCCGAACGAATTTACGGCCATACGCGAATAAGATGTCCGAAGATAAGACGTCCGAAGATAAGACGTTCACGCAGCCGTCTCAGGGAACGTACTAGGATATGTCCCGTTAAGAAATTTGAGAACCTGGTTGAAGCGAGGATATTTTGCCTACTTACCATTACCGTTGCAAGAACTGCAACTACGATTTCACCGAACAGCAGTCATTCACCGACGATCCGATCACCGTTTGCCCGGAATGCGGCGAAGAGCAGGTCCGCAAGGTGTATTCCGCCCCGCCGATCGAATTCAAGGGATCCGGTTTCTATCGCACCGACAAGTCCAAGTGAGCGAAAACGAATACACGTAACCGAGCAGCCGAAGCAAGGAAACGAGCCAAATAACCAGGGTCAGCAAACCTTGAAAAACAAGGTGACACGCCGAATCCTGTGGATAACTCGCATCCTCCGACCACAACCCTCGATACGGCTTGCGCAGCAACTATTCGTAAGGTCATCATGCATGAATGGTGACCTTTTTTCATGACCTTAGCCAACGTCTGCAAGGCACGGACGGCAAACACACGAACCGCGCACCGTCTTCGGCGCCTCGTCGACGACGACGAAACGCGCAATTGCATCGTCTACTTGCTTCGCTGTGCGCCGGACTTGCCATATTCGCGGCCCTGCAGTGCGTGCGATTGACGATTTCCACGCAATCCGTCGTCATTGCGGCGAAGTCCATCGCCAAAGGCGGCGTGATTTCCTCGGATTCGCTTGCTTTGCGAGATATTCCATACGATGAGGCCCTGCGCAGCGTTGCTCACGATATCGATGATGCCGTCGGGCTGATTGCCCAAGTGGATATTGCGGAAGGCAGCATCGTCACCTCGGCCATGGCTCGCGCCTCCCCCGTTGTTCCCAAAGGATATACGGCGGTCGAAGTTCGGTTGGCGAGTTCCGCCGACAGTCTGACGATTGGCGATACGGTGACGCTTTCCAGCGCCACGATGTTCAGCGAGGCCACGCCGGAAACGGTACCGGATATGGATGCGGTGTCGTTACGTGAGCTGTGCACGGGAGCGATATTGACCGCGAAACCTTCACGGAATGCGGACGGCGACACGCTTGCGGTGTTTGCCATGCCTCCTCATGAGGCGGCAACCGTATTGCAGGCCCAAGAATACAGCGCGATCATCGCCATCGTCGGTTCGTAACGGCATTCCCAAGCGAATCCGCAGCACCATCATGCGGAATATATGAAATTCGGGAGGTCTGAACGTATCAGAACCTCCCGTATAGCAGACGAACGTCAGCGCTCCCGCTCGGAGAACACGCCCCAATGCGGTGGCAGCTCGCCCAGAATACGCTTGTCGTCGTCAGCATTGCGCTGGCGTTCGGTAAGCACATCGGACGGTTCAAGCTTGACGCCATCGGCATCGAACAGTTCCGTACCCTGCCGAACCACACGCTTGTGTTTGCGCGCCGTACGGCGGGTGGCGGAGTATCCGGACACCACACGCACGGCAGGCTGGTCAGATTCCGCGGACTCTTGGATGGAGGGTTCGTCGACGCTCACTTGACCTCCTGATACAGGTCGCTCAAGCGTGCCACGATGCGATCCACTTCCTTGTCTGGATTCACGAACGCGCCAACGCTCCACACGGTCATAACGGACCAGCCAAGCGATTCGATGTTCTGCAAAAGCACGCGGTGGCGTTCCCTGGTGGACTGCAATCCCATGAACTGCGCATCGTCGGTAAGCACGGCCAATGCGAACGGCTTGTCGTTCAGGCCAACCACCAGCGGCAGCTTGGAACCATTGTCGAAACCGTAGTCGACGGCCACATTCAAACCGCGGGCACGAATACGGTCGGCAAGATCGTTGAGCAATACGTTCGAACCGTTCGTCTTGACGACTGGGCGCACCACGCTGTCATCGAGCTGTTCCGCCCAGCGAAGCACCGTTTTCAGCATCTTCGGACCAGCTTGGTGCAGGCGCTCGTCATCCATGTCAGCTGACGAGAATGCGGACACGATGTCAAGATGACGATCCGGCACGGCCAACGCATCCAGCAACATACCCCGTCCGCCTTCGGATTCCAACGCTCCAAACTGTTGCAGCAGCCTTCCATGAGAAGTCTTCGCGTAGCACATCGCAAGAATCGCATCGGTGGCATGCGCGCCGGCCACATCGGAAATGTCCACGATGCGCACATGACGCAAGAACATGCCCATGGCCTTGTTCTTATTGGCGATCGCCTTAAGCTCGGCTCCCAGTCGGGTGCGGAACGTATGGGTCAGCGTCACCACGGTAAGCATGTACGATGCGGGCACGATCGTGAAACCGGCGGCACGCTTGGTGATCAGCCTGACCACCTCGTCGATTTCCTGCTGGCTGCTTTCCACCAGTCCGGACGTGATGACCGGCACGCCATTGGCATCGGCCACAAAATGGTAGGCGACCTCGCCCTGCGCGCCTTCCCTGGCCACGTCGAAGGGCACGGAACCGTAGCCTTCCGATTCCAGGAACGCGTTGAGCTTCGGCGCGCGGCGAACAGGACGATTGGCGATTTTCACGCTCGGCAGCAATGCGATGAGACGCTTCAGACCGTCGGAAGTGACGGTTTCGCGATGCGCGATCACCACCACCTGCTTGGCTCGGCTGATGATGCTGAGCAGTTCGATGGATTGAATATGCGCTGCGGCATCGATGATCACGACGTCGGCCAATGGCGCCGGATCGGTGATGGCCGCAAGCGTGGCAGGAGTCGCAACGAGAATAGGCTTCGCCGCGGCGAGAATCTGCGGATGCTCCTTATGCAGGCAGTTCAGCGAAACATTACGGGCGCCGGCAAGCGTGGTATGCAGCAGATTGGCCTCCTGCGTACGCGAGAACAGCATGTCGCACAGACGGCGCATGGATTCCTGTGCCACCATCGGACCGACCGAACGCACATGTTCCACATCGACCTGGGCGAACCGCTCCGCAGCGCCCTGCAATGCCGACCCATCCTGATTGGAAATGATCGCGGAGGATTTCACGATGTCTTCGAACGCCGTGGTCCACCATGCCAGCTGCAGTTCCCCTGCAACGGCATCGTTGGCAACGCCACGATTGTTCAGATCTTCGACCAGCTCGTCGAGGCCGACCGAATGGAATTCACGTTCCAGACGGGCGCGCTCAGGCAGAATATCAAGCGACTGCTTATCGTCATACAGGGCCTTCAAACGCTCTTCGACCTGATTGAAATCAACGGTTTCAAGATTGCCGCCCTGCGGAGTTGTGGCAAGCACCGCATTCAACGCGGTCATATCCCGATTGAGATTCTCCTGCGTTTCGATAATGTCATCCAGCTTGGCGGGCAATACCGGCCAGCCGCCATGAGGCACGAACATATGCCACTGATCGGCCTGCTTGGACACCACCAGCAACGCCTCATGCAGGTTCTCCACTTGGGCACCGACGCGCAGCAAACCCTTGGCTTCCTTGATGTGGCGGCGACGCTCCCAGAAGCCCATGGACGTACCTTCGGCCTTGCGCTCGGCCTTCGGCTTGGTCGCCTCGATCATGGATGCAATGTCACGTTCGAAAATCTCCGGCTGGAATACGTCAAGCACACGGCGCAGGTTCTTCAGCACCATGACCTGACGGCTCCACTCCTGCGCGGTCGTGGGAATCGGGAATCCGCAGGTCTGTACCGTACTGGCCACCTGCTCGCGGGTGGCGGGCAACACCTTGCGCAACAGCTCAACCACACGCTGGTATGCGCTCACCGCCTCCTCTTCGGAATACAGCGATGCCTTATACCATGCGGTGTCGTTCTCCGTAATGGTGTATTCGCCAAGCTCGCCCGCACGCTGCAGTTTCGCAGCCCAATCCTCGATCTTGTCCGCGATGGAATGCGCGGTCTGCTTGTTCAAACGCACATGCGTGGTCGGATGGGTGGGCAATGCCGCAATCTGCGCGAGATTCTGAATCGTCTGGTAAGCGGATACGCCCCACTCCTGACTCACGCCGTGAAGATCGCCCAGATAACGGGTCAAACGCGAACGCACGCCAACCAGCTCATCGGCAATCTGATCAAAACGGGAGGAAGCAACCCCCGATTGGAAGCCGACGGCTGCAATCAGCTGACGGTCAATCGCAGCGTTGGCACCATCATCGGCGATATCCAGCAGCTGTCCGCTCATTTCGTTTGCGGCAACGGCCTGTACAAAACGACGCTTCTGATCGGTCACACACGGCACATAGAGCACAGACCGTCCGTTCATCACGCAACGCGACGCAATCGCCGCGGCCTGCTCGGCGGTATTGTTGGCGATCGCACTATCCACAAACAGCGAATGGCCCGCGGAAGCAAGCTGCGAGGCGTATCGGACGGTATTGTCCGCATCGCCGACCTCATACTCGCCATGAGGATCGGCATCAAACGGACTGTACTCCGGAATTTCGGCACCTTCCAACGCTTCGGCGGCGGACTTGTCTCCCGACAAAGCGTCCAAGGCGGTATTGCCGGTCGGACCTTGCGCCAACTGGTCGATGATCTTCCGGCTTTCCACCAGCATCTGCGATGCCGGATCCATAAAGCATCCGAGAATAATGTGCCGTTCGATCTCAAAATCAGGGAACGCGTTGGCCGCAAGGCGTGTGATGGCAGCGAACACCGCGGATGTTTCCGGCGTGCCACTTTCGTAATTCGAACCGTCGAACAGCTTGGACTCGTCCAATACGACGTTGTTCTCGCGCAGCACGGCGGCGAAAGCCGCATTCAAGCGTACGCGCCCTGTGAACGCGATCACCGTACCGTTTTCAATATTGCGTCCTTCTTTGCGCACCTCGACCGGATACATGAGTACCGGCATCTGGTTGCCTTTCCAGATGGCCACGCCAACCACCAAAGACAGTTCGCCCACGCCGCTGACACGGCTTTTCGCCTCACGATCGTCGAGCACACGCTCCACACGACGCCCGGCGGCACGCAACATGCCGTTGTCGCGGAACAAGGAATCAAGTTGCACATGCCCGCTGGCGAACAGCTGCGCGATGCCGGACGGATGCGCATGCGTCATGTCAAGCTGGGCGCTCAGCTGCGTCACGTCCTCAAGCGGCGACGGCGATAGACCAAGACGGTACTTCTCACGCCACCCCCGAATACGATCCAGCGCGGTGACGGTCTCGTTGCTTTCGCTCATGTATTGACTCACTTCCCTACCGCTTTGCGGTATTCCGCATACCCCGGATTATGTGACAGGGCCGCGTCGATGTCTGCATTGCCCAAAGCTCCCAGCCATGCGTACAAATCGTCGTACAGCGACGGGTTCATGGCAAGGAACGGCAGCAGCTCCGGATGACGTGCCATCTCGAACTGCACGGTGAAATCGTCGGTGCGTTTGGCATCATCCGACGTCAGTCCGTCGACTTCAATGGTCTGTTCCTGCTTGGCAAGCTCTCCCTTGGCGACTCGATCGAACACCGATCCGGGTTCAAAAGCCGGTTTGAATACGCTGGTTTCGTCCGGTGTCGGCTCGCTCACAATCTGTGGCTGCTCCGTGTTATGCGGCCTGAAACGCTCGTCGTCGGCCCGTTGCGCCGCTTCTTCCGGTTGAATCGGATTGGTACCGGATTGTTCTGCAATTTCATTGCGCTGCTCGTGCGTTTTTTCCGCTTGTTGTTCAGGCGTGTCGCTGCTATCCGGCAATGCCACGATAATCGGCTTGCTTGGTCTTGCGCTGAATAGTTTGCTCACGGGAATCGTGTCGTGTTCGACGTCGTTGCCTGCGATGACTTGCGTCCGCGATTGGGATTCGGGCAGCATAGCCGGCTTTTCCTTTTCGGCGGCGTTCTTCTTGGCCTCTTCTTCCGCCGCCTGCTGTTCCGCCACGGCATCTGCCTCGGCTGCGGCGTCGGCGAAGAGGTCACGTGGCGCGTTATCCACGACGTCGTTATGCTGCACCAGCGAAACGGATGGGAGATCCCCATAATCCGGCTCGTTCGGATCGAACTGGCGCGAAAGACTGACGTTCGGAGCGTTGCATGAGATTCACACGATTGGCGACGTTGCGCGCGTTGAACAATGCGGTCGGCTCTCCGGCACGCAGATTGAGAATGTCGTCGACCGACATATCGGCGGCGTCGGGCTCCTGCGACGCCTCATCGGACACTGCATAGGAGAACAGATTAGATACCGGAGCTGACGCGGTACTCTCGGATTCGGGCATGGCGCTCACGCTGTCACGTTCAAAAGTGACGCGTACGTCGCCGAATTGCAAGGTCATTGGCGTGGATGGCAGTTTGAAATCCTCATCCGCGGGCAGACGCATCAATTGGCCGTTGTCGGCCACTACAAACGAACCATTGGTCGACTTGAGATCACGTACGGAAGCGTTGCCCTGCGCGTCGACTGAAACAATGGCATGCCGTTTCGACATGGATTTGTTCGTATCCATAATGTCAAGGCGCGCGAATCCGTCATCCGCCAGAGGACGTAACGGCTTGCGGCCGATTTCCACGCTTTCGCCGCTGCCCAGCTTCTTCAGTTCGGTTCCATCAACCTTGACGGTCCACTGCTGTGCCGTTCGTTGATCTTCGCTCACCGTTGTCGGCCTTCCTTTCACACATACCACTACTTGTCATTGTGTCATGCCTTGCCACGTATTTCAGGATTATGACGCGATTAATTGACAACTTTCGCCTAATTCCCCCATTGTATGGCACGATATGGAAGCATTCATGCCTAAATCGGATTTTATTGGATCGTCAGCGAAAGAAAATCCCGTAATATGCGGAAAACCCCGCCGCCTTGTGGCGAACGGGGTTTCCACTCAAGATTGTGATATGCGGCTTCAAGCCGCGCGAATCACTTGAGCTCGACGGTAGCGCCGGCTTCTTCGAGCTGGGACTTAGCCTTCTCAGCGTCTTCCTTCTTGGCCTTCTCCAGGACAGCCTTCGGAGCGCCGTCGACCAGAGCCTTGGCCTCAGCCAGACCCAGGGAGGTGATAGCGCGGACGGCCTTGATGACCTGGATCTTCTTGTCGCCAACGGCGGAGAGGATGACGTCGAACTCGTCCTTCTCTTCCTCAGCCGGAGCAGCAGCGCCCGGAGCGGCAACGGCGACAGCAGCCGGAGCGGCAGCCTCGACGTCGAACTTCTCTTCGAAAGCCTTGACGAACTCGGAGAGCTCAACCAGGGTCATCTCACCGAAAGCTTCGAGCAGCTCATCGTTGGTGTACTTAGCCATAATGGCTTCCTTTCATTCTTGGCGACGGTTTGATTGAAGAGGTGACCGTCACCTAAAACAATTATTTTTCTTTTATGGTCACTATCATTCACGCGGCTAACCGCAATGAAATCAGGCAGCCTTTTCCTGCTTCTCGCGGAGCGCATCGATCGTACGCACGGCCTTGGTCGGCAGAGCGTTGAACAGGTACGCGGCCTTGGACATCGTAGCCTTGATGTCGCCGGCGAACTCGGCGAGCAGCTGCGGGCGAGACTTGAGGTCTGCCAGCTTCTGGGCACCTTCAGCATCGTAGACGGTGCCATCAGCGAAGCCGCCCTTGATGATCAGTGCCTTATTGGTCTTGGCGAAGTCACGCAGGGTCTTCGCAGCTTCGATGAAGTCACCCTTCACGAAGGTCACAGCGGTCGGACCGGCGAGGATCTCATCGAGACCTTCGATGCCAGCTTCCTTGGCTGCGATGCGAATCAGCGTGTTCTTAGCCACAGTGTAGGAAGTATCGCGGCCTAGCTTTTCGCGCAGTTCAGAGATCTGCGGAACGGTAAGCCCGCGGTACTCGGTCAGGTAGATAGCGTCAGCTTCACGGAACTTATCCGTAAGCTGGGCGACCACCGCTTCCTTTTCGGGCCTCTTCATGGCGTTCCTTCCTTAGTCAACCATTGACTGTGAAGCAGGAACGTTTCGCCGGACAATAAAAAAGCCCTGCACGCAGGCAGAGCAACATTCGACCGCTAAGCGGAAAGCCCTTGGTGGGCGTATGTTCTTCAACCTGCGTTGGCTTGGCGAACCAAACTTCGTGAGCGCTTGCACACTCCAACCAACGGTCTGTGGTTTACAGGTGAATAACTTACGGTCATGCTTGGACTTGCCGTCATCCGGGCGTGTCGCGCTTTACGAAATCTTCATGACTCACTCAAGTGTTACGGTTAAGCCTTGTTCGGAATCCCACGATTCCACAAGGCGAGTCGCAATTCTCGCCGGAACGCGCCGCCCAATAGTCGGAACGTTCCTACCAACCCAAGAGAAATAGAGATAGGGAAAAATGGAAAAGTTCTTCCATCTTAAGGAGAACGGCACCACCGTGTCCACTGAGGTCATGGCCGGTCTGACCACGTTCTTCGCAATGTCGTACATCATCATCGTCAACCCACAGATACTGTCGCAAACGGGAATGCCGTGGGGCGGCGTGTTCCTTGCAACCATCATCGCAGCCATCGCGGGCACGCTCGTCATGGGCTTGTTCGCCAACGTTCCGTATGCTCAGGCCGCCGGCATGGGCCTCAACGCATTCTTCACCTACACCGTTTGCTTCGGCCTCGGCTTCACCTGGCAGCAGACCCTGTGCATGGTGTTCCTGTGTGGCCTGATCAACATTCTCATCACCGTCACCAAGATTCGTAAGATCATCATCCAAGCCATTCCGGAAGTGCTGCAGAACGCCATCGGCGGCGGCATCGGCCTGTTCGTGGCCTACGTCGGCTTCCTGAACGTCGGCTTCTTCACCTTCACCACCAAGGCCGACGCCAAGAACGGCGACACCGTGCAGGCCACCCCAGGTCTGGCCGTCATGAATAATCCGACCATCTGGCTGTTCATCATCGGCCTGTTCCTCGCCATCATCCTCACCGTGCTCAAGGTGCGCGGCGGCATGCTGATCGCCATCGCGGTCACCGCCATCGCCGGCATTCCGATTGGGTCAGACCACCATGGCCAACTCCATCTCCATCGGCGACACTTTCGCCCAGCTGCCGCAGACCTTTGGCGCTATCTTCAGCGCCGAAGGCTTCCCATCGCTGTTCTCCGACATGTCGAAGCTGCCGATCATTCTGCTGACGATCTTCGCATTCTCCATGTCCGACACCTTCGACACCATCGGCACGTTCATCGGCACCGGCCGCCGCACCGGCATCTTCTCCGCGGAAGACGAGGAAGCCCTCGAAAACGGTTCCGGCTTCTCCTCCAAGATGGACAAGGCCCTGTTCGCCGATTCGATCGCAACTTCCATCGGCGCCATCTGCGGCACCTCCAACACCACCACGTATGTGGAATCCTCCGCAGGTATCGCCGCTGGCGGCCGCACCGGCCTGACCTCCGTGGTCGTGGCCATCTGCTTCGCCCTGTCCGCCTTCCTCTCCCCGGTCATCTCCGCCATTCCGTCCGCCGCAACCGCAGGCGTGCTCGTGGTGGTGGGCTGCATGATGGCGTCCTCGCTGAAGGAAATCGACTGGGGCGATATCTCCGAGGCCGTGCCGGCGTTCTTCGCTTCCGTATTCATGGCGTTCAGCTACTCCATCTCCTACGGCATCGCCGGCGGCTTCATCACCTACTGCCTGATCAAGACCTGCAAGGGCAAGGCCAAGGAAGTGCACCCGGTGATCTGGGTTGTGTCGCTGCTGTTCATTCTGGACTTCATCATCACCGCGATCCTGTAGTTCTGAACGTCAGGTTCAACCTGACCACCAGCCGAAATTACTGGTTCAGTAAATAAATTTAAATTCGGCAAATGGAATAGGGGCGATTCCGCTCTCACTGCGGAGTCGCCCCTATTGTTGTATCGCTTGTTTTCGTACTGCTTTTTAGTGAACCGTCTTATGCGATGGCTTTCGAGAAGGCGTCAACCAGACTTTCCATCCAGGCCGTCAAGGAATAGTATTGTTCCGGCATCTGTTCGGTCAGTTCAACCATGGGCACGTTTGCGGATTTCGCGGCATTCGTGATTTTGCCCGTCAGCTCGCTTTCCTCCTGCGTATTGACGATCAACAGTTTGATTTCACCTGATTTCAATGCGTCGGCGAACTGCCTGATATCCGTTGGCGTCGGCTCGCTTTCGTTCGCTGTGGCTCGCGCGTACCCGCTTGGCGTTGCGTCGGTCAAACCCATGTCTTCCGCCAGATAGCTTGCCACGGATTCCGTTGCCGCGTACGCCAATCCATCCGATTTCTGTTTCACTTCGGCGATTTTGCTTTCGACGTTGTTTTCTTCAGATTTCCACTGATCGTGCAGCTTGTCGAAATCACTCTTTTTCGCGGCGTCGGCCTGTTCGTACGCTTCGGTGATCGCCTGTGCCACCGCCTTGCGCACATCGGCGGAGAACCAAACATGCGGATTTTCGCCGTCATTCACCCCGCCGACTGCAGCGGCATTGACGATGGTTGCGTTGGCGGATTGCGCCGCTTTGACCGCCCATGCGTCGTAGCCGGCTCCATTGACGATGATGACTTGCGCTTTCTGCAGTTTGGCGATATCCGACGTCGTTGGCTCGTAATCATGCGCATCCACATTGGTGGAATTGATGATGCTGGTTACGTTGACGTTGCCACCGCCCAAGGTTTTCGCCACGGTACCCCACTGATTCACGGAAGCGACCACTTCGATGGTTCCGTTTTTTTGGACGACGATCGGCCGCTTCCACACGCAGCAACCGACGCAAGCATTCCTACAGAAGCAAGTGCGGCAATCGCAATTCTCACAATACGGTACATGATAGATCCTCCCTAACGTGATATAACACCATCATAACTTAATTGAGAATCATTATCAATAGAGCGTGTCGCGATCAGGTATCACATACAAAAAAACTCCCGCTCAGGGGGAACGGCCGCCACGAATGGGATCAAAATGGTTAGCGAAGCAACCACTTTCGACCGCACATCCGTGCGACAATCCCCCCGCAAGCGGGAGTAAGAGATGATTTGCCGATCAGCCGCGTGCAAGCTCGCAGGAAAAGGAGCCTTGCCAAGGCAAGGCACTATTTCCTGCCTCGATACTGTCGCATCTCGGCGCCGCCTACAAACAGTCCACTGGACTGTTTGCTTAACGGCGTCGCCCTGGGCCGACGCTACGCTTTGGCAGATCAGCCTTGCGATCAGCCGCGTGCAATTAAGGAGCTTCGCAAAGCGAAGCACAATTTGCTGGCTCGCTAAAGCTCGCTTGCGTTGACCCACTGGGTCAACGCTACGCTTTGGCTGATCGGCTTTGCCGATCAGCCAAAGCGTCCCGATACGTAGCGCTCGGCTTCTTCGTTCTGGGGGTTGTTGAACATGGTGGTCGTGTCGGTGAAGTACTCGAGGTGACCCGGCTGGCCGACTGCCTTCAGGTTGAAGAACGCGGTGTAGTCGGCGATACGGGCGGCCTGCTGCATGTTGTGCGTCACGATCACGATGGTGTAGTCGTTCTTCAGCTCGTTGATCAGATCCTCGACAGCCAACGTCGAAATCGGGTCAAGAGCGGAGCACGGCTCGTCCATCAGCAGCACCTGCGGGTGCACGGCCACGGCGCGGGCGATGCACAGACGCTGCTGCTGACCACCGGAAAGACCAATCGCCAGGATTGTCAAGACGATCCTTGACCTCGTTCCACAGGTTGGCGCCACGCAGAGCCCATTCGACCAGATCGTCCGCATCGGACTTCGAGATCTTGCGGTTGTTGAGCCTCACGCCAGCGAGCACATTCTCGCGGATCGACATGGTCGGGAACGGGTTCGCACGCTGGAACACCATGCCGACATCGCGACGCACGGCAACCGGGTCGATGTCCTTGTCGTACAGGTTCTTGCCTTCCAGCAACACCTCGCCTTCGCAGTGAGCACCCGGAATGATCTCGTGCATGCGGTCGAGCGTGCGCAGCACCGTGGACTTGCCACAGCCGGAAGGTCCGATGAAAGCGGTGACCTTGTTGGCTTCGATGTTGATGTTCACATCTTCAACGGCCAGGAAGTCGCCGTAGTAGATGTTCAGATGATTGACATCAATACGTTGTCCCATTTTGGTTCCTTATATGTTGTTTCTGTATGTAAGACTACCGCTCATCGTTCCGACTTGACGGCGAAGACCTTCGCCACGAGTCGACCGATAAGGTTGAGGATAAGCACGATGAGGATCAGCACGAGAGCCGCGGCCCATGCGCGTTCCATCGGGATGGTGGTCACGCAGGAAGCGTCGGCGGAAGCCGGGCAATTCGCGTTGAGCTTGGAGTACTCCTGGTAGACGTACACCGGAAGGGTGGTCATCTGGCCGGAGAAGAGGTTGACGTTCGTGGAGGCGATGTAGCCTGCGGTCATCAGCAACGGAGCGGTCTCACCAATCACACGGGCGACGGCGAGAATCGCACCCGAAACAATGCCCGGCAAAGCGGTACGCAACACAATCTTCGTAATCGTGCGCTGCTTGGTAACACCCAAAGCATACGACGCTTCACGCAAGTCGTGAGGCACGATCTTCAACATTTCTTCAGAGGACTTGACCACGGTCGGCAGCATCAGCAGCGACAGTGCCACGGAACCTTCGAAACCGTTGATGGTGCCAGGTCCAATCAGAATCGTGAACATCGAGAATGCGAACAAACCTGCGACGATGGACGGAATACCGCTCATCACGTCGACCAGCAGGGTGATGACGCGAGCCAGCTTGCCACGGTTGGAATATTCCACCAAGTACACGGCGCACATCAGACCGATCGGAATGGAGATGATCATGGCGCCGAACGTGATTTCCAGCGTACCGATGATGGCGTGCTGAATACCGCCGTAGCCACCGGACGGCGTCGGATTGCCGCCGACCACACCGGTCATGTTATAGCTCAGGAAGTTGAGGTTCAGCCTCTTGACACCGTTGACGATGGTGGTGAGCAGCACCGAGAACAGCGGAATCAGCGCCACAATGAACGCAAGAGCGATCAGTACGCGCATCGCAAGATCCTTGCGCTTACGTGCAGCGGTAAAGGAACGCGTCGGCTTGAACTTGTCGAAATCGATGACGGGGGCACCGTCCATCGGAGAAGCGTTGTTATTCACTGCGGTCATCACGCACTCGCTTTCTCGGTAAGCTTACGGGCGATGAAATTCACCACGAAAGTAATGAGGAACAGCACCAGGCCGGTGCCGATCAGCACGGACACGCCGAGATCGTTGGCTTCAGGATACTGCGCGGCGATGTTGGCTGCGATCGTCTGGTTCTGCGAAGCCTGCAGCAGCTTGATGGAGTAGTTGAGACCTGGAGACAGGATCATGAGCACGGCCATGGTTTCGCCAAGCGCACGACCCAAGCCAAGCATGGAAGCGGACACCACACCGGACTTGCCGAACGGCAGCACCGCAAGCTTGACCATTTCCCACTTGGTGGCGCCAAGAGCAAGCGCGGCCTCTTCCTGAAGGCGCGGAGTCTGCAGGAAGATATCGCGGGACATGGAGGTGATGATCGGCAGGATCATGACTGCGAGCACCACGGCCACGGTGGCGACGGTACGGGAAGGATTGGCGGCAGGACCTGCGAACAGCGGAATCCAGCCAAGATACTTGGCCACCCAATTCCAGAACGGGTAGATGGCGGGCACCAGCACCAGGCCACCCCACAGACCGTAGATAACGGACGGAATTGCGGCGAGCAGATCGACCACATAGCTCAAGACAGTGGCGAGCTTCTTCGGCGCGTAGTGCGAGATGAACAGTGCGATGCCGACCGACACGAAGAAGGAAATCAACAGTGCCAGCGCGGAGATCAGCACGGTGCCGAACAGCAGCGGTCCGACGTAGCCCCAGAAGCTGGAGGCCTTGCCGCCGGTGAAGTTGCTGATGGTGTCGCTGTTGGCCTGCTGATCGCCGCCGATCAACGGCCATGCGCGGAACAGCAGGAACAGCGCGACGGCGGCGAGCACTACGAGGATCAGGATGCCGCAGGCGTAGGCCACGCCCTTGAACACCTTATCCGCGTTTTTGCCGCTCACCGGCTGCTGTGCCGTTTTGCTTTGCGAACTCACGGGTTCTCCTTAACTTGCGATTGCTTGAAACAGATCTGCGATTACTTGCGATGACTGCGTTTTTTGTTTTACCTGCAGGTACCGTTTCAGGCCGCACCCGCTTTCATGTTGCGGCTGCGGCCTGAAACAGACGGTCAGTTGCCGTTCACCGAGAGCCTATCGCTTACTGTATCAAAGCTCACTTGGTTTCGATGGCGTCGATGGACTTGAGGACCTTCTGGCGCATGGTGTCGGACAGCGGAGCGGAGCCTGCTGCGGAGGCAGCGGTCTGCTGACCTTCGTCGCTGACCACGTAGGTGAGCCAGGACTTGACGAACTTGGCGGTGTCGGCATCCTTGTATGCCGGGCAAGCGATGTCGTAGGAGACAAGCACGATCGGGTAGGCGCCAGCCTCGGTGGTGTTGTGGTCGAGCTTGACGACCACACGGTTGTCGCCAGTGGCGGATTCGTCGAGCGGGGAAGCGTCCACAACCTTGGCAGCGGCTTCAGCGGAGAACGGCACGTAATCGTCGCCGACCTTCACTGCAACGGTGCCGAGCTCGCCAGCCTGGGAAGCATCGGCGTAGCCAATGGTGCCGTCAGCCTGCTGAACGGTGGAGATCACGCCGGAGGTACCCTTAGCGCCCTGGCCAACCTCGTTCGGCCAGTTCTCGCCGAGCTCGTAGCTCCAAGCGTCGCCAGCAGCATCCTTGACGTAGCTCAGGAAGTTCTTGGTGGTGCCGGACTTGTCGGAGCGGTGCACCACGGTGATGTCGAGATCAGGCAGGTCGACCTTCGGGTTCTGCTGCTTGATGGCGTCATCGTTCCACTTGGTGATCTTGCCGTCGAAGATCTTGGCGATGGTGTCGGCGTCCATGTTCAGGGTCTTGCCCTTGCCGGAGATGCCGTTGAGGTTGAAGACCACGGCGATCGGGGAGACGTAGACCGGGATGTCGAAGGCGTTGCCGGAAGCGCACACGCTCTTGGACTGCTCGACCTCGTCATTGGACAGGGCGGCATCGGAGCCGGCCCATGCGGTGGCGCCGGTCAGGAAGGTGGAAACGCCAGCGCCGGAACCAGACGGGTTGTAGGCGACCTTGGCATCCGGGTTGGTGCCCTGGAAGCCGGCGATCCAGGCTTCCACAGCAGTCTGCTGGGAGGAAGCGCCAGCGCCGGAGAAGTTGCCGGACACGGCTTCGGTGGTCTTGGTGTCGGTGCTAGCCGAAGAATCAGTGTTGGAAGCAGTGTTGTCGCCGCAAGCCGCGACAGAAGCCAGCATCACAATGCCGGACACAGCTGCAATGGAGCGTACGAGAATGGAATTACGCATTATTCTTTTCCCTCTGTCAACATTCTGATGGCGTATGTTTCTGACATTTCATATGCTGTTGTCGCCATCGTTCTTCATGACACTGTCAAGCCTATTGGTGGTTTGGGTCCCGCAAAACCAAAATCGGTGAACGGAAGATGAACACTCTACGACACTTCGGACGTTTTCGTCATTTCCATTCACCGATCTTCGGCGACTACCGTGATACCACGGTCTTACATTCAGTTATCAATTAATAATCAATTATTCGGAAACTTACGATGAGTACTGGAATAGCAGTGTTTTATCTTATATATTTCCATCTATCGCGATATTTCCGCTTTATTCCGCAGGAACGTCAATTTTGTAGCCCAAACCACGCACGGTAGTCAGATATTTCGGATGCGCCGGATCCTCCTCGATTTTGGAGCGGACACGCTTGACGTGCACATCCAACGTTTTGGTATCGCCAACGTAATCGGACCCCCAGATACGGTCGATCAGCTGGTGGCGGGTCATCACACGGCCCTTGTTCTGCATGAGATATTCGAGAAGCTCGAATTCCTTCAGCGGGAAGAACACGTTCTCTCCGCGCACCATCACCTCATGCTGGCCGATCTTCATGGAAATGTCGCCGCAGATCAGCGGAATATCGTCATCGGAGGATTCCGTCGCGTCGGCCACCATCTGGTTGCGTCGCAGCACCGCACGCACCCGCGCCAGCAGCTCGCGGAACGAGTACGGCTTGGTGATGTAGTCGTCCGCGCCAATTTCCAAACCGACCACCTTGTCGATTTCCGCGCTTTTCGCGGTGAGCATGATGATCGGTACACGGCTTTGCTCACGAATTCTGCGGCATAGCGCGGTGCCGTCAAGCCCGGGCAGCATCAGATCGAGCAGCACCAGATCGATGCCTCCTTTGGTGAACAGTTCCAATCCTTCCTCACCGGTGGCAGCGGCGGACACATCGTAGCCTTCGCGGGTGAGCTGGTAGACCAGCGGCTCTCGATACGATTCCTCGTCCTCGACGATCAGAATGCGCGTCATTGGTGCTTCTCCTCTGTGTGCTCTTGTTTGATTGGAACGTTGATTGATTTGGTTATTTGCTGTATTCGGTTTAGCTCAGATTATTCGGATTGCGTAGTTTCGATGCGTTCGGTTTCGCCCGTCACTTCCATGCGATCCGCTTCCGCAGTTTGTACGTTTCCCGCAGTCTCTGCAGTTTCCGCTGTTTCCACCGCTTGTGCCTGAGGCAGGGTGATGGTGAAGGTCGATCCCTCCCCCTCACGCGACCACACGGCGATAGTGCCTCCGCAATCCTGCACGCAATGTTTGGTGATGGCCAAACCCAATCCTGTACCCCCTGTTTCGCGGGAACGTGCGGGATCGACACGGTAGAATCGCTCGAAAATACGATCCAGCGAGGATTCCGGAATGCCAATGCCCTGATCGACGACACGAATCGCAACCTTGTCATCGCCACTGCCGATGCCGACTGCGACGGTGGTGTGTTCCGGAGAATAGTTGACGGCGTTTTCCACCAGATTCTTCACCGCCGTTTTGATGGTTTCATGATCGGCGTTGATGAACAGATCATCCTCATCGACAGCGTTTACGGCACCCTCGACGTGCACCAGCTTCTGCTTGCCATTCAGCGAAAGCACCAGATTGATATGCTTCGATTCGGCCTTCACCTGGTTTTCGACGATCGCCTCGCGTACCAACGCAAGCACGGAAAGCCGTTCCGCGTTCAGCACCGCAGCCGTGCTTTGCGCCTTCTGCAAGTCGATCAAGCGATGCACCAATTCCGTCAATCGTTCGGATTCCTTGGAAATGCGGCCCGCAAAATACTTCACCATGCCGGGATCGTCCGCAGCGTCGCCGATCGTTTCGGCAAGCAGGGAAATCGCACCGGCAGGAGTCTTCAATTCGTGCGAAACGTTCGTCACAAAATCGCGTCGCATAATCTCAAAACGACGCTGCTCGCTCATATCCGAAATGAAAATCGCAAAAAGATCATCGGAGATCTGGCCGACCCGCACATGCAGATACAGCGTGTCGGAAGGACGGAACTTACCTGCCTCAATGCCTTTGCCGTCAGTGTTTTTCGCGGCCGCACGGGCGGCTCGATCCAGCGGAATCGACAATTCGCGTTCGCGCACCACGCTGTCGGTCGACACCAATCGCAGAATATCGCGGATTTCGGCAAGCGTCATCGCACTGTCCTCAACAATGCCGAAACGTTGCGCGCCCGGGGAAACGTATGTGACCGACGCCAGTGAATCGACGACGATCAACGCCTCCGGCATGACGGCGATCAGCTGGCGTTCCGTGGACTGCACGGGCACGCGCGGCCCGAACAGCGACATGTTCTTCTGCGCGCCGAACAGGCTTGGATCGTTCGGGTCGATCTCATCCTCCCCCAATTGCACGCCACGGGCACGCCCCAGCAAAAAGGCGACCACAGCGACGGCAACAACCACAATCGCCATCACCACGTGCTCCAGCGTCATACGTTAACCTTCCGATAATCCGTCATTCTTCTTCAACAATAGCGGTTCCGGAAAGCGATTTCCGTGCGCGATTCCCTCACGCCATCGGAAGTTTCCCCGCAGTTCACTTTCGTGAGATTCGCCATACCGAAATATGAGACGGCCCGTCCAGCAACCGATGCGTTGGACGGGCCGTCTTTCATGCGCTTACATGCGCTTGACGATGTTCACCGCGATTTTCGCCGCGGTGTCGGCATATTCGGAAATGTCGAATTCCTTGAATTCCACGTAATCCGTGTCGGCATTGTCGCTCAACGCGCGGATGACCAGCACGGGCAGGCCGTTGCGCGCCGCGACATGCGCCACCGCGGCGCCTTCCATTTCGACCGCGTCCGCGCCGGTTTCGCGAATCACCTGCTCCACTTTCTTCGGATCGTCCACGAAATAGTTGCCCGTGGCGATGATGCCGGTGATGTGATGCACGCTCAGATCGGTCAGCACCTTATCGGCGACTTCGATCAGACGGTCATCGGAGTGGAATTCCTCCACCGGCTGGTCCGCAGTGCCTGGCTTCCACTGGCCGACGAGACGCATGTCGGTGTCGAGGTAGCGCAACGTGCCGCCAAGCACCACGTCGTTGATGTGCAGATGCGTGTTGAGATTGCCTGCGATGCCGGAGAAGATCACGGCGTCAGGCTGGTCCGCGTCGATGAGATGCTGCGTGGTGGCGGCGATATTGACGGTGCCCATGCCGCCGACCGTTGCCGCAACGTTGACGCGAGTGCCCTTGTTGGTTTCGATGGTGCCGCGTGTCACGCTGACGCCGGCTTCCTCCGTTACGGTGATGTCGCTCAATGCGGATGCGATATTGGCGACTTCCTCGTCCATGGCGCCGATGATGGCGATTGTGCTCATGCGTTCGTTCCTTTCGATTGCTTCACGCTTTTCGCTCGGTTTCGCTTATTTTCGCTTCGCTCACTTCCAGCGGCGCTTGCCCACAGCTTGCGCAAGTTCGCGCAGCAACGCTTCCGTAATCTGCCAGCTCAAGCATTTGTCGGTGATGGATTGACCGTACGTGAGTTCGGCGAGCGGTGCCGGTTTTTGACTGCCACCTTCGATGAAGCTTTCCATCATGATGCCGGTGATGCCTTCCTCACCTTCGGCGATACGGCTTGCGATATTACGTACCACTTCGACTTGGCGATGTTCGTCTTTGCCGGAATTGCCGTGCGAGCAGTCCACGATCAGACCGTGTGCCGCCGCGGATTCGACCGGCATTTCCTCACAGATGAGCTTCATGGCATTCGCCACGGATTCGGCGTCATAGTTCGGGCCGCTGCTCGAACCACGCAATACCACATGGCAGTCGGGATTGCCGAGCGTTTTGACTACGGCCGCACGACCCATATGATCGATGCCGAAGAACGTATGCTGCTGTGCCGACGCAAAACACGAGTCGGTCGGCGCTTTGATGGAACCGTCGGTAGCGTTTTTGAAGCCGATCGGCATCGACATGCCCGAAGCGAGCTGGCGGTGCACCTGGCTTTCCGTATTGCGAGCGCCGATCGCACCCCAGCTGACCGCGTCGGAAATGTATTGCGGGCTGGTTGGTTCCAGGAATTCCGTGGCGGTGGCCAAACCTGCGTCCAATACGCCAAGCAGCGTACGACGGGCCAAAAGCAGGCCTTTTTTGATATTGCAGCTGCCGTCGATGTCGGGATCGTTGATCAAGCCTTTCCAACCGACCGTCGTACGCGGTTTTTCGAAATACACGCGCATCACAATCAGCAATTCTCCGCCCAGCTCGTCTTTCAACGCGGCCAAGCGACGGGCGTAATCGAGTGCGGCAGCCGGATCATGCACGGAACACGGACCGACGATCACCAGCAATCGATCGTCCTGGCCGTACAGGCAGGCACGAATCTCATCGCGTGAATAGGCGACGATCTCTTGCGCCTGATCGCTGAGCGGCAGGTCCCCCAACACCTGCGCCGGCGTGGGAAGCACCTCGAATTCAAGCACCCTGCGGTTCACGATGCGGCTGATGCCGACCTGATCTTCCCAGCGTGGCACATCCGTAGCCACCAGCGGATTCTTTCCCTCATCCATGGCCTCGCGGATGGCGCGAAGCTCTTCAGGCGTGTTCAGCTGCTGCTGCATTTCACTGCTCTCCTTGACAATCACCTATCTCCCCAAGAATATCAATCAAATGGCAGTCGCTATGCAAAAACCGTGCGATTACGCAGTTACACGTATTCCGCACGGTTAGTTATTTGCGATTCCTTGCGATTATTTGCGCTTATTTGGCGAGTGCGCGACGGCTTTCGACCGCATCGGCAAGCGTGTGCAGCAACTGTTCGGTACGTTCCCACGGCACGCAGGCGTCGGTGATGGATTTGCCGTACTCGAGCTGGTCGAGCGGAGCGGGCTTCTGATTGCCGGCTTTCAGGAAGCTTTCCATCATGATGCCGCTGATGCCCGACTCTCCCGTTGCGATGCGGGAGGCGATGTTTTCGATCACTTCGGCTTCGCGCACTTCGTCCTTGCCGCAGTTGCCGTGCGCCGCGTCGATGACAAGACCGTGTTCGCTCGGGCCGGACGCCTTGGAAACCTTCAGATCGGCCAACGCCTTCGCCACGGATTCGGTATCGTAGTTCGGGCCGTGCGAGGAGCCGCGCAACACCAGATGGCAATCGGGATTGCCCTTGGTTTCGGCGGAAATCACACGACCGTCAAGATTGATGGACAGGAAATGATGCTCGAAGGCGGCCGCGAAGCAGGAATCCGCTGCCGGCTTGATCGAACCGTCGGTGGCGTTCTTGAAGCCGATTGGCATCGACATGCCCGACGCGAGCTCGCGATGCACCTGGCTTTCGGTGTTGCGAGCGCCGATCGCACCCCAGCTAATCAGGTCGCAGATGTACTGCGGGGTGATCGGATCCAGCCATTCCGTGGCTGCCGGGAGTCCAACGCTCAGCACGTCGGTCAGCACCTTGCGTGCGAGCCACATGCCCTTGCGAATATTGAACTGGCCGTCGAGATCGGGATCGTTGATCAGACCCTTCCAACCGATGGTGGTGCGTGGCTTTTCGAAATACACGCGCATCACAATGACCAGTTGGTCTTCCAGTTCTTTTTTGACCGCGGCGAGTTTTGCCGCGTATTCGTGCGCCGCTTTCGGATCATGAATCGAGCATGGGCCGACGATGGCAAGCAGACGATCGTCTTTGCCGTTGAGCACATCGCGGATTTCCTGACGGGACTTCAACACCAGATCGCTCATCTCATCGGTGAGTGGAATTTCCTTCAGAAAATATCGGGGAGCCGGAATCGGGTCCAACTGTCGAATATTGACATCCACGGTCTCCGGAAACACGGCGTTATCCAACAACTGCGCATCCTTCGAACTATCTGGACCGCGAAGACCTGACATCTCTTCTGCTCCTCCTTATACCTGCATACCTGCTTCATGCATACTGTGCATGGATGATAATCACCGAAGTTACCTTAACGGATAAAAGTGGAATAACACGAATGCCGACTGCATGCTGGACTTTTTGCGAAGTCCCATGCAGTCGGCATTCGTCAATCGGTTTGTCGGTTTACGTATCAGTCAGCCAGAGCGCCCATCGGATCCCATGCGGGGAGCATGGTGGCTGGCTCGTCAAGAGCGGCCTGATATTCGGCAGGGAGCAGCGCCTTCGGCACGGCGACCTCGTACACGTATTCGGTGAACCAGTCGTCGCTCATAGTGAAGTAGCCCTTGTCTGCGATCTTGTCGCCCCAAGAGTTCTCCACACGCCAACGACGGGTGGTCGTGCCGTCTTCGGCCACGTCCACGCCGACGAACGCCATAGCGTGGTTCATCGCGGAATCGGCGAAACGCACGCGATCTTCCTTGTTCAGATCGAAGTCGACGCCATACACCTTGCCGTATTCAAACAGATCAGTAGCCCAAGCGCCGTTTTCACGATCCATCATCGGGTGGCAGTCAGCACCGAACCATACTGGAATGCCCTGCTCTTCGAGAATCTGACGCACGCAATCCTTCATGAACTGGTTCGGCACGTTCAGGTATTCGGTCGGGTCTCCCCCGGCCACATTACCCAAGTGCTCGATACCGATCTTCTTGCCCTTCGCATGCTCCTGACGAGGATCGTCGACCAGGCACACGTAGCTTTCCAAATCAGCGGAACCGACGTACTTCTGCCAGAATTCCACAGGCGTGACCTCACCATCGCGGTGGAACTCGCCGTCCTTGTCGGTCCACTCCCAGTCGAAGCTCTTCGGCGGCTCGCCCAAGTGAATCGTCAGAATGCGGTGTCCGGCGGCGGTCGCTTCGGCGATTACCGATTCGATCGAAGCCGGATCAGCATACATGTGCGCGACGGCCGTATGCAGCAGGCGACGCAATTGCACGTTCATTTCGCCGGTGTTCTTGGAGGATTCGGTTTCCGGGAACAGATCCTTCGGAACGGCACCGTACTTCTTGTACACGTTCATGGCCATGGTCCACTGGCCGCCGTCGCCCATCACGTCGGCGAGCAGATGCTGGATCAGGCGGGAGTCGGACGGCTCGCCGGCCTTCACCAGTTCGGCCACGTCCTGCAGGAAGTAGTTGACGCGCTCGAGCTTGTCGTAGTACATGGCATAGTTCTGGGAGAACTCGAATTCCTTCAGCCCCATGTTCTTCTTGGCCACGAAACGAGCCACGTTCAGCGAGCTGAACAGCCAGCAACGGCCGGAACGATCCTGATGGGTGGCGGTGCCATTGTCGACAATGGTGGAGAATCGGCGCTGCATCAGGCGGGCGCGGTCATAGTTGCGTGCCACCTTGTTGATGCCAGCCGCGGTGACCGCGTTCATGGCCATACGGTTGTGGTCGCTGGCTTCGAAATCCTCAACCAGCGTTGCCAATGCATCAGCGCTCAACGGCGTGATGTCAGTCATTGTTCTGTTCCTCCTGTGCTTCTTCGCCCTGGTCAGACTGCTCGTCTTCGGACGGTTCTTCAAAATCGTCATTATTCTGCTGTTCGTCGGAGACAACATCCTCGTCGAAGGTCACTTCCGGTTCGCCCGCAACAGTTTCGCCACTCTCGTCGTGCGATTCCGCCGGAGTTTCAGCTTCGGCTGCGGAATCATGCTGTTCGCCGTCGATGGAATTGACCACGGACAGGCCGTTCGCGCCGAAACCGGAGAACGCGTTGGCAAACATGGCACGCAGTTCACTGACACGCTGCGTGATCTGCGCCTCACGGGTCTGCAGGTCGGCGATGCGCTGCTGCAGACCTTCAAGCTCGCTCTTGGCTGCCTCACGACGCTCGTTGATCTGCTCGTCGGCCTCTTCGGTGGCCTGCTTGAGAATGCTGGCAGCCTGCTTGTCGGCTGCCTCACGCTTGTCGGAAGCGTATGCCTCGGCCTCATCGCGCGTATGCTGCGCTTCTGAAATCAGCTCGTCGGACTGCTTCTTGGCGATTTCACGGCGTTCGTTCAGGTCGGCGAGCAGCTCGTTGACCTTCTTCGTAGCCTCATCCTGCTGGGCGGAAATGTCGGCGCGAATCTGCTCCACCTCGGCATTGACCTGGCTGATGGTCTTGGTGCGATGCACTTCGGCCTCGTCGGTGATCTCCTGTGCCTTGGCTTTGGCGGTATCCGTGATTTCCGAGGCACGGCGCTGCGCGTCCGTCATCATCTTGGACACCTGCTCACGCACGTCGGCCAGCTTCTTGTTGGCTTCGGCCAACGCGGATTCGATCTGGTCGTTGGTCTCGCTTTTCATGCGGTTGATCTCGTCATTGGCGTTCTTGCGCTGCGCCGCGATCTGCTCGGTGGCTTCGGCGCGCAGATCGGAGAGCTCGCGCTCCTGCGTGGCGCGCTCCGATGCGAGACGCTTGTCGTGCTCCTCACGGGAGTTCGTCAATTCCAGATCGACGGTCTGGCGCTGCGCCACCACGGCCTTCTGCGCTTCGCCACGCAGCTGGTCCGCTTCGCGCTGGGCGTTGGACTTCAACGTGTCGGCATCATTATTGGCCTTCGACAGCACCGCTTCGGCCTTGGCGTTGGCCTCGTCGAGAATACGCTTGGCATCGAGCTTGGCGTTGTTCAGCAGGGTTTCGGCCTGAAGCTGCACCGTGGCGCGTGCCGCGGAAGCGTCTTTCTTGGCACGGTCGAGCAGCTCGGCGCTGGTCTGTTCCGCGCTGGCGAGCATCTGCTGCGCGTTGGCACCCAGAGATGCGAACGAATTCGGGTTGGCCTTCTTGTTTTTCTCTTCCTGCAGCTGTGCCTGCAGTTCAAGGATGGTCTGATCGTCGGCCTTGACCTGATCACGCAGACGGTCCACCGTCTCCTGAGCCAAAGCGAACGCCTCATCGACCTTTTCCTTGTCGTACCCCCTCAACACGATTGGGAACTGCTCAACCATGGTATTCCTTTCACGAATTCCCTTCCATCGCGCATCTTGCCCGCGCCTATCCGTTTTGAACTTTAGCGCAGAACAAACGTTCGGCACACGGCAGTCGCATAATTCTCACAGAGAGCACAGAAATCGTTCGAGGAAACGCCGACGCCGTTCAGCCGAGCAGAATCTCACTTGAGGATGGCTGCAGATAATAACGCACCGATTCGCGGATCACATCGTTACCTGCGGCGATTTGCTGCGCGATTGACAGTCCATGTTGCGGATGTGGCTGCTCGTTGACGATCGGCAGGCTTACGAAACCCGACAGAATGCGCTTTTCCTGCGCTGCAGACCAGTCGAGCAAATGGTAGAACAGCGAATTGCAGACGAACGTGCCCGCATCCGAACTCAACGCGGCGGGAATCTCATGTTTGGCGAAATCGCGCAGAATCGAACGCAACGGCAGACGCGTCCAATATGCCGCAGGCCCTTCCGGATTGATCGGACGGCGAGGCGGAATCACATTGTCGGCGTCAGGCTTGGCCGCGTCCATCAGATTCGTGGCGCATCGCTCCAACAGCACGCCGCGGGCCGAACGCTTCAAACCGGTGGCGATGACAATATCGGGATTCGCCTGTTCGATGGCGTTCAGCAACATGGGCCAGGCGTTGGCGAAACTGACCGGAAGCGTCACCGTCGTCACGCTCATGGAAACATCCTGCAGAAGATCGTCGGACAGCGCCACGGATTGAGATGGATCATTCCAATATTCGGCGAGTGCCACGGGAACAAGTACGGCCGGATTCACGTCGATGCCGTCGTACGGGGTGAAACCTGAGATGACGATGTTGATCTGCTGCATGTGTTCCAGTGTACGTGGTTGAAAGGTGGGTTCGTTTACGATCAGTGCTTATGCATTTGTGAGAATGCTTCGGCGAACACCGCGTGCATGCGCGCTTTCGCTTCTTGTTTGGCATGTTCCGGGTCGAGGCTGCGCGCGATGTTCTCGGCGATCGGCATGTCGGCCTGTGTGGTGATTTTGAGATTCGTTTCGGATCCGGCGACGATGGCGACCGGCTCGTTCGGCAGATAGTCCACCACCACGCGGGTGTCGTCGGTTGGGTGGAAGTCGGGATCGGCGGTGGCGAGCTCGTAGGCTTTGGTGATGGTACCGAAACGGAAGGCCTGCGGGGTTTGCGCGCGGAATGCGTTCGTACGATCAGGCACGGAGCGCACCACCTTGCGCTCTCCAAGATCTTCGGTCAGTAGAATCGTGTCAGTGGACGCGTATGCCACGGTCGCCGCGTTGAACTGGTCGAGGCTGTCGATGCAGCCGTCGATGGATTGCTGTTCGACGAACGGTCGCACGGAATCGTGGATGAGGATTTTCGCGCCACCGGGAATGCCTGCCTGCTTGAGCAGATCAAGCGCGGAGCGGGTGCTGTCCACACGCTCGGAGCCACCCGGAATCACGGCACGCACCTTGGTATAACCGGCTTCGTCGATGAGCATGTTCACCATATTGCTGACACGCTCGTTGACCACGACGATGATGTCGCTCACGCGATCGTTGCGTTCGAACGCCTCGATGCTCCAGCAGACGATTGGCTTATCCCCCACCGAAACCAACTGCTTGGGATTGTTCTCATCGAATCGCGTGCCGAAACCGGCCGCCAACACCACGGCCACAACCGGCATCTTCTGTTCCTGCATCTGCTCTCTCTCACTCATACGTCCCACCGTAAACCCCCGAATCGGTTTGCAGCGCGTTTTGCCTTACGTTCTGCACGCAATCCGCAATAGCGCGCCGCTCTCCCACTATTCGCGCACGATCAGCGCAAGCATACGACCTTCGTGCGCTTTGCCTGCGATGGTGGCACGGCGATGCGAGAACCAGAGCGGATTTTCCAGCGTGCACAGGCTACTGCGGATTTTCTTGAAACGTTCCGCGAGCTGCGGTTCGCCTTCGCCATCGGCCTGGCAGATTTCCGCCAATTCCTCGTCTTCGGAAAGATACTGGGTGGCTGCGTTGACGCGGGCGCGGGAGGAAACGACGTTATCAGCCGGAACACCGGCTTTGGCAAGCTCCTGCAGCGCGGCGGCCGCAATATCGATGCCCGGCTGGCCGAAACGGCTCAGCGTGAAGGTTCCGGGGAACTGCGCGTCGAATTCGTCGGCAATGTCTCCGCCAACCTCGTAGCAGTCGCCGCAGATGCACGGGCCCAGCGTGGCGACAATACGCTCCGGCCTGGCTCCCTTGGACACCATCTTTTCGATGGTGGCGCCGATCACACCGTTCTGCAGGCCACGACGGCCGCAATGCGCGGCGCCGATCACGCCAGCTTCCGGATCGGCCATGAGCACCGGCAGGCAGTCAGCCGCGAACATGCCGAGCGCCACGTTCTTCTGAGCGGTCACCTGGCCGTCCGCTTCAACCACTGCCGGCTCATCCGCGGTTTCGCCCACCTGCTGAGCGGTTTCGCCCTTGCCGCCAGACACGTCGAAACCGAACGGACGGTTCATGACGAACAATTCGTCCACATCGACGGCAACGCCGGAATGCACCTGGCTGACCAAGCTCAGCTTCGCGTCGATGGCGTTGGAAAGCGCCACACGATTGGCAAGCACATGGTTCGGATCATCGCCGGACTTGCCTCCGAGATTGCAATGCGCATAATCGCCTTCGCTGGTGCCACCAAGTCGCGTGGTGTACACGACTTTGACGCCCGGCGCAAGCATGATCGGAATGGTCACCGGAATTGGATTGCCGTCCACGTCGGTCGGGGTCGATCGCATTGCTGTCAAGAATCGCGTCGTCATACTGCTTGTCAGTCATTTTTTGTTTTCCTTGATTGTTCTACGATTATTTTCAACTTATTTCTGCTGATTTTCTGCGTCTACACGATGTTTTTCGCAATTATTCCGCTTTGAGTCGTCGGCTTTTTGGTACGAGATCGGATGGCTGCGTTCACGGGCACTTCCTGCGGGCATGGCATGGAGAAGACATGCGCCGGATTGTTGATGGATTCGACCCAATGTCCGTCGGCGTCACGGAATCCGCCTGCGGGAACGGTGTAGGCGAGCGGCGCCGCGCCCGGTAGCACGAATTCGACTTCCTGACCGGCTTCGATTTTATTGCGGCTCATAATGGTCACACGGCCGCCGTCTTCTTCACTCCACGAGAGCACTTCGCCAACCACCAGCCAAGCGCGGAAATACGCGGAACGGTCGGTGCTTTGCTGCACTTTGTGTTCCGGATAGTAGAAGCCGGTGGAATAGTCGCGGTGCGCCACCTTGTCTGGCTCGTCCAGCAACCAGTCAGGCAGGGACACGTGTTCCGCCGGGCGCACTCCGGCGTGATACCAGCCTTCCGGCAGGATTTCCGCAGCCGTGTTCGACTTACGCCTCGTACTACGCGCATGGTAGCTCAGATCATCCGGTTCGCCGGCGGAAGCGACTGGAACGGTTGCAATATCCGGCTTCCCCGCGAACGCGCCATCCGCATGTTCCATAATCAAATCGGTGGTTTCCGGCTTGCCGTAATCCGGATCAGACGGGCGAATCACACGGTCATGGAATGGCTTCAGCACAGTGCCATCCTCGTCTTCAAAACCGCGTTGCACCATGTATGCGTCAACGGCGGTCTTGTAAGCGTTCGTCATCGCCGCAATATAGTAGGCGCTCTTGGAACGTCCTTCGATTTTCAGACTGGTCGCACCCGAATCAAGCAGATCGTCGATATGCGCAAGCATGTTCATATCCTGCGAATTGAACAGATACGCGCCTTCCTTAGTCTGTTCTATCGGAAAATACTGGCCGGGACGCTTTTCTTCGACGATGGAATACTTCCAGCGGCACGGTTGAGCGCATTCGCCATGATTGCCGTCACGTCCGGTCAGATAATTGGAGAACAGACAACGACCGGAGAACGCCATGCACATCGCGCCATGCACGAAGCATTCGATGTCAAGATCGTCGGGAATGCGTGCGCGAATGTCTCGCACGGCCTGCAGATCCATTTCACGGGCAAGCACCACACGACGTGCGCCCAACTGGTAGAAGGCGTTCGCTGCCTGATAGTTGGTGACTCCCGCCTGCGTGCTCACATGCAGTTCCAGGTTCGGCGCCACTTCGCGAGCCATGAGCATCACGCCAATGTCGGAAACGATCAGTGCGTCCACGCCGGTGTCTTTGAGCTGGCCGATGTATTCGCGCATCGCTTCGACTTCATTGTTGCGCGGCAACACATTGCAGGTCACATACACGCGAGCGCCACGCTCATGCGCGTAACGGGAGCCTTCTTCGAAATCCTCCAAACTCAGGTTTTTCGGCGCCGAACGCATGCCGAACGCCTTACCTCCGCAGTAGACGGCGTCCGCACCGTAATCGACGGCGGTTTTCAGTCCTCGCAGATTGCCCGCGGGAGCCAATACTTCAGGCTTGTTTCTTCTTTGCACGCTTGTTCCTCTTACTCGATTTTTCCGCTCTATATTCTCGACTATTCACGGGACACTTCTGCCGCATCCGGGAAATACATACGAGGAAAAACACATGCGGAAAACAAAGGCGTCCATCGTGGAGACGGACGCCTTGACGCAAAACGTTGCGAATCTGACACTCAGCCGAGTTTGGCGAGTTCCTCTTCGGTGAGTTCGAGCTCGTCGGCCTTGAGGGAATCGAGAATGGTTTCCGGTCGATGGGCGCCGGGAATCACGAACATGTGGTCGCCCTTGGCCAGCTCCCATGCGAGCACCACACGCTGGTAGCTCACGCCACGGGCTTCGGCCACCTCGCGGAACGGATCGAACAGGTGCTCGTCGTACGGGTGACGGTAGCCGCCCAACGGACTCCAGCACACGAACGCCAGACCCTGCTCGGCGCAATAGTCAAGCGTATCTTGGGTGTCCAGATGAATCGGAGAATACTGGTTCTGCACGGCCACAAGCTTGTCGCCGAGGATCTCCTGCGCGATCTTCAACTGTTCGATGCTCACGTTGGAAACACCCGCCCACTGGGCCACGCCCTGATCGAGCAGCGCCTTGATGCCTTCGCAGGACTCGTTGTACGGCACTTCCGGATCATGACGGTGCAGGTACAGCAGATCGATGCTGTCAACGCCAAGCGCCATCGCGGACTGCTTGCCGTATTCGATCAGATGCTCCGGCTTGCCGTCACGCGGCCAAACCGGCTTGTCACCCTCCCAAGCGCGGCGCAAGCCCACCTTGGTGGCCACGGTGACTTCCTCACGCGGGCCCTTCCACGAGTCAAGCGCCTCACGCACCAGCTTTTCGCCGGTCTGTTCCTCTTCGCCCGGCGTGTAGTACGCCCAAGCGGTGTCGATGTGACGGCATCCGGCATCCAACGAGGCGTGCAATGTTTCGATACCGACATCGTGACCACGATTGTTTTCAATGGTCAACGGCATTTCACCATGGCCGATGGCCGTGGTGCGGAACGGTCCAAGATTACGGAACAAAGCCATCCCGATCTCCTTCAACAACGTACAGAGTGTCTTTCCGAATGCAACCTTACCAGCCGACCCGCCTCAGCAGACAACAAACCCACCAAACATGCGCGTAATGCCGCAGATCAGCGACCACCGAAGCTGCCGCCGCCGGAACCACCGGAGGAACCGCCGAAACCACCGCCGGAGAAGCTACCACCGGAACCACCGTAACTGCTGGACGGAGATGCCGCGGCAATCGTCGATTGAATATCAGCAAAACCTGATTCCAACTGCGCGCCAATATCACCAAAATTGGCGCTCGGCGAGAAATCCATCGAATTCGTATCACACGAAGCAGGACCGGCGTAATGATGATTGAAATACCATGAACGGTAACTCCAGTAGAGCAGCGAATCGGAAGCGTTGGCATCAAGCCAACTCGGGTCGGCAAGCTGCGGGTACGCCTTGAGCAGCTGCTTCATCGCCTTTTCGGAAATGCCGAACGCGGTGGCGTACACCATGTAGCGACCCCACAACGTCAGATCAGCCACACCACGATCACGGAAGTCGCTGAAATCCTCCATATACCGTTTCAAACCGACCACCTGACCGGCAAGACGCTGACCATTGTCGTTAAGCCCCTTCAATTTGAGGTAGCTCAGCGCAAACACGGACGCGAACATCATCGGCGCGGAAATCAGCACGACCAACGCAAGATTGCCGATCACGCCAAAATACACTATGGAAAGGAACGCCAGGATCGCGGCGCAGATGCCTGCGGCGAACGCTCCCCCGCCGCATGCCGAAGTGGCACCCAACATGGAGAATTCGCTACTGCACGCATTCGTAAACTTTTCCTGATACTTGTAGCCCTTCGACCAATCGGAGAAATTCTTGTCCATCTGTTTCAGATCGAACACCGGAGAACCAATGCGTTCGGACGCCTTCACCAGCAGGTCGAGCGCGGTACGTTCGCTCTGGCTCAGCGCCAATGACTGCGGGTTATCGAACACCACCGGCAGTATCACGATGGTGCTGGTTTTGCCTGCATCACGCGCACGAGCTGGATCATTGGAAATCAGCTGCGCGATATCGGCATTGCGAGACCGACTCATATCAATGCCCCGATACATGGCGGCCGGCCCCGGGTAAATGGCGATTGCTCCACGCGAAGCGAGCGAGAGCACGGAAGCCGACATTTTTCGGCTCGACAGTGTTTTCGAATGCTTGTTGTCAACGATATGCAGCAGTTCCGCAGCGCTGGCGGGGCTCATTTCCGGCTCGTCACGCCAATACTCGATGTCACCGTGGTATTGCGAACGATCGAAACTGTGCAATGCGAGCACAACGGCGATCACACACAAGATCAGCCCGGCCACGGCAATGGCGATCCACGTGATCAGGCGGATACGCGCTTTTGTGCGCTGCCGGTCACGCCACCGCTGCTCCTGTTGGGCCTCGCTTTCCATAATGCCGTTTTTGATGGTGGTATCACGAGTGCGTGCCACACCGCTGGTCGCACCGACGTCGAACATGGCGACCACGTCAACATAGTCGCCGGCACGAACGTCGTGCACGGTGAACTGCAACGACCCCTTATCACCACGTTCGGTGGTGGACGTACGTTCGGTGTGCAGCCAGGCCCATGAATTATCCGCCGTAATGCCATCCGGGAACGTGACGGTTCCGGTGACTTTGCCGATGGGAATCTGATTGCTCACGCCGAGCGGCTCCCATTGGAACGTGGCCACGTCTTGATAGGCGGTGGCCACGCCCTGCATGGTCATGGTCACATCGAATTTCAGGCTGCTCGCCGACGTGGTGGCGGGAATATTCCAGCCGATTTCGATTTTCTTGGAACGATCGTCGGTATTGTCGGCAACAAGACCGTCTTTTGCGGGATCGAACGGCTGCGGATTGCTGTCACCTTGCGAAACATCGGCGATATACCACTGCCCCGCATGTTCTCGATTCCATTCGTCGGTGCTATAGCTGCTTGGGATTGCGATATCACCCTGCTGGTAGGTCTCTCCCGTCGTCGCGTTGCGCACGCTGATATCGGTGATATTGGCCAGGTTGCTTTCCTTCAGCGTGTACTGCTGGTACAGCTGCTTCCACGGATGGTCGCCGTCGTCATCGCTGCGGTCGGCGAGTTTCATATCGATGTGTTGGGTGATTTTCAAATCGCCATTGCTTTGCACCTGCACATCGTAGTCGAGCGTTTTGTAGCTCAGATCGGCCCCACCGTCATCCAATGCGATGGCCAGCAATATGGCCGCTACAACGCCAACGGTGACGACGATCGCGATACCGAAGCTGCGCACCGCTCGCGACGCATGCTGTTTGGCCGTCATAATCCCTCTTTCTCGCTTCTTCTTCCCTCAGATGGCCGTACAACAGATGGCCGTACAAGCCGAATTGAACAGTAAAGCCCCATCGTCATCGGACGGGGCTTTACATGCATGTCAGAACGTAACTTGCGGAACCTGACGATCCGCTTCGTCCACCTGGAAGTAGGGGGCCTGTTCGAAATGGAACAAGCCGGCGATAATATTGGTCGGCACAACCTCGGTCTGGGTATTGTACTTCTGCACGACATCGTTGTAGAACTGGCGTGCGTAGGCGATCTTCTCTTCCAACGATTTCAGCTGATTCTGCAAATCCATGAAATTCGTATTGGCCTGCAGCTGCGGATAGTTTTCGGATACGGCCTGCAGATTGACAAGTGCGCGGCTCAGCTGGTTTTCCGCGGCGATGCGCTGCGCCACGTCACCGCTTTGCGCGGCCTGCACCACGCCGGCACGGGCCTGCGTGACCTGCGTGAACACTTGGGATTCGTGGGCCGCATAACCTTTGACCGTTTCCACCAGGTTCGGAATAAGATCGGTACGCTGCTTGAGCTGCACGTCGATCTGCGCCCAACCGTTCTTCACACGATTACGTAGCGTGACCAGCCCGTTGTAGGCGCTGACGGCCCAAAGCACAATAAGTACAACGATGACGGCAATGATAATGCCAACGACCATGACGACTCCTTCGTTAATGGCTCTTCACACCATTCTTGCATGTACCCAGGTACGTTATGACAAAACTCATGCCCCCGTGTCTCATTTTCATGCAATCTGCATGGAAACGCAAAAGTGCCCCGTACCTTCCGGTACAGGGCACTTCAGTCAGTCAGCTATGCTGCGAGGGATCCTTTTGAGGCGTCAGTCCTCAAAAGGATCAAAGTCGCGGCGGACGCGGCGGCGAGGACGCTCGGAACGCTCTTCGCGATCGGCACGGTACTCGTCGTAGTTCTCGTCGGCTGCGTAACGCGGATTGCGGTCGTCGCGGCGGCTGCTGCGACGACGGTCGGAACGACGATCATCACGATCGTAGTCACGGTCATCGCGATCGGAACGACGACGACGCGGACGATCATCATAATCACGATCGTCACGATCGGAACGACGGTCATCACGATCGTAGTCACGGTCATCGCGATCGGAACGACGACGACGCGGACGATCATCGCGATCGTAATCGCGGTCATCGTCACGATCGGAACGACGACGACGCGGACGATCATCATAATCACGATCGTCACGATCGGAACGACGGTCATCACGACGGCCACGGCTGCCGCGACGGTCATCGCGATCGGAACGCTCACGGCGCGGAGCGGAGGATTCCTGATCTTCGAAGCCTGGAATGGCCAGGGAGATCTTGCCGCGATCGTCAACGCCCTGCACGACTACCTCAACGGTGTCGCCTTCCTTGAGCACGTCTTCGACGGCGTCGATACGCTCGCCGTTGGCCAGATTACGGATCTGGGAGATGTGCAACAGGCCGTCGGTGCCCGGGGTCAGGTTCACGAAGGCACCGAAGGAGGTGGTCTTCACAACCTTGCCGTTGTAGGTTTCGCCGGCTTCAGGAACGTGCGGGTTGGCGATCTGGTCGATGATCTGCTTGGCCTTTTCAGCGCCGTCGCCACCTTCGGAGGAGATGAACACGGTACCGTCATCTTCGATGGCGATCTCCGCACCGGTCTCTTCCTGAATCTGGTTGATCATCTTGCCCTTCGGACCGATGACTTCGCCGATCTTGTCGACCGGAACGGTAGTGGTGATGATGCGCGGTGCGTACGGGCTCATCTCGGCCGGACCATCGATGCACTCGTTGATGACTTCGAGAATGGTGGTACGGGCTTCCTTGGCCTGCTGCAGAGCAGAGGCCAGAATGTCAGCCGGAATGCCGTCGAGCTTGGTATCGAGCTGCAGAGCGGTGATGAACTCGGAAGTACCGGCAACCTTGAAGTCCATATCGCCGAAGGCGTCTTCGGCGCCGAGAATATCGGTCAGGGTCTTGAAGATGTGCTGGCCGTCAACATCGCCGGACACGAGGCCCATGGCGATGCCCGCAACTGGGGCCTTCAGCGGCACGCCTGCGGCGAGCAGCGACAGTGTGGACGCGCACACGGAACCCATGGAGGTGGAACCGTTGGAACCAATGGCTTCGGAGACCTGACGGATGGCGTAAGGAAACTCTTCGCGGTTCGGCAGCACCGGCACGAGAGCCTTCTCCGCCAGCGCACCGTGGCCGATTTCGCGGCGCTTCGGGGAGCCGACGCGGCCGGTTTCACCGGTGGAGTACGGCGGCATCTCATAGTTGTGCATGTAACGCTTGGACTGCGGACCGGACAGTGCGTCGATCTGCTGTTCCATCTTGAGCATGTTCAGGGTGGTGACGCCCAGAATCTGGGTTTCGCCACGCTGGAACAGTGCGGAACCGTGCACGCGCGGAACGATGTCCACTTCAGCGGACAGGGTGCGGATGTCACGCAGGCCACGGCCATCGATGCGGTAATCCTGGGTCAGGATGCGGCGACGCACGATCTGGCGCTGCAGCTCCTTGAACGCATTGCCGATCTCCTTTTCCTTCTCGGCATCGTCCATGTCGGTGAATTCACCGGCGAGCGTGGCCTTGACGCCCTCCTTGATCTCATGGATGCGATCCTGGCGAGGCAGCTTCTCGGCAATGGAGAGGGCTTCGTCGAGATCGGCGTGGGCGATCTCATCGATACGGTTGTACAGATCTTCGGTGTACTCCGGGAAGAGCTGGAATTCCTTGGTTTCCTTCGCAGCGATCTTCTTGAGTTCGGCCTGAGCCTCGCAGATCACCTTGATGAACGGCTTGGCGGCTTCGAGACCACCGGCGACGACTTCCTCGTCCGGCTTGGTCTGGCCTTCGTCGTAGATGAGGTGCCAGGCGTTCTTGCCTGCGCCGGCTTCGATCATGGCGATGGCGACGTCGCCGTTTTCGACGACACGGGCCGGCAACCACGATTTCGAACACGGCGCGCTCACGCTCGCTCCAACGCGGGAAGGCGACCCACTGGCCGTCGATCAGCGCCAGACGCACACCGGAGACCGGGCCTTCGAACGGCAGGCCGGAGATCATGGTGGAGGCGGAAGCGGGCGTTCAGGGCGATGACATCGTAAGCGTCATCAGGGTTCACGGCGAGCACGGTCTCGACGACCTGCACTCGTTGCGCAGGGTGTGCGGGAACAGCGGGCGCAGCGGGCGGTCGATGATGCGGCAGGCGAGGATGGCCTCGGAGCTCGGGCGGCCTTCACGGCGGAAGAACGAGCCCGGAATCTTGCCGGCAGCGTACATCTTCTCTTCAACATCGACGGTCAGCGGGAAGAAGTCGTAGTTCTCCTTCGGGCTGGAACCGGCGGTGGTGGTGGACAGAATCATGGAATCGTCGTCGAGGTAGGCGGCCACAGCGCCATCGGCCTGCTGGGCGAGGCGGCCGGTCTCGAAGCGCAGCGTGCGCTTGCCAAACGATCCATTGTCGATTACGGCCTCAACGGCCTTGATTTCGGGACCCTCCATAGGGTTCCTCCTTCTTTAATTTTCTAATTATTCCTACATACTGTGCTGCGGTTCGACGACTCGCTTGAACCGCAACTGTCCTCTTCAGCGGACGTCACATACCTTGTTTCGACTGACCCCTTGGCCGTCGTTCCTCGTGTCAACCCCTTCATTCGGGTTCTCTTGTCGGCCTTACCTGCTGGCCTATCCTCTAACCCTCTTGCCGTTGTTGCCGTTGGCTGGCGATATGTAAAACGCCCGAGCACCATCCTAGGTACTCGGGCGGAAGTCTTCAATTATCGACGCAGACCCAGACGCTCGATGAGGGAACGGTAACGGTTGATGTCAACGCGCTTGAGGTAGTCAAGCAGGCGACGACGGTCACCGATCATCAGCTGCATACCACGACGAGAGTGGTGGTCGTGCTTGTGCTCCTTGAGGTGCTCGGTCAGGTCGGCGATACGCTTGGACAGCAGAGCCACCTGGACCTCGGGGGAACCGGTGTCACCTTCGTGCGTCGCGTACTCGTTGATAATCTGGGTCTTCTCGTCAGCCGTCAGTGCCACGGCGTCCTCCTTATTGTGTCGTTGCGCGGTGTTTCGTGCAGGTTCGCTCGAAACGCTCTCTATCCGCGGGCGAAATTACGCCAAATGAAAACTATACGGCAGGGGCCGGACTGGGGCCTCATGAGCCGAGGGTGTAAGGGATAAGGTGTAAAGGGTAAGGGTTTAAAGGCGTAGGGTGTAAGGGAACACTCACTCCTGCCGGTACAGCCGCGATACAATCCGCCGGCCTGCAGCAGTTCGTCATGCGTACCGGATTCGACGATCTGCCCATGATCCATGACATGGATGCGGTCGAAATCCCCGAATCGATGCGAGTCTGTGCGCCACGACGATGCACGCATTGTCGGAGTCGAGCAACGCCGTCATGACATGTCGCTCGGTATCGTTGTCCAGAGCACTGGTGGGTTCGTCCATAAGTAGGAAGTCCGGTCTCCGACGACCGCACGCGCGATGGCGACCTTCTGCCGTTGGCCGCCGGACAGGTTCATGCCGCGTTCACTGACCATGGCGTCCAAGCCGACGACCGGATCCATCATCCCCTCGTTGATGCCGGCAACCTCGCACGCCCTGACGATGTCGTCATCCGTCAGCCACGGACGGTGCAGCGTGATATTGTCGCGCAAGGTTTCGTTGAACACCGTGGATTCCTGATGCACATACGCCAGCCTGCCGGCCTTCCATCGGCTGTCCGCGTCGTAAATCCGGCATCCGCCGCCGTTGATGGTCACCGTGCCACAGACGGGTTCGATGAGTCCGGCGAGCAGTTTCAGCAGCGTGCTTTTGCCCGAGCCAGTGGGGCCGACGATGGCGATCTTGTCGCCTTTGCGGATGTCGCAATCGACATCGGAGAGAACGGGAGCGTCGAACGCCGTGTACGAGTATCCCACGCCGGTGGCATGCAACCGTTCGAGTATGCCATCACCCGATTCGTCACCACTCGGCCCACCACATGCGGACCGTCCGCCGTCACCCAGTCCGACGTCACCCGGTTCGCCACCCGGTTCGTCGCATTCAAGCGACGCACCGCCGCCTTCACCGGCGGGAATCATCTCGCAAATCTTGCGCATATAGGTGGCGAACGCCATGATCTGGCTGATGACGCCGACGATGCCGGAGAATGGCGTGACGAATGCGGACGCCAATGACATGAATCCGACGACGGCACCCAGTGCGAGCGTGCCGCGTCCCACGAAGGTCATGCCGAAGGCGACCACGCATAGCGGCAACACGAACACCAGCGCCGAGGACAGGCTTGACAGCAATGCCGAAAGCCGCCCTTGCCGAGTCTGGTAGTCGAGCTGCGCTCCCAGACGCGCTGACCAGCGGTCGTAGCAGTGGCTTTCCAAATTGAGGCTTTTGACAGTTTCGATGCCGGAGAAGGTTTCGATGAAGGCGCGTTGCACGTCAGCCTGCGCGACGGTCGCACGCTCGACCAGCGTCCTGTTGCGCAGGGAATAAATGACGGATACGACGAGCACCGCCGCGCACACCGTCAGGGTCAGCATCGTCAATGGCACTGAATAGGCGATCATCATGATCAGGTAGACCACGAGGAACACCATCGACACGACCGTCGACGGCAGACTGCCGGTCACGATCTGTTCGACGACCATGACCAGGTTCGCGCGGTAGATCAGGTCACCACCGGAACGGTTCACGAAGAACGGGAACTCCCGATCGAGCACGCCGGTCATGTATCGGCGGGACAGGTATCGTCCGAATCGCACCTGCACGGCGGGTGAGCATCACGGTGTTCAACGCGCCGACCGCATAGTAGACCAGCAGCGAGGCAAGCAGCATCGTCGCGACCAACGGCGGGAAACCGCTTTGGGCGGCGAGCGACCCATGGTCGACCATATAGCCGGGTGCCTGCGGGGCACGATCAATGTCAGTCCCTGGACGACGAGCGAGAACAGCAGGCTCAGACCGATGGCGGGCATGTTCCGGCGGAGGAACCCGGTCAGGATGGAGACGGTTCCGCTGCGAGGCCGTATGGGAATGGTTGCGCAGCCGTCGTTTGTCGGTTGCGGAATCAGCACCGCGCCAGAACAGTGGGCCGCGAGTTCGCCGGGCGTATAGGCATGGCGCCCGTTCGCCGGGTCAGCGATGCGGAATCGGCCGTATGCGTAATGGTC
>ENA-OQBV01000141-OQBV01000141.1-human-gut-metagenome-genome-assembly--contig:-NODE-141-length-42027-cov-3.526158_pt1 | contig 42027 bp, 41 predicted proteins | sample MGYA00242750_ERZ504559 | MGnify/ENA primary metagenome ERZ504559 (study PRJEB26092, sample SAMD00036230) | human gut metagenome | host: Homo sapiens | study: EMG produced TPA metagenomics assembly of... | reverse complement strand
ACCAGGGTAGGCCTGTGGGTGGCGTATGCGCTGCTGATCGCCGCGGTCGGATTCCTGTCCGCGTCGCTGGCGATCTGGGCTCGCCCCGATGCAGCCGATGGTTCCACGATTCGTATTAACGGCGACACCATCGAAGTGGGCAAGGGCGTGAGCTCAAAGAGTGCACGTCGTGTGGCTGTGGTGATTTCATTGATCGTCGGCTTGATGTTCGGATCGCAGTTTAATGCGAATTGGTCTGAAATCCTGCTGATGTTCAACGCGCAGAGTTTCGGCACCACCGACCCGCAATTCGGCATCGACAATGGTTTCTATGTGTTCGTATTGCCTGGCTTGAAGCTGATCATGTCGGCAGTGTCGTTGCTGCTGCTTGCCGGCATCATCTTCTCCATCGTCACGCATGTGATGATGGGCGGCATCCGAATCACCATGCCAGTGCATGGTCGTGGACTGTTCCACATCACCAAGCGTGCGCGTAGACAGATCGGCATCTGGCTGATGCTCAACATGTTCGCATGGGCGACGAATCAGGTGCTTGGCGTGTTCTCCCACCTCACGCAGGAGGGTAGCCGCATCACCGGTGCCACGTATACCACGGTCAACGCCACGATTCCCGTCACCTTCATCATGGCTGCCATCACCGTCATTCTCGGTGTGATTCTCGGCGTGTGGATCATGAAGTCGCATGCGTTGGAAGGCCAGGCTCCGATTGCGGTGCGTGCTTCCGAAGCGCTTAAAGCGTGGAAGGTGCCGACCGTGGCCATCGCATCCGCCATTGTGGTGAGCTTGGTGCTTACCGTGGCATGGCCGATGCTGCTGCAGCGTTTCCGTGTGAATCCGAACGCGCAGGAAATGGAATCTACCTATATCCAACGTAATATCGACGCCACCCGTGAAGCATACGGTCTGAACAATGTGAAGACCGAACAGTATCAGGCCACTACGGAAGGCGAGGCTGGTGCGTTGGCTGATTCCGCGGAATCGACCGCGCAGATCAGACTGCTCGATCCGCAGATCGTTTCCCCGACATTCAAGCAGCTGCAGCAATCCAAGCAGTATTACACGTTTGCCGATACTCTTGCCGTCGACAAGTATGAGGTCGACGGTGTGAGCCAAGATACGGTGATCGCAGCACGAGAACTTGACCTTGCCGGTCTTGACAATCGTAACTGGGTCAACGACCATACCGTATACACGCACGGCTATGGTGTGGTGGCCGCCTACGGCAACAAGGTGACGGCCGACGGCCAGCCGAAGTTCTTTGAGGCGGGTATTCCAACCCAGGCAGCTCACCGAATCCGAACAGTACGAGCCGCGTATCTACTTCTCGCCGAACGCTTCCGAATATTCGATCGTGGGCGCTCCGGAAGGTACGCAGTCTTGGGAGTTCGATTACCCGACCGGTTCCGAAGGCGCCACCAACACGTTCGGTGGCAATGGCGGCCCGAAGATCGGTAATATCTTCTCCCGACTGCTGTATGCCATCCGTTTCGGCTCCGACCAGATTCTGTTCTCTAACCGTGTGAACTCCGAATCGCAGATCCTCTACGATCGTTCCCCGAAGGAGCGTGTGGCCAAGGTCGCGCCATACCTGACGCTTGACGGCCGTGTGTACCCGGCGGTCGTGGATGGTCGTGTCAAGTGGATCGTCGATGGCTACACCACGTCTGACGCCTACCCGTATTCGCAGATGACCGATCTGGGCGAAGCCTCCAAGGATTCCACCACGGAATCTTCGGCCACGGTGAGTGAGCTGGCTTCGAAGAACGCCAACTACATTCGCAACTCCGTGAAGGCCACCGTCGATGCGTATGACGGTTCCGTGGACCTGTACGTGTGGGACGAATCCGATCCGGTGATCAAGGCATGGCAGAAGATCTTCCCCGGCCAGTACCACCAGTTGTCGGAGATTTCCGGCGATCTGATGAGCCACCTGCGTTACCCGGAAAGCCTGTTCAAGGTGCAGCGAGAACTGTTGACCAAGTACCATGTGTCGAGCGCCAGCCAGTTCTTCTCCGGTGAGGATTTCTGGCAGACTCCGGTCGATCCGACCGAATCCCAGCAGGCTCAGGAACGCGACATTCTGCAGCCGCCGTACTATTTGACGCTGCAGACCGGTGGATCCAACGAACCGGTGTTCTCGTTGACGTCGTCGTATATTCCCGCAGGCACGTCAACTCGAGAGATTTTGACGGGATTCCTGTCTGTCGATTCCGATGCGGGCCACGAAAAAGGCAAGATCGGCGCGAACTATGGCACGCTTCGATTGCAGGAGTTGCCGAAGGATTCCAATGTGCCAGGCCCCGGTCAGGCACAGAACAACTTCAATGCGTCGGCCGACGTGTCGAAGGAACTTAATTTGCTTGAATCCGGTTCCACCAATGTGCAGCGAGGCAATCTGCTTACACTGCCGCTCGGCGGCGGATTGGTGTACGTGCAGCCGGTGTACGTCAAGTCTTCCGGTTCCACCAGTTTCCCGCTGTTGAAGAAGGTGTTGGTGGCCTTCGGCGACCAGGTCGGATTCGCCAACACGTTGGACGAAGCGCTCGATCAGGTGTTCGGCGGCAACTCCGGTGCATCCGCTGGCGATGCTGAAAACGTCGACGGCTCGACCAGTGGCAAGACTGATACGTCCGATACCAACGGCGATGCCTCCACCGATGGTTCTTCCGGAACCGATGGCACGGATTCGTCATCTGGAACAGACTCGGGCAATGACAGCAGTTCCGGCAATACCGGTAGTAGCTCCGGCACGATGAGCAACGGTCTGAAGAGCGCGCTTAACGACGCTTCCCAGGCAATGAAGGATTCCGACGCGGCCATGAAGAAGGGCGATTGGTCCGCTTATGGCGAGGCGCAGAAGAAACTTCAGGAAGCGTTGAACAAGGCGCTCGAACTCGAGCAGTAGTTTCCGCACAAGTTCCGTACGATTGCTGTTTGCATAAGGCGGGAGACTGGTTCCATATGGGGAACCGGTCTCCCGCCTTCTGCGTATGACCGGTATGCTCAAAGCATGATCGAGTATTCCTATCGCGTTGCGACGCAAGACGACATTCAAGCAATCACCGACATCTACAACGCCGCAGTCATACGAGGAGGATCATCCGCCGACATAACCCCACGCACATACGAACAGCGCAAAGCATGGGTTGAATCGCATCATGATCCGTATGCGGTGTTCGTCACGGAAACGGCAGATGATGACGGAAAGAAGCAGATCATTGGATTCAGCGCGCTTTCCGTTTTCTACGATCGCGCAGGATACGACGGCGTCACCGATCTCGCCTATTATATCGATCCGCAATGGCAGGGCAGGGGAGTCGGTACATACACACTCACCAAACTGCTTGAAGAATGTCGAAAGCGTAATATGCGTAAGGCATGCGGCATTATTTTCGCAGACAATGCCGGTTCGATCGCACTGATGAAACGGTTCGGTTTTACACAGTTTGGCCTCATGCCAACTGCCGCCACCGATTCCACCGGCACCATGCGTGACATGAGTTACTGGTATCTCGACCTGTAAGTACAATCTTTGCGGTTATCAAGACGAGACAACGTGACGCAATATGAACGCGCACAAACGTATGTATGAATGAATGGAACGATTTCAATGGCATCTGATTTCTGGTTGATCGCAGGACTTGGCAATCCGGGATCCAAATACGAAGGCACCCGTCACAATATGGGATTTATGGCGGCCGATCTGTTGGCCGAACGTTGGTCGGTCAACTTTTCCGACCATAAAGGGCTTGCCATGCTCGGCAAAGGCGTGATGAACCTGTCTGGCCGTAACGTCAAATTCTTCCTGGCAAAGCCGCTCACCTACATGAACGAGTCAGGCAATGCGTTGGCTTCCATCAGTGCCTACTATCAGATTGAACCAGACCATATTGTGGTGATTCACGACGACATGGATCTTGATTTCGGACGTATCAAAGTCAAGGCAGGCGGCTCCGCAGGCGGCCATAACGGCATCAAATCAATTGATCGTGCCTTGGGAACGCCAAAGTATGCCCGAGTGCGCATGGGAGTCGGTCATGCGCAACGCGGCGCCCACGCCCACGACAACACGGTGAATTGGGTGCTGGGCGGATTCGGTCCGGATCAGCGCAAGCAGCTTCCGGAATTCCTTGCCGACGGTGCCGACGCGGCGGAAACCATCATCTTCAACGGCCTCGCCAAGGCTCAGGAGCAGTTCAATGGCCGCTGAACCGGTGCAACTGCCGACGTCAGGTTCGCTGGCTGGCATTCTCGACGTACTCGAAACCGATGAGGATTTTCGTGCGCTGATTTCCGACGAGATCGAAGTGCCGGAATCCGACATAGACCCCAGCATCACCGTTGGCGTTCCCGAAGGATTGCGTCCGGCGCTCGCTGCCGGGGCAGCGGGAACACGACCGGTTGTGCTTGTGGTGGCTTCCGGGCGCGAGGCCGAGGAAATGGTTGAGGCGATTCGTTCGTGGTATTCCGGCGATCCAAACGATGTGGCACAGCTTGAAGCGTGGGAAACCTTGCCGCACGAACGTCTTTCGCCTCGCGCCGATACCGTGGCGAGCCGTATGGCGGTGTTCCGCAGACTGATGCACCCTCAAGAGGGAAGCAAGCTGTTTGGCCCCCATCAGGATTCTCGTCATGCCGGTGCGTTCCCTGATTCAGCCTGTGGTTGCGGGCTTGGGGGATGTGGAGCCGCTGGTGTTCTGCCCAAGGTGAGGAGTTGGCGCTCGATGAGGCGTCGCATCGACTGGTGGAGAATGCGTATACTCGAGTCGACTTGGTGATGGATCGTGGTGAATTCGCAGTGCGAGGCGGCATTATCGACGTGTTTCCTCCAACATTGCCGCATCCGGTTCGTATCGAATTCTTCGGTGACGAAATCGATACCATCAAGGAATTCCATGCATCCGACCAGCGTACGTATGGCAGTGACATTCCGATGGTCTGGGCCACGCCATGCCGTGAGCTGCAGCTGACCGAAAAGGTGCGCGTGCGTGCGAAATCCCTGATCGGCTCCATTCCAAACGCCGAAGACATGCTTGAATCCATTGCCAACGCCATTCCTGTCGAAGGCATGGAATCGTTGCTTCCCGCATTGGTCGATGATATGGAACCGGTGCAGGGCATGCTTCCCAAGCGTGCGTTGGTGATGCTGTCCGATCCGGAAAAAATTGCGTCGCGCTGCCGACGATCTTGCCAAAACGGCTAATGAATTCCTTGCAGCCAGTTGGCATGTTGCTGCATCCGGTCATGGTGCCGGCGCTCCAATCACATTCGATCAGGCGAATTTCTACGATTTTGAGGAAACGATTTCCTCACTGGTGTTCTCTAGGCATGACGTATGGAAGCTTACGAGTTTCGGTGTGGACTCCAGTAGGGAAGGCCGCGTTCAGCTCGACGCCACCAATCCTGGAGAATATCGCGGAGATGAGGCCAAGACGGCTTCCGGTATCGAAGGTCTTCTTGATGCCGGCTATGCCGTCACCGTCACTGCAGGAGCGCAAGGCACTCTTGTTCGACTCAAACGTGCCATCAACGAAACGGGAATCGCCAACTTCGACTGCATCAGATCGCGTGCCATCGACGGATTCGTCGATAATGCCGCGAAAGTCGCACTGCTTACCGAACGGGACCTGACCGGACGTACATCGGCCGCGGGACAGGCAAAAACACCGAAACGTCGCCGTAAGGCCATCGACCTTATGGAGCTCAAAGCCGGCGATTACGTGGTGCATGAGCAGCATGGCATCGGCCGGTTCCTCGAAATGCGCCAACGCACCATCGGAGCGGGCGCCAACCAGACCACACGCGAGTATCTGGTCATCGAATACGCATCCAGCAAGCGCGGCGCACCTGCCGACAAACTGTTCATCCCCACCGACCAGCTTGATCAAGTCAGCAAATACATCGGTGCCGACGCTCCAAAACTCAACAAACTGGGCGGATCCGACTGGGCTGCCACCAAGGCGAAAGCACGTAAGCATGTGCACGAAATCGCCGAAGATCTGGTCAAACTGTATTCGGCACGTCAACGTATGCAGGGGTATGCCTTCAGCAAAGACACCCCTTGGCAGAAAGAACTGGAAGACGCTTTCCCATACCAAGAAACCGCCGATCAGCTGACCACCATCGACGAAGTCAAATCCGATATGGAAAAGCCCGTGCCGATGGATCGCCTGATTTGCGGAGACGTGGGATTCGGCAAAACCGAAATCGCCGTACGTGCCGCATTCAAGGCGGTGCAGGATTCCAAACAGGTGGCTGTGCTGGTGCCGACCACATTGCTGGTGCAACAGCATTTCGAGACGTTCACCGAACGTTTTGAAGGCTTTCCGGTGGAAGTAAGGGCGATGAGCCGTTTCCAAACCACCAAGGAGATCAACGACACCATCAAGGGACTTGAAGACGGTTCCGTCGATGTGGTGATCGGTACGCACAAACTGCTCGGGCCGAAGGTCAAATTCAAGGATCTGGGACTGGTCATCATCGATGAGGAGCAGCGTTTCGGCGTCGAACACAAAGAGACGTTGAAGGCGTTGCGTACCAATGTGGATGTGCTGAGTCTGTCGGCAACACCGATTCCGCGAACGCTGGAGATGGCCGTTACAGGCATTCGTGAAATGTCCACGTTGGCCACGCCTCCTGAAGACCGCTTGCCGGTGCTTACCTACGTTGGCGCGTATGAGGATGCTCAGGTCACTGCTGCGGTCAGACGTGAGCTGTTGCGCGGTGGCCAGGTGTTCTACGTGCACAACCGAGTGCAAGACATCGCTTCGGTTGCCGCGAAGATTCACGAGCTGGTGCCGGAATCGCATGTCGGCATCGCCCATGGCAAGATGGGGGAGAAGCAGCTTGACGGTGTGATCCGAGACTTCTGGCATCGCGACATTGATGTGCTCGTATGCACCACCATCATCGAAACCGGTCTTGATATTTCCAATGCGAATACGTTGATCGTCGATCATGCCGACCGTTTCGGCCTAAGCCAGCTTCATCAGTTGCGTGGTCGTGTCGGGCGAGGCCGTGAGCGTGCCTACGCGTACTTCCTATATGATCCGACCAAGCCGATGACCCAGCAGTCGCATGACCGACTGGCCACCATCGCGCAGAACACCGCGCTCGGCTCAGGTTTTGACGTGGCGATGAAGGATCTTGAGCTGCGTGGCACCGGCAATCTGCTGGGCGACGAGCAGAGCGGGCATATCGAGGGTGTTGGTTTCGATCTGTATGTGCGCATGGTGTCCGAGGCCGTCGAGCAGTACAAGGAGCCGGAACGTACGGAATCGGTTGCTGTCACCATCGATCTGCCGATCGAAGCGTCCATTCCCGTCAGCTACATCGATTCCGACAAATTGCGATTGGAAGCCTACCGCAAGTTGGCGGGTGCTCGTACGGAAGCCGATCTTGACGAGTTGCGTGATGAGCTTACGGATCGTTACGGCAAGCCTCCGGTCGATTTCGAGGCGCTGTTCGATGTGGCGAGACTTCGGTTCAAGGCAAGGAAGTTGGGCATTACCGAAATCATCGGGCAAGGCCGTAACGTTCGTGTCGCCAAATTCGAGCCGCGAGAATCCGTGCAAATGCGCATGGCCCGAATCTACAAGGGCATTCAATACCGTCCGATGACTAAAACGTACCTGATTCCCGCGCCGTTCGCAGGTTCGCTGGGATCTGGTCCAATGAGCTCTGATGAAATCGTTGGTTGGACGAACCAATTGCTGGATGACCTTGACTGGAAGCCAACGCCAAGGAAATAGCAGGTGAAGTTCCAGACGCATCCGACACGATTTGTGTGAGCGTTCACACAAATCGTGTCGGATAAGTTTGCCATACGTCCACAAAACGCACTATTCTAGGCAATGTCATCACAACCTAACGTTTATAAGGAGTAGTTGTGGCAGTAATTGAAAGCGTTTACGCGCGTCAGATTCTCGATTCCCGCGGCAACCCGACCGTTGAGGTCGTTCTCGACACCGAAGACGGTGCTCAGGGCCTGGGCCTCGTTCCGTCCGGTGCTTCCACCGGTGAAGCTGAGGCTTGGGAGCGTCGCGATGGCGACAAGTCCGTGTATCAGGGCAAGGGTGTTCTCAATGCCGTCAAGGCCGTGAACGAAGAGATCGCTCCGAAGGTCATCGGCATGGATGCTTCCGACCAGCGCGCTCTCGATGAGGTCATGATCGAGCTCGACGGCACCCCGAACAAGGGTCGTCTGGGCGCCAACGCCATCCTCGGCGTGTCCCTGGCTGCTCTGTACGCCTCCGCTGAGTCCGCGGGCCAGCCGCTGTACCGCTACATCGGCGGCACCAACGGCCACATCCTGCCGGTTCCGAACATGAACATCATGAACGGTGGCGCTCACGCTGACTTCGCCACCGACATTCAGGAGTACATGATCTCCCCGTACGGCTTCGACACCTACAGCGAGGCTCTGCGTGCAGGCGTTGAGGTCTACCACACCCTGAAGAACGTCCTGAAGAAGGAAGGCCTGGCCACTGGCCTCGGCGACGAGGGTGGCTTCGCTCCGAAGATGAAGTCCAACAAGGACTCCCTGAACTACATCATGGACGCCATCTCCGCCGCCGGCTACGAGCCGGGCAAGCAGATCGGCATCTCCCTCGACGTGGCTTCCTCCGAGTTCTACAACAAGGAGACCGGCAAGTACCACTTCGAAGGCGACGATCGTGAAGCCGGCTACATGCTCGACTTCTACGAGAACCTCATCAACGAGTACCCGATCGTCTCCATTGAGGATCCGTTCCAGGAAGAAGGCTGGGAAGACTGGGCTGCCATCACCGCCAAGCTCGGCGATCGTCTGCAGTTCGTCGGCGACGACCTGCTGGTCACCAACCCGGCACGTCTGGCTAAGGGCATCGAGCTCGGCGCCGCCAACTCCCTGCTGGTCAAGCTGAACCAGATCGGTACCGTCACCGAGACCCTCGACGCCATCGAGCTGGCCACCAAGAACGGCTTCACCTCCATGGTTTCCCACCGTTCCGGCGAGACCCCGGACACCACCATCTCCGACCTGGCTGTGGCAAAGAACACCGGCCAGATCAAGACCGGTGCTCCGGCTCGTGGCGAGCGTATTGCCAAGTACAACCGCCTGCTCGAGATCGAGGAGGAGCTCGGCTCCACCGCTCAGTATGCTGGCTACAGCGCTTTCAAGGCCTGCAAGAAGTACATCGCCAAGTGAGCGTAAGCGCATCGAATATGCGCTGATGTAGAGTGCCCGTCGTGTTCCTCGTCGAACGCGGCGGGTATTTTCATTGCTATGAGTTCAAAGTCACGCAAGAAAGCATCCAGAAGGGGCAGCGCTGGCCCCATCGCGTTCTTTGTGGCGGTATTTATCGTGGCTTTGGGATCCATCCAGCTGGCGTCGACGTTCCATACCTATGCGCTGAATATGGCTGAATTGAATGGCTTGAAGAAGCAGGAAGCTGCGCTGATAGCGCAAAAGCAGGAACTGGAAAACGACATCGCGCGTTGGGATGACAAAGCTTACGTTACAGCGCAGGCAAGGGATCGTCTGGGATTCGTATTTCCAGGAGAACAGGCGATTCGTGTGGAACATCCCGAAGCGGTGACCGGCGAAACCACAGAAGATGCAAAAAAGACGGATGAATCGCAGAAAACCGTACTGCCTTGGTATAAGGAAATGGCGTATTCGTTCAAACAAGCCGACCAATCGGACGAAGTGAAATCGAAATCGAGGGAAACGTCCGAAAGTACGTCAACCGGTGAATCGGATGCGAATGGAACAAGCCAGGAATCCGGTGGCCAGCAGCAGACTTCACAAGACAACAACCAACAGCAATCAGGAGATCAGCAGGAGTGACACAGGGTATGACAATCAGCGAACAGGCCAAAACCTTGGCGAAGAAGGTTCTCGACCAGCCTGCCACCGAGCATGATATTGCTGTGGTCGAGCGTCAGCTGGGTCGTTACCCGCGTGGCATGGTGGCTGTCGGAGCACGTTGCGTGTGTGGCAGGCCTTTGGCTGTGGTCACGCGTCCGCTGCTGCCGGGAGGTGTGCCTTTCCCTACCACTTGCTATTTGACTGGCCCGGAAGCGGTGAAAGCCATCTCCCACATCGAAGCCGAAGGCAAGATGAAGGAGTACAACGATCTTTTGGCTGAAGATGACGATCTGAAAGCCGCCTACGAGCGTGCGCACGAACTGTATTTGGCGTTCCGGCATGAAATCGCCGTTGCTATGGAAGACAGCGAAGAGCATATCGAAGGCACCAGTGCCGGCGGCATGCCTGTTCGCATCAAGTGTCTGCACGCCTTGCTGGCGCAAACGCTGGTGATGGGTGAGGGCGCCAATCCGATCGGAGACATGGCATTGGAGGCGATTCGTCATGAATTCGACCCCAATGTATGCCGTTGCACGGTGGAAAACGAAGACTGAACCATATTCAGACAGAAAGAAGAAGCAATGAAATCCGTTACTGTTGCCGGCATTGATTGCGGTACAAACTCGATTCGTCTGAAGGTCTCCCGAGTCAGCGAAGACGGCGTTGAAGATATTGTTCCGCGTATTCTTCGTGTGATTCGCCTCGGTCAGGATGTTGATAAGACGCATCGTTTCGCCGATGAGGCATTGGAACGTGCCTACGCCGCTGCCCGCGAATTCGCCGAGGTGCTGAAAGAGCATCCGGTGGATGGCATTCGTTTCGTTGCCACTTCGGCCACTCGTGATGCTGAGAACCGTGAGGAATTCGAAGACACTATCGAGCAGATCCTCGGCGTGCGTCCGGAAGTCATTCCCGGTACGGAAGAGGCTGATCTAAGCTTCCTTGGTGCCACGAGCGTGGTTCGTCGCGACGTCGAAGCTCCGTATTTGGTGGTTGATTTGGGTGGCGGCTCTACGGAATTGGTGCTTGGCGGCGATGGCGTAAGCCATCCGAACACGCAGGTGCAGGCCGCGTTCTCCATGAACATTGGCTCGGTGCGTATGACCGAACGCCACTTGAAGAACGATCCGCCTACCGAAGCGCAGATTCAAGAGGCCATTGCCGACATCGACGAGCATATCGATGAAGCGTTCAAAACGGTTCCTGCAGGCAAAACCCGCACTATCATCGGCGTGTCTGGCACAGTGACTACCATGACCGCTCTGGCCATGGGATTGACCGAATACGACCATTCCGCGGTGGATGGTGCCAGCTGCTCGCTGGAAGACGCTTATGCGGTCGATGACAAGTTCCTTACGATGCCGCGCGAAGAGCGCCTGACCTACAAAACCATTCACCCGGGTCGTGTTGACGTGGTCGGTGGCGGTGCACTGGTGTGGAATCGTGTGCTCGCCAAAGTCAGCGAAGCGGCCTATGCCGACCATGGTCAGCATATCGACTCCTTCATGGCCAGCGAGCACGGTTTGCTTGATGGCATTGTGTTGGATTACGGCACGCGATTGCTTGCCGAACGTTAACGTGGCATAATGACTTGGGCGTCGGCTTATTCGATGCCTTGCCGCCATGGCGAAACTGGTATACGCAACCGACTTAAAATCGGTCTCTTCGGATTGCGGGTTCGATTCCCGCTGGCGGCACCATGCGACCCAATCAGAATATACTGGTTGGATTTTGTTGTATCTCGCGCTGAGATGAGCTTAATGTTGACTCAAAATCCGGTGTCCACATGATGAACAACGCATGACAATCGTCGTGCAAGGGGCTAGTTTTCTCTGCTGTGAGAGTGGCGAACGGCGAACAATCTATGCGAAGCAGAAGATATGCGTCTCTATCTATTGACTATTTGACAACGAATCTTGCATACAGTGCGGTACTGTCGATGCTTCCGATAATGCTCACCCAGCGTGTCGGCTCAGCGAGTGTTTTGTCGGGTGTGATGCTTGGTGTTCTATCGGCTGCAGCACGGGGAAGTACACTGTTTTTAGGCCGGTTGATTGAGAAAATATCAACACTATGGCTCATGCAGATCAGCTTGGCGATTATCGTACTGGGACTAGTATCTTTTGCATGGCTATTGCAGGTTTCGCCTGTATTTGCTTTGCTTGGCTTGATGTTGTTCGGTGTTGGCATTTCATTGGTGAATTTCACTCTTCGAGGGCACATCATTGCAACCACTGCAGATAGCAAGGAGCAAGCATCATTCTTTTCGCTGGCAACCTTGTCTGCGAACTTAGGAGCTGCTATTGGTCCTATCACAGCGTCTTATGTACAGTGCAGACTTGGTCTTGCCAACTTTCTCATCATCATTTGTCTGATATATGCCGTCATATCCGTTATCACCGGAATTTGTTTTGAGCGACATGTTTATCTACGAACTTCAGATAGTCCTTCAGAGGAAAAAACTTCGATTCTTTCCACCATCGGTACATTATTGAGCAGTCGAAGAATGTTGCCGGTATTGCTGATTGTCGTTACTGGCAGTGTGATGAATGGGCAGCTTTTTTCTGGCATGTCACTCGTATTTCATGGTTTTTCTTCAGATCTGCTGCCGAGTGGACTGTTCTTCACTGTGGATGCCATTGCTGGGATAGTTTTGCAGTTCCCCATCAGCAGGCTGGTGGTACGCATCATGGATACAGGAAAAACATCAACGTATTGCATGGGCTTAAGCCTAGGGTTGTACGGCATCGCTTTTGTGCTGTTCGCAGCGGGAACGTTGATGCAATCGGTATGGTTCATATTTGCTGCTCTGCTGGTATTTGCATCTGCGGAATGCACGTACGCACCGTTGACAAATGTCGCCATGGTGGAATCCGGAGAAAACATGCCTCTTGTCGACATACTCAATTGTCGTCTTATTCTGACAGCCATTGGTGAATCCATCGGATCATTTTGTGGCGGATTTTTCGTGCCTTTTCTCACATCGGCTTTCCATGCAACATGGATGTATTGGCTGGCTTTGTCCATTATTGCAGTTTGTGGGCTTTTTTTAATGTATCCGAAAGGAAATGCAGATAAATGAATAAGAAATTTGACGTTGTGTCTCAAATACTACGTAATGCAGAAATTGCTCCTAAAAAAATCGCCGTTGAAGATATGTCTGGATGCCTCACATATGAACAACTAGTTCAACAATCGATGAATCTCAAACAGAAGATACTCTCTCAGTATGCTATTCAATAATGATGACTTGTCATTCGTAGTCCGATCTCAGGTCTTCTGGCTGCGATGACGGCCTAATGGTCGAGGTCATTGTGAAATATTGCTGGATAGCACGTACGAAACAATCCGTTATTACACTGGCGGCATTGATAACCCCAAGTAGCCGACTGGAACGGAAAAAGTATGACGTCGAAAGATATCAAGCCAGTAATCGAACAGCCCGATACGGGAATTCCGCTGATGCTCTCCCAAGCGATTATCGTCGCAGGAGTTTTGGCTGTGGGCGAACTGGCTTGTTCTCCGCTGTATTTCTCGTTGTTGAAGGCGTCGTTGGCGTTGATTCCATGGGCTATGGAAGCGGTGTTCATGGCAGTGGCGTTTACGTTCGTTGTGGGCTTTGCGCTGCTGTGGTGCGCCGAATCGTTCACGCTCAAAATGCGTGAACGGTTCCGACCGTTCGCATATGCGATTGTTGGACTTATCGGTTACGGTGCGTGGAGCCTGCTGGTGTTCTCCGCCACCATCAATTCCGTGCTTGCCATGGTGGGGGAGAGGGTGCTCACCAATGGCCAGATTGGTGCGATTGCGTTGAATGGCGCAGCTCTTGGTTTCGTCGCCTTCCTGTTCGCCAAGTTACTTGACGTTAAACTCGGCAATCGTAAAACCACGGCCATTATCATGCTGGTGGTGGAAGTTACGGCCGCCATCATTGGTTTGATCATTATGATTCTCATGTTCCGTGCATTGTATGCAGCCTGAGCAAGGCACCTGAGAAGCAAGGCGACGATTGGTATGTTCAGTATTCTCGAAATGTTCAAGATAGGCGTTGGACCAAGTTCCTCACATACTGTTGGTCCGATGGTGGCGGCATGCAAATTTGTCGAATCGCTTGAACATGCGGGAACGCTTGGCCGTGTGAGCCGTGTGCGTACGGTACTGTATGGATCTCTTGCGTTGACGGGTTTGGGGCACGGTACCGATCGCGCGACTGTGGCAGGTCTGGAAGGTAACATGCCGCAAACCGTCGATACGGACCATGTGAACATCATTCGTCATGAATGCGAGTCGAGTGGGGAACTGCTGCTGGCCGGTAAGCATCGCATCGATTTCGACTATGCGCATGATGTGGTGATGGACGTGTGGCATCGCTTGGCCGCGCACCCTAATGGCATGCGTTTCCAAGCATTTGACCAGCAGAACAATCTTGTTGACGAACAGGTCTGGTATTCCATCGGTGGAGGCTTCGTACGGCAAGGCAATGCCGAGGATCTGATGATCGGCATTCATGAGCGTCCGCCGATCGGAACGTCTTTCGCCGATCAGCAGAGTGATTCCTCACTTGATGACGGCTCGGATGTGCCATATCCATTCACGTCATGCGACGATCTCATTGCATTATGCGAGAAGCAACATATGAGTATCGCCGACATTGTGTGGGCCAACGAAACGGCCATGCAGTCGGCGGTGCAGGTTCGCAGCGAACTGGATAACGTGTGGCGGGTGATGCGTCGTTGCGTACAGCACGGATGCCATACGTCGCAGACCGTGTTGCCCGGCGGTTTGAATGCGCCCGCAGGGCACCGAAAATGTATGCAAGGCTTGCCTCGAACAGTGATGTGCTTGCGCGAGACAAGAAACGCGCGGATGCGGTGCTCGAATCGTCGGATGCGGCATGGGTGGATTTGTTCGCTTTGGCGGTGTCGGAGGAAAACGCCGGCGGTGGGCGAATCGTCACCGCACCGACCAACGGTGCTGCAGGAATCATTCCGGCAGTGCTTCACTATTACTGGCATTTCGTTGACCATGCGAACGAAGAGGGTGTTATTACCTTCCTGCTCACTGCAGGCGCGGTAGGGTACCTGTTTAAACGCAATGCCTCCATTTCCGGTGCGGAAGTCGGATGCCAGGGAGAAGTCGGTACGGCATGTTCGATGGCTGCGGCCGGTTTGTGCGCGGTGATGGGCGGTACTCCACAGCAAGTGGAGAACGCTGCGGAAATCGGCATCGAGCATAATCTGGGACTGACCTGTGATCCCGTGGGAGGTTTGGTACAGATTCCATGCATCGAACGCAACGCCATGGCTGCGAACACTGCCATCAACGCGGTTCGTATGGCCATGCTGGGAGATGGAACGCATATCGTGACCCTCGATCAGGCCATTAAAACCATGAAAGACACGGGCGAAGACATGATGTCCAAGTATAAAGAAACCTCAAAAGGTGGTTTGGCGGTCAATGTCGTTGAATGCTAGCGGTGGTTGGTGCTAGTCTAGGTGGCATTGTGCTTTTCAAGGAGGTTCACCATGGCATCTCAAATGCCCGTTGTCAATGTTGAGTTCGGCGATCGCCCGACCATCGAATTCCCGTCCGAGACCGCTCCGGCAGGTCTGAAGGTTGTGGAGCTGCTAGAGGGCAATGGCCCGATGGTTCGCCGCGGCGACACCGTCACCGTTAACTATCACGGTGTGGTCTGGGGCAAAGACACCCCGTTCGATTCCAGCTTCGACCGTCACCAGCCGGCCAGCTTCGGCATCGGTGTCGGCCAGGTCATCAAGGGTTGGGACCAGACCGTTCCGGGGCACAACGTCGGTTCCCGCTTGGTGGTATCCATTCCGCCGGAGTATGGCTATGGTTCCCGTGGCGTTCCGCAGGCCGGCATCGGCGGCGAAGACACCCTGGTGTTCGTGATCGACATCATCTCCACCCGCTGAAACTAAGCGGCATAGAGTAATTTCCAAGGTCAAGGAGGCAACATGGCCGAAGAAAAAACGCTTCTGCTAACGCAGGAAGCTTATGACAAGATGAAAGAAGAGCTCGCTTGGCGCGAAGGCGAGTATCGCGACGAAATCCTTTCCAAGGTTTCCGCGGCACGCGCCGAGGGCGATTTGAGCGAAAACGGCGGCTATCAGGCCGCTCGTGAGGCTCAGCGAGTAAATCAGGGCCGCATCGAGGAACTGACCGTCAAGCTGCGCAACGCGAAGATTCTGACCGCGCCCAAGGCCGGCGAAGTCGGCGACGGTTCTTTGGTGACGCTGGATGTCAACGGACGTGAAATGGTCTACGTGCTTGGCACGCGTGACCTGTCCATCGCCACGGACTACAGCATCATCAGCCCGGAATCCCCGATCGGCGCAGCCATCAACGGCGCTCACGAGGGAGACACGGTGTCGTATACGGCTCCGAACGGACGTGAGATTTCCGTGACCATCAAGGAAGCCAAGCCGCTCGCCTGAGTGATGTTCGTCATAAGCTGAATCTGATATTCCAGCGATATAAATACAAGGCTGGTTCATCGAATACAACGGATGAACCAGCCTTTTCGTATATTTCGTCAAACTGCAATCAGATATGATCTGAACTTACGGCCATAGCTGCACGATCACCATGTAGATCGCCACCATATGGCATGCGTAACCGGCAACGGTGCCGCAATGGAAAATCTCATGGAAGCCGAACACCTTCGGCCATGGATCGGGCTTACGTAGCGCGTATACGATGGCTCCGGCGATATAGCAGGCTCCGCCTGCGGCCAACAGCACCACAACCGCCGGACCGGCATATGGCGAAATCCAGAACAATCCCATGAATGCCACTCCGGAAACACCGAAAATAATATACACAATCACGTATAGCCAGCGTGGGGCGCTGATCCAGATGACGTGAATGATGAGCGCCACGGTAGTGCAGATCCACATGCCCGCGATGATTGAATTGCGCCAGAACGGTTCGAGTGCAAAGGAGACCGGCGTATAAGTGCCTGCGATCAGCAGGAAGATATTCATATGGTCGATGCGTCGTAGCACATCCGTGACGCGAGGCGACCAATCGCCCAAATGGTAGCAGGCGGAATTGCCGAACAATATCAGCGAACACGTCATGAACACGGCGCAGGCCCACTTCAAACCGGTACCGTGTGCCAGGCAGATCAGCACGATGCCGGCCGCCAATGCCAGAGGAGTGGCCACGGCATGAATCCAGCCGCGCATCGCCGGCTTGGGGCGACCATGCACGTCAAGACGAATCTTACGTTCGATCTCCGCCGGAGTGATGCCTTCTATTTTCGCGGCACGAGCTTCGCCCTTGGCTATAGCCATTTTCGCCTTGCCGTCGGCCTTCTTGCGGATGTTCTCGGCCTTGTTGCGTGCCTTCACGCGAATAATATCGGCCTTGGCTTGAAGGGCCTGTTCGCGTGCCTCGGCGATGATCGCTCGTTTTTCCTCGATCTCTGCGTCTGTGGTTCGCCATCCTGTGTGCCTCCACTGTAAGTTACGGAACCGTAACCTACGTTACCGTAACTCATGGATATGTCAATATTGCTTTTCCTGCAATATGCGTCGTGTCGTGCAAAACCTCTGGTGTGATGCGTATGATGGAGCGCATGGCTGATTTCTCACATATCTTGACGACCCGTCCCGATTTCGATGACGAAGATCGTGAATGGCTGCATCATCTGGTCGCCGACTGGCAGGTGATCGCCGACCTGAGTTTTGCTGATCTGCTGCTCATTCTGCAAAATGGCGAGGGCAAATACATTATTGCCGAACAGTGTCGTCCATCCACGGTGATGAGCCTGAGGGCCGACGATGTGGTCGGCGACGTTGTCGAGGAGGAAATGAGCGCTGAATTGGATGCCGCGATGGCTTCCGAATCGGTGTTCCGTTCCACGGTGCTCCGCACTGTGGGCGAGTCCACGGTGTGCAATGTGTATGCGCCGGTGCGTCATAATGGCAAGACGCTGGGCTTGGTGGTACGTGAGACGAATATGGCCACCCGGGAGTCGAACGGACGTTACGAATCCGAAAGCATCAGCGCAGGTAAGCAGCTGTATGAGATGATTCCTCGCGGTCAGTTCCCATATCGTAATCCGATTATGAACCAGCGTCACAATGCGCGTGTGGCGGACGGCTTCATCGTGCTCACCGTCGAAGGTATCGTGCGATATGCTTCGCCGAATGCCATCAGCTGCTTCCGACGTTTGGGATCGGTCAGCACCATGCAGGGGGAGTATCTGAGCGAAATCGGCACCAAATTGCTGCGCGAGAACGATCCCGTGCTGGAAACCTTGCCTCTGGTGCTCAGTGGCAAAGCCGCCGTCGATTCCGAACTCGATGCCAACAAGTCCGCGGTGTCCATGCGTTCGCTGCCGTTGATGGATGCCAATGGCCGCGTTGGCGCTGTTGTGCTATGTCGCGACGTGACTGAGCTTCGCCGTCGTGAAAAGGAACTGCAGACCAAGGATGCGACGATTTCCGAAATCCACCATCGCGTCAAGAACAACCTTCAGGCGGTTTCCGCATTGCTGCGACTGCAGGCACGTAAGACCAAGTCCGAAGAGGTCAAGAAAGAGCTGAAAGAGGCGCAGCGTCGTGTACAAACCATCGCCATGGTCCATGAAGGCTTGAGCCAGACCGCCGATGAAATCGTCGATTATGACAAGGTCATTTCCAGCCTGTTGAAGATGGCGGTGGATTTGGCCACCATGCGTGACCAGCATATCGACATCGACTTCATCGGCAGATTCGGCATGATGCCGGCGCAGGATGCCACGCCGTTGTCATTGGTGCTGACCGAGCTGATCACCAATTCCGTGGAACATGGCTTCGAAGGTCGCAAAGAAGGTCATATCACGATTTCCGTGGGACGCGGTGGCAACAACCTCAATGTTGTGGTCGAAGACGATGGCACGGGCTTGGCCAATGAGGAGCATGATGGTATGGCACGTTCCTCCGGATCCGGTTTGGGAACGCAGATCATCAGCACGTTCGTCAACAACGATTTCGGAGGCACGGTCCGTTGGGAGCCCCGTCGTGGCGGTGGCACCCGAGTAGTGCTCGATATGAAGCTGCGTGCGGCGCAGGAACGATAGGAAAGATACGAAAATGTCCGGTTGACCAGGGGAAGTCAACCGGACATTTTCGTTGTAAGTTGCTATTTATTCGCAGAGCGTATGCAATGATGGATCTTTGAAAATTTCAGATCTGCATCTGCATGGCTTGGGAGCGGCGGGCACGCATGGCACGGCGCTTGAGCGCACGACGTTCGTCTTCGCTCAAACCGCCCCAAACACCGTAATCCTGATTGGTGTCAAGCGCGCACTTCAGGCACGCGTCAATCACCTTGCAGGTGCGGCAGACGGCCTTGGCCTCTTCGATCTGCTGATAGGCGGCGCCTGTATTGCCGACCGGGAAAAACAGCTCCGGATCCTTGTCGCGACATGCGGCCTTGGCGCGCCAGTCAAAAGCACTGCTCATATAATCGCCTTCCTCTTGCCATGTACGGCATGTAAGTCCGTTACTCAGATAACCACGAATCGCGCGACTTTTCAAGAGTCTTCGCGAAAAGAATCCCACGAATCGTTAAAAACCTTGGAATTCCACGCACTGAATAGGGCATGCTTTGGCCTGTTGCATGAGCACGCCACGACCTGGGAGGGTATAGTCGTCGGCTGCGAACCCGTCCAGAATTGCGCCGGGAATGCCGAGCATCAGATCGTTGGAACGTTCTCCGCAGGGGAACGCCACACGAGTCGGACATCGGTCCAGCAGTGCGGAAATAGGTTTTTCCACCGCGGCAATCACTGTGATATTGGGATTGGCCAACGCCTCACGCAATTCGTTCGCTTCAGGCGCAGAGGAAAAGGGATTAAGCGCTTCGTCCGCATCATCCACAATCCAGATGGTTCGCTTATGCGACGGTAAGGGTTGCCGTCATCCGTCACCATGCCATGTTCGGTTTTGCGTGTGAAACGAATATTGGCGCAACCCGTGTCATATAGCCAGCGTGCGCAATGCAACAGTAGATTGGTTTTGCCGCTGCCGTAGGCACCGATGATGGCGATATTCTGTTGGCTCACGTCAAGAATGGCGGTATACACCAATACGCCATCGTCGGCAAGCGCAAAGGGAACGTTATGCCATGACTGGTTTGATGGGATGGAAAGATCGGATTGCGTTGCATGTTGCGTGAGAGGCTCGGAAAACAGGAGATCGGGGCGTTTGCAGGCGTGGAATCGTGCGGCCGTTCCAATATTGCGGACAAGTCGGTTGACATCGCGGACCGCGCTGCATAGGAAAGGTGTGGTGTGTTGTCCGTCATTGCAATAGGCTGCACCGGGAATGCTGGGAGGAATCAGCGCTGCGTCACGTATGCCGATCAATTCGTTCGACTGCATTTGGTCTGTAACCCGTAAGCATATGCTCAGCGAGATATTGGCTTTCATGTCGGCATGGACTTGGCCCATAGGATATTGCGTGCAGACGATCAGATGCATGCCAAGGGAACGGCCAAGTGACGCAAGACGATTCAGCCGTTGCATATAGTCGGGCAGACGGTCTCGAAGCGCATGGAATTCATCGATGACCACAACCAGTCGTGCCGGAGGCCGGACCAATTGGTCGAATCTGGAAACACGTTCGGCGCTGACCAGAGCCTCACGACGCACCAATTCCTGTTCAATGGCATTCAACGCGCGAATCGCGTGGAACAAATCAAGATCGCAGACATTGCCAACGGTGTGGGGAAGATGTTCCAAAGCGTTGAATGTCGATCCTCCTTTGAAATCCAAAAACACAAAATGCAGATCATCAGGGCTGTATTGCATGGCGAGCGACAAGCACCAACTGATGAGCAATTCCGATTTTCCCGAACCCGTGGTGCCTGCTACCATGGCATGCGGTCCTGATCGTTGCAGATCCGTGCGAAACAAGCCATGCTCCGTGACTCCTATAGGGCAGGATGATGTGGAGGAAAGCCATGTTCGTGTGATGGTGCGCCAAGGCAGCGCGTCCTCGTCCAGAGCGTAGAACCGCTCGAAACACATATGGGGCATTGCGGCGAACGGCGAATGGCTGTTTTGCCTTGCGGTCTCCACCACCTTTGCATAGGTGGTGGAGACCGGTTCGTCATGCTGCTGCTTCTGATTGGAACGCAACGCCATGGATGCCAGAGACAACGCGCTGCTGATGAGTCCAGGAGCAAGCATGGCCACATATAGCCATTGCCGTTGCGCGATCATTATGACAAGCATGACAAGTTGCGATAATACCGGCGCGGCCCAGCTGATGAGCATCAGCCGATCCTCATTGAATCCATTGGTATGCTTGCGCTTGGTTTTGCTGTTCATGCCGTCATTGTGAACAGCAGTGGCGGATGGACGCAAGCGAGAATCAGGGTTGTGGTCGGAGGATATGGTTATCCACATCCTGACCACAACCCTCAGCTTTGCTGTTCGGCGAGCGTGCCTACAGTGCCAGCCCGATGGGTCCCCTTAGCCAATTCGGAGAACAGCTCGAGGTTCTTATCCTCGTCCAAGAGCACGCTTGAGCCGACACCATCAACGTAGTAGTCGGGATCGGTCCAATAAACGCTTCCTGAAATGCCTTGATCCCCAGAAGCGCTTTTGAACGCCAAAGCCATGCGCATCAGCGATGAGGTTGAAGCCTTTTCATCCACGGTTACGGAGCCCAACGCAGCCTCCGCAACTTTTTTGACTTTGCCGAAGTTCAGCAGCGTATTCTTGGACGCGCCCTTTTTCACTATGGCGTTGATGACCTGACGTTGACGGGCTGCACGTCCGAAATCGTCTTGTGCGTCCGCGTAACGCATACGAGAAAACGCAAGCGCGGTGGTGCCGTCGGCGGTATGGCAGCCGGCAGTCCAGTTCAACTGGGAGTACGGATCGCTTACATCCTGGTCGTAGCATAATTCGACGCCTCCTAAAGCGTCGACCACTTTGACCAGACCCCCGAATTGCACCATTGCCACGTGGTTGATTTTTTGCCCGGTGATGTCTTCGACTTCGTTAACCAGTTGTTTGCCGTTGTACAGTTGGGCGACGGCGTTGATTTTCATGTAACTCTGGTCGATTTCCACCAAGGAATCACGCGGAATGGAAATCAGTGAGGAAGGTCCGGATTTCGGTTTGGTGAGTACCAGAATGGTGTCTGTTCTGAAACCGGTCACGTCGCCAGCGTCACCAACGGTGCCTTCGCGTTCGTCGGAACCGAGGATCAGCCAGCTTTCGCCAGCGGTATCGGCTTTGTTCGTCAACCAAGACTGTTTGTTGAGCTGTCCATCCACCCAATTCCATGCGGAGAATATCGACAGTCCCAAGGCGAGAATCACAGCAAGGAAAAACGCGAGAATGACCCGCCCCATATGTCGTTTTCTGTGGGGGAGCACGGCTTTCGCAGTGGATTGGAATCCTGTTGTGCTATTGCCGGACAAAGGTTGTCTGGGCATGTTCTGTCGCGTTGTTCGTGGCATGCCAGTGGGTATGGAGGAGGATCCTCGTACCTGCTGAGACGCACGGTGATTGTTCGGAGCTGAAGCAGGAGCAAACGATGCAGGAGACGATGATGCCGACTTACGTGGTCTGCTGGTGGAGTTTGCGGCAGGACGGAAACTCTGTGGAGCGCTGGAACCGGATGGAGTTACGGATGATGGTTGCGCTGTACGCCTGCTGGCGTGCGGGGCACTTGAGCGCGCTGGCTGTGCGGCAGGCGAAAAACTTGGAATTGACGGAGAGCCGGATTGAGAAGGAATTGTGGATTTGTGAGGCTGTGATTCCGTCTTCTTCCGTCCTGCAGACGGGATGAAGCTCGGTGGTGCGGGCATGGGGTCCTTGCCGCCGTTCTCTTCACTCATACAATATCCTCCAAAAAGAAATCCGTTCCTACACCATTTACACCGTGTAGGAACGGATTCGGTGAAAGCGGTCTAGTTCTTTGCGGGAACGGCACAAACTGTCGCGTTGAGGTAACGATCGGCAAGTCCGATGTACTGCCCGGTAAGAGCGTCATGGATGGAGCCATCTTCCGGATCGACGGTGCCACCGGTGTTCGGATCGATAAGCGTGCCATCGGCTTGCGTGATCAGACCAGTGACCGGATCAGGCGTCTGTGCGGCTTCCTGGGAACCCGTGTTGTCAGTGCCCATATTATCCGTATTGTCAGTGCCATCCGTCGAATTATCGGAAGAACCGTCGGAATTGCCTGCGGTATTGGCATCCGTGTTCGCGTCGGATTCGTCGGAACCATAAATCGGCTTGTCCGCGCGCATCTTCTCCCATAGCGTCTCCGCCTCATCGGTCCAGACCGAACGATTCGGGTCCGACGGCGCGGATACTACCGGAACGGTCTGCGAATACAGGTTGGACAGATTGAAATCCTTGAGGCTCATGGCAAGACCTGCAAGCGCTGCGGTATCGGCCATGCCTTGCGAGATATAGAGTGATTGCAAGGCTGATTTCGCTAGCTGGTAGAGCTGTGCGGTGTCAGTAAAGAGGTTCTTGCTGAGCGCTTCGTTCATCAACTGTTTGATGAGGTATTGCTGTCTGGTTGTTCGTGATGTGTCGGATCCGTCTCCCAGACCATGGCGGGTTCGTGCGTACTGCGTTGCCTGGTGTCCGTCCAGATGGTGCAGGCCCTTGGTGAGTTGCAGGCTGGTGTAGGGGTCGTCGACGTCCTGTGGGATGCACAGGTCGACTCCGCCTACGGCATTGATCATTTTGACCAGTCCTGCGAAATCCACGACGATGAAGTTTTGAATGTTCAGTCCGGTGAGGCTGTTCACTGCATTCAGGGTGCAGCTTGCGGCTGAAGCGAGATCGCCGCCGGTCTGGTATGCGTTCGCGAAAATCGAGTTGAACATCACATTGTATTGCGCGGGAATCGTGCCGTTGGTCGTTTCGCACTGCGGTATGTCCACTAGGGAGTCGCGCGGAATGGAAACGAGATGATTTTGGTGCGGTCCGCGGAAATCTGCGCCACCATTGTGGTGTCGGCCTGATGGTTGCCTACCACGTCGTCGAAGTTGCCTCCGACGGACTGGTTCTCTTCGCCATCGCGGGAATCCTGCCCGATGAGTACGAATTCGATGGGTTTGCCGGAGTTGGGATCGATGATCGAGGTGTTGGCGTCAAGTGAGCCTTGTCCGATGATTTCGACCGAATGGTCTTTGATGATGCCATTCACATCCAGCCATGTTGCGGCCGCTGCGGTTCCCGAGAACACCAGCATCGCCGCGATGACCGAAGCGACTATCGTCCTCGTACGATGCTGCACTCGATAGCCAAGGCTGTGACGCGGCTTTGCGTCTCGCAGTCCATTGACGTTAGGAAGCTTATCGCCGGCTGGTGATGTGGTCACGGTATCGCCTTCCTGTTTATACAAAAGATCACGCCATATCTCAACGCGTTCTAGAACATACCACTACTCTGTCATGGGATTATAGAGATGTTCCCCGATTTTCACGGATTCTGCTTCAGGCCCCCGTCGTTCTTGGAGTTACCATGTACCATATTTTTCTCGAATTATAGTGATTGACACGGCGGAAAACTTGACAAAAAGAAATTGCATGTGTGTAATTTAACACGACTAAAAGTGCGCATACGTATAGCAGGGGAGGACGCATGTGGGGCGTGATCGACGAGTCCTCCGATAATCCGCTTGCGGAACTGTGGGGTCTGTTCAAAAGCGATGATGATGTTTCCTGGCAGCATAGGGCTTTATGTTCTCAGACTGATCCGGAAGCGTTCTTTCCTGAAAAGGGCGGATCAACCAGGGATGCCAAGCGAGTGTGCGCCCAGTGCGAGGTTCGTGAGCAATGCCTGAAATGGGCCATCGAGCATGATGAGCGTTTCGGCATTTGGGGTGGCATGAGCGAACGTGAGCGCCGTCGGTATAAGAAGGAACACAAGGAACGGGCATAACGCACGGCACACCCTGTGCGTACACTTGAAATTATGAATTCTAACGCCAGCAGCGATATCCAGGGAATTGTGACCGATCTGCTCAACAGCAGGCCGTACTCCCATCGGCAGGATGCCGATTCATCCGTGGCTGCGGTGATTACCGCGCAAAGCGATCTGCGTTTTTTCTCATCCACTTTTGCCGCGGTGCTCGCACAACGTGTGCTTCCAGGCACTATTATCGTTGCGGATTGCACCAATCAGGTTGAGCAGCCTATGCAGATGACGTTTAGCGTTATCCCGTCGCCTGCCGGTGTGCTTACGGAAGTTCCCGAAAGCAAGACCATACGTGTCATTCTCGTAGGAGTGAAGGGTGCCTCTTCATTCATGAATGCCGTGGCTCGTGCAATGCAACAGATCGATCTTGACGACCGGGTCGGTGCTCTGTGGACATTGCATGACGATTCCAGGCCGGCCGATGAGTCATGCCTTGAGGTGTTGCTCGATGCTTGGAAAAACACGCCGACTGCGTCTTTGCTTGGCGCGAAACAGTTGGATTGGCAGGCGGAAAGCCTGCATAACGTCGGTTTGTATGCGGGGCACCACAATGTCACGTCTCTGGTGGTGGACGGTGAGCCGGATCAGGAACAGTATGATGGCCGGCAGGATGTGTTGGCTGTGTCGCTTTCCGGCGCGCTGGTTCCATTGGCCACCTTGCGTACTTGGAAGGGTGTCGATCCATGGTTCGGCACGTTCGCCGAATCCACGGACCTGTGCAGGCGCATCTGCCTGGGCGGTGGCCGTGTGGTGGTGGTCCCGCAGGCGCGAATCGCCCATAGGAGGGCAAGATTTGAAGGCGTGCGTTCCAAAAACGGCCAACCTGTTGAAGATGAGGAAGGCCGCGTCGATCCGTACCTTGCGGTACGCGAGGCGAATACGAAATACGCGTATACGGACGTGCATCGTTCTTGGTGGCCGCTGCTGTGGATCTGGTCGATACTGAAGGCGTTGGGACTGGCCGTGCTGTGCCTGACGCGCAAACAGCCATACCATGCCTGTTGCGAATTGGCCCTGCCTTGGCGTTCGTTGCTCCACTTGCCGGGCGCATGGAGGGCCCGTGCCCGATTGCGTGAGCAGAGTAGGGTCTCCTTGAAGGCATTGGCCGCATTGCAGACGACTCGTCAGCAGATCGGCCAATGGAACGATCGCAAGCGTGCGTTTCTTGACCAGCGTGGCACTGTGATCCTCAGCCCTCTTGCCAAGGCGCATCTGCGTAAAAGGCTCATGCGCAGGTGGGGGCTTGCCATCGCATCGGCGGTGATCGCGTTTGCATGGATCGTCTTCCTATATTGGAATGTGCTTCGGAGCGTGTTCTCCGGCGCGTCGATATATTCTCAAACGTTGCTGCCGACCGATGCCAGTTTCAGCCAGTTGGCGCATGCCGCCACCACGTCGTGGGCGTATACCGCGGGAACGGGAATCAGCGCCCCGAGCGCGCCTTGGCTGCTGGTGCTCATGGTGGTTTCCGTATTCACGGCTGGCCATGTTGCGACCGCAGTCGCCGTGGTGTTCTTCTTGTCCGCTGCCTTTGATGGTGCTGTCGTTCTGGGCTTTGGCTGGAATCTTTACTCGGTCCGACACGGTGCGTTGCGTGATCGCGTTGGCATGGTTCGCCATCGCATTGTCGATGAACGTGTACAGCGATGCCGACGTGACGATGATGACGGTCATGGTGTTTCTTCCTGCGGCCTTCGCGTTTTCTTCCGAGCCGTAGGCATGTACCGTACGGAAGATCTGGTCAATCCGCAGGCTTCCGTGCAGGCCGCGGCGCTTGCGGCATTGTGCTTTATTCCCGTCGTCGCGGCCGAACCGCAATTGCTGCTGCCGCTGATGTTGTCGTTCCTTGTGTTCCTGATGCTTGTACGCTCCCATAGAACGACGCTGCTGCTGATTCCGCTGCCGGCCGCTTCCGTATGCGCGCCCACATTGGTCAACACGGTACGTTTCGCAGGAGCAGGTACGTGGCGTCAGATTTTTGGCAGTGTGATATTGCCGTCGTCTGCGCATGATGGGCATCCGATGATCGCAAATCTTTCGGATATTGTTTCCCGTGCATTCGGCATTGCCGTATCCGGCGAGATTTGGCAGTATGTGGCTGCTGCAATGTTGGCATTGATTGTGCTTCTTGCCGCGGTATCGCTGTTCCTGCCATTCGTGCTTCGCGTGTCGCGTATGATGTGGGTCGTGGCGATCGCGGGTCTTGCCACGTCGCTGCTTTCCGCCGCGGTTGTGGTTGCGGTCGATGCGGATGGCGCCGTGGCCGGTTCCGTGCTTCCCGGCGTTTCATTCACGATGATGGGACTGCTGTCTTGCGTGTGCATGGTCGCAGGCGGTGCGGTGCAACGTTTCGTCATGCTGTGGCAGAGGCCCACCGGCGATGTCGAAGTTGAGAGGAATGGCGCTTCTACTGGCATTATTGCCGGGCGTGCGGCACGAATCGTGCTGGTCATGCTGATTGCGGCGTCGGTTGTGGCGAGTGCCGGTTTTGATTATGTCGCCAGAGACCATAACACGGTTTCGACCAGTGATTCCGGTTTGCCGATTGTTGCTTCCGACTATCTTGCGCAGGATGAGGCGAGGCGTGTGCTCGCAGTACGCGCGGATAGTGCCGGTTCCATCAGCTACAATGTGATGCGCACCCGCCGAGGTGATTTGATCGACAGCTCTCCGGCACAGCGTGTCGAAGTGGCGTTCGGACGTTCCGATGATGCGAACAAGGCCATCGCCAAGGATTGCGCGCAGCTGTTGTCGAATGCTGATTCCGACGCCGTCGCCGATTTGAGCGAGTTGGGATTCGGAGGCATCTATGTGGTGCGCTCCGGCGAAGACAAGGCGCAAAAGGAGATAACCGATCAGTTGAGTTCCAATATCAGCGCTTCCGATGGCACGCAGAATGTCGTAAGCACTGATGCGGGAACATACTATCGTCTCACCATCCAAGATACGGCCAAGCAGCATATCGACCGCAAGGGATATCGACAGGCTGAATCGAGTGTGTGGCGTCAGGCATGGCTGTGGTGCATGGGTATTGTTCTCGCAGCGTATTGCTTGGTTGCGCTTCCGCGCATGAGGCGTCACGGTCAGGAGGAAGCATGAGCAAACATTCCCGTTCCAAAACGGTTTGGCGTGTAATTCTGGCCATAGTGTCGGTGTTGGTCATTGTCGCACTGGCGACCGTGGCCGTAATCTACCGCCCGACTTGGATTCATGCGGATTCGCCGGTAACGCAGCGTTCATCCGTATCCCGTACCGTCAGTCCGCGTCAGCTGGAAACATATTGTCCAGCACGAATGACGATAGCTGATACTGATGCGTATGGAGACAGCGAATATCAAGCGTCCAACGGCAATATCATGTCGTCGGCGCGTTATGCGTCCTTCGGTTCGGTGTTCCGCTCTTCCGTAGGGCTTCTCGGAGCTGATGAAGCCACTTCGTCATTGGTGTTGAACAAGGATGATGCCGGATCGGATGATGATATTTTCATGGCGTCCGGCACGGTCGATGACGGAGCCCAATTGCAGAATACCCGATTGCTGTCGGCTTCCGATGGAACGGGAGCGGCCTCTTCGGTGATGTCTTGGGCTACTGAGGGAGATTTGAAAGGCGTTTCCGCTGCTTCCTGCGTCGTTCCGGCTTTGAAGCAGTCGCTGATGGTGTCGGGCACCAAAACAGGCATGACCCAGCAGCTGGTCGTGGCCAATCCGTCGGCTAAGGCCACGTCGGTGAACATCAAGGTTTGGGGATCCGACAAGTCGGGTGCTTTGGCATTGTCTACCGGTTCGACGTTGACGGTTGGCGCGGGTAAGGAATCTGTGCTGAACCTTGCCGCAGCAGCTTCCGGGCAGGATGCTTTGTACGTTACCGTGTCCAGCGTGGACACGCCCGTTGCGGCCGTGGTGCGCACCATAGCCATGGATGGTCTGGTTGCAAAAGGATCGGATTATGCGGTTCCCAATACTGTTGCCGCAAAAACATTGGCGATTGACGGACTCACGGAAGGCGATGCCGTCAACCTGTATGTGTATCCGTCTCGGCAGGTCGACGTCACCGTATCTTGGACGGATGACCAAGGTCTGAAGAAAACCAATCAGCAGACGCTCGAATCGAATCGCGTTTCGGTCATCGACCTGGGTTCGGTTCCCAAGTCGGCGACCGGACTTACCATCAGCGCCAGCGAGCCGGTATCCGTCGCCGCGAAGATCACCAATGATGGCGATGATGACCAGGCTGATTTCGCCTTGGTCAACGCTTCAGTGCCGATGAGCGTCTCCGCCATGGCCGTGCCCGACCATGCCACGGCTCAAGTGGGCATCACCAACATATCGGGCGATGAGCGCACGGCAACATTGACGTCCTATAACAGTGTCGGAGATACTGTTGACCAGCGCGAGATTGCTCTCCAATCCGGCGCTTCGACAACGGTTGATCTGGCGGATATCAACGATGGAGACGTTGCCGCCGTAAGCTTTGCCGATCCGGACCAATCAATGGTGTGGAACATCCGTATCAGCCAAAAAGACGTATCGGATGCGAAACTGGCCGGAGTGTCGATTATCGGCGCAACGGATCTGAAGGAAGCCCGCGAGCAGGTGCTGGCCAACCAGAACATGACCGTCGTGCGTTGATCACATACCCCAATCGGGGTCGATCTCTTCGGGACGGCGTCCATACAGTTCCGCCAAGCGCAACACCACTTCGTCGCGGATGGCGAATTGCAGGTCCATACGGCTTCGCGCATGCGATTGCAAAGGCATACGGTACAGCACGACGCGCGGCGGAATGCCATGTTCCGCGGGGAAAGACTGCGAGCCCAAGTGCGCAGTGGCCTCCCAAGGTGCCGGGTCGGATGGCGGAACGTCCTCGACCGCAAACTGTACCGGTGCCACCAGTTCGGGCCATGCATCGTTGAGCCTACGGATCTGAGCCACCAGCATGTCGTCGAACATACCGCTTCTTGTACGATAACGTGGAAGTCTGGTACCGAACATGGGAGTGCGGGTCCCACGACCATGACGGTTTCTATACACTGTTGATTCCCAAGGCAATTGATACATGGCTTCTACCATATCAGGGCCTTGCGCGAATCATGCGATAGCATATTGTTCATTGCATCGACACAGGAGGAAACGATCATGACGGATATTTCCGTGCCCTGTTGGAACGACGTGGATATCGAGGAATTGTGCAATGGAGTACGCCTTATCGCCTTCGATCTCGACAACACGTTGGCAAGGTCGAAAAAGCCAATGAAGGACGACATGGCCGAATGCTTCTCCGCATTGACATCGTTGATTGATGTCGCGGTGATCACCGGTGGCAAGTATGCATTGCTGAAAAGTCAGGTGGTGGAACGGTTGACAGGTCAAGCCAATCGGTCGCATCTGCATCTTATGCCGACCAGCGGCACCCGATATTACCGTTGGGGCGGATCGGATTGGGCGCCGGTCTTCGCCCATGACCTCAGCGCGGATGATCGTGCGAAAGCTTACGAATCGTTGGAACGCAATGCGCGCGAACAGGGTATCTGGCTCACGCACGTTTGGGGTGAACGTATCGAGGATCGTGGCAGCCAGATCACATTCTCCGCATTAGGGCAGCTTGCGCCCATCGAAGCCAAGGAGGCGTGGGATCCAACCAACGAGAAGAAGAATCGTCTGGCACGAGCGGTTGCCGCCGATCTACCGCATTTGGAGGTACGGCCGGGCGGCGCCAGCAGCGTCGATATCTCCGAAAAAAACGTCGACAAGTCGTTCGCTGTTCGAGAATTGGCCGATATTCTCGGCATTACGGTGGCGCAGATTGTTTTTGTGGGAGACCGTATGGATCCGGACGGTAACGATTATCCCGCGGCAAAGGCAGGCACCAGGGCGGTGAAGGTTACCTGTCCGAACGATACCGTGAAATTGTGCGGTGGAATCATCGCCAGTCTATCGCGATAGAACCTGTTGGGAGGTTTCGCATGAACTCAATGGCGAGGGCATGCTCGATGGTGGTTAATCTGCTGTTTCCCCGGGGCTGCGCCGGGTGCGACAAACCGGATGAAGTGCTATGCGAAGCTTGCAGGGCATTGTTTTCCCAGCCGACCGCACAGTCGTTTGACGGTGTGGCGATGCAACGCTGGTTCGCATGCGGATGGTACCGTGGCACGGTCAGAAAGGCGGTTCTCGCGTGGAAGGATCACGGCGACGAGGAATGTGACCGTGCGTTCGCCGATGCGATATGCGCCCTTGCAAAAGCGTCTGGCGTTATTGACTTCGTTCGTGATAGGCATGGTTCATGCCATGATGTTGTTGTGGTTCCCGCGCCTTCGTCTCCCGCTTCAATACGTCGTCGCGGACGTAAACATATGATGCCGATCGCCAAACATCTGGCAGGTTTTCTACGGGAGGAAACAGGCTGCGAGGTGACGGTGCGTGACGCGTTGGAGAACAGGGGGGTCAAAGGGAAATCAGTGCAGACCAGCGGTGCGGCGCAACGGTCGCAACGTTTGAAGGGGCATGTTTCAGTGCGTCCTCGGTTCCTTGCGCAATACGATGGTGATTCTGGTGGATGATATTGTCACGACCGGTGCGACCATGCGCAGTTGCGTCGAAACGATGCGGAAGGAGGGTGCCACGGTCGTGACCGTGCTTGCTTTGGCTCACACTCCGGCGGGAACGCAGAAGGTTGGCCCAACGCAAGCATGGTCACGCACGCAAGTGCAGTGACGTGAGAAATCCTCTATTCGTCATCCGTAACATGGTATTTCGGCAGAATGATTTCAAAATCGGCTCCACGCGGGTCATCGACGACCCTCACCGAACCACCGTGCAACTGGGCGGCCCAACGTGCGATGGACAATCCCAAGCCGGTTCCGCCCGATTCGGTGCCCGGACCTGTTTTTTCCTTTGACGAAAACGGCGGAAAATGTCGGAACGCGCCTCTTGTGGAATCTGCGATCCGAAATTGACGACATTGGTGACGATGGTGCCGAAATCCTTGTTTTCGTGTGCTTCGATAAGCACCGTGGTATTGTCCGCGGAATGCTTGAGCGCGTTCGCGATGATATTGGTGAACAGTTGGCGCAGGCGGTCCTGATCGCCTGCCATCTCGATATCGTCGGGCACATGCATTTCGATGTCATGCGCATGCCCGGCATCGGCGATTTCCAAAGGTTCCACGGTTTCGTCAAGAAAATCGGCGAAATTGAACATTTCGATTTGCAGGCTTGCCGCGCCGGCTTCCATGCGGGAAAGATCAAGAAGGAACGCGATCAGATCGGACAGGCGGTGCGTCTGATTGAGGATGCTTTCCAGATTTGATGGCGTAGGGTCGATCACGCCATCCGCCATGTTTTCGACCATGGCTTGAAGCGCTGATACGGGCGTGCGTAATTCGTGGCTTACGTTGGCTACCATGTCCCGGCGCATCTGGTCGGCATGCTGAAGCTCTTCCGCCATTTCGTTGAAGGTGAGGGCGAGCTGGCCGACTTCATCGCGACTATTGGAGTCGACATGGACGCGCACGGTGTAATCGCCTTCCGCCATCGCTTCGGCGGCGTCGCGCATTTGGCGCAGGGGAGAGGTGAGTCCTCTGGAGAAGAAATATGTGATTCCTAAAGCCACGGCGAGGGTAATGGGCATGGCGATCCATACGCTGAGCCCTACTTTGAGCAGGAACCACGCCATGATGAACGCAATGGCGGTGGAGATGGTGATCAGAACGCTCAATTCAATTTTGAGCGATGAGAACAAACCAATAGGACGTTCGGTTTCCAATGGATTCACCGAACGCCCTGGTTTTGTATCGGTAGTACGCATACCACCGAATTTTAGCGCATTAGTCTTGGACTTCTGGCGGTTCGAACGCGTAACCGACGCCATGCACGGTACGAATGGTCTTCGAACCGAGCTTATGGCGCAATGCCTTGACGTGCGAATCGACGGTGCGAGTGCCGGAAGCATCCACCCAATCCCACACTTCCTCGAGCAGTTTCTCGCGAGTGAGCACGGACTTCGGCTTGCGGGCCAGCGTGGCCAGCAAATCGAATTCCGTAGGGGTCAGGTGCACCTGCTTGCCATTGACGGTGACGATACGTTGCGCGGGATCGATGACCAAGGAGCCGAAATCGAGAAGCTTCTCGTTTTCGGAGTTTTTGGCGATGACCTTGGCACGATCTACACGGCGCAGCAACGCCTTGCAACGGGCGATGAGTTCGCGCATGGAGAACGGCTTGGTCATGTAGTCATCGGCTCCGGCACCGAGGCCGATGACCTTATCGGCCTCGTCGTCTCGTGCCGTCAGGATCAGCACTGGCACAGGGCGCTCCGCCACGATGCGTTTCGTGGCCTCAAGACCATCCATCACGGGCAACATGATGTCCATGATGACCAGATCCGGACGCAACGTAGTCGCGGCCTGAACCGCACTGGCGCCGTCGGATGCCACGCGCGCCGTCCAGCCTTCCGCTGTGATGCGCTGCGCGATGGCAGTGGCCAGTGTCGGCTCGTCTTCGACCACCAGAACGGTGCGTGGAGCCGTTGTGGGTTGTGCTGATGAGTGAGCAAGCTTTCCGCCTTTCTCAGAGTCCGGCTTCAAGAATCTGCGCCCAGTGCCGGAACGGTGATTTTCGCGGACCAATCACGTGAATGGTATTCGCCTCGATCGCTTCGACCGTGCCATTGTGAATGCCGGAACCGCCGTAGATCTCATCATCCGTGGTCAGCACTTCGGTCCATTTGCCGCCCTTGGTGAGCGGTACCTGATAGTCGGTCCATGCCTCGCCGGAGAAGTTCACCACAACCACCATTTGCTCTCCGTCCTTGCCGATACGCACGAAGCTGAGCGTGTTGTGATCGGCGTCATCGCTGGTGAGCCACTGGAAGCCGGCCGGGTCGAAGTCTTGGCTCCAAAGTGCAGGGGAAGCCTTGTACAGCGTGTTCAAATCCGCGACAAGCTTTTGCACACCCTGGTGGTCCGGCCATTCAAGCGCGGCCCAATCCACGGAACCATCATGATCCCACTCGCCGTACTGGGCGATCTCATTGCCCATGAAGGTGAGGTTCTTGCCCGGGTGGGCCCACTGGTAGGCGAACAGCGCGCGGACACCGGCATACTTCTGCCAATCGTTGCCCGGCATCTTGCCGAACATGGATCCCTTGCCGTACACAACCTCATCGTGGCTGATCGGCAGCACATAATGCTCCGAATAGGCGTACACCATGGAGAACGTGATCTCGTTGTGGTGCCACTTGCGGTTAATCGGCTCCTCATGCAGATACTGCAGGGTGTCGTGCATCCAACCCATGTTCCACTTGAGGCCGAATCCCAAACCACCGGCGTCGGTCGGCGCGGTGATGCCTGGGTAAGCCGTGGATTCCTCGGCGATCATCATGATGCCCGGATTGTTCTTGTATGCCGTGGCGTTGGCTTCCTTGAGGAAGTCGATGGCTTCGAGATTCTCGCGGCCGCCGTAGATGTTCGGATGCCACTGGCCGGCCTCACGGCTGTAGTCCAGGTACAGCATCGAGGAGACCGCGTCCACACGAAGCGCGTCGATATGGAACTCATCCAGCCAGAAGCAGGCGTTGGCCACCAGGAAGTTACGGACCTCGCGACGTCCGAAATTGAACACGTACGTGCCCCAATCCGGGTGCTCGCCACGAGTCGGATCCGGATCCTCATACAACGGCGTGCCGTCGAAGCGGCCCAGTGCGAACGCATCCTTCGGGAAGTGGGCCGGAACCCAATCCATGATCACACCGATGCCGGCCTCGTGCAATTTCTCAACAAGATACTTGAAATCGTCGGGGCCACCCAAACGCGAATCGATCGCGTAGTAGCCGGTCACCTGATAACCCCAAGATCCTGCGAACGGATGTTCCGCCAACGGCATGAACTCCACGTGCGTGAAGCCTTCCTTCTGCACGTAGGGAACCAGCTTGTCGGCAAGCTCACGGTAGTCGTTCACGTCCTTGCGCCAGCTGGAGGCGTTCACCTCATAGATGCTGACCGGTCCGTTATGCGGGTCGCTGGCCGCGCGTTCGGCCATCCAATCGGCATCATCCCATTCATGGGTGGATTCGACCACGATGGATCCGGTGCGCGGCGGAATCTCGTGGGAGCGCTCCATCGGATCGGCCTTCATGGTCCATTCGTTATTGGCGTTGAGGATTTCATACTTGTAGATTTCGCCGGCCTCAATGCCTGGGATGAACAGTTCCCAAATGCCGGAAGAACCAAGTTCGCGCATGGCGTGGGTGCGTCCGTTCCAGCCATTGAAATCGCCGACCACGCGCACGGCATGCGCGTTTGGCGCCCATACGGTGAACGCGGTGCCAACCACCTGCTCGCCATCTACGCCTTCAGAAGAACCCATCGGATCGTCATAGCGGAGCACATGTGCGCCAAGTGCCTCCCACAGGCGCTCGTGACGGCCTTCGCCGAATAGATACATGTCCATCTCGCCGATGGTCGGCAGATAACGATAGGGATCGTCAGACACCACAACGGAACCGTCTTCATACTCCGTGCGAATACGGTAATCTGGCACGCCGTAACCCTCTTCTGCTGCGGCGGCGGGAACGAGTGCCATGAAGACGCCATTGTATTCATGGATTGCGAGCGTTTGACCTTGTTCAGTGATAATCGTCACGGATTTTGCCAACGGACGCAAGACTCGGATCGTGACGACATCCGCATGCTTGCCGGAACCGAGGTGCCCGCCGAGCACCTCGTGAGGATTGTAGAACGTACCGTTGCTTACTGCATCCAGTGTGCCCTGGGGAACAGGAACAGCAACGACATCTTCATTGATCTTGGATTCTGTAGCCATGGCAAAAGTGTAAGCATGAAACGGAAGAAAAGTTGGCCCGTGTCGCGCCTATTTTTCCGTTTTTCAAGTGTTTTGGCCAAGTCCACCCCTGATGGCACAATAATTCGGGTTTTGTGTAAGCTTTTCACGGAGGATTCATGGGTTACAAGGTCGGCGACATGGTCGTCTATCCACGTCACGGCGCTGCGAAGGTGGAGGCCATCACCGAACGGACAGTCAAGGGAATCACCCGCGAATATCTGCAGCTGTCGGTGCTTTCGTCTGACGGTCTGGTCATCAACGTTCCTGTTGATAATGCCAAAAAGGTTGGTGTGCGAGATATCGTCGACGCCAACGAAGTGGCCAAGGTGTTCGAGATTCTGCGCACTCCGATCATTGAGAAGGAGATGAACTGGTCTCGTCGCTACAAGCTGAATGTCGAGAAGATCGCCACCGGCGATGTCAATAAAATTGCGGAAGTGGTGCGTGACCTTGCGCAGCGTGATGTTGACGAGCATGGTCTGTCGGCTGGTGAGAAGCGCATGCTTACCAAGGCCCGTAGCATTCTGACTTCCGAGATTTCGCTGTCCGAACACCTTGATGAAGCCGAGGCCCAGCGTTTGCTGGACGTGAACCTTGGGTATGAGCCGGCCCAGCCCGGCGATGAGGAGCATCATACCGAGGCTCCCGAGGAGGCTGCCATGGATACGCTGGCCCGAGTTGAGGCCGAAAGCAAGAAGTCCAAGAAGAGGTAAGGCGTTTCATGCGTATCGGTCAGGGTTTTGACGCTCATCGATTCGCATCTCACGATGCAGGCAAGCCGTTATGGCTTGCCTGTTTGCGTTGGGAGGGCGATGGCATCGAGGGCGATTCGGATGGCGATGTCGCCGCTCATGCGTTGATTGACGCATTGCTTTCCGCGGCCGGTCTTGGTGATATCGGCACCTTGTTCGGTGTCGGCTCGCAGTCCGATGGCGCGGGCAAGCATGGCGCCGAAATGTTGCGGACCACGGTCGATTATCTGAACGAACGTGGTATGAAGCCAGTGAGTGCCAGCGTGGTCGTGATCGCCAATCGGCCGAAAATCGGAAAACACAGGGAAGAAGCCGAACGAGCGTTGTCTGAAGCCATAGGTTGTGAGGTGTCCATGACCGCCACCACAACGGATGGCATGGGATTCACTGGTTTCGGGGCGAAGGCGTCGCCGCGATTGCCGATGCTTTGGTGGAACCTGTTGATCCATCGACTCGTCAGGCAGTCTGATTTCGCCCGCTGACGGCTTTCCGATACTTCTTTCTGCTACTTTCTTTTGAAGGATTCAATAGCCTTCGCAACCGCCCAAAACAACGTCGAAATTGTCACGATGATGAAGCTCGGGGGAGCGGGGAACATGGCGGAAATCACGAGCCCTCCCCAAATCGAAATCAGGCAGATCACCGTGGCGACGACCATCGCCTTGAATGGTGAGCGGGCGATGATGTTGGCGGTGGCGGCGGGGGTGATCGCCAACGCGAAGATCAGCAATGTGCCGACTGCGGGAACGGCAATGGTAATGACGCCGGCCATAATTGTCATAAAGCAAATGTTCATGAAACCGACGGGCACGCCTTTTGCCTGTGCCACCTGCTCATCGAGCGAACTGAATAACAATGGACGGTAAATAACGGCCAGAACCGCCAACAGCAGCACGTCGAAAATCGCGAAACCAATGATCTGACCGTCGGTGATCGTCAGAATCGAGCCGAACAGAATCGACTGCATCTGCTGCGAAGCCGAGCTTGACATGCGTGCGAAAAAGAGACCAAGGCCGGTGGCGAAAGCGAGTACGGTTCCAGTGGCGATCTCACGCTGTGAAGCCTTCTTGCCAAGCGCGCCGATCACCAGTGCTCCGCCGAGAGCGAACACGCCAAGACCTGCGGAAACAGGCAGGCCGAGCAATACGGCTCCGGTGGCACCTGGCAGTCCGATATGTGCCAAGGCGTGGGCTGCGAATGTGGAATGTCTGGCGATGGTGAAATAACCCATCACGCCGGCTGCCAATGCGATGCACAGGCCGGCGAGAAACGCGTTCGTCATGAATGGGGCGTTGAGCGTGGAAACCCAATCCGGGTCGAAAGCGAATACGGTGCCGTCCATGCTCAGTCCTCCTGCGTGGTGTGGCTGTGATGGTGAAATTGCGCGATTTCTTCTGGAGCATGCGCATCGATGCTCATGTTTTCAGACTCGTCCTCGCTTGGCGTCACGAACATATCTCCTTGCGGAGTGGTGACCACCTGTACGGTCGTGCCATATAAATGCGTGAGTAGATGGGAATCCAGCACCTCGTTCATGCCTGCATAGTGTGGATGTCCGTCAAGCAGATAGACGGCTCCAGTGAGGATGGGCAGAAGCATATTAAGGTCGTGCGCCACCACTTGGATGGTCATGCCGAGTTCGCGGTTGAGTTTGGCGAGTACGTGCACAGTGGCGCGTTGACTCGCCAGATCAAGGTTGGCGAGAGGCTCGTCCAGCATCAGCAGTTTCGGGTCATCCACGAGCGCCTGCGCGATGGCGACCCTTTGGCGCAGTCCGCCCGAAAGTTCGGATAGGCGATAATTCGCTTTGTCTTGCAACTCGACGAAGTCCATGGCCTTGCGGGCTTTCTCGCGAAGTGTTTTGGTGACGGGATGAATGCCGAATCGAGTTCCCGTCAAGCCGAGAAGCACCGACTGTTCCGCGGTGATGTTCGATTCGATGTCGGATGCGTAGCTTTGCGGCACGTAGCCGATGCGCCGGTTTGCGGAGCCTGCAGGCTGCCCGAGTACCTTGATGCTGCCGTGCGCGGTTGGAATCAATCCCAGCTCGGCCTTCATCATGGTGGTTTTGCCCGCGCCGTTGGTACCGACGATTGCGGTTACCGAGCCTTGCGGAATGCTGAACGTGCCGTGTTGCCAGATGACGTGACCGCCTCGTTTGACGCAGGCGTCGTCGAATTCGATGCAGGCAGGTGTCTCGTCGTGCATGGCTTCTCCTTGATTTGAATGCACGTACATACTCGCAAATGGTGTTGACAATCATTCTCAATAAGGATTGTCGTTGAAACCGTCGTAACGATCAGACGAGAGGCTTTGCGTAAAAAGCAAAACGTCAGGCAAACAAAAAAGACCATTCCGCATTCAGTTGGACGCAGGATGGTCTTGGCAAAAGCGATTACCGATCGATTGTTCGGCAATCGCTTTTGCCGAACAATCATTTCACCGGATTTGGTTGCGGCGCATCGTTCGATCCGTTCGTTGTCTGATCGTTGTCTTGCGTCGAGGAATCTGCGGTTGATTCCAAGGAATCCGCGTTTTCCGACGTGCTGTCGGAACTTGTTGCATCCTGATCGTCGGCATCGGATTGTTCATCGAACATATCGGTCAACGACAGGATAAGAGCGCGGATCCACGATGTCAGGCTGGTGTAATCGGAGGGCATCTGTTCGCTGACATCAAGCACGGGAACGTCGGATTTGTAAGCAATGCCGGTCAGCGTGTTCGTGGCGTCGCTTGTGGATTGTGTGTCGTTGATCAGCACCTCGACTTTATGCTTTTCCAGCAATTCCTGAAATTCCTGAAGATCGGTGGGGGTTGGCTCGGAATTCGTGCTGGACGATTGCAGATACCCCTCCGGCGTGTTGTCGGTGAACCCCATGTCGCTGAGCAGATAGTAGGCCACCGGTTCGGTGGCGGCGTAGGAGACGTTCTTATGCGAGTCGCTGAACGCCTTCATGTCCTTTTCTATTTTCTTCTCCCGCCTGTTCCACGCGGTGAGTTTGTTGTTGAAATATTTCTTTTGCGCGGGCATGATGCGGCTATATGTGTCGGCCAATTCCTTGGCCATGGCGTTTCGGGCGTCACTGGAGAACCATAAATGCGGATTGTCTCCCTCGACGGCGCCACCATTTGTGCTGCGGAAACGGAAACCATGGTCTTACTGAGGTTCTTGGTGGCCCAAGTGTCATAGCCGGCACCATTGGACACTACGACCTGTGCCTGCTGAAGTTTGTCGATATCGTCGGTTTTCGGCTCGAAATCATGCGCATTGACATCGGTTGAAGAGAGAACCGACGTGACCTTCACATGGACGCCACCGATCTGCTCGGCAAGAGAACCCCATTGATTGACCGAGGCGACCACTTCGATTGGAGTGATCTGTTCGGTTGGGGTTTCGGAGTCGGCGGAGGCGTCATTCTCCTGCGAAGTTGACCCTCCGGAACATGCTGCCGTGCCGAACGCCACGCAAAGCGCGATTCCCGCAGCGAAAGCGCGTAACAAAGAACGTTTGTGCAAGCGCATGTCGATTGCCCTCTTCCTGAACCGCCCTAATCGTGTTCATCTCATAAATACGTGTGCGACTTACGACTGAAACCAAGATAGCCTACGATACATGCAAATGCCAATACAACAATGAGACAACGAAAAGGGGAGTGGCCGGCATGGCGGTGAAAATCGATGGAAAGATGGTGTCCGCGCAGATCAAAGCGAATCTCGCCGAGCGAGTCGCAGCGCTGAAAGAGCAGGGGGTTAAACCCCGGTCTTGGAACTATCCTGGTTGGTTCCGATGCCGGATCCGTCAAATATGTTGCCGGAAAGCATGCCGATTGCGCTGAAATCGGTGTGAACTCCATTAAGAAGGAGTTGCCTGCCGACGCAACATTCGAACAAATCGCCGAAGTCGTACAGGAGCTTAACGCCGATCCTGCCTGCACCGGCTACATCGTGCAGTTGCCGTTGCCGAAGGGCATCGACGAGAACGCCATCATCGATCTGATCGACCCCAAGAAAGACGCCGATGGTATGCACCCATATAATCTTGGCGAACTCGTGTTGCATGCGCGCGGCGAGATCACTACTCCGCTGCCATGCACTCCGCGAGGCGTGATCGAACTGCTCAAAGCCTACGACATTGACCTGGACGGCAAAGAGGTCTGCGTGCTCGGCCGAGGCATCACCATCGGCCGCACTATTGGTCTCATGCTGACTCGCAAGGCGGTGAATGCCACGGTCACGCTGTGCCATACCGGCACCAAGGACGTGCGCAAGCATATGCGTGAGGCCGATATCATCGTTGCGGCCATGGGCTCCGCCGGTTTCGTCAAGCCGGAAGATATCAAGGAAGGCGCGGTGTTGGTCGATGTCGGTGTTTCTCGCGTGTTCGACGAGGAGGTCGGCCGTTATCGCGTGAAGGGCGATGTCGATAAAGCCTGTTATGAGAAGGCCTTGGCATACACGCCGAATCCAGGCGGTGTAGGCCCTATGACCCGCGCCATGCTGCTGGAAAACGTGGTCGAGATGGCCGAGCGTCAGCTGTAATTGCGCTCTGTGTGTGAAAATATGAAGTAATTTCGGGCGTGTCGCGGGTTGCGGCACGCCTTTTTTGTGCATGGTCCCATGTAAACTTACGCCTTGCGTGTGTTATATCGCACGCACATAATTGAAGACCGATTTTATCCACCCACTATTTGTAAGAAACCAAATTAATGGCAGAGAACAATAACGAAGTCGCCAAGGTCGCCATCAACGACATCGGCACCGAAGAGGACTTCATCAAGGCAGTCGATTCCACCATCAAGAACTTCGATGATGGTGATCTGGTCGAAGGTACCGTCGTCAAGGTCGATCACGACGAGGTCCTGCTCGACATCGGCTACAAGACTGAGGGTGTCATCCCCTCCCGTGAGCTTTCCATCAAGAAGGACGTTGATCCGGACGAAGTCGTCGAGGTCGGCGACACCATTGAGGCCCTTGTCGTCACCAAGGAAGACAAGGAAGGCCGTCTGATTCTGTCCAAGAAGCGTGCACAGTACGAGCGCGCTTGGGGAGACATCGAGAAGATCAAGGAAGCCGATGGCGTTGTCGAAGGCACCGTCATCGAAGCTGTCAAGGGTGGCCTCATCGTCGACATCGGTCTGCGCGGCTTCCTGCCGGCATCCTTGGTCGAAATGCGTCGCGTCCGCGACCTGTCCCCGTACATTGGCCAGACCATCAAGGCCAAGATCCTCGAGCTCGACAAGAACCGCAACAATGTGGTGCTCTCCCGTCGTCAGTACCTCGAAGAGACCCAGTCCGAAGTGCGCGAAACCTTCCTGTCCCAGCTCAAGAAGGGCCAGATTCGCGAAGGCGTCGTGTCCTCCATCGTCAACTTCGGTGCATTCGTTGATCTGGGCGGCGTTGACGGCCTGATCCACGTTTCCGAGCTGTCTTGGGAAGCACATCGACCACCCGTCCGAGGTTGTCAAGGTCGGCGACAAGGTTACCGTCGAGGTGCTCGACGTTGACCTCGATCGTGAGCGCATCTCCCTGTCCCTCAAGGCTACCCAGGAAGATCCGTGGCAGCGCTTCGCTCGCACCCACGTTCCTGGCCAGATCGTCAAGGGCAGGTCACCAAGATCGT
>ENA-OQBV01000140-OQBV01000140.1-human-gut-metagenome-genome-assembly--contig:-NODE-140-length-42179-cov-5.124750_pt1 | contig 42179 bp, 37 predicted proteins | sample MGYA00242750_ERZ504559 | MGnify/ENA primary metagenome ERZ504559 (study PRJEB26092, sample SAMD00036230) | human gut metagenome | host: Homo sapiens | study: EMG produced TPA metagenomics assembly of... | reverse complement strand
AATAAAACGGACATTAAACGGAAAACACAAAAAGTCTATTTCAAACTGACTGAGGGAAATCTTATAAGTCATCTCAATATGATAGATTAATTTCTCAGCCAAAGGTGTCTCTGTTAAATCATTCTTATAATAAGGAATAGGACAATTCAACACCTTAGATGTATGAATACGTTCCACCATAATTGAAATGGTCTTTCGAAGGAGTTCCTGTGTTTCTTTAGGGATTTTATAGTCCTGGACTAGCGTCTCCAGAAAAGAAGAGGTTGCCTCAGTGAGTGTCCTTTCTTCAAAGTAAGGAGCCACTTGGTGAATATAGAGCAAGCGCAAATTCAGCTCGCTCCCCAAGACCTCCAGCCCACGGTTGGGCTTTCCTGAAATAGTAATAGAGTAACTCTCTGCCAAAGATTTTACTTGTTTTAAATCCTTATTAAGGGTACTTCTACTAACACCTACTTCCTCAGCCAAGTCGTCAATAAGAAGAGGGGAGGTTGACTCAATTAAACGTTTTAGCAAATAGGCAATTCTTTTACTGGAAGAATTGAAGTCACTCTCCTGTTTTAAACTACCAGATAAAATCCTTTCCAACTCTGTATAGTCATACACTTCCAACATTAACAGATCATCTTGTGAGATAATCTGGATATTAGGAGCCAAAACATCATTTAATTGTTGGATACTCTTTTGCAAGGTTTGCAAACTAATATCCAGTTCTGAGCGCATATCTACCAAGGAATAAGTTGGCTGCGAAACCATTTTGTCTAAAATATTATACCATCGATTTACTAAGGTCAACTCTCTTCCCCACCTTCATTGTTTTATCCGCGAGTTTTACCTCCGGCAATATTTGTAGTGACACCTGTTATATAGCTAGAACGGTCTGAAATATAGAACGCTACAAGATCAGCTACTTCACGTAGTTTCCCACTCCGTCCCAATGGAGTCGTTGAGGTTGAAGCATAACCAGCTCGAATATCTTCTACCGTCTTTCCACGGGTATAAGCAAGAGCTTCCTCATAAGAAAGAGTTCGAAGTCCCGTAGCTTCCATAATTCCTGGAGCAATTCCAACCACACGTACACCATGCTTACCAAGCTCTTTCGCCCATGAACGAGTGTAACTATAGACTGCTGCTTTTGTTGCAGCATAGGCACTTTGTCCTTCAGAACCTTCCAAGCCTGCTTCTGAAGCCATGTTCACAATTACACCTTTTCCATTTTTCACTAAAATACGTCCTACTGCCTGACTAACCAAATACAAACCTTTTTGATTAATCATTGTTATTTTTTCGAACGTCTCATCGTCCAACTCGTAAGGACCTTTAGGATTTTCTGCATCGATTAATAATCTAGGTACATTAATCCCCGCATTATTGACTACCGCATCAATATTGCCAAATCTTTCAACTATTTTAGCGACTCCTGCTTCTACTTCAGAGCGAGAAGTTACATCAACTTTTACAAATAATAGATTCGGGTGACGCAAATCGTTGTCGCTAAGATCAAAATTCGCTACATTGACTCCTAATTCCAACAATTCTTCGACTATTGCCTTACCAATCCCAGATGACGCACCCGTCACAAGAACTGTTTTGCCTTTAATGTCTAACCAATCATTCATTTTGATACCTCTCAAATTTTATTTACAAGGCAATTATACAGCGCTTTCATAAAAGAATTAAGACACTCTTTTTTACACTGTTCAAAAAATTAATAAACTAATTAAGAGGCTTGTACTAAAAAATCCACTAGAAATGAACTTGTGGATCTTTTTATATTCTAAATGAACTCAAAGCATATGAGAATCAAAGACGTGCATTCAACTCAGCACCAAGCTCTTCAAAGCCTGGTTTACCAAGCAAGGCAAACATATTCTTCTTGTATGCTTCCACACCTGGTTGGTCAAATGGATTGATACCATTCAGGTAGCCAGAAAGAGCAATAGCTAACTCAAAGAAGTAAATAGTATAGCCCAAAGTGAACTCATCTTGCTCAGGCAGGGTCACAAACATATTTGGCACTCCGCCGTCTGTATGAGCTAACAGCACTCCATCTGTTGCTTTCTTATTGACAAAGTCAACATCTTTTCCTTGCAGATAGCCAAGGCCATCCAAGTCTTCTGCTAATTCAGGAATCAACACATTTTTGCGAGGCTTATCTACACGAATAACTGTTTCAAAGAGGATACGAGTTCCTTCTTGAATAAATTGCCCCAAAGAGTGCAGGTCTGTTGAGAAGTTCGCTGAAGTTGGGTAAATACCTTTTTGGTCTTTACCTTCTGACTCACCAGCCAATTGCTTCCACCATTCTGAGAAGTATTGCAATGATGGTTCGTAGTTAGCTAGAACTTCTGTCAGATAACCTTTACGGTACAAGATATTGCGTACAACTGCATATTGATATGCTTCATTTTCAGCCAACTTATCAGAAGCATAAGCCTTGCGAGCAGCATTTGCTCCTTCCATCAACTTGCTGATATCAGCCCCTGCAGCTGCGATTGGCAAGAGTCCCACTGCTGTCAATACTGTAAAACGACCACCAACACTATCAGGCACTACAAAAGTATCCCAGCCATTAGCATCTGCTTCAACCTTAACTGCACCTTTAGCGCGGTCTGTAGTTGCATAAATCCGTTTATTTGCTTCTTCCTGACCATACTTCTTAACCAAGAGTTCTTTGAAGACACGGAAAGCAATAGCAGGCTCTGTAGTTGTTCCTGACTTAGAAATAACGTTGACAGAGAAATCTTTGTCTGATACATAGTCTACCAAATCAGCCAAATAGCTTGATGAGATAGAGTTTCCAGCATAGAGGATTTGAGGTGCCTTACGTTCTTCCTTGCTTTGTAGATTTACAAAAGAATTATTCAAGAAATCAATCGCTGCACGTGCCCCTAAATAAGATCCTCCAATACCGATGACGATTAACACTTCACTATCAGATTGGATTTTAGCAGCCGCCTTTTGAATACGAGCAAATTCATCTTTATCATATTCTTCAGGCAGATTCAACCAGCCTGTCATTTCTGCTCCGGGACCTGTTCCGTTTCGTAGAGCATTATCTGCTGCTGTAACTTGTGCTTGCATGTATTCCACTTCATGTGGTGCAACAAATTTGTCTAATACTTTTGAATAATCAAATGTAATATGAGCCATTAGTTTCTCCTTTAAAAAAATCAATTCTACCCTTTATTCTACTCTTTTATTTATCTTTTGACAATACTTTTTACCCTTATTAGGTCAAGATAGGCTACAGTTACTATCTAAATGCAAGGTCTGCTTCAAGGCCATAGTGATCACTTACTAGAGGTTGATTGTTTCCATCAAAAATGACACTAAGGCGATTTACTGTCCACTCTTGGCTTGCAAAGACATAATCGATACGTAAAGGCTCTTCATTGCCCTTCCAGCCATCGATACCAGGTCCAACTGTATAGCTACCAGTTGTTTCTTTAGCTACTTCAAAACTATCTTGAAGATTGAGTGGGCTAGCCAAAATGGCTTGATAACCTTCGCGACCTGCTGGGTTGTTAAAGTCACCTGCTAGGATGAGTGGTTTTCCAATAGCTTTGAAACGTTCCTCAATACGTACCCACTCTTCTTGGAAACCTTTGTCCCACCATGAAAGGTGAACACTAGCAACAGCCACTTCTCGGCCATCTACAGTGGTTTCAGCAACTGCTACACGGCGTGTATGGTAGTCAGTTGGATCATCAACATCTGAAACCAAGATTTCGCTAGCTGTCAATGGTTGACGTGACAAGACGGCAACCCCTTCATTAAGGTGATCATAACCAATGTGATTATAAGCCCAAGTCCAATGGTATTGAAGACCTTCTTCAGCCAACTTTTCCACAAGAAGACGGACAAAGTGATCTTGGTGGATTGGTGTTGCTGATGGAAGTGCATGATAGTAATCATCCGTGTCTACAACAGAAGTCTCTATTTCTTGGTTAACTTCTTGGAAGCAAATAATATCATACTGAGCTTTAAGAATCTGTTCCTTTAAGGTTTGGAATTTCCCTTCTGCATCTTCTTCCATCCAACTGTGGGTATTTAAAGTTAGAAATTTCATAAGTTTATCCCTCTTCTGACTTGCATCTAGAAATGACATAGGGTCATTTACAAACAAAACAGCCCAAGGGCTGTCTGCTTGTTTATCGTTTAGCAAATTAAAGTTCTACTTTTGCAACTGGAGCGTTAGCAGCCAATTTACCTGTATGTTCTACTTTAACTGATTTGATTGCATCTACATTTGTAAAGACAACAACTGTAGATGTTTCACGACCTGCTTCACGGATAGCATCAAGGTTCGCTTCAACCAAGAGATCACCTGCAGCAACTGTTTGACCTTCAGTAACTTTAACGTCGAATGGTTTACCTTCAAGACTAACAGTGTCAAGTCCGATGTGAACCAAAACTTCAAGACCATTGTCTGTTACCAAACCAAGAGCGTGTTTAGTTGGGAAGATGCTTGTCACTTTACCAGCTACTGGTGAAACGATTTTACCGTTTTCTGGTTCTACAGCGAAACCGTCACCCATCATTTTTTGTGAGAATACTGGGTCTTTAACATCTTCGATGTTGATAACTTGACCATCAGCAACTGAATGTACTTCGTCAGTCACACCTTTGAAGGTAGCTTCTGCTTTTTGAACAGCAGTCATTTGACTTGGAAGTGTTTCAGGAATAACTTCACCTGAATCAAGAACGTCTTGAATATCAGATTTCAATACGTCTGCTTTAGGACCATAGATAGCTTGAACCCCTTGTCCTTTCATGACAAGACCCATAGCTCCTTCAGCTTTCCATTGTTCTTCAGTTCCGACTTTATCAGCATCTTTAACAGTAACACGGAGACGAGTCATACATGCGTCAACGTCGACGATGTTAGCACGTCCACCAAGAAGGTTGATGATGTTGATAACTTGTGAGCTTGCTGAGCTTGTTCCAGCACTTGCTGATCCAGCAGATTCTGATGGAGCATCATCACCTTGCTCATAGTTACCGTTACGTCCTGGTGTAGCGTAGTCAAATTTCTTAATCATGAAGTTCGCGATGAAGAACATGATAACACCAAAGAGTACAGTTACCCAAATGAAGTTAACGATATCCATCGCCAAACCAGCGTTAATAGCAAGTGGTGTACGTGTCAAGAACTCGATAGAACCGAATGAGTGAACACGAAGGTTAACGATATCAGCCATGGCAAAGGCACATCCTTGTACCAAAGCATAAACGATGTAAAGTGGAGTAGCCACGAACATGAACATGTACTCGATTGGCTCTGTTACCCCTGTCAAGAATGTTGCAAGTGCAGTTGCAGTCAACATCCCTTTGTATTGATGTTTTTTATCATCATCGACGTTACGGTAGATGGCTACGACGATACCCATCAAGATACCGAATGAACCGATCATTTGACCAACTTTAAAGCGGGCTGGTGTAACAGATTCAAGAAGGTGTTTGTATTGTTCTGGGTGTGCACCTTTAAGGTTTGCAAGGTCAGTAACCCAAGCAAGCCAGAGTGGGTCTTGACCCAATACTTCAGTACCTTTAGCGGCACCAGTCAATACGTGGTAAGTACCACCCAATTGAGTGTAGTTAATTGGGATAGTCAACATGTGGTGGAGACCAAATGGCAAGAGAAGACGTTCCAAAGTACCGAACAAGAACGGTGCCAAGATTGGAGCAGTTTCTTTTGAGTTGGCAATCCACATACCGAAGCCGTTGATTCCTGATTGGATAACTGGCCATACGATAGCAAGAACGATAGCTGCGATAGCTGAACGAAGAATAACTACGAATGGTACGAAACGTTTACCATTGAAGAATGACAAAGCTTCTGGCAATTTACGGAAGTTATAGTATTTGTTGAAGGCAGTAGCTCCGATGAAACCAGAGATGATACCTACGAACACACCCATGTTGAGGGCTGGAGCTTCCAAAACACTGATGAAGTAATCAGATACCTTGATTGATTGACCAAAAATGGTGTGGACTGTAGCAGCCTTATCAGCAAGAATATCTGAAGTAACACCAAAGATTGAACCAGTCAAACGGTTAATCAAGATAAAGGCAAGACCTGCCGCAAAGGCACCGCCTGCACGTTCCTTAGCCCAGCTACCACCAATGGCAAGGGCGAACAAGATGTGAAGGTTACCGATAACCCCCCAACCAATCTGCTCAAGAAATCCACCAGTAATAACGAGCGGTGCCATGTTTGGATTAATCATGGCAACTGTTTTACCGAGTGAGATCATGAGACCTGCTGCTGGCATAACCGCGATAACAACCATGAGGGCTTTACCGAATTTTTGCCAGAACTCAAAGCCAAATTTTTCTTTTAGCTTATTCATTTCATTTCCTCCTACGTTTGATGCAAACGCTTGCATAACTTATGTAATTATTATAGCATCTTTTTAGGATTTGTAAAGCGTTTTCGTAAACTTTTTTTGAATTTTTTTTACAAATTTAAAAAAAACCAGAAAAACAGGGGTTACTTGATTATTTTCAAGCCATCAGAACCATCAAAATTGGGATAACAACCATGGTTGCAAGGGTGGTCTCAGTAACCATAACAGCAGCGTAATCACTATCAGCTCCATAGAGTTTAGCAACAACAGGAGCATTGGTCATGACAGGCATGGCAGACTGGATGATAAAAACTTGTTTCATCAAAGTTGGGAGAGGTGCCCAGTAAACAATGGCAGCCATCAAGAGAGGAGCAACTACAAAGCGCCCTAAAAGAATCAATAGTTGATCTTTTTTTAGAATGAGTTGTTTCACACCTGCATTGGATACCGACAAACCGATGAAAATCATAGATAAAGGAGTTGTCAAGCTACCTAAATACTGCAAGTCACTGGCCAGAAAGACCGGTAATTTAATATGAAGAATAACGATAACAAGCCCCAGCATAAAGCCCATTAGAGGGGGTGAGAAGATCTTTTTCAGACTTGTTTTTAAATCAAATTCTGCCTCTCCCTCCCCATCTCGCTGAATAAGGTAAGTTCCCAAGGTCCAGAAAAATGTCGTATTACACATATAATAGATAAGAACGTAGGGAATGCTAGCATCGCCGAAAAGGGCTTGATTAATAGGGAGCCCCACAAAAATAGTATTCGAATTAAAAAACATGGAAATAAAGAGGCCACGACGCTCCTTTTTCACTGCAAAAAATGCTAGCCACCGCTGTCGCAATCCCAAGTAAAATCACCATGGAAAGTGCAGGAAAACGCAAATCTGGCAACATTTTAAGTAAATCTGCTGCTGTAAAGCGTTGTGTGATGGTGTAGAGCATGTAACAAGGCAGGGCAATTTGAGTAACTAACTTTGCAATCAGACCACGTGACTTGTCATCAAACCAGCCTTTTTCACCCATAACGAATCCCACTAAAATCATACCCAAGATGACTAGAATGCCCGATATACTCGTTAAAAAGATTTCCATGTTTTCTCCTTTTTGTTACTGATGCGATTTATGGTGGACAATAGAAAAATTTGACTGATTTTTTCAGACTCCAAAGCCACCAATATTTTTTAACCGAGTCTCAAAAACCACTTTAGTATATCACAAAAAGAGCTTGATTTCTCAAGCCCTTTTCTTCTATTATTTATTCTGCTTTTAAGAGAGGTTCAAAGATGGATACCAGACCAAAGAAGGCGATGAAGATAAGGGTGATAGTTGCACTGGCTGGTGTTTCCCAATAATAGGAAATAAAGATACCAGAGAGCATACCAATCAAACCAATACCAATAGCCCAGAAAATGACAGACTTGAAGGTTTGACCTATTTTCATACCTATCGCTGCCGGAAGAATCATGATGGTAGAAACCAAAAGTGATCCTGCTGCTGGAATCATTAGGGCAATCGCTATCCCAGTCACAATATTGAAGAGGAGGGACATAAGACGAACTGGCAAGCCATCCACATGAGCGGTATCCTCGTCAAAGGTTAAAAGATACATAGGACGAATAAAGAGTAGGGTCAAGACCAGTACAATGGCCGCAATCACAAAGAGGGCACGCACCTGCTCAGCGCTAATCGTGATGATAGAACCAAAAAGATAGCTATCCAGACTCATGCTACTGCTACCCGCCTTGTTACTAAGAATAAGAGCCACTGCCAATCCCATTGACATGAGGATAGCCGTTGAAATCTCCATATAATGCTTGTAACTAACCCTGAGATATTCTAAAACCAAAGCAGCAATAACCACAACCACAAGGGTCATCCAAGTGGTTGATTGTCCCAAGAAAATCCCAACAGCCACCCCAGCTAGGGACACGTGACTCAAGGTATCGCTCATCAGACTCTGACGACGAAGAATTAAGAAAAGCCCCAAAATTGGCGAAAAGATACTGATAGCAATCACGGCGAGAATAGCACGTTGCATAAAATCATAGGCTAATAATTCACTAATCATGTTTGTGCTCCTCTCCATCCTTTTCATGGACATTGAAACAACGCCAAGGCAATTTCTGGTTACGAACCAGATGAATATTACGGTCTGTGTACTCCTTGACTTCCTCTGGATCGTGGGTAATCATCAAGACAGACTTGCCATGCTTGTGAGCCGAGTGGTGCATGAGTTCATAGAAAGTATTGGCTGTTCCTGCATCCATACCCGTCGTTGGCTCATCCAAGACAAAGATATCTGGATCCGAGGCAAAAATACGAGCAATAACGGCACGTTGCTTTTGCCCACCTGAGAGACGACCAATTTGCTTGTGACGATTTTCCCACATACCTACAGACTCAAGGGCACGTTGAACGTGCTCCAAGTCGTGCTTAGTCAAACGACGGAACCAGCCCTTACGAGGATAACGGCCAGACTTCACAAACTCGTAGACCGTGCTCGGAAAACCTGCATTAAAGCTGGCAATCTGCTGTGGAAGATAGGCCATGCGAAGCTTTTTACCATCTTTATTGGTTTCAGAGATGGTTACAGTTCCCTTCTTAGGCTTGAGAATTCCTAGGGTAGCCTTAATAAGCGTTGACTTGGCAGCTCCATTTTCCCCAGTTAGGGTCACAAACTCCCCAGAATCCAAATGATAGTGAATATTGTCCAGAACAGGCTCCGCATCATACTGGAAGCTCAGTCCTTCAACTGTAATATAGCGCATCTTATTCCTCGATTTTTTCTGCTAATTTTGTCAAGAAACGTCCAATCACCTGACGCTCTTGATTATCAAACTGATCCAATACAGACCGATAAACCCCCAAGGTCTCTTGGTGGTGTTCCTCATGCTCTTGGGCTATGGGTTGAGCTTCTTGTGTCAAGACAAAGTAGGTCACGCGCCCATCATCCTTGTCTTTCTTAGCCTCCAACATGCCCTCTTTGACCAAGGTTTTAACTGCCTTGGTAACAGCAGCTTGGCTGACATTGAGGGTCTTAGCCAACTCAGAATTGGTCTTTCGTCCCTCAGACAAAAGCATGAGAATATGCTCCTGAGTATTGGTCAACTTAACCTGACTACGGCACTGACCAATGAGGAGCTCATGCTGATTTTCAGCCTTAAGCAAAATCTGATTAATCAATTGATTTACTTGTTCTTCTAGTTCTAGCATTGCTTTCTCCATTTACTTAACCAGTTAATTATATCGAAAACACAGAGGTTTTGCAAGGGTGGACCAAGAAAAAGATTAGCGATGGGCTATCATCACTATCAAGGAAGAATAAGGGTAAAATAAAAACCTAACCAAGCTGGTTAAGTTTTCATCAGATATAGATTTATCGTAAAGTCGCAAAGATTTCTTCGACCTGAGCCACAGACTCGGCACGTGAGACTTCGCCACGAACCTTAGCTGCTCCCGCTGTTCCACGAAGATAGTGTGGTGCAAGACCACGGAATTCACGGACAGCAATCTTTTCACCTTTAAGGTCTACCAAACGTTTGAGGTGGTCTTCAGCGATGTCCAATTTCTTATCAAATGGAAGCTCTGGCAACTCCTCTCCTGTTTCGAAGAAGTGGTTGATTTGCGTGAAAATGTAAGGATTGTTCATAGCTGCACGACCCACCATAACAGCATCTACACCAAGTTCTTCAATCATGAGTTTAGCATCTTGAACGCTTCGAACATCACCATTTCCGATAAATGGAATCTTGGTGATAGCCTTAGCAACACGGGCTAAAGTCTCGTGATCACAGTGGCCTGTGTACATCTGCTCACGAGTACGGCCGTGCATAGCAAGGGCAGAAACACCTGCAGACTCAGCTGCAAGAGCATTTTCTACAGCCAAATCACTGTCTGACCAACCTGTACGCATCTTAACAGTCAAAGGAATATCAAGTACTGATGTTACTTCCTTGACGATGTGGTAAATCTTGTCTGGATCCTTGAGCCACTTGGCACCCGCTTCATTTTTGACGACCTTATTGACTGGACAACCCATGTTGATATCAACAATATCAGCCTTGGTATTGGTCTGGATAAAGTCGGCTGCACGCTTCAAGCCCTCAGCATCACCACCGAAAAGCTGGATAGACATTGGATGCTCATTCTCATCGATATGAAGCATATGAAGGGTTTTCTCATTGTTATAGAGGAGCCCTTTTTCAGAGATCATCTCCATAACCACGAGACCTGCACCAAATTCCTTGGCAATGGTACGGAAAGCCGAGTTGGTCACACCTGCCATAGGAGCTAGTACTGTACGATGAGGAATCTCCACATTTCCAATCATGAAGGACGAATTAAGGTTTAGTCATTGATGAGTTCCTCCAAGTCAGCTTCTGAAAACTCATACTTGGTTTGGCAGAATTGGCAGACGATTTCAGCCCCATGATCCTCGTCTTTCATGGCTTGAAGTTCATCCTTACCAAGCGTCAAGAGGGTATTTTCAAAACGTTCAAGTGAGCAATCACACTCAAAGCTAAGCTCCTCTTCAGACAAACGTTTGAAAGGTTCATCCCCATAAATGGCATTCAAGAGAGCTTCGATATGGTCATCAGACTCCAAAAGCGTTGAAATGGCTGGCATCTCTTGGATGCGTTTTTCGTAACGAGCGATTTCTTCTTCGCTAGCTCCTGGTAAAACCTGAAGCATGAAACCACCAGCAACCTTAACCTTGTCCTCTTCGTCAAGAAGTACATTAAGACCAACAGCAGATGGCGTTTGCTCAGATTCTGTCAAATAGTAGGCAAAGTCTTCACCGATTTCACCAGAAATAAGTGGTGTTGATGACGTGTAAGGATTACCAGTTCCATAATCGATGATTGAGACAAACTGCCCTTGACCCATGAAAGGACCCACCAAAAACTTCACCAGTCGCTGTTTTCTTGATGTCCACACCTGGATTTTGGATGTAGCCCTTAACATGTCCTTTGGTATCAGCTACAGAGATGATATGACCAAAAGAGCTGTTTCCGATAACCTTAACCGTAATTTTGCTTTCACCTTTTTGGTTAGCAGCTAATATTTGGTTGGCAATAAGGGTACGCCCCAAAGCAACTGTCGATGATGATAGAGTATTGTGTTTTTCTTGTGCGGTTCTAACAGTTTCTGTGCTATCAAGAACATAAGCACGGAAAGAACCTGATTCTGAAATTGTTTTAATTAATTTATCCATAGTGATTCTATTATAACACAAAAAAGAGGGTGGAAAAATCGTAAACGCTCGGCGTTTCTCTTCCACACTCTCTACCAAATTACCATGAAAATTCGGATAGTTTTTCCCTCAAACTTGCTATTTTTCTATCATCAAAATGGTGTTTTTGCCTTATTACAGGTGGTAAATTCTCCAAATACTCAATATAGACGCTGACAAGGAGATTATAGTCATTAGTTGTCAAACGTTTGAGTTGACTATGAATGAAGGTAGTTGCCTGATCATACTGTTCATGGATCAACAAGTCGTCAATGTAGTCATTGCCATCAATCGTGTGACCTTGCTCGTCCTCCACCTGACCTAAATCAATATCCAGAGTCTCAAACTTAAAAGCCTTACTGACCACATTAGCTGTTCCTCGAATTTGATTGAGTAGCCAGTCACTGTTATACACTCCCATATTAGTCCCCTCCATTACTTGCTATTCAAATCTATTATATCTTTTTAAATATAAGTTGTAAACGCTTTCTTGCTCTAGCAAATAAAAAGGAGGTGACTAAAAATCACCACCTTTTTACAGTCTAATTTAGGCTTCTTCTTTATAATTTTTAGCCTCTGCTTCTGTAGCATAAACAAAATGTCCTGGTCGGATTTCATACATTTGTCTCTTTTCCCCATCATTTTCAATAGAGGAATCATAAATCAAATGTTGACGTTTACGCTCTCTTTCTGGGTCTGGTTCTGGAATGGCAGACAATAAACTCTTTGTATAAGGATGGATCGGATTATGGTAAATCTCATCTGCTGGTCCTACCTCAAGAAGTTTACCCCAATGCATTACACCAATACGATCGGATATATATTTAACCATTGACAAGTCATGTGCAATAAACAAATAAGTTAACCCCTGTTCGTGTTGTAACTTTTGCATCAAATTAACTACTTGTGCTTGAATAGAAACATCTAAAGCAGAGATAGGTTCGTCTGCTACAATAAAATGAGGATTGACCGCTAAAGCACGCGCAATACCAATTCTTTGACGCTGACCACCAGAAAATTCATGAGGATATCTTGATAAGTGATCTTCATTTAATCCCACCAAATTAATAAGTTCTTTAACCTTGGCTTCACGTTCTTCCTTGGATTTAGCCAATTTATGAATATCAATCCCCTCAGCAATAATATCACGAATCTTCATTCGTCCATTAAGACTAGCTTGAGGATCTTGAAAAATCATCTGAGCTGTCTTACGGAAATCATGAAGGTCTTTCCCTTTTAAAACTTGATATATCATTTACCAGCAAAGGTAACAGTACCCGAAATCAATATCATAAAGCTTTAGAATAGAAACGCCCAATGGTCGTTTTACCTGAACCAGATTCTCCAACTAGGCCGAAAATTTCGCCCTCATAGATATCAAAGCTAACGTCATCAATGGCCTTAACTTCGTTTGATTTTCCTTTATTAAAAGTTAGAGACACATTTTTTAATTCTACTAACTTCTTACGTTCTTGTGTCATCTTATTTCTCCTTCATCTTTGACCATTTTTCCCATCGTTTCAATATTGGTGAAGGAGGGGTTACTTTAGGAGCTCGTTCATCTAAGAGCCATGTTGCTGCAAAATGCGTATCTGATACTTTAAACATTGGCGGTTCTTCCTGATAATCAATATCTAAAGCAAAGGCATTTCGAGCAGCAAAGGCATCTCCTTTAGGAGGATAAAGTAAGTCTGGGGGAGTTCCTGGAATAGCTTCTAGACTACCAGATTCTGTTTCTGTTGTAGGCATTGAGTTAAGAAGCCCCCACGTGTATGGGTGTTTCGGATTGTAGAAAACCTCATCCACAGTACCATATTCCACAATTTTACCGGCATACATTACCGCTACACGATCAGCCATACCAGCGACAACGCCCAAGTCATGAGTAATAAAAATAATAGATGAATTACGCTCTTCTTGAATTTTTTTCATAAGATGAAGAATTTGTGCTTGAATCGTTACATCTAAGGCTGTCGTAGGCTCATCAGCAATCAAAATTTCAGGATCTGCCGCTAGAGCAATGGCAATTACTGCTCTTTGACGCATTCCTCCTGACCATTGATGAGGATAATCATTTATATGTTCTTCGGCATTAGGTATACCAACATCTTTCATTAATTGTAAAGCCATTTCTAAGGCTTCCTTCTGAGATACCTTGGCATGAAGCATGATAGGCTCAGCAATTTGGTGTCCAATTTTCATAGTAGGGTCAAGGCTGGTCATAGGATCCTGAAAAATCATAGCAATATCATTTCCACGAACTTCAACCCAATCTTGCTCCTTCAAGGTTTGCATATTGCGTCCCTTAAAGGTAATTTCTCCAATTACCTCAGCATTTTTATCTGATAGCCCCATTAGTGTCCTTGTCGTTACAGATTTTCCTGAACCAGACTCACCAACAATCGCTAATGTTTCACCTTTTTTTAAGTCAAAATTAACATCACGAATCGCTTTTACTTCTCCAGCGTAAGTATGAAAATTAACATGGAGATTTTTTACACTTAAAATCGTTTCTTTCGTCATTATTACGCTCCTATTAGTTTTCTTTGTTAGATTTAGGGTCAAATGCATCACGCAAGCCGTCCCCTAAAAGAATGAAGGCAAGAGAGATAAAAACAAGAGCCAAAGCAGGAATAACCACCTGATAAGGGTAGTATTGGAGATTTTCAGACGCATCTGTAATCAACGAACCTAAAGAAGCTGTTGGTGGCTTAACCCCCAAATTGATAGCTGACAGAACTGCTTCATACATAATAGCACTTGGAACTGTCATCATAATTTGAACAATAATGATACCTGAGATATTTGGTAAAACATGTTTAAAAGCTATCTTAAATTTGTTTTCACCCAAAGCGCGTGAGGCTAAAACAAATTCACGTTCTCGATAAGATAAAGTTAAATTGCGTACTTGACGTGCCATAGATGTCCATCCGACAATGGCAATGGATATAATGATTGACATTACACCATTACCCAAGAGAAGTCCTAACATAGTTACTATGACCAAATTAGGGATAGATGAGATGACCTCAATAACACGTTGCATGAAGAGGTCAATTTTCCCACCCAAGAACCCTGACACCAGACCATAGGTCACTCCAATAATCAAATCAATCAAGGTCGCAACAATGGCAATCAAGAGAGAGATACGTATACCAATAATCACACGTTTCGCTAAGCTACGTCCTAGATTATCAGTTCCTAAAATAAATTTATCACCTTTTGGAACAGATTGGTCAGAATACACATCATTAGGTTCCGTATTGCCTGAAAACACGATACTACCATTCCAGAATGGTAAACTATCTGATATTTTTGGGGGTAAATTACGATATGTCTTAACTTCATCACCATTAAAACTATTAGCATCCTTGGCTTTAACAAAGAAATTTGATCCAATTGAAAAGACCAACAGAATCGCTAAAAACCAAAGTGATATGGTCGCCAATTTATTTTTTTTCAGACGTCTCCAAGCATCTTGCGTAAAAGAGAGAGTCGGTTTTTCAATTTTTTCTTGTGATTCAGTATTTCCAGCACCAACAAGTTTGAATAGTTGTTTTTCTTCCATGATACTCTCCTTACTTCAGACGGACACGTGGATCCACAAAACTAGTAATGATATCTGTCAATAGGATAGCTACCATAAGCATAACAGCATAAACAATAGTGGTTCCCATAATGACAGGATAATCTTTTGTTGGAATAGAGGTAACAAACTGTTGGCCAATCCCAGGAATTGAGAAAATCTGCTCTATGAGTGCTGAACCTGTTAGGATATTAGCAGCATTGGACCGATTAAGGTAAGAACAGGAATCATTGAATTTCGATAAGCATGTCGATTACTAATTTGACGAGCTGTTAATCCCATTGGCCCTAGCTAGTTGAATAAAATCAGTATTCATGGTTTCAATCATTTCACTACGGAAAAAACGGGTAACTTGAGCAAATACTGGAATAGCCAGAGCTAAAGTAGGTAAAATAGTTTGGCTAAATGAACCCCATCCAGATAAAGGAAGAACTCCCCACTTAAATCCGAGATAATCCAAAAGTAAAAGACCAATAATGAATGAAGGTACTGAAATACCGAGTGTTGATAGCACGCTCAAGATATTATCAATCCAATTATTTTTATTACGCGCTGACACTGCTCCTACAAAAAGACCAGCTAACACCCCAACAACAAGGGCTTGAATACCCAGTTGCGCTGAAACTGCCAAACGCTGACTAATCATCATGCTAACAGGCTGATTAGCAGACTGATAGCTTGTTCCTAAATCACCGTGCAGTACATTCCAAAGATATTGCAAATACTGTTGCCATACAGGCTTATCTAACCCATATTGCTTATTCATAACCGCAATCATATCATTCGTTAATTTGGGATTATTGAATGGTGACCCCGGCATAACCTGCATTAGGAAGAAAGATAGAGTGACAACCACCCATAAGGTAACTAGCAAAATAGCTATCCTTTTCAATAAATATTTCGTCATAAAATTTCCTTTATCTAACAACGAAAGAAGCTGGGACTAAAGCCGCCAGCTTCTTAGTTCATTTTGTGATAAACGTACATACAGTAGCTGATGAATGTTCTACTTTACTCTGTCATTATAATGATAGCAACTATTTATCTTTATAAGCATAGGTGAAGTCAACATCAAGACCAGTTGAGTTACGTACAAGTCCTTTGATTGAAGGATTTTGCAAACCTTTTGTAAATCGGAAGTAAATCGGATTATACATTGCTTCATCATAAAGTGCTTTTTCAGCAGTTTTATAATCATTTGCAGCAGCTGTTGGATCTAATGCATCAGTTGAAAGTGCTTTTTCATAGGCTGCATCGTATGTAGAGCTATTTGCCTTACCATAGTTATAAGCTGAATTTGAAGTGAACAAGCCATAGAATGTTGATCCTTCTGGATAGTCACCACCCCAAAGAACAAGAGCAACATCAAAGTTTTGATTCTTGGTATCTTCAAGACGTTGTTTGAATGTCACAAATTTTCTTCAACAGTCAAACCAGGAAGAGCTTTCTCCCAAGTTTCCTTAATGTAATCAACTGCAGCTTTTGAAACAGGTGAATCTGAATCTGCTGTAATTGTCAATTTCAAGTCACTTAAACCAGCTTCAGCAAGACCTTCTTTAAAGAGCTTAGCTGCTTCTTCCTTGTTATAGCTATAGCCAGGTGCTACATATTTAGATAAATCAGTACCATCAGGTAATTTTTCCAATCCAGTAGGTACAAGACTAGTTGCTGGAACTGAACCTGTATCAACCGCAGCTTCGACAATACCTTTACGATCAGTAGCAAGGTTGAGGGCTTGACGGATTTTAAGATTATCTAGACCTTTAACTTTGCCAGTTTCATTATAGGTCATATAACTTGTTGTTGCTTCTGGAACTGTAACAACATCTTTATTCTTTTTATTAGAATTAAAAATTGCTGACGTACTTGAAATGCTTGCAAAGTCAAGTTGACCTTGTTTATACATTTGAACGGCTGTATCAGGTTTCTTAACCGTTTGAATATTGATTGTCTTTGTTTTGACGTGCTTAGCATCCCAATAATTGTCATTTTTGACAAGTTTAAAGCTACCACTTGTACCATTCCAATTTTCAACTTTAAAAGGTCCAGAATAAATTTGTTTATCAGACTTCGTTCCATATTGTTTTCCAGTCTTTTCTACAAATTCCTTATGTTGCGGAACAAAATTTGAGAATGACAAAAGACTCTTAAATTGTGGAGAAGGATTTGACAAGGTAAAGATAACTTTATTACCCTCAGCCTTAACACCCAACTCTTCAACACTCTTCTTACCAGCAATAATATCTGCAGCATTAACAAGGTGAGAATCTGAAGCGAGGTAAGCATATTCAGAAGCTGTAGCAGGATCAACCATACGTTGCCAAGTATAGACAAAGTCCTCAGCAGTAAGTTTAGTACCATCTGAATACTTCAAGTCATCTCTAAGAGTAGCTGTATAAGTCAAACCATCGGCCGACACATCAACCTTTTCAGCCAAATCAGGTTGCAACTTACCATTTTTATCAACACGGAGCAAGTTGCTTTCTGAATTCCCAATCGCCAAGGCCGAATAGTGGTCTGTATTTTTAGAAACATCAAGTGTCAATATTTCAGTAGGTGTGTACCAGTTAATTTCATCTTTACTTGAGGTTGATTTTGAACCACAAGCAGCAAGAAGTGTTGCAGAAGCCAAAGCAATTACTCCAGTAGCTACAATACTTTTAAAGTTACGTTTCTTAATCATGTTTATAAGAAACCTCCTCCAATAAAAAAATTTACTTTCGTGTATAATTATACCTTAAAACATTCTAAAGTAAAGACCTAATTCTGAATAATTCGACAATTCAGTTATGTTTGCCTCTAAAAAGACTATAAATATCCAAAAATTGTGCATCTATAGCTCTTCTTTCACAATGCTATAGAATTTTTACAATCAATCCAAACAAAAAGGCTAAGATGCATATCTTAACCTTATAGTATTTTGGACTAATTCTCAGTTTACTTTGTATTTATACACAAGCTTATTTTTACCCAACTGATCCTTCCATTTCATAACTAATCAAGCGGTTAAGCTCAACAGCATACTCCATTGGAAGTTCTTTGGTAAATGGTTCCACAAATCCCATGACAATCATTTCAGTTGCTTCTTGTTCTGAAAGTCCACGGCTCATGAGGTAGTAGAGTTGCTCTTCAGAAATCTTAGAAACTTTAGCTTCGTGTTCAAGAGCAACTTGTGAGTTGTGAATTTCATTAAATGGAATCGTATCTGACTTAGATAAATCATCCATCAAGATCGTATCACATTCAATGTGGGAACCAGATTTCTTAGAGTCCTTATTGAAAGTTACTTGGCCACGATAGTCAACCTTACCACCATTACGGGCGATTGATTTAGAGACAATAGATGATGATGTATGTGGCGCATTATGAATCATCTTAGCTCCTGTATCCTGGTGCTGACCAGCATTGGCAAAAGCTATAGAAAGCATAGTCCCACGTGCACCTTCACCATCTAGGTAAACCGAAGGGTACTTCATTGTTTTCTTAGCACCAAGGTTACCGTCAATCCACTCAACCGTAGCATTTTTCTTAGCAGTGGCACGTTTGGTTACCAAATTATAGACGCTATCTGACCAGTTTTGAATGGTTGAATAACGCATATAAGCTCCTTCAAGTGCAAAGATTTCAACGATGGCTGCATGAAGACTGGCTGAAGTATAGGTTGGTGCCGTACAGCCTTCCACATAGTGAACGCTGGCACCTTCATCAACGATGATAAGGGTACGTTCAAACTGGGCAGTTGCTTCATTGTTAATACGGAAGTAGGTTTGAAGCGGGATATCTACCTTAACACCTTTCGGCACATAAATAAAGGTACCGCCTGACCAGAAGGCAGAGTTAAGGGCCGCAAATTTATTGTCTGTTGGTGGAACCAGTTTTGAGAAGTACTTCTTGAAGAGTTCTGGGTACTCTTTAAGAGCTGAGTCCGTATCTGTAAAGATAATACCCAACTTGTCATACTCTTCTTTCATGTTGTGGTAAACCACTTCTGATTCATACTGAGCTGAAGCCCCTGCCAGGTAAGCACGTTCAGCTTCGGGGATACCAATACGTTCAAAGGTTTCCTTGATTTTTTCAGGTACATCTTCCCAGTCACGAGCAGGTCGGTCTGACGCTTTTTGGAAATATGTCAAGTCATCGAAGTCGATTTCCGAAAGATCTGGCCCCCACTCTTGCATAGGCATTTTCTTAAAGGTTTCTAGTGATTTCAAGCGGAATTCAAGCATCCACTCAGGCTCCCCTTTTTCAGCAGACATGGCACGGACCACGTCTTCACTGATCCCTTTTTCCTGTTGAAAAGACTGGCGTCACATCATCATGGAAACCGTATTTATATTCCCCAAGATCAATGGGTTTTGGTTCTACTTTTTCATTTGTTTCAGTCATAGTATTTTCCTTTATTAAAGGTTTGATCGTTTTCCTTTTTACTTGGGCAAGGAGACTAACTGCTCCTTGACTTCCTAAAGCTCGCTTTCTCTCTATGGCTTTTTTGAGCGCATTCCAAGAGAGTGTTGCACATTTGATACGTTGTGGAAATTTAGAAACCCCCGCCAAAAGCTTAGCTTCACCTAATTTACCTGTAGCGATGTCATGTTTTCCTTGAATCATAAGAGAGAAAATCTCCGCTAGTTCCAAAGCCTCTGCCTTGGTTTTTCCAATAACTGCATCCGTCATCATACTTGATGAAGCTGTAGAAATAGTACAACCATCACCAGCAAAGGCAATGTCTTCAATCACGTCACCATCAAATTTAACTGACAGATTGATAACATCTCCACAAGTCGGATTATTCAGTTGAAGTTGCTCCACATCTGGTAGGACACCATGATGGTGAGGGCTCTTAGAGTGATCGGCCACAACAGCCATATATAAACTATCTAGTCTAGAGAGTGCCATTGAAAAACTCCTTCGTCGCAAGAATTGCCTCCACAAGCTTGTCGCAATCCTCTTTAGTATTGTAAATATAGAAACTTGCTCGGGCAGCTGATGAGATTCCTAAATGATTAATTAAAGGCTGAGCACAGTGGTGACCCGCACGCACTGCCACTCCTTCATAATCAAGAGCTGTCGCCACATCATGAGGGTGAAGCCCATCAATATTAAAGGCAATAACACCTGCATGCTGGCTAGGATCTTCTGGACCGTAGACTGTCAGACCATCAATCGCCTGAAGCTTAGGCAAAACATAGTCTACCAATTCTTGCTCGTAAGCATGAATATTTTCCATGCCTAAAGCAGAGAGGTAGTCCACAGCAGCACCAAGAGCAATAGCCCCCGCAATGTTAGGTGTACCAGCCTCAAATTTCCAAGGCAATTCCTTCCAAGTGGCTTCTTGTTCATAAACAAAATCAATCATCTCACCACCGAATTCAATCGGATTCATCTGGTTAAGAATCTCTTCCTTGCCATAAAGAACCCCAATCCCTGTTGGACCTAACATCTTATGGCCAGAAAGGGTGAAGAAATCACAATCTAAATCCTGAACATCAATGGCCATGTGGGGCGCCGATTGGGCACCGTCCACTACCATATAGGCACCAACTTGGTGGGCAAGCTTGGCAATTTCTTTGACAGGATTGATGCAGCCTAAAACGTTAGAGACCTGAGCTAGACTGACAAATTTTGTCTTTTCAGTAATCTTGTTGGCCAAATCTTCCATATCCAATTGGCCATCTTTCAAGTAGGCGTAAACAAGTTTAGCCCCTGTCTTCTTACAAGCTTCCTGCCAAGGAATGATATTTGAGTGGTGTTCCATAATTGAAATAACCACCTCATCTCCTGGCTCAAGAACCTGCTCTGCAAAACGACCAACCCAGTTAAGACCAGTTGTCGTTCCACGTGTAAAGAGGACCTCTTTGGTTGATTTAGCATTGATAAACTGACGAAGCTTTTCACGACTAGCTTCGTAAGCAGCTGTTGCACGCTCAGCCAAAGTGTGCACACCACGGTGAACATTGGCATTGTCCTCATGATAGTAGGCCATGAGAGTGTCCAAAACTACTTGAGGCTTCTGAGTCGTTGCTGCATTATCCAAGTATACCAAAGGTTCATCATTAACTACCTGATCTAAAATGGCAAAATTTTGTCGAATCTTATAGGCATCTAAAGCTGACATCTTATCTCCCTATCTAGATATATCATAGGTTAGACTATCTGCGTCGATAGTTCCTAACGTTTGTTTAGTTTTGTATCAGTTACAGAAATCATTTCATCGCGCACTTCTTTAACTGGGATTTCAGTAATAACTGCTCCTAAGAAACCGCGAATAACCAAACGTTCTGCAGTGTCTTGATCAAGTCCACGACTCATGAGGTAATACATATCCTCTGGATCTACCTGACCGATTGAAGCAGCATGCCCTGCTGTAACTTCATTTTCGTCAATCAAGAGAATTGGGTTAGCGTCTGAACGTGCCTTGTCAGAAAGCATAAGCACACGGCTTTCTTGTTGTGCATCAGCACCCTTAGCACCTTTGACAATGTGACCAATACCATTGAAAGTCAAAGTACCACGTTCCAAAATAACACCATGTTGTAGGATATGTCCCACAGAGTTGTTACCGTAGTTAGTCACACGAGTATCAATTCCTTGAACCTGACGCCCTGATGAAAGACCAATAACTTTGAGGTTGGCATGACTTCCATTGCCAATCAAGTCACTATCAAAGTCAGCAATAACATTGCCTTCGTTCATGATCCCGAGAGCCCAGTCAATGCTGGCATCACGACCGATACGACCACGACGACTAATATAAGTTGTGACGTTTTCACCCAAACGGTCAATAGCCGCAAACTTAACTTGTGCACCATCTTGAGCAATGACTTCAACCGAAATGTTGGCACTAGCTTTTTCAGTCGCTTCACCTAGCGTTTCAAAACGCTCAAGGTAAGTCAATTTACTGTTTTTACCAGCTACGATCAAAACGTGTTTGTTAAATGGAACATTTGAAGTTCCATCTTGGTAAAAATAGCTTTCAACTGGCAAGTCAATTTCAACATTATCTGGTACATAAAGGACTGCTGCACTATTGAAATAAGCATAGTTATAAGCTGCCAATTTGTCCTCATCGTAGGCCACAGCCTTACCAAAGAAGGCTTCAACGACTTCTGGGATTTCCTCAAGAGCAGTCGTAAGATCTGTAAAGACCACACCTTGGCTAATCAAGTCAGCTGGCAATTGTTCAAGAACAGTATTTGTTCCTACTTGGACCAATTTAGGGTTGTTTCCAAGCGCTGTAAAATCAGGCACATTTGCTGATGGTTCATTTTCAGTAATCGTTCCATCACCGAGATTCCAACGGTGGAATTTAACACGCTCAATTTTTGGAAGAGCCAAACTTTCAAGCTTATCAAAGGCTGCTTGACGAAGGTCTTGCAACCAAAGTGGCTCTGCTTTTGCTTGTGAAAAAGCGATAATAGATTCTTTTGACATAGGTTACTCCTTTTCTAGTTATTTCGAGTAACAGACTTACGCTTCTTCGTGGTACTCGTAACCGAGCTCTTCAGCGATTTTCGCATAACCTTCTTGCTCAAGACGAGCAGCCAATTCAGGACCACCTGAAAGAACCACTTTACCTTCCATCATTACGTGTACAACATCTGGAGTGATGTAGTTCAAGAGACGTTGGTAGTGAGTGATAATCATAGCACCGAAGCCTTCGCCACGCATAGCGTTAACCCCTTTTGAAACCACTTTAAGGGCATCGATATCAAGACCTGAGTCAATCTCATCGAGAAGAGCAAACTTAGGTTCCAACATGAGCAATTGAAGAATTTCGTTACGTTTTTTCTCACCACCTGAGAAACCTTCGTTAAGGTAACGCTCAGCCATTTCTTCACGCATACCAAGCAATTCCATCTTTTCATCCAATTTAGTGATGAAATCAAGAACAGAAATCTTTTCGTCATCTTCTTTACCAGCGTTCATAGCCGCACGGATGAACTCAGCATTTGTGATTCCTGGGATTTCAGCTGGGTATTGCATAGCAAGGAAAAGACCTAGGCGTGCACGTTCGTCAACTTCCAAGTCAAGGATGCTTTCACCATCAAAAAGGATGTCTCCTTCTGTGATTTCATAATTTGGGTTACCCATGATAGCAGCCGAAAGGGTAGATTTACCAGTTCCGTTAGGACCCATGATAGCAGCAATCTCACCAGTTTTAAGAGTCAAATTAAGACCCTTCAAGATTTCTTTATCTTCAACAGAAACATGAAGATTTTTGATTTCAAGTACAGACATTGTATACTCCTTTTTCATATATACAGCGAGCACTTGCTCGCTAAATTGCATTATTTTTTCGAAAATAGTCTTGCTATTTTCTGGAAAATAAAAAAGAGAACTTCCATTTTCCTTAATTAGAGTCATTATAACAAAAAAGCCATTACTTGGCTTTTCAAATGTTTAATTTTTTCGCCCTTGCTTCCATTTTAACATGGTTGCTTGGCGATAATCACTATTCCCGATAAATTTCAGAAGGTTGAAGAGTGGTGTTCGACCAACGCCCCAAATCTCAAGCCCTTCAATCAGAATTTCCATTCCCAAAATCAAACTCAAGAGCAAGAGAATACCACCGAGACGGCTAGAAACGTTTAACAGGAGGGCAATCAATGAAAAGAGGATAGCGATGGCATAAACCACCAGAACCGCTCCTCGATGAGTGAAGCCCATAGCTAGAAGGCGATGATGCAAGTGCATCTTGTCAGCCTCCATGGCTGGGCGCCCTGACAATTTACGGCGGACAATAGCTACCACTGTGTCAACAATAGGCACTCCAAGGATAATAACAGGTGACAAAATAGCCACTGCAGTTGCATTTTTCAACCCTTGTAATGACAAAACACCTATCATAAAGCCAATAAAGAGCGCCCCTGTATCACCTAGATAGATAATTGCTGGATGATAATTGTAAGGGAAGAAGCCCATAATGGCAGCCACCAAGACAAAGATAGTCATGGTCAAGAAAATATCAGTATCATAGAGGAAGAAATAAGAGATCACCCCCATAGTCATAAGGGAAATGATGGAAACGCCTCCAACCAAGCCGTCCAAACCATCAATCAGATTAATGGCATTGGTGATGGCCACAATCCATAACACCGTTAAAATCAAGGTCAAGACCGGTCCAAAATGAATCATAGGACCACCAAATGGAATCTTAAAGCTATCAAATCGGAAGTCTGTAAAAGCCCAAACAATGACAGCTCCAATAACAATACCAAGCATCTTAGGTAGAGGCTTTAATTCCAAGATATCATCAACGAAGCCCGTCAGAGCTACGACAGATCCCCCACAACAACCGGCAAGATGTACCTGATGTAAGAAACATGCCAAATATCCTTATGGATAATCATAGGCATAAAGACCAAGGTCGCTAGTACAAAGGCCAACAAAATAGCTAGACCACCAGCACTAGGCATTGGCTTTTTATTGATACGTCTTGCATTGGGATTGTCAACAGCTCCGACACGTAAGGCCAAAGAGCGTACCAAAGGGGTCGTCACGATGGCTATCAAAAAGGTCCCAATCAAAACGAATATATAATTAATGGTCCAAGGCATGTCTTAGCTCCATTTCGTTGCTTGTAGTACCGGTAAGGCGTCCTCTTCCATCAAGATTGTTGCATGCTCTTGTAGGTAGGCACGTGTTCGGTCTGCTACATTCGCATATTCAAGAAAACGCGCATACATATTGTTCGCGTAATAATCAGGCTCATCAGCCAAGTAAAGAAGGACTGTCATATAGTAGACATCCCCAAGTTTATAAAGCTCAGAACCTTCAACAGGCACATCCTTCAAGCCTTGTGTAAAGGTCACCACTTGATCAAAGTCAGAGAAGGCCAAGACATAGTGGGTATAGTCTTCACGAATATTTTCTTCGGGCACTTCCTTGGTAGGCTCTGTCATAGCCTTATCAACCTCTTCCAAGGTCTTTTCAAGCTCTTCGAGCTTATGGTGTGCTTCGATGTCACCCTTGTCCATAAAGTTACCCTCAAGAGCCTTGAGGAACTCTTCTGGAGAAAGCCCTGAGTAGTCATCCATATATGACAAATCGTTGAAATCAAGGTCTTCCTTAAGATCTGATTTAGTCACAAAGACATCCACACGATCCTTGCGTGGCGTGACACGGAAGCTCAGCATCCCACTATTTTTAAAGTTATCAGGCAAGTCCAACTCATCCATGACAGTATAGAAAAATTCCTCTGTTTTTTCCTGGGGAATCAAGAAATCCTTCAATTCCATACCATGTTCTTCAAGATCTTCCATGGTAATCATGATTTTTAGAGTTGTCTCGCTTATTTGTTTCATTTCCATATGTAAAAAACCTCGCACGAGTAGTTATTTCATTATACTAGAAAAGCCAAGAGATAGCAATTTCTGAGCAAGTTTGAGTCTTATTTTGGAAAGGATTTCTAAAAACTTCTTAATACTAACAAAACCTTGTATTTCCCCATTTATACCTGTCATCTATCCTAGATTGGAGTATAATAAAAGTGAAGATATACATGGAGGTGATGACCATGACTGCCTATAAAAAAGGGTGGCTACGAGCTAGCATTGCTGGAGGAATAACGAGTTTATTGACGCTCTTTCTCTACTTATCGGGGCAACCTTATCAAGTAAACAAATCTACCTTTCTTACAGGGCTAATCGTCGCCATCATACTAGCAACTGCACCCATTTACGACGATAATCGTTTATCGCTCAAACAGCAATCTCTTCTCCACTTCTCAATCATGTGTGTTACCATCCTTCCAATTCTCTGTTTGTCCGGATGGTATCCCTTGCATAATGTCGTGGACTTCTTGAAAATCCTAGCCAGCTTTTTGACTTGCGGACTGGTCCTATGGTCGCTAGCTTACCTTATCTTTGGAAAACTTCTCCACAAATGATCTCTAAACCAGCTAAAAAGGACTTCAATTGAAGTCCTTTTCAGTTTACTTAAAAGTAATTATCCGAAAATAAGTTTGACAGCTCCATAGAGAAGCACAATAATACCAAGCACGATACGGTATTTTCCGAAAACTGTGAAATCATGTTTCTTAATATAATTCATCAAGAAGCGAATCACGAACAAGCTGACAACAAAGGCTGTCACACTAGCTACCAAGAGAATAGCCACTTGTCCACCTGTCAAGGTATTCCCGTCAATGAAATACTTAACCGCCTTAAGGCCACTATAACCAAACATGGTTGGAATACCAAGGAAGAAGGTAAAGTCAGCAGCTACGCTACGACTAGTACCAACGATGATACCCCCAAGAATAGTAGCACCTGAACGGCTTGTCCCTGGAATGATACTCAAGACTTGGAAAAGACCAATATAGAAAGCTGTCTTGTAAGACATACGTGCCAAATCCGTTACCTTAGGTTCTACACGTCGATTGCGGTCCTCAATCCAAATAAAGGCAATCCCGTAGACCACCAACATGATAGCTACTACAAAGAAATTACTGAGATGGGCCTCCATCCAGTCATCTAAAAGAAGACCAAAGAAGGCTGAAGGAATACAGGCAATGACCACCTTGAGCCAAAGTTGCCAAGTCAATTGCACTTCACGTGCTGTCTTACCAGGTTGGAAGGGATTCAAACGTTTAAAGTAAATGACCATAACCGCAAGAATAGCACCAAGTTGGATAACGATATTAAACATATCGATGAAATCTTTACTTTGTCTCAAGTTCAAGAATTCATTCACCAAAATCAAGTGACCTGTAGATGAAATCGGTAGCCACTCAGTGATACCTTCGACAATCCCAAGAAAGACTGCTTTTAGTAATTCAATAATAAATTGTGCCGTTTGCATAATTATCTCCGTTTTAAAATGCTAGCCTCATCACACCAAAATGATTAAGGCTCCAAATCGTCCTTCCCATTATATCAAATTACAACTTGTATTTGAAGACAATCTTGGTATAGAGATTGTTTTTCTAATCCCAACTTATTGTCATTAATCCTAATTTCCTGTAAAATGGTAAGGTATGACATTTTTATAGGAGACATTGTTTCAATGAAAAAAATTATTGTAGCCTGCTTTGCAGCGCTCCTCCTCGTTTTTGGTGGGGTATCAAGCGCTCAAGCAGACGAGTATCTCCGTGTCGGTATGGAGGCTGCCTATGCACCTTTCAACTGGACGCAGGACGATAACTCAAACGGAGCCGTTCCAATCGAAGGTACCAAACAGTATGCCAACGGTTATGACGTGCAAATCGCTAAAAAAATCGCTGAAGCTCAAGGCAAGAAACCCTTGGTAGTCAAAACAGCTTGGACAGGTTTGATTCCTGCCCTCACTTCCGGCAAAATCGATATGATCATCGCAGGTATGAGCCCAACAGCTGAACGTCGTCAAGAAATCGACTTTTCAGACAGCTACTACCGAAGCGAACCTGTCATGGTTGTCAGCTCAGACGGTGATTATGCCAACGCTAAGAGTCTCAAAGACTTCAAGGATGCTAAAATCACAGCTCAACAAGGGGTTTATCTCTATAATTTGATTGATCAAATCCCAGGTGTCAGCAAACAAACCGCTATGGGTGATTTCGGGGCTATGCGCCAAGCCCTTGCATCTGGTATCATCGATGGTTATGTTTCAGAGCGTCCTGAAGCAAAAACTGCCGAAGAAGCTAGCTCAAAATATAAGATGATTACGCTTAAAGATGGTGGTTTCCAGGTTTCAGACGATGACGTGTCCTTGGCCGTCGGTCTTCGTAAAGGAGACAGCCAGCAAATGGAACAAGTCAATAAGGTCCTTGCTGGAATCAGCCAAGAGGAACGTGTCAAACTGATGGATCACATCATTGACATCCAACCTGCAGATAAGACTGATGAGGCTAAAAAAGGAAACTTCTTTAGTCAGATGAGCAATATCATCGCTAAGAACTGGCCACAATTCTTACGTGGTACAGGAATTACCCTTCTTATCTCAATTATTGGTACAGTTGTGGGTACTTTCATCGGTCTTATGATTGGTGTTTACCGCACAGCTCCTAAGGCTACTAATAAATTTGTAGCCTTGCTCCAAAAACTCTTCGGTTGGGTGCTTAATGTCTATATCGAAGTTTTCCGTGGTACGCCAATGATTGTACAATCTATGGTTATCTACTACGGTACTGCCCAGGCCTTTGGTATCAATATTGACCGTACCCTAGCAGCTGTCTTCATCGTTTCTATCAACACCGGAGCCTACATGAGTGAAATCGTTCGTGGTGGTATCTTCGCCGTAGATAAAGGACAATTTGAAGCTGCAACTGCTCTTGGATTTACCCACGGTCAAACCATGCGTAAGATTGTTCTTCCACAGGTTATCCGTAACATCTTGCCAGCTACTGGTAATGAGTTCGTTATCAATATCAAGGATACCTCTGTTTTGAACGTTATCTCTGTTGTGGAACTTTACTTCGCAGGTAACACTGTCGCAAGCCAAACTTATCAATACTTCCAAACATTCTTTGTTATCGCAGCAATCTACTTTGTCCTTACCTTCACAGTGACACGCATCTTGCGTTATGTAGAACGCCGTTTGGATCAAGATACTTACACACAAGGAGGGGTTCACTAATGACTGAGACGATTTTAGAAATTAAAAACCTCAAAAAATCATACGGAAAAAATGAAGTCCTCAAAGATATCTCCCTCAGTGTCAAAAAGGGTGAGGTTATCTCAATTATTGGTTCTTCAGGTTCAGGGAAATCAACCTTCCTTCGCTCTATTAACCTACTCGAATCACCTTCAGGTGGTGAAATCCTCTATCATGGGGACAACGTCCTTGAAAAAGGTTACGACCTCACTACCTATCGTGAAAAACTCGGTATGGTTTTCCAATCCTTCAACCTCTTTGAAAACCTTAATGTCTTGGAAAATGCTATCGTAGCTCAAACAACTGTTCTCAAACGTGACCGTAAAGAAGCTGAAAGCATCGCCAAAGCTAACTTGGAGAAAGTTGGTATGGGGGAACAATACTGGAAAGCTAAACCAAAACAACTTTCAGGGGGACAAAAACAACGTGTAGCAATCGCTCGTGCCCTCTCTGTTGATCCAGAAGCCATCCTCTTTGACGAGCCAACTTCAGCCCTTGACCCAGAAATGGTAGGGGAAGTACTCAAGACTATGCAGGAGCTATCCGAAACTGGTTTGACCATGATTATCGTTACCCATGAAATGGAGTTCGCACGTGATGTTTCAGACCGTGTCATCTTCATGGATAAAGGGGTAATCGCTGAACAAGGTAGCCCAGAACAAATCTTTGAAAATCCTAAAGAAGAACGTACCAAGGAATTCCTCAAACGTTTCTTGGGTTAAAAACGAAAAAGCTAAGGTTTCGACCTTAACATTTTTTAGATTCTCTGTTATAAAAACGGCAACTGCCGTTTTTTTGTCTCTATTTGCTTAGTTACGACGTGTACGTCTGTCAACGAAACCAAGGAAGGCCAATAGTGTCATGAAGAGACCTACAAGACTGAATCCTGCTGTAGTTGACTCACCTGTTTCTGGCAAGCTGTCTGCTTCTTGTACAGGAGCTTGTTTCTCAGCTTTTGTTTGACCATAATTTACAGGAACTTGAGCTACAGTTTGAGCTGCTTGTTCTTGTGTTGTGAAAGCAATAACTTTACCATCTACATCGTAAACAGGTACTGGTGTAAGACCTTTAGATGTAATGTTAGCATACTCTTTAGCCAATTGTGTTTGAAGCTCTTTGTCTGCCTTAGCTTTCATGTAGTTATCGAAGGCTGTTTGAACAGTCGTGTATTCGCTCGTTAATTTATCACGTTTAGCAGACAATTCAACAAGTTTCGCACGTTCAGTTGAAAGAGCACCTTTGGCTGCAGTAAATTTAGCAAAGGCTGTTGCACGTTCTGCTTTAGCCTTAGCCAGGTTACCTGAAGCATTTGTAAGGGCTGCTACACGGTTCTTAGCATCAGTCAAAGCTTGGTTAGCTTGTGTCAATGCTACTTGTTTCTTAGCAGTATCTTGCTTAGCAGCGTTGTATGCATTTGTCAAACGTTGCAAGGTTGCAGAACTTGTCGCAAGTTTATCTTTAGCTGTTTGAAGCTCTGCTTGTTTTTCATCAAGAGTTGCTTGAGCTTTGCTAAGGGCTGCTGCTTTTTCTTGTGCGTTAGCATTAAGGTTTTCAACTGCAGCGTTAGCTTTTTCCAATTCTGATTTAGCAGTTGCAAGGGCTGCTTGTTTTTCAGAAAGGTTATTCTGAGCAGCTGCCAACTTGCTTGCAGTCGCTTTAAGAGCTGCAAGTTCTGACTGAGTATTCTTAAGCTTAAGAGTTGCTGACTCAGAAGCCGCTTTCTTGCTAGCCAAGTCACTTTGAGCTTGAGCGTTAGCTTGCTTAGCAGCTTCATAAGCTGCTTTTGCAGCAGCAAGATTTGCATTTGAAGATGATTGAGATTGGTTACCTTCATATGGGTTAGCAATCTTAGTTGTGTCAAAGCTACTATCAGAAGCGATAGAATTTTTATTGACATTGTTTACGTGAACGTTAAAGGCACCGGCAACAACACTGATGTCTGTTCCAATGTAAGACTCACCACCATCTGCTGTAAGTCCAGAGATAGAACGAGCATGGTTCCACTCATTACCGTTAAACATGAAGTCAAGCATAGCTTCATAGACATATTTCTTAATGTCGTTAAGAGTAAATGGTCCTGTCAAACCTTGCCATGTATTAAGGTTTTCACCAATACTTACACTATTAAATGACTTACCAGCACGGTCAAGGGCGGCACTATCATGTCGTTTATGGGTAATAGCTTCCCAACCCCAGTTATCTGCTACATAACCGTCTGAAACACGGTCAGCCGCAAGAACACTACCTTTTGAAACAGATGTTTGAGTTGTACCAAAGGCTGTACGAATTTGGTTAATCAAACTTGAAGCATACAATGACAAATCTGTAATTTGAGCTTCACTAAGGTTGTTCAAATCACTAATTTTAACATTTTTATCCGCTTCATTATCTTGATAACTATTGTTACCACGATCACGTTTATTAACGTTCTTCAAGACTTGTTCAGCTTGAGCTTTTTCTGCTGCTGTCGCTGTTTTAGACTCATGAATCTTAAGAGCATTGACATACTCTTGTGACACTGAGAATTTTTGACGAACATTAGCTGTTGAAGTTGTTGAAGATTCTGCTTTTTTCTTAGCTGCTTCAGCGGCTGCAAGAGCAGCTGCCTTTTCATTAGCTACTGTTTGAGCAGTCTCATAAGCTGCTTTAGCTTGGTTTGCTGCATTTTGATCTGCAGTCAATTGCCCTTCTTTAGCTGAAATAGCAGTAGCTTTTTCTTTATCAGCTGCCTGAGCGGCTGCCAATTCTTCTTGAGCTTTTTTCTCAGCTGCTGTTGCAGCATCAAAAGCTGATTGTGCTTTAGCTTGGTTAGAAGCTGCCTCAGAAGCGCTAGAACCATTAAGAGCTGCTTTAGCGGCATCTACTGATTTTTGAGCATTAGCAACTTCACTAGCTTTAGCATTGACATTAGCTTGATCTGTATTAACGACAGCTTGCTGTTTGTCTGCTGCATCTTTGGCAGTTTTTTCTGCTGATTGAGCTGTTTCGACTGCTGACTTAGCTTCCTTAGCCGCATTTTCCGCAGTAGTTACTTGACCTTGAGCAGCAGCAATAGTTTCTGGACTTGCTTCATCGGCTGCTGTTTGTGCCTTTTGCAAGTTAGCATCTGCTGTCGCTAGGTTTGCTTGAGCCTGGTTGGCAGCTGCTTCATGATTAGCAACTACTGACTCTTGTTGCGATACTGCTTGATTTGCAGCGCTGGCTTGTTCTCTAGCCGCTTCGACTTGGGCTTGAGTTGGGACAGCTTGTGTAGCTGTCGATGATACTGATGCTGTTGTTGAGGCTTGATCGTTTGTCGTTACCTCATCAGCTTTAGCAACTGTAGCAGAAACTGCAAGTGCTGCAATTCCGGCTGTCGCCAAAACTTTTTTATTCATAAGACGAACTCCTTTTATGTTAAAAATTCACTACTATATAATAACATTTTAATAATCTTGAAACAAGATGCTGACTCTTAATTTTTAAAATTTAATTATTTTATAAGCTTTCAGAGCCTGTTTACAAAAATCATTAAATTGTTAGTCAAAAGTAGAGTTGCTGTTTCAAAGTCCCTTTTTAGTCTTTGATTCTGCCTTACCTTCCTATTCTATCAAATCTTCGTTACAGTTTCTTAACTTTCTTTAAACGTTTTTTTGATATAATGTGTACTCATCATATGCAAATGGAGGAGCAAAGTGGCAAAAACATTAAAAACATTGAGTAACATCTTACTAGGAATCCTCTCACTGGCCTTGTCTTATTGGTTTTATAGGGGACATCTCGAACAGTACGTTCATTACATCGCCCATTATGGCTCCTACTTTCAAGTCTTACTCAACCTAGTCATTATTGTCCTACTGAGTTACTTTGTCTACGCTTTTTTGAAACTCCTTCTTACTAGAAAGCTAAAAAAACAGACACTGCTCCTACTCTACTTCATTTACTTTCTTGCTCTCTTCTACCTACTTTTCTTGAAAAACATTGGTACCCAAGGTCTCTCACTTAATCCCCTTTCCTTCGCTCGGGAATTATACTGGGGCAGCCACTTCGTTCCCATCATGAACCTGTTAATGTTCATCCCTCTGGGACTCCTCTTTTCTTCACGATTGAGTAATCTCCTACTCTGTCTCCTTACCCTTTTCTCCGTCGAATCCATTCAATACTTCGGACATTTAGGAGTCTTTGATTTGGGAGATATCACCTTAAATATGTTAGGTATCCTTGTCGGAACTGCTATTCATCAACTCCCTCAATTTCAAACAGTTATCAAAAAGATTTTAAGTTAAAAAACTCCCAGAATTAATTTTGGAGTTTTTTTATTCTATAGATTAATCAACGTCAGAAATTTTTAGAGGAACACAGAAAAACATCCCTCTACATCTAGATGAGCTGTTTTGAACTCGGGATAAAATCCTAATGATAAAAAAACTGCCCCATCATAGAGCAGTTCCATTTTCGTGTATTCAATTGAACAAGGCCTAGGCACTTGTATCTTGAATTAACGACGAAGTCCGAGTGAGCTGATCAACTCACGGTAACGGTTAACGTCTGTGCGGCGAAGGTATGCCAACAAGTTACGACGGCGACCGATTTTCTTCATCAAACCACGGTAAGTAGCGTGGTCTTTTTTGTGTTGTTTAATGTGTTCGTTAAGGTGGTTGATTTCCCAAGTAAGGACAGCAACTTGAACCTCTACTGAACCAGTGTCACCTTCGTGACGTGCGTATTGAGCAATGATTTCATTTTTTTTTCTCTTTTGAGATTGCCATGTTTTTTCTCCTTTTTTTGCTCCATCCGAGTCTTAGGATTGGCTCTCCTAAAACCAAGAAAGAGTTGGTTTGTCTTTACGACCTCTCTATTTTAGCTCATCTACTAATCTTTGTCAATCGCAAGATTTCACTGATTAAGTTTTTGAAGCTTAGACTTTTTTGGCCATTTTTGCATTCAGAAAGAATCCAAGGAAAAGTAGGAAACTTACGATTGCATAGGCTAGAAAAATCCAACTAAAACTTGGAGATATGAGTGCTAACAATTTCAAAACATAAGGGGAAATGGCTGACCCTAGGTTACACCCTAAGAGGACATAGGCTGTCGCCTTGTTCAACAGATTTCTAGCAATAGACTCAGAAAGTCGGTTAAAGATAATTGTCAAAATAATACTATAAAAGAAACCAACACCAACTGAAGATAAAATCAAAATCGGTAAGTTACCAGCCACTGACATCCCAAAGAGACAAACCGCTAACAAGAACATCACTATTGGCAAAAGACGATTTTTAAAATGTCCTATAAGCGAGGCGAAACTCAGTCCAGCTACAATTCCAATTCCCTGCTCTAAACTCAGTACTAAGGCTGATTGACCACTTTCAATAGTCTTACCAGCAACTTGAAACAGAGGCACGCGCAAACTAATCGAAGAATTGATACAGATGACAAAACCCGCTAAAAGAGCCATGCCAAGAATCATACCAAGGTCTTTTTTGTTCAGACCTTGTTTCCTTTTTGTAATCTGCTTCTTCTCCACCTGCTCCATCGTTGGCACAAAAAGGAGATACATAATCAAAATCACAAAACCAAAACCATAGATAAGAAAGGCAAAGGTCCAATGAATTTTCAGTAATTGTCCAACTAAAAGAGAACAAGAAGCTCCACCAATCAACTCCATAGAGCCACGAATACCTAACATCTGAACCCGCTCTTTACCTTGATAACGTTGGCTGATGATGGCAATCGCCTTAGCATTGATAAGACCAATCCCCATTCCAAAAGCAATACGTGACAGTAAGACAAGAGGATAGGCTTGTACAAAAAAAGGAAAAATCCCAGCACTACTAAGTAAGAGCAGCCCAGTCACAATTAGCTGTCTATCACTTAGCCATTTGTCAATAAATGAATTAAGTAAGAGCATCGCGACTACGGAAAATGAAGGGACAGATACTAAAAGCTCCACTTGCGCGGCAGAAAAGGTTGGGCTATAGTAGTCCAACATAGGTGGTAACGCTGTTGAAATCGAAAAGGCCGAAATCAAGAGCAAGGATAGCCCAAGCAGGCTCATTTTTTCTAAAATTCGTGTCATAATATAGGGATAAGAACATCCTTTCCTTACTTGTCTAATAGTTATTTTTTCATTATAATCTAAGGAGACTTTAAAAAATAGGACCTAGGTCCTAAAAAAAGGAGATGTATCCGTAATCATACCATAAGACCTCAACTTGACCAGGTCTTTCCACCCCCCTACCTCAACCAATTACAGAAAGTCACCTTTCAAAAGAACGATTATATTTGTACCCAAGGGCAAGCTATCACTGAGCTGACCTACATTTTATCAGGAAAGGTAAAAATTGTTCGTTCTCTCTTCAATGGTAAAGAACATATCCTAGAAACGCTCAATCAGCCTCAGATATTGGGAGATGTAGAACTCATGACCAACCAACCAGCAGGATCATCAGTCATTGCTTTAGAAGAGGTTCAAGCAGTTCAGCTCCCATTAAATAATAAAGAAGAACTCCTCAAAGACCCTGTTTTTCTCTACCAAATTGGACGTAACCTGGCTATGGCACTGCATAAGCAAGGTATTACTGCTTCAACAAATGCGAGTTACTCTGTCAAAGAGCGTCTGGCCACCCATATTTTGAAAAGTGAAGAAGAGAATATCTTTCAATTATCACCATCCATTTTAGCTTCCCGTTTTGGAACTAGCTATCGTCATGTACAGCGAGTCATCAAACAATTTATCGACCAGGGAATTATCGAAAAAGAGGCCTTTAAAACCTATCGTATTTTAGAGAGACAAACCTTGGAAAAACTGGCTTTTATCGATTAGAAAAAGCCTCACTTTAACCCTTGATGGTTTAATTTTCAACCCTTTTGTGCTATAGTTATAAACAAGTAAATCAAAGAAAATAGAGGTAAACAAATGGACGCTCAAACCAAAATTATCCGCGCCAGCCATATGATTGATATGAATGATATCATTCGCGAAGGAAATCCAACCTTGCGTGCTGTCGCTGAAGATGTAACCTTCCCACTATCAGACGAAGACATTATCCTAGGCGAAAAAATGATGCAGTTTCTTCGTAACTCACAAGATCCTGTTATTGCCGAAAAAATGGGGCTTCGTGGGGGAGTCGGTCTTGCAGCCCCTCAATTAGATATTTCAAAACGCATTATCGCTGTTCTCGTTCCAAACCCTGAAGATGCTGAAGGTAATCCACCAAAAGAAGCATATAGCCTTCAAGAAATCATGTACAACCCTAAAGTAGTTGCCCATTCTGTTCAGGATGCTGCTTTGGGCGATGGCGAAGGATGCCTCTCAGTTGATCGCGACGTTCCTGGTTACGTGGTTCGTCATGCTCGTGTAACTGTTGAATACTTCAACAAAGAAGGCGAAAAGCAACGTGTTAAACTCCGTGGTTACAACTCAATCGTTGTTCAACACGAAATCGACCATACTAACGGTATCATGTTCTATGACCGCATCAATAAAGACAATCCATTCGCCATTAAAGATGGACTCTTAATTATCGAATAAAGAAAACCTCAGTAGAAATACTGGGGTTTTAGTTTGAAGATAAGGCATTAGTACCACTTTATAGCTAAGTCAAAGTAGAAAAGAACCAACTTTCGTCGGTTCTTTTCTTCTTATCTGAACCTATCCTCAGACAAGCATATTGTATAGTGTTTCGTTACCGTGAAGGTTGATATAACTTGGGTCAAAGGCAGAAAGACGCTCGAGAAGTCCATCATAGTCGTTCTTATCACTAAGAGCTATACCAATGAGAACTGGGCCTTTTCCTTTATTAGCTCGTTTGATGTACTCAAAACGAGTGATATCATCATTTGGTCCCAAGATATCATTTACAAATTCACGAAGGGCACCAGGACGTTGTGGGAAGTTAACCACAAAGTAATGCTTGATACCATCGTAGATAAGCGCACGTTCTTCCATCTCTGGCATACGGTTGATGTCATTGTTACCACCTGAAATGATGCAGACGATGGTTTTTCCTTTAATCTCATCTTTAATCACTTCCAAAGCCGCTACTGACGCCGCACCTGCGGGTTCTGCAATGGTACCAACCTTAGAGTACATATCAATTAGGGTTTCTGAAATCAAGCCTTCATCAACTCCCAAGAGGCGGTCAACATATTTACGTGCGACTTCATAGGTCTTGACACCTACCTTTTGAACAGCAATCCCGTCCGCAAACTTATCAATTTCTTCGAGTTTTACAGGATAACCACGGTCAAAGGCAGCACGCATACTACGAGCACCACTAGCCTCAACACCAATAACCTCCATAGACGGTGCTACATCCTTGATATAAGTAGCTACACCAGAGATAAGGCCGCCACCACCTACTGGAACCAAGATACTATCGAAGGAAACACCTTCCTCTTGAGCCTGCTCATAAATTTCATAAGCAACAGTTCCTTGACCTGCTTGGACATTATAATCGTCGAATGGATCAATGAAAGTCATCCCTTCAGACTTGGTATATTCCTGTGCTGCTTGAGCAGAAGCATCAAAGGTATCTCCTACCAATTTGATTGTTACAAACTTGCCACCAAAGAAACGGACTTGACCAATTTTTTGGAGAGGCGTTGTTACTGGCATAAAGATGGTTGCCGGAATCTTCATCTCGTTACAAGTGTAGGCAACCCCCTGAGCATGGTTTCCGGCTGATGCACAAACCACACCACGCGCCTTATCCTCATCACTCAATTGATGGATAGCATAGTAGGCTCCACGCAATTTGAAAGAGCGTACCTTTTGCATATTTTCTTTTTTAATATAAATGGTCGCCCCGTATTTTTCAGATAAGTAGCGATCAAAATCTAGTGGTGTGCGTTCCACCACGTTTTTTAAGACTTCATTAGCCTTTACGATATCATTTGCAGTAATCATTGGCTCTCCTTTGACACAATATTCAAACTATTTCTATTGTATCACAATTTTCAGAAAAAATAGCAGCCAGTATAAAGAAAACTCCTTGTTTACACAAAGAGTTCTACTTATTATTTATCAACTTTTTTTGACATCAAGAAGTTACGAAGAGCTGCAAGGGTTGCCGCACCTGCAAGGACAATAGCTGTAAGGATAGCTACAGCATGCTCTCCCCACTTGTGAGATTTTGCTGTTTTAGCAATTGTAGCCTTAAGATCTTCAGTTGTTCCTTTTTCACCTGCTTGCGTCGTTGTCTTACTTGCAAGGTTAAGATCTTGACTACCATTGTAAGTGTTATCTGACGAAGCTGTATTGACAAGGTCTTGACGGCTACTGCGAGTATAGCTGACCTTTGTTGTAATGCTATCAATCATCTCAACAATATTTCTGATTGTTGTTGCATCGTACAAGCCACCCTCAGTATCTTTCAAGATAGATACTGCTAATTTTTCAATAGAAGCTTCTGAAGAAGCTGCTACCATAGAGTGAGATTCTGAGCTTGCTGTTTCTGAATATCTTGCATAGTTGCTAAAGAGTGACGCTGCTTCTGTAATCGTTTCAGAAGTACTTGGTAAGGTTTCTGAGACGCGAGGAGCTACAGAGAGTCTATTCCAACTATTGATGTTTTCTGATAGTCCATCAAGGATGACTTCCTCAGACGTGCTCACTGTTTCTGAAATTGTCGAAGTCACTTCTGAAGTGCTCACTTGACTTTCTGATTCTGTCAATGAAACAGCTGGTTCTTCAACTACTTCTGATTCTGAAACGACTGTGCTGATTGAAGTCTCTGATTCAGATGCTGAAGTCTCTGAAGTTGATGCTTCTGAGATAATATCAGTTTCTGAGACCTTAGATGATACTGTTGTGCTTTCTGATACTTCTGACGGAGCAACTGAGACAATTGTGCTTGTAGTTTCTGAAACAAGGCTAGTACTTGCCTGACTCTCTGATTCTGTCAAAGAAGCCACTGGTTCAACTACTGCATGTGATTCTGAAATTGCTGTCGTCGTTGAAATTGCTGACTCTGAAGTTGATGCTACTGAACTATTTTCAGTTTCTGATGCTTCCGATGATACTGTTACACTTTCTGATACTTCTGATGAGACTGTTGAGGCAGCTGTGCTTGCAGCCTCTGAAGCTGGTGTAGTGATTGAATCTGATGCTACTGTACCTTGATCCGTATTAGATACTGAGTTGTCATCTTTCTTATCATGTGCGGTCTCTGACACAGCTATCGCCACTGGAACAGCTGCTGAGTTTACTAACTCGTCAACTGATGGTGCTGGTTTAGTTGTTTCATCGAGTTTAGGAGCTTCAACAGATGGTTTAGTATCAGTTGGAGACTCTGAATCTTTGGTTACTGTTGTATTTTCTGATTTAGCTGTTTCTGAGCTTGCTTCAGATGTTACGGTATTATCTACTTTCTTACCAGCTTGGTTAGTAACTGGTTTCAAGATAACTGGTTCTACCGGTGTTGCTGTTGTGTCTTCCTTGATATAGAGCATGTTCCAAAGAGTTAGTTTAGGAACTGAAATGACAAGCACTGGTTGACCATTTTCATCTGTTTCAAGACTTGCTTGTGCCTTCTTCATGCTTGAAGTTGCCCAATCATCTGGTGACGTCACATAGACTTGATCGGCAATTTTAGCAGCTTCTTGAGCCGTTTTACCTGCTAGGCTAAGACGAACTGTGAGATTTTCTTGAGCGTCCGGTGTTTTATTGTCCGCATAACCCTCTTCATTATGCCAGCCCGCATTGATGCCCATCATATTAATCATTTGAACAGTTGAGAAACCTTTTCCTGATTTAGCAAATGTCCAAACTTGATTTCCTGTCACACCAAGAGCATCTTTAGAAAGGATTTCACCAGAAGCATTCTTTGTAGATACAGACTGAGTGCTGTTTGTCACACCCTCACCACGGAGAAGATTTTCATAAGCAGTGATGAACTGTTGGTAATTGTAAAGCTTACGAATAGTGTCCTTAGCCACACTGAGGTATTGAGTTGGGTAATAGGCACTTTGAAGAACGTTAAGGGCTGCATTAGCATTGGCAAGGGCTGCAATGGACATGTGATAGCCACCGGCTGCAGCTACTGTCGCATCTACGAGAAGTGTCGCATCAGCTTGCAATGGTTTACCAGCAAGGGCATCTTTACCCGCACCGTTAGTTGCTTTTCCGCCAGGAACAGTATAGTCAATACCTGGTTCTTCCATGTAGGCACCAACGATAAGTGATTTACCAGTTTTATTGCGTACCATATCGATACGTGCTTTCAAATCACCATAGGCAACCTGCATACGTCCTGGAATAACTGAACCACCATTTGTCCAAAGCTCATTATAAACAACATCTTGACGTGCCTTGGCTAGTTTATCATCATTACCACCATTAACATCATTGATTGTGATGTAGTACTTTTCACCGATGAGATCTTTCATAGCATTAATAAATGACGCATATGAATCAGACATCATGTGTGAGTCAGCCTCGTCTGTGCTGTTACGGTGCTCATAATCAGTCACACGGTTGTCACCAATTGTATCACCTTGCCAACCATCGAATCCCATACGATCCATAGCTGATTTCATGACACCTGCGATGTATTTTTGCCAATCTGGATTCGCCGGATCATAGTAAACTTGAGTTGGGTTATCACCGATAGTGTAAGTCATCGGTTCACCCTTCTTACCAAAGCTATCGTAGAAGTTATAAGCCAAAGCAGCAAGTGGAAGGGCTGGATTCTTTGGATTTGAATCTGCTGAAATCATGTTATAAAGCATGGCAACAGCACCTGACTTATGAACTTGGTCAACCAATTCTTTAACAGCCTTAGTGTCAACCTGAGTGTGACTCCAGGTATTCCATTTTTGAACAAAGCTATCGACACCCTCTGGGAAAGGATCTGTAGCTTCGTTATAAGCATCATAGAAGAAATATGAGTTGATATTCATAGACTTCATGAGCTCAAGCTCTTTACGGTAGGCTTCAAGATTTTTAACAAGAATACTGTTTTGATCAGTTGGCGAACCTGCTACGATACCGTAACGTGGGAAAACTGTCCAATCATCTTCAACAGACAAGCCAGCACGCTTGCTTGACAAAGTACTACCTGATTTATCATTGACACTGATTGTCACCAAGTAACCTGTATTGTTTGTCAACCACTCTGACGCTACTGTCAAGTTTGAAACCTTAGCTGAAGCTCCTGCCGCTAGCGTAAGGTCAACGTTATCTTGACCGATGATTTCTGAAGCATGTTGAAGTGTCAAGTTGACAGTCATCGTCTTAGTTTCTGCTGTTGGATTAGATACAACAACGGAATAATTAATATCACCATCTGTCTTGCTATAGACTGCTTTTGTTGTTTCTGGATCTGTCAAGTAGGCATCACCATTCAAGTTTTGCTCTGTCACTTCTGTAACTGGTGTTACTTGAGCAGTTGAATGGCGTCCTGCTTCAGTAGCATTATCAGATGATGATGTGATGGTTTCCACAGCAGCTGACTCAGGAGCTAGTGCTTCACTGGCTACAAGCGTTTCTGAGCTAGCACTTTCTGCTGGCACAGCTTGTGAAAAGATTGTAGAAGCTGTCGCTGTTGTTGCAGTATCTGTCGCAACAGTAGCAGTTGATGGACCTACTTCTGTTGTCGCTACTGGAGCAACGGCCTCAGTTGGTACCACCACCAAGTTATCTGCTTCAGTTGTAATAACTGGTTTTGTTGCTTCTGAACTGACCACGTTATCTGCCTTGGCGACCTGATTCATCCCTAGGACACCACCGGCTACAAACAAACCTGATAATAATTTAGTTGACGCTACTTTCTTTGACATATCTCTCTATCCCTCTAAAAAAGTTTAAATCACCTCGGCGTTTCAAATTATCACTATTTGTATTTGCATGCTGTAAACTCGAGTTATTTTTAGTTTCATAAAAATCGCTTGGTGTTTCTTATGAAACTAATGTTAACTTAATCTTTTTTGTAAGACAAGGGAATTTCCGGCAATCCTCGTAAACGGTAATTTTTTCATCATGAATGGTCAGGTTTTTTCAGAAATTTGAGAGCACATTTCCTAATTTCATTAAATATTCACTTGATTCAGTCTACTTAAAATGAAAAAATAAATCCTAAATAATGAAAATCCATCACCTAAATAGTTCATGTGAGAGAATTAAAAAAAACCACCTCTCACACAAGGTGATATGCCCCTGTCAAGTAGACAGGTTAAATATCTAAAAAAGTGTCTGTTTTTGAAGGTTCAGTCGTACAAAATAAATGTACGGCATGTTTTTTTATGCAGAACCATCTTGACTTGTACTTTTTCAATTTTGTTATTCTTAGTCGATTGGGTATGACAAAGGATGTTCTGATGTTAAGGTCAGCGTTTCTGACTTCCAAAGGCGTTCTACAGTCATATCTGCTTTGTGGACGCTCTTGACAGTAAAATCGGATATAGTCTTTGATGGCATATCGGAGGGAGGCCTCATCTGAAATCTCATACATCTG
>ENA-OQBV01000137-OQBV01000137.1-human-gut-metagenome-genome-assembly--contig:-NODE-137-length-42567-cov-8.212229_pt1 | contig 42567 bp, 36 predicted proteins | sample MGYA00242750_ERZ504559 | MGnify/ENA primary metagenome ERZ504559 (study PRJEB26092, sample SAMD00036230) | human gut metagenome | host: Homo sapiens | study: EMG produced TPA metagenomics assembly of... | reverse complement strand
TGAGTATGGGAATGACAAATGATTATCAGGTCGCAGTTGAGGAAGGGGCCACTATGGTGCGCGTGGGAACGGGTATCTTTGGCGAAAGAGATTACTCAATAAAAGAAGATTAAAATAAGATTGGAGATTAAAATGGGCGTTTTAGATAAATTTTTAGATGCCATCAAATTAAACGATGATTACGATGATGATGGATTCTTAGATGATGATCTGTTAGATGAGGAAGAAGATGATGACTTTCTCGATGACGATTTCGATGAGAAACCAAAGAAGAAATTTTTTGATAAATTCTCTAAGAAAAAAGAATCCGACGATAATGATGACTTTGATGATGTAGAAGAGAAAGCAGTAAAGACAGCTCCTAAACAGGCATCTGCTCCAAAACAGACCGCTTCGGCTCCGTCTAAGGTTACGGTTAAACAGGAACGCGCCGAACGCCAGACACGTCCTGCAGCATCTTCCAAGATTACTCCAATGAGAAGCAGCCGCAAATCAAATCAGGGCCCAAATATGGAAGTCTGTGTGATCAAACCTTCTTCTATGGAAGATACGCGTGAGATTGCTGACACTTTAGTAGATAATTCTACTGTTATTTTGAATCTGGAGGGAATTGATGTGGAACTGGCACAGAGAATCATCGATTTCACGTCCGGTGCATGCTATTCTTTAGGCGGCAGCCTTCAGAAAGTATCCAGCTATATCTTTGTACTTGGACCGTACAATGTAGATATTACCGGTGACCTTCAGAATATTCTGGGAGGCTCTGCTCCGTCTGTAAGAGCAGGATATTGATCCAGGATGGAAAAAGACGAATTTTTTCTTAAGAGAATCCGGGAATTGGCAAATCTCTCCTGGCAGAGAGATATCGTTACATTTTCGGATTTTCTTAATTTAAATGAACAGAATATAGTCAGTAGCCTGAAACATCAGTTTCCCCAGATTGTTATGGAGACGTCCGGAGGCTATGAGAATGCGGAGCGTCAGATGGTTGCATTTCATCCTGATGCTCTTGCTTTTACATGGGAATATCCCATCGACTGTCTGAGGATTGAACCAAAGGCTCTTAAATTCTCTGAAGAGCTTTCTCATCGTGATTATCTTGGTGCACTTCTCAATCTTGGAGTAGACAGAAGTGTGATCGGTGATATTGTTGTTCAGGAAAAAGCTGCCTGGTTTTTCTGTCAGAATAAAATGACGGAATTCTTTCTTGAAAATCTGTGCCGGGTCCGTCATACCAATATTCTGATCACAAAGTGGAGGATTCTGATGAATTTCCACGCCCTGTCCTTGAATCTGTCAGCGGTACCTGCGCTTCGGTACGTCTGGATTCATTGATCTCGCTTGCTTTTAAGACATCCAGAAGCAGTATGGTATCTTATATTGAAGGCGGGCAGGTTTTTGTCAACGGAAAACTGATCACCAGCAACGGATATGAGCCGAAAGATGGTGACATTATATCTGTACGTGGGAAAGGACGGTTCATTTTTGACGGTGTTTCTCACCAGACAAAAAAAGGACGCTGCAGTGTGCGTATTATGCGCTATGTATAAATTTTGTAATAAAAGGAGAACAGGAAAATGGCAGAACAGAAATTACTTGTAAAACGGGAAGGAGATTTCCATTATCCTATTTATTTTAAAAATGACTTTCAGGATCTTGCCGGTGCAATCAGAGAAGAAGGACTTGAAAACCGGAAAATCTGTATTGTGACAGACAGTCATGTTGCACCTCTTTATCATGAGGCAGTTAAATCAGCTCTTCAGGAAATTTCCTCTGAAATATTCTCTTTTGTATTTGAAGCTGGTGAAAAGAACAAAAACCTGAATACAGTACAGGAATTATATAAAACTTTGATTGAGAATGAAATGGACAGAAAAGGTCTGCTGGTTGCGCTGGGCGGCGGTGTTGTAGGTGATCTGACAGGTTTCGGAGCTTCCACTTACCTGAGAGGGATTGATTTTATCCAGGTTCCTACTACGCTTCTGGCACAGGTTGACAGCAGCGTAGGAGGTAAAACAGGTGTTGACTTCCTTCAGTACAAAAACATGGTAGGAGCTTTCCATCAGCCCCGCCTTGTATATATGAATATGAGTACCCTGCAGTCTCTTCCGAATCGGGAATTCACCTGTGGAATGGGTGAAATTCTTAAGACAGGACTGATCTGCGATGAAGAGTTCTTCCGTTTTGTATGTAAGAATCAGCCTGAGATTAGTAAATTGGATCTGAGTATGCTTTCCAGAATGATCCGCAGATGCTGTGAGATCAAGGCAGGTGTGGTAGAGCGTGATCCGAAGGAGCAGGGAGAACGTGCACTTTTAAATCTTGGTCACACAGTCGGACATGCAGTCGAAAAAATGAAAAACTTTCAGCTGCTTCATGGACAGTGTGTTGGAGTCGGTCTGATCGCTGCCGCTTATCTTTCCATGCAGAGAGGATTATTAACAGAAGAAGAATACGAAGAGATCAGAAAAGGGTGCCATTCTTATAATCTTCCTCTTTCTGTTGATTCACTGAATGCCGGGGATGTCCTGGCAGCAACAAAAAAAGACAAAAAAATGGAAGCCGGTCATATTAAATTTATCCTTATGGACGGGATTGGTAAAAGTTTTATAGACAAAACTGTCACAGATGAGGAACTGCTCCAGGCAATCCGGGAGATTCTGATATGACAGCTGTTTCCTCCGTATCTTCATGTATGCACTGGATTAGAGGCTGTATTATTATCCTTTTGCTGACAATCCTGGATCAGGGAAGTAAATCTCTTGTTCTGGCACAACTGAAAGATCATCCTGATATCTCTCTCATTCCAGGAGTTCTTCAATTACGGTATCTCGAAAATCGTGGAATGGCCTTTGGATTGTTTGAAGGTAAAATTCCGGTGTTTGTGATTTTGTGCCTTTTGTTTTTTGGTGTATTTATCTATGTATATGCCAGAATCCCGAAAAACAGATATTATCTGCCGCTGTCAGTAACTGCACTGGTAATGGTTTCCGGTGCTCTTGGAAATTTTATTGACAGAGTATGCAGAGGCTATGTTGTGGATTTTATCTATTTTTCACTGATTGATTTTCCGGTATTTAATATAGCTGATATGTATGTGGTATGCAGTGGCATATTACTTGTTATGCTGGTGTGTTTCAGATACAAAAATGATGAAGATTATGACTTCTTAAGAATAAAAAAGGATTAGTATTATGGAAATTCTTAATTATCAGGTTTCTGACGGTCAGTCCGGTATCCGGATTGACCGCTATCTTTCTGAAATGAACGAAGAACTGTCACGTTCTTATATTCAAAAGCTGCTTAAAGAGCAGAAAATAACCGTCAATGGTTCTGCTGTAAAAGCCAACTACAAAGTTCAGGAAGGAGATGAAATCTCCGTAGCAGTTCCTGACATAAAAGAGCCGGATATACTTCCGGAAGATATCCCTCTGGATATTCTTTATGAAGATGATGATGTACTTATTGTAAATAAACCAAAGGGGATGGTGGTTCATCCCAGTGCCGGACATACTTCCGGAACATTGGTAAATGCTATTATGTTTCACTGTAAGGACAATCTGTCGGGGATCAATGGTGTTCTGCGTCCTGGTATTGTCCACAGAATCGATAAGGATACCACAGGTGCACTTCTTGTATGCAAGAATGATAATGCACACCGCAACCTGGCAGAACAGTTAAAAGAGCATTCTATCAGGCGCAGATACCGGGCAATCGTAGCAGGAGTACTGAAAGAAGACGAAGGGACGATCGAAGGTCCCATCGGGCGCCATCCGATTGACCGCAAAAAGATGGCTGTCAACTATAAAAACGGCAAGGATGCTGTCACACATTATAAAGTTCTGGAACGTTTCAAAAATGCCACTTATGTGGAATGCCGTCTGGAAACAGGCAGAACGCATCAGATTCGTGTGCATATGACAAGTATCGGTCATCCACTTCTGGGTGATGAAGTGTACGGTTCTGGTAAGAATCCTTATCATCTGCAGGGACAGACGCTTCATGCAATGATTCTTGGCTTTGTTCATCCATCAACGGGCGAATATATGGAGTTTACAGCTCCTTTACCTGAATATTTCGTTAAATTATTAGAAAAATTACGAAAGTAGTTTGCATTTTTTTGGAAATATTGTATAATATGTCTATCGAATATGTAACAGAAGGGAGTGCAGACTATGAATAGTACGAGTTCAATTATTACAATTGGTCGTGAGTACGGCAGTGGAGGAAGACAGATAGGTCAGGAAGTTGCCAAATATTTTGGTATTAAATGTTATGATAAAGAACTTCTCGAACATGCAGCAAATGAAAGCGGTATCTGCAAAGAACTTTTTGAGAATCATGATGAAAGACCAACTAACAGCTTTTTATATTCTCTGGTTATGGATACCTACTCATTTGGTTATTCTTCTTCAGGATTTACAGATATGCCTATGAATCACAAAGTATTTCTTGCACAGTTTGACGCAATCAAGAAACTGGCCTCCGAAGGTCCATGCGTTATGGTCGGAAGATGTGCAGATTATGCGTTGTCAGAGTATAAAGACTGTTTCAGTGTATTTGTACATGCAGATACAGACTGGAGGATTAACCGTCTTTCACAGAAACATAATAAAACTGCAAAAGAAGCAAAAGACATGATCAATAAGACAGACAAGAGCCGTTCCAGTTACTATAATTACTACACTAATAAGAAATGGGGTGCTGCTTCAAGCTACAATCTCTGCGTAGACAGCAGCAAACTTGGAATTGATGGTGCAGCAAAAGCAATCATTCAGGCAATTGAGATTTTTGATTCCATAAAAAATAAATAGGATTATATTTTTACAGATACTTTACCACATCCTTGGTAAAGTATCTGTTTTTTGGATGAATTTATAACAGTCTTTTCAATTCATTCCAGATTGCCTGCGGCAATGGAATTTTGGCTTGTATGCCTCGGGATAGTGGTGTATGAACAGTAACAAGACTGCTATAATTTTTTTTAATATATATTAAATTTTCATGACATTTGTCAAAATATATGCTATAATCATACCATGTTAAAAAGGAGGACATTATGAAATTTCGTTGGGACAACCGATATTTACACTGGGGTGTAACCGCTTTTCTGGTAATTGCCGCCAGTATGCTGTTTTATTATGGCATATTTCACATGAAAACCCTGATCGTGGGAATCAAAACTTTTCTGGGAATTATGGCGCCTATTATCTATGGTGTAATCCTTGCTTATATTCTCAGTCCGCTGATTAATCTCTTTGAGCAGAAGCTGATCTATCCGCAGCTGGAAAAGCATAATATTAAGTTACAGAAAAAAGGAAAACGGGCTATTCGATGGGGATGTGTCCTTTTTTCCATGTTCCTGTTCTGGATTATCATTTACGCATTACTGATGATGGTGCTTCCTCAGTTGATCCGAAGTATCATGAGTATTATTTACAGTTTTCCGTACTATATAAAAGTTATTGAAAAGTGGCTCAATTCATTTGTTGAGCATGGATGGAAACTGAATCCTGAAATGCTCGATATGATCAACCAGTACTCTGCAAAAGCACAGGAATATCTTACTACCGATATTCTTCCGCAGATGCAGGATATGCTCAAAAATGTTTCAGCAGGTATTTTTGATATCCTGATCTTTATGAAGAATTTTCTGATCGGTGCCATTGTAGCTTTGTATGTACTTGCAGACAAAGAGAAATTTGTTGCCAAAAGCAAAATGATGGTATATGCTATATTGCCTCATAAATGGGCAAATATGCTTATACGCGTTATGCGTTTTACAGACAAGACTTTTGGTGGTTTCATATACGGAAAACTTCTGGATTCTGCTATTATTGGAATTTTGTGTTATTTTGGAATGTTGCTTTTGGATTTGCCGTATCCAATTCTTATCAGTGTAATTATCGGTGTGACAAATGTCATTCCGTTTTTTGGTCCTTACATCGGAGCCATTCCATGTATTTTGCTTATTTTAGTAGTAGATCCCATAAAAGGTCTGTATTTTGCAATTTTTATCCTGCTTCTTCAGCAGTTTGATGGAAATATCCTTGGTCCGAAAATTCTCGGAGACTCTACCGGACTTTCCAGTTTTATGGTTATTGTTGCCATCATGATCGGGGGCGGTCTCTTTGGGGTTCCGGGAATGATCGCAGGAGTTCCTGTATTTGCCGTACTTTATGCTCTGATCTGGAGACTGATCAATCATTCTCTTAATGACAAAAAAATGCCGGCAGAAGAGGAGACATATATAAATATTGACTGTCTGGATGAACAGACAGGTGAAGTACTTCCTCTTTGCAAGGAAGAAAAACACAAGGTTTCACCGGAAGAACTGGAAGCGAGAAAAAATAATTTCTTTATGAAAATATGGAATCCGCTTTCCGGACTGGTCATAACCATATGGAAATATCTCCTGCGGATTTTAAACATAATATGGGGATATATCAAAAAAGCAGGGATTTTCCTGAAGAACAGATATGTTGAATTAAAGAATAAACGAGAGAAAAATAAGTAAACCTTCACAGTTACAAAAAAAACACACACAGGAGTTCTATGAAGAAAAAAAAGTTATATTTGACAGCTTTTCTTTTGGTTCTGGCACTGGCTCTGCAGGGTGGAATCTTTTCCGGTCTCTCTGTACCGGTTCAGGCTGCAGCAACTTCCAAAAAGCAGACAGGATTTGTGAAAAAAACGGAAGCTGGTACTATTACGATAAGAACGGAAAAAAAGCTACCGGCTGGTACAAAAGTGCTGCAGGAAATCAGTACTATTTCGGCAAGACCGGTGCAGCCAAAGCCGGAATTCTGACCATCAGTGGAAAAAAGTACTGTTTTAATGAAAAAGGTAAAATGCTTACTACCTGGCAGACAGTAAATGGAAAAACGTATTTCTTTGATGAAAAAAAAGGGTATATGCATACCGGATGGGTTACTACAGCTGCAGGGAATAAATACTATTTCTGGAATGACGGGGTGATACGATCCGGTTTCCATCAAGTAAATAATGTATATTACTGCTTTAATGAAAAAGGAAAAATGTATAAAAACTGTTTTCGCAAAAGCGGGAATTCCACCTATTATCTTCAGGCCAATGGCACTATGGCAAAAGGGCGTCTGAAAGTAAAGGGAAGCTGGTATTCCTTTAACAGAAATACCGGTCAGCTGGTCAGAAGCGGATGGTATAAAGAAACAGACGGTTCTTATTATTATGCAGCTTCAAATGGTAAACTTGTCAAAGGCTTCTATAAACCGGATTCCTATTATCGGTATTTCAGGAAATCAGATTGTAAACTGGTTAAGGGATGGCAGACGATCAACGGACACAAGTATTATTTTAAGAAAACTAATGGAATCCGTTACGATGATATTATCCTAAAATCGTCATCTGGGAAAAGATATTATTTTGAGTCTGACGGAAAACTTGCCAGCAGTAAGTGGATCACGAAAAAAAGTGCTCATTATTATGCGAAATCAGATGGGGTGCTGGCCTCTGGATGGCTGACAGTAGACGGAAAGAAATATTATATGAATCCTTCTACATGTGAACGTGAAAGTGGGTGGGTTACTGTAGATGGAGAGAAGTATTACCTGAGTTCCTCCACAGGTGCTCTGGTTACAAATCAGTGGATTGATGATAATCATTATGTTGGAGAAGATGGTTCTCTTATTCCTGACTATCAGAACGGAGTTTCTTTTCGGTGGCCTTTAAGCTCCGGTTATTCCTATATCAGCAGTTATTTTGGAAACAGGGAATCTCCGGGAGGAGTCGGTTCTACCAATCATAAAGGAATTGACATTCCTGCTCCTACAGGAACACCGATTTATGCGGCAGCATCAGGAACCATTGTTGCCATGCTTTCACCGGCAGCGTCAGGCGGTGCCGGATATTATACCAAGATCAATCATGATGGAAAGGGACTTATCACAGAATATATGCACCAGTCTAAATTTAACCCAAATCTGAGTGTAGGAGATAAGGTCAAAAAAGGTGATATCATCGGATATGTAGGAAGCACCGGGAACAGCACCGGTCCTCATCTTCATTTTGGGGTTATGGTTAATGGGGTAAATCAGAATCCTCTGAATTATGTGAAGAGACCGTCATAATTAACCGGTTTCAGCTAGAGCGTGTCTGAAAAATCATTCCCGCAATCTGCACGCCTTAGTACATCGTTTCGCAGACAAGCGAGTGGTATAGTTATTTTCATTTTATAAATATATAAAAAAGGATATATGGTATATGAAGGAAGAATCAGAAAAAACATACACTTATTACAGAAAAGCGCAATATCATGAAACAGACCAGATGGGCATTATCCATCACTCTAATTATGTAAAATGGATGGAAGAGGCCAGGATTGGATATATGAGCCGGATGGGTTTCAGCTATAAGAAAGTAGAAGAGTTGGGAGTGATCTCCCCTGTTGTGGAAATTTCAGTTGCATATAGAAAGCAGGTTTTCTTCGATGATGAAATCCGGATCCGCGTTGGCATTAAGCAGTATAATGGAATTTCTCTGGAATTTAATTATGAATTTTTTAATGCGAGCAGAAATGAAATCTGCACAACCGCTTATTCCAGACATTGTTTTCTAAAAGATGGGAAACTGATTGCTCTCAAAAAAGAGCTTCCGGAATTGAATCGCATTATTACAGATTGTCTGTAAAACTAATGACTTTGGAAAATCACGTATAGTAGTGATCAAATCCCAGTTGGGACAGCCTATAGCGGCTTTTTCGGGAGATGATGTGTACTGGGAAGTTCCGGAAGACCTTCCCAAAATGACGAAACTTATGGTTGACGGAAAAGCCTTGTATATACATCGGGCAAACTACCAGATTATTGACAAAAAATTGCTGTAGAAAAAATTTAAATTGAACGCTAAGTAATTCAATCAATGTTTTTGACATGAAGGCAGAAAAAAGTTATTATTTGATAAATACAAACAATTAGCACGCAAAAATAAATCCGGAAACAATAAATGGATGTACTGGTTGGCAACAATAAGATAACATAAAAACATACGAAAGTAGTATGTTTTTATGTTATCTACATCTATACGACAAACGCGAGTTTTTCATATAGATGTAGGCTGCAGCTGTCTTTGCGCTGTAATCGTTTATTGACAAAGGCATTTTCTCTGCAATTATTAATCATTATCAACTTTGATGATTTATATGTCTTAAATATTCTCAACAATATTCTTAACATTAAGAAGTTATAAAATAATTTTTTTAAGGAGATTTTTTATGGATAAATATATTGATTATTATAATGATAGCAAGAAAGTCACTTACCACGAACAGACCGATATTTCAAATATTTTGAAGCTTCGAGCTGTTTTGAAAACACTGCCTGATTTCTGCAAGGATTATTTTCGTGCTATGGATCCGCTTACTACTACCAAAACACGAATTTCCTATGCGTATGATATCCGAATCTTTTTTCAGTTTCTCCTGGATGAAAATCCTGCCTTTAAGGACTATTCCATGAAAGATTTTACCGTTGATGTTCTGGATCAGCTTAAAGCTATAGATATCGAGGAATATCAGGAATATCTTAAAGTATATAAAAATGGTGATAAAACAGAAACCAATGGTGAACGTGGCCTGAAAAGAAAAATTTCTGCATTGAGAAGTTTTTATGCATATTATTATAAACATGAATTTATCCAGACGAACCCAACTGTTCTTGTAGATGTTCCGAAAACTCATGAAAAAAATATTATACGTCTTGATGCTGATGAAGTTGCCATGTTATTGGATCATATAGAGCACTGCGGCGATGAGCTTACCGGACAGAAACGTGTTTATTATGAAAAAACCAAGGAGCGTGATCTTGCCATCGTTACTCTCCTGCTTGGTACCGGGATTCGTGTATCTGAATGTGTAGGACTTGATGTTGAAGATGTTGATTTTAAAAATAATGGGATTAAAGTCACCCGAAAAGGTGGAAATGAAATGGTTGTATATTTTGGACATGAGGTAGAAAAAGCTTTGAAAAAGTACTTGGAAGTTCGTAAGAATATCGTTCCTGTAGCAGGGCATGAACACGCTCTCTTCTATTCTACCCAGCGAAAAAGGATTGGCATCCAGGCTGTTGAAAATCTGGTAAAAAAATACGCAGGTGCCATTACGACCACAAAAAAAATCACACCACACAAGCTTCGCAGTACTTACGGTACTACTTTGTATCAGGAAACAGGCGATATTTACCTTGTAGCCGATGTATTAGGTCACAGAGATGTAAACACCACAAAGAAACATTATGCAGCTATGGATGATGCAAGACGTCGTAAGGCGGCCACAGCGGTGCATTTACGCGAAGATTAAAAACATAAAAAGATAAAGTATGAAAAATGACAGATATGTCTTATGTCTGGAGTTTTGTATAGACTTTAAATAACAGACATAAGACATATCTGTCACATACTTGATTCTGTTTGGTTGATGATATGTTTTTCAGAATTCTATTTACTAACTGTTAAAGCTATTTTTATTTATCAAAATCAGTTTCAAATACGCCTTCCGGAGTACGTATTGTCAGTAACCCAAGATTGAATTCATCATCCATTACAGTAATATGATATTCAAAAATAACATCATCTTCAACCTTGGAAAGTAAAACGTAAGAGCCATTCTCTTTTCCTTCAATTTGGTCGCAGATATCTCCGTAAACCATTTCACCGGAAATTGCTCTTGGATATCCTGCATCTTTAATTTTTTGCTCAATTATTCTGTATAATTCTTCCATATATCTCTCATCTCCTAATATTTATTGTTTTTCCATGATAACAGGTATGCTTACAAAATGCAATAAAAAGGATATCTGCTGAAAATATTTTAACAGGTATCCTTTTTATTTATGTTATGTAGTTTTTAGTATTAATAATAAAAGATGGTTATAAAGCTACACTGATCTTACCATGGAGCGCTTCAGGAATCTCTTCTTTGTCTAAAGATACGCTAATTACAAAAGTAACATTAAATTGTTTACCAATCTCATCTAACTGTCCCAGAGTACCTGTAATGTCTTTATCTTCCAATTTTGCTACCTTAAGGAAACTGTCAAGATAAATCTGCTCAAGATCGTGATCCTGAGAAAGGATACCACAGATAAATCCTACAAATTCATCTGCATTCTTAATAGGGAATCCGGATACATCAATAAGACGTACTTTATTGTTGAGTTCATACATATGTTTTGTGCTCTTGTCTAAGTAGACAATACTTCCATTTGCCTCTTTTACCGCACCATTTACCTTATCTAACAGTACTTTTGTTTTGCCCTTGCCTTTCTTTCCTACAATCAGTTCAACCATGCTGTTTTCCTCCTTAGACACATATAATATTAATTTAGACTAAAAACTTTAATTAATATGTTTTATATTATAGTGCATATTATTCAAAAACACAAGTGGTATTTATATTTTTTTGTGAAATTTTGTTGAAAATATGTTACTGTTCACACACCACTGTCCCGCGAGGTGTTTTGGCATGAATATGCCAAAATCCCGAGACATACAAGCCAAGCTTCATATCTTTTGCAAGTTCCCAATTTTGCATCAGTTCATCCTGAAAGAAAATCATTGGATATCTGCAAAAGTTCTTCTTCGCGGACATTTATTTTTTCAATGGGTAAAGAAGCTATACAATTCCAGGTATTCCTTTTCTGTTTCCTCAAAAGCCCGTACCGTATAATCTATTGTAATATGAATCTCCGGTGCTTCCCTTTCCTGGGGTTCATTTAGCAGGTGTGTAAGGTCAAACCAGAGCATAGCATCATCGATTTCTTTTAATAATTGTTCTTCTTTTGCGTTTAATGGGCTCCCAAGATATTTCTGATAGATCAGATCCAGTAAATTTTTCTCCTGCTCTTTATATCCTGAGAGGGTTTTCTTGAATGGTCTCGGCACATCAGATAAATAACATTCGCTGGCATCGTGCAGAAGGCAGGCAAATGCCACACGCCTGGAATATCCTCGCGCAAGGGCTTCTCTGGCACAGTTGATGCAATGCTGACTTACTGAAAAAAAAGTTTTTACCTGTCCGTTTCCGCGGCAGATTAAAGATAAGGCATGTGCAATATCTTCGATACAGATCATATCCGGATCCGGATGTAGTGGATCTATATGTCTGCCTGTGTATGTTGTAATACAATTGTTATTCATGATCTTTCACCTCGTTTTTTTATGTAACCGGAATTCTTGTAACAGCAAAGTGGATGGTCTTGTACGATCCCTGCCGGAAGACTTTATTATGTTATAGGTGTTATAAAAACATTGCGGAGAATTTTCTATAACATAAAACGGATACAATTAATGATAACTGTATCCGTTTTATGTTAACTAACTGTTAATATTCTGAAGCAGTGAATTCATCTCCTGATACAGAAGTTCTTTCGTATCAGCTCCCATTACAATTGAAACAAAAGTTTTTCCGTATGCATTCTGTGTAAGGATTGCAAGACAATTGCCGGCTACTTCTGTTGTTCCGGTTTTACCACCGAGAATTGTAACATCTTTTGGGGCTGTTGCTTCTCCGGTAAGATAATGGTCTGTTGCGGTAAGCGTGGTGCTTTTTTCAGTTCCGTCTGAGCCTGTATAGGTTACTGTATAAGACGGCAACTCTGTAATTTCTGTAAATTCAGGGTAGGTGAATGCTTCATTCAGCATCAGATAAATATCATATGGTGTTGTATAGTGATTTTCATCCTGCAGTCCATGTGGATTGGAAAAATGTGTTCCTGTACATCCAAGCTTTGCGGCATAATCATTCATCATCTGTACGAAGTTCTCTGTACTGCCTCCAACATATTCCGCAATGGCAGAAGCTGCATCATTGCCGGAATATACAAGCAGACAGTGGAGAAGCTGATCAAGGGTAACCTGATCGCCGGCTACAAATCCGCAGACCTGTGATCCATCCTCCAGTGTAACATTATCCTGAGTGATCGTGACAGTGTCATTCAGTTTTCCACTCTGTAATGCAAGCATTGCTGTCATGATCTTGGTAATACTTGCAGGATACACCTTATCATAAATGCCGTTTGCATACAGTACTTTATGATTACTCAGACTGAACAGCAACCCTTTCTGTCCATCTTCCAGCTGGGCATTCTTAATACGATCAACATTTCCTTTGGGGGAAACGCATAATTTCTGGGCGAAAGATTCTGTTCTCATATTTTCCTTAGCTGCAAGGGCATTTGTGAAAACTTCAGAAGAATCAAAAGCCTGTTCAGGAGTACCAAAATAATTTCCGCTTAATATATTCCATCCGTAAAAAACACCGCCGGCAGCTGCAAGAATCACAAATACACCAACCAGAATCCTGAATATATGTTTTAATCTCTGACGCTTTTTATGATATTTTGTACGTAGCAAAGCCTGATGCTCCTCTGTTTGTCTGGATGGCATCTGCGATTTCGGCAGTTTGACTGTCTGAAGCGGTCTGGAAGGTTTGTGTCTGTGCGGAGCTGTAGATTTGTATGGAACAGCAGATTTCTTTTCCGGTATTTTACCGGAAGATTTCTTTTTTGTTCTCATAAGTAATCCTCTCTTCTGTCAATTTCTTTTTGAATAATTTCTTTATTGTATGTGCTGCTCTGAAGTCCTACATTGAGTACAAGCCCCATACCAATATACAGACTTACCAGCGAAGTCAGTCCATAGCTTACAAAAGGAAGGGGAGTTCCCGTATTAGGCGCAAGACCTGTTGCAACACAGATATTAATGAAGCTCTGTAGTGCGATCAGGCCGCCGATTCCACAGCAAAGAACCTTTCCTGACAAATCTTTTGCCCGAAGACTCATCCGGATACATTCAAAGGCAATTGCCAAAAGTAGCAATACAATTATCACGCATCCAATAAATCCGTACTCTTCACCTGCAACAGCAAAAATAAAGTCTGTCTGATTCTCTGCCACGAAGTTTCCCTGATTTACAGAAGTTGTACTGTTATCACCGCTTAATTTCTTACCAACCAGTTCCCCTGAAGCAATTGCAGTTTTAGAGTTATTCTGCTGTTCAATATCATCCGAGTATTCTTCGTTTTCCGGATACAAAAAAGACATGATACGGCTTCTCTGGTAATCCTTGAGCAGTTTCTGATCCGGCTGGACAACAATTGATAAAAAAATAATGGTCAATGGAACAGCAATAAGCAGTGCTCCTCCGATGATCTTATAGCTTAAACCTGCAATATAGATCATAATACAGAAAATTACTACAACAGTAATTGTATTTTTCAGGTCCGGCTGTTCCAGGATCAGGAACAGAGGTACTGCCAGTAACACGCCGGATAATGCCAGCGTTTTAAGTGTATTCAGTGTTTCCTCATGATCCATAAAAAATTTTGCAAAGAATACGATCAGGATAATCTTTGATAATTCTGTCGGCTGAAATCGGAAAGATCCGATACCGATCCATCTGGCAGCACCGTTAGCACTGTCACCCGCAATACGCACAACGATCAGCATGATAATATTAAATCCATACATGATCCACTGAAAGTTCATGATCCATGAGTAATCCAGCAAAGAAAGGATCAGCATGACAATAAGTCCAAGTATTACTCCGGCAAACTGCTTTGATCGCAGGTCCGATGCTGCTGTGCCTACCAGTGTAACTCCTATCAGGCTGATCGCCAGCAGGAAAATGATCAGTCTGAAATTGTAAAATCTTAATTTATATTGCTTTAACATAATTTATCTGTCCTTTTTAGTAACTGTGAAGATACCAAACGGTTATCCTTTTTGTTTAAAACAGGAATATACGCATGGAGTACTGCAGGTTCCTGCGTAATCTGGATTTTTACCTGTTCTTCATCAATAGTAAGGTATTTTTTTACGGTATGTATCATATCATTCCGCAACATTTTCATCATCTGTGGAGAGCAGTCGATACGTTCCGAGATCAGCAGAAGCTTCATGCGGTCTCTTGCATATCCGGCTGAACGCTTCTTTTCTTTAAAAAAAGCTTTCACACAGATTCCCCCTTATAAATACAGGCTACTTTTTGAAAAAACTACCTATTTTTCTTAATAACCCCTGCTTCCTGTTAATGTCTGCAAACGGAATCTCTTCACCTAAAAGGCGTTTACAGATATTCATGTATTCTTCTTCTGCCTGAGAAGATTTCCCGGAAAGAGGCTCCCCCTGATTTGTGGCAATCACAATCTGTTCATCATCCAGAATTGTTCCGATCAGATCAACAGCAAGGATATCCGTTACATCATCTACGGACATCATATCACCTCTTGCAATCATATCCGGCCGCAGGCGATTGATGATCAGGCTGATATCTCTGATCTCGTTGGCTTCCAGGAGTCCGATGATCCGATCTGCATCACGTATCGCAGAAACCTCCGGCGTGGTAACTACCAGGGCTTTATCAGCACCTGCGATCGCATTTTTAAATCCCTGTTCAATTCCTGCCGGACAGTCCAGAAGAATATAATCAAACTGTTCTCTCAGATCGTCGGTCAGTTTTATCATCTGTTCCGGAGACACAGCGGATTTGTCTTTTGTCTGCGCAGATGGCAGAAGACATAATTCCGGATGTCTTTTATCCTTGATCAGAGCCTGTCGCAGACGGCAGCTTCCGTTAATGACATCCACCAGATTATAGACAATCCTGTTCTCCAGGCCCAGAACAACATCCAGATTCCGCAGACCGATATCTGTATCAACCACAACAACTTTTTTGCCCAGCATAGCCAGACCTGTTCCGATATTGGCGACAGTTGTGGTTTTTCCTACTCCGCCTTTGCCGGAAGTAATCACAATGACTTCACTCATAGTTACAATTTCCTCCCTGAAAAAATTTCCATTCTTCTGGTATTCTCCTGTATGGTAGTTTCAGTCATTCGAAGTGTCACTGGTATCACTTGCCGCAACACCGGTAAGAATAGACTTTTCATCAGTTAATTCAAAGATATATTTAAAAATATCATCAGCTGCAAGACACGCATTACCGGAAGTATATCCATTCTCAATACGCACTGCAATCGCATATTCAGGATCTGAAGCCGGGGCATATCCCACAAACATACCATGGTTTGGATGATAAACATTTACCTCGGCTGTACCGGTTTTACCTGCCACATCCACGCCAAGTCCGTCAAACTGTCTGTGAGTCTGTACTACCCGGTACATTCCGTCGTGAATATCATCCCACACATTCTGTGATACATCAACTGTATTAATGATATCCGGCTCATATTTTTTTAAAGTATTACCCTTGGAATCTGTCTGTCTGTCAAGTAAAGTCAGATCATAAACATTTCCACTGGTAGCGATCGCTGTTGCATAACGTGCCAGCTGACTGGTGGTATAAGCATTGGTACCCTGTCCGATATAAGACGGGACTGCGTAGGAATCTGACACATGAGGTGCGGATTCTGTGATCTCGATACCTGTTTTCTTATCCAGACCAATCTCTGAAGCATATTTTTGCAGTACACTCAGGCTTCGGTTTTCTGAAAAGTTTCCGTCTGCATCCTGACCAAGTTTAAAACCAACCATGTTGAAATAATAGTTACAGGACTGCTCAATCGCCTCCCTGATCTCGATCTCTCCATGTCCCTGTTTGTTCCAGCAGTTGATCGGAGGTGTTACAAGATCAAAGGAGCCGGTACAGTTAATGTATGTTCCGTCATCGATCACTCCTTCAGACATTCCGGCAATTGTAGACAGAATCTTAAATGTAGAACCCGGTGCTGCTGTCTGCTGGGTTGCTTTATTGAAAAACGGACTGGATTTATCTGTAGATAATTTCGCATAATAATCCGTATCCATGTTATTTACCAGACGGTTATTGTCATATCCCGGGTAGGATACGCATGCAAGAACATCCCCTGTTTTGACATCTGTGATTACTGCAGAAGCAGAACATGGCTCCAGCGCAAGCTGTGCAGGTTCTATTTCGAGAGTATAAATTTTATTGATCATAAAGTCATAAGCTGTCATGGAGCCGGAGGCCAGTGCCTCGTAACTGCCATCATCTTTTGATAAAACTCCCTGTTCATACAGCACCAGACAGATCTCGCTTCCGGAAATGGTGTCCTCCTGAAGCATATACTTATATAGAAGTTTTGAGAAATTGGTGTCTTTTTTAAGATAATCGATCAGATAATCTGTAAGAGCCTGATATACTTCATCGGAATCCAGATAATCTCCTTCTGTAGAAAATTTGGAAATATCGATCCAGTTCTGACTTGCCGCATATGTCAGATAATCTTTCAGACTGATATCTTTATCGGTTGTCCATTTCTGATAAGTACTGTCAGAGGTATCAATGGCATTCTTTGAGATAACCCCCAGCGTATCTCTGAGAAGATCATCACAGATATAAGTAAGGTATTCCTGGATCTGATCATCTTCATCTTTTACGGCCGGTGGATTCTCAGCTGTCAACCTGTTAGTTATTGTATCAAAAACCTGTTGCTGTTTCTGTTGAAATTTGGCATATAATTTTTTTTCTGTATCGGAAGCGTTGGCATCACTGAATTTATTGATATCGATGACACTGTTGGCAATCAGAGCATTATATACATCATAGATCGGTATTTTAATCTGTGCAGCATCATTTACACTGAAATCATAGGTTTTGGATGCTTCAATCTTGGATAAAAGGATTCCGGCAACTCTCTGTTTCAGGATCTGGTAGATAGCGGACTGCCAGCTGCTGTCTATGGTAAGATAGGTGTCATTACCTGCGACAGGTTCTACTCTCGTGCTGTCGTCAATCTTAAGTACTTTGCCAAGGTTATCGACAGTGACAGTTTCTTCACCGTCTGTTCCCTGAAGAGATGTTTCCATATATTTCTCAATTCCCGATTTACCGATGATCGCATCATTTGAATAATCAGGATTCTTCTGTCTCAGTTCTTCAAGCTCTTCTGAAGAAGCCTGTCCCGTATAACCAAGAATTGGTCCCATGCTTGCATCATCAATGTATTTGCGGACAGAATCCTCTACAATGTCAATTCCCTGAAGCTCCGGCTGATCTTCTCTGATTGCAGCTACAGATTTTTCACTTATATTTGAAGCGATCGTAACGGCCATGTACTTCTTGAAACTGTTAGTGCTCAGTGCATAGCGGATTTTGGAAAGCTCAAGTATATCCTGCTTTGACAGGTTCTCCGGAAGTCCATGGGATGTCAGTTCTTCTTTGGTATAAGCATTATCGCCGTAAAGAACAATGGAAAATCCTTCTTTTCCGCTCATAAACTCGATCATCTGATCTGCAGTGGCATTTTTCTGTTTTTTTGTCAGGTTATCAATCAACGGTTCTCCGTAAATATCCGCACGAAAACGGTTCAGAGTAAATCCCTCATCAACATCAAAAGCATAATTCCCGCTCTTATCCAAAACAATATGGAAGCCGGTACTGATGGAATCCCCGTTGGACTCAAGGATTTTCAGGACTTTATAGGCAATCCCGTTCAGTGTAAGATTCTTTTCTCTGGTAGAATCATAAGTTCCATTATCCTCAAAGGTAACAGAATAAGCCAGCACATTTGTTGCCAGCTCCTCACCATTTCTGTCATAGATATTGCCACGCGTACTTTTGATCACACGTTTTTTTGTTGTTCTTGATTCAAATTTGCTGATATAAGCCTCTCCCTGGATGATCTGCAGTTCAAAAAGCTGACGGACCAGAGTGGCTGACATAAATACAAAAACCAGTACCAGTACTGTGGTACGTTTTATTCGTATCTTTTTAAAAAATCTTTTTATTTTAGTACCCAAATAGACTCACTTTCCTTCATTGATGGATTCTTCATGAAATGATAATTAATATAATGAAATACCCGGTAAACAATCAGTGTAAGGATCACTGTATAAAAAATCTCCGGTAAAATAATCCGGTATAAATAGGTTCCGAGCCCCAGACGTCCCCTGAGCAGAAACTGCAATGCATAGACAGAAAGTCCGTACAGTAAATCCCCGATACCTGCAAGCATAACCGGAACCTTTATGTCATCATCATAGCAGATCCTGTGGGCATATCCGCTTAAAAAGCCAATATACATATAGATCAGAGCGTAGAAACCAAACACAGAGCCATAGAACATGTCTACCAGAAATCCACAGAAAAATCCTGTCCACAGTCCACTTTTTCTTCCGCGCATCAGCCCCATGGATATACACAGGATCAGGATCAGATTCGGCGTGATAGAACCGATGGATATCACATGAAGAAGAGTACACTGAAGAAGAAAACTGATCAGGATCATAAAAAATAACGCTATCTTACTCTTCATTTGCAGTCGCCTCCTGAGCTGCCTGAGCATTGTCATTAACAGAATCCTGTTTATTTACTGTAATGACAAGTACATTTTTCAGATGCTGGAAATCTACAGGTGTGACAATGGTACCTGTTTTGGTCAGATTGTTGCTGTTTTGTTCCACCTCACTGACGTATCCGATAAACAGTCCCTCTACATATTTCTCACTGATATTGGAGGTAACGATGCGTTCCCCCACTGTTACTTTATTATTCTGGTCATACAACTGGCTGAAGCTTAATTTACCCTCATCGATGAGTTCCAGATCTCCTTCCACCACACAGTTATCCTGTGTGCTGACAGTCATGGCACTGACATTGCTGCTATCATCGATAATGGAACGTACAGTCGCCCAGTGAGTTCCGACCTCTGTTACGATCCCGACCAGACCTTTATCTGCAAGTACATTATTATCCACACGAATGCCGTCTGCAGATCCCCGGTTGATCATAAAGGTATCATACCAGTTGCCCGGATCTTTGGATATGATTTCTGCAGCAATCTTTGGATATTCGGTATACTGCTGGTCAAGATTATACATCTGCTGTAATCTTACATATTCTGTCTGATCCTGGATCAGTTTATTGTTCTGTTCTGTGAGACTGTCTATCTGTGCCTTTAAATTTTCGTTCTCACTGAGGATTTCTTCTTTATCACGCATACGGTCCTGCATTCCTTTCAGAACTGAACTGATCCGATTGATGCTGTTTTCAAATGGAACGATCAGTATCCCGGCGGCATCCTGCAGCGGTGCAGTGGTTACGCCGGATGAAAAAGTGGCAGCAATACAGCTGACGCAGAAAATCGACATAATGACCAGAAGATGTTTACTTTTTAATTTAATCCTAAAATGTACTTTCTTTTTCAGGTTTTTCATTGATGCACCCCTAAAAATTATAGTTTTCTCTGCGTAACCGGTACTGCCCATTCACGCAGTTCTTTATTTCTGATTATTTTCTCCAGACCTGTAACTGCCGAGGTTTCATAAAAATCTGACAGATTAAAGGTGAATCCTGTATAACTGGCAAGGTATTTATCAATATAAGGAAGTCTGGTACTGCCTCCGGTTATGTAAATCCCCTGTTTCGCAATATGGTAGGAAATCTGGGGAGGAATTCGCTCCAGAAATGTTTTCATCTCTGCCGCAATCTCATTCAGACAGTTCATGATACCGTCATTTACCACATAAGAAGAAATGATTTCTTCTCTTGGCAGTCCGGAAATACAGTCAATTCCTACAACCTTACGTACTTCCTTTTTCGGATCACTGAGGCGTCCCATGACCATCTTAAGCCTCTTGGCAGTCCTTGTGCCAATCTGTAGATTATATCTTTTACGTATTTCACTGCAGACAGATTCATTCATCTGTCTGCCTCCCAGCGGTATTTTCCTGCTGATAATGATCTTTCCTCCGGTGATGATCGATACTTCTGTACTCTGTGCACCGATATTTACGATCATATTTCCTTCCGGATCTTCCAGATTGACACCCATGGCAATGGCATCTGCAATGGGTGCCTCTACCATAAATACGCGATTTTTCTTTAACCAGTGACCATTCGCCACATGAAAATATGCCCGTTTCTCAACCGCAGTCATATCCAGAGGAACAGTAAAATACATTGTTGCGCCAAATCCCAGGATATGATCGATCTTTCGGATCATACTGTAAAGAACAATCTCCTGAAGTTCCAGATTAGCGATCATGCCAAATGTCATTGGCGAAGTAACCGTAATATCTGTGGGGGATTTCTCAAACATATCGTATGCTTCATTTCCCATTGCAATGATCGTGTGTCCCTTGGACGCGATCATATTTTTCTCGATATAAGTTTTGTTTCTGAAAAAAGAATAGACTTTTACGGAACTGCTTCCCAAATCTATTCCATATGTTTTCTCAAATAGCATATTCTGCCCCTTTGTTGTTGCCTTATTCTGTACATGTATTCCATAATCCTTCTTCTCTGAAGCTGCAGTATCTCTGATCCCCGATCACAATATGATCCAGCAGATGTATTCCCAGCAGTTCCCCCGCCTGATAAATCCTGGCTGTGATCTGTAAGTCATCCGGACTTGGTGTAGGATCACCACTTGGATGATTGTGTATCAATATCAGACTGACTGCATGGCGGCGCAGGGCTTCCATGAAGATTTCCCTTGGTGTTACCAGCGAACCGGTTGCAGTTCCCCGGGTCAGTATCTTATCTCCCAGAAAATGTCCTTTCACATCTGACATCATACAGATCACCAGTTCCTGCTCTTCATGGCGGAGTTCTTCCATATAATAAGCTGCTATGGAGGAGGGATTGTTCATAACTATCTGCGGTCTGGCAGCAGCCTTGGCAATTCTTTTGGAAAGTTCTCCAATGCATTTTAACTGTACTGCTTTTACCTGTCCGATTCCATGAATCTTCATAAGATCCTGTACAGATACATGCATAAGCCCCATAAGGCCGGGATAGGAGGACGACTCCATAAATTTCAGGATCTCCTGTGCAAGTGCCAGTGAATTCTTTCCTGAAGTGCCGCTGCGCAGGATTACTGCCAGCAGTTCAGTGTCATTTAATGAACCCTCACCCTGCATAAAGCATTTCTCATACGGCCGCTGTTCCCTGGGAAGCTGCTTCATAATATTATTTGCATTATTCATAAGTCTGCCTGTGCTCTCTAAAGCCTCTGGGCAAATTGCAAATTATATTCTAGCATAAAAGAGGAGAGATGTACACTCTCCTCTCTGATTTTTATGTGAACTTTATAGTTACTGGGTTACTGTTCACACACCACTGTCCCGCGAGGTGTTTTGGCATGAATATGCCAAAATCCCGAGACATACAAGCCAAAATTCCATTGCCGCAGGCAATCTGGAATGAATTTTGGCTACGTTACTGGTTATCGGTAATATCCCGCTTAAGAGATCAATTGTTTTTTATAGCTGCATATTTTCGGCATACAGTCTCAGCAACTTTGATTCCATCCATGGCAGCACTTGTGATTCCGCCTGCGTAACCGGCACCTTCTCCACATGGATAAATTCCTGCCATATTTGCTGTGAGCTCCTGATCACGTACGATTCTTACAGGAGAAGAAGTACGGCTTTCAATGCCACTGAGCAGTGCATCCTCTCTGTCAAATCCGGAAATTCGTTTTCCGAAGGCTCTGACACCTTCTTCAATAGAATCGCCTACTGCTTTTGGCAGAACAGAGCGTACATTTGTCAGTATATATTCTCCCTTCATACAGGGAGTAACCTCTCCTAATGCTTCACTTGCCTGATTTTTGCAAAAATCACCAAACAGCTGAACAGGAATTTTTCCTTCTCCGAGCTCCCATGCTTTTTTCTCCAGATCACGCTGAAATTCTACGCCGCCAAGAACTCCTTTATCCGGGAAATCTTCTGGTGTGACTGTGACGATCATGGCACTGTTTGCATTTCTGGAATCACGTGCCTGATAGCTCATTCCGTTCACTGCGAGACGGCCGGGTTCAGAGGATGCATTTACAACATATCCGCCCGGACACATACAAAAAGAATAAACACCTCTGCCATTTGCACACTTATGGGTTACTTTATAGCTGGCTGCACCAAGTAATTCATTCTCAGGCTCTCCATAAAGATCCATATTGATCATTTCCTGAGGATGTTCAATACGCAGCCCCACTGCAAATGACTTTGGCTCCATATAAACACCACGTTTCTGTAACATTTCAAAAGTATCTCTTGCACTGTGTCCTGGTGCCAGTACACAGACTTGTGCAGGGATTCTCTTATCATTGTTGATCTCAATTTCTTTTAATGTATTGTTCTCAAAAATCAGATCTGTCACCTTGGAACGGAAGCAGAATTTTCCTCCCATTTCTTCGATTTCATGACGCATTTTTTCAACAATACCAACCAGCACATCTGTTCCCAGATGTGGCTTCTGCTGATAAATAATTTCTTCCGGTGCGCCGGCAGCTACGAAACGCTTCAGTACCTCATGATTACGTCCGTAAGGATCTTTTACCAGCGTGTTCAGCTTTCCGTCGGAAAAGGTGCCGGCGCCGCCCTCTCCGAACTGTACATTGGACTCAGGGTCAAGAACACCATTTTTCCAGAAATTCTCTACTGTTTTCTGACGTTTCTCAGCCTCTTCTCCGCGTTCAAGTATTATTGGACAATATCCGGCCTTCGCAAGATACCATCCGCAGAAAAGTCCTGCAGGACCACTTCCCACAATAACGGGAGAATGTAAAAGAGGTGTCTCACCCGGAGAGGGAAATTCATATGGTTTCTCTTTTGTTAACATAATGTTGTTATTGTTAACTTTTTTGGCAAGTTTCTGTTCATCTCTGATCGTTACGTCTACAGTATATACAAAGATTTTGTCATTTTTGTGTCTGCAGTCCAGAGATTGCTTTTTTATCTCGTAAGTAAAACTGTTTCCGGGATTTTTTAATGTTTTTGCAATCTTTTTTTCGAGCTGTGCCTTTGTATGTGTGATTGGAAGTTTCAGCTGTGAAATTCGAATCAATTTTTCTCCTCCTTTGCTGCATTTTTGCCGGCCACTGCGCCGCTGCTCCATGCCCATTGCAGATTATATCCGCCGCATGTACCGTCAATATCCAGAAGCTCCCCTGCAAAATACAGACCCCTACAGAGCTTTGACTCCATGGTTTGAGAATTTACCTGTGAGGTATCTACTCCCCCGGAGCAGACCTGTGCCTGTGAAAATGACATGCCATCCTGCACTTCAAGAGGAAATTCCCTTATGGCAGAAACCAGTTGTTTTTGTGATATAAGGATTTTGATAAGCTTTTCCGGGAAAAGTCCCACCAGGAGTTCTTTTTCTTTTTTATAGGGACATGCCTTCTTTCGTGCATACAGAAGTTTCTTTAATTCTTCTTCTGACAGCTCCGGCATGAAATTAATGCGGAGCTCTGCTTTATGTCCTTCTCTGACTGCACGTACTGCATAAGTGCTGAGCTGAAACACTGGGATTCCGGAGATTCCGTATTCTGTAAGCTGCAGCTCGCCATGTTCAGATTTACAGAATTTCCCATCTGTAAAAAGAGAAATCTCTCCTTCTGTACGTACGCCTGCCCATGCCTTAAAAGAAGAACCTTTACACTTCAGGGCAGTAAGTGCCGGATAAACCGGAACAATGCGGTGATGAAAGCTCTCTGCCAGCATATATCCGCTGCCGTCGGAACCTGAAACAGAAGATGCCCGGGATCCATTGGCAAGTATCAGTGCATCTGCATCATAGTGCCATCCTTTTGTCAGGATTTGGAAATTCTTTTCATTTGTCCCGGTTTTTATTTCTGTAACCTGTTCGTTTGTCTTTATTTTCACACCCAGACTGGCAGCCTCCATACACAGTACATCTACAACACTCTGCGCCTGATTGCTTCTCGGATAAAGATAGCCGTTCCTGTTTAAAGGATAGATTCCTATCTCTTTGAAAAACTCAATGGTATTCTCGACAGAAAACTCTCTGAGTGCATCTTCGACAAATTCCGGATGTTCGCCTCTGTATGCATCATCCGGTCTTGCAAGATTGGAAAAATTACATCTGCCGTTTCCTGTAGCACAGATTTTCTTTCCGGGTTTCTCGTTCTGTTCCAGAACAGTGACTGCTGCCCCGTTTCGGGCCGCCATGATCGCTGCCATCAGTCCACAGGCTCCTGCTCCTGTGATCACTACCTGTCTTTTTTTCATAAAGTTACAAGTCCTTTATCAACCATTTTCTGCAGGGACATCAGAACACCCAGTTTTGCATGTTCCCAGGTAAGTCCTCCCTGAAAATACACTGCATATGGAGGCTTCATCGGACCATCTGCAGAAAGCTCGATGGAAGAGCCCTGTACAAAAGCACCTGCTGCCATGATAACCTGACTGTCATATCCGGGCATATCCCATGGCTCCGGATCTACATAACTGTCAACCGGTGCTGCTGCCTGAATACCCTTACAGAATGCGATCAGACCTTCCGGTGTGCCAAGGCTTACTGCCTGAATGATGTCCTGACGTGGCTCTGTGGAATCCGGGATTACCGGGAATCCAAGTTTCTCATAAATATTTGCCGCAAACACAGCTCCCTTTAACGCACCCTTGGTAACCATCGGTGCAAGGAAAAATCCCTGGAAGAAAGAACGGTTGACTCCCAGAGTTGCGCCTACCTCACTGCCAAGTCCGGGACAGGTCATTCTGTAAGAAGCATTCTCCACGCACTCCTTAGTACCTGCAATATAACCGCCGATAGGCGCAAGTCCGCCGCCCGGATTTTTGATCAGAGAACCAACGATCATATCAGCTCCCACATCACTTGGCTCAATGGTATCTACAAACTCACCGTAGCAGTTATCCACCATACAGATCACATCCGGTTTAATACTCTTTACAAAAGAAATCAGTTCTCCAATCTGCTTTACAGAGAAAGACGGACGTGTCTGGTATCCTTTGGAACGCTGGATCTCCACAAGACGTGTTTTTTCATTGATTGCTTTACGGATGCTGTCATAATCAAAGGTTCCGTCTTCTAACAGTTCCACCTGACGGTAACTTACTCCATATTCTGCGAGAGAACCTTTTGACGGGCGGATGCCGATTACCTCTTCCAGAGTATCGTAAGGCTTTCCGGCAGGTGCCAGAAGTTCATCACCCGGACGGAGATTACCGAATAAGGCAATGGCCAGCGCGTGAGTTCCGCATGTGATCTGCGGGCGTACCAGACAGGCTTCCGTATGGAAAGTATCTGCATAAACCTTTTCAAGTGTTTCCCTGCCAATATCGTCATATCCATAACCGGAAGAACTTCCGAAGCATTCTGCGCTTACTTTATTTTTCTGCATGGCAAGAAGCACCTTCATCTGGTTATATTCTGCCGTTTTATCAAATTTTTCAAATCTTTCTTTTAAAGATTCCTCAATCTTATGACCAAAGTCATAAACCTCTGAAGAAATCCCAAGCTGTGCGTACATTTCTTTCATAATTTGTTTCGTCCTCATTTCTGTTTGCATTATTATCTTTATTTTATCTCTGAATTTCACTTATTCTGTATCAGTGATTTTTAAGAAAAATTCGGTTATAAAATTCCTCTGTCCCTGCATACCTTCAGCATTTCATCAAGGATTCTGTCTTCATTATAGTCAAATTCATCCTTATTCATCCAGATGGTATCCTTCTCCCTGCGAAACCAGGTCAGCTGGCGTTTTGCAAAATGTCTGGTATCTCTTTTCAGGATCCTGACCGCTTCCTCTAACGGATACTCGCCATCCAGATATGCAAGGATTTCTTTATATCCAAGTCCCTGCATGGAAACCATCCCCCTGTGGTATCCCATATCTTTTAACTTCTGCACTTCCTCAAGGAGTCCCTCTTTTAACATCTCATCAATACGGTCATCAATCCGTTTATAAAGAAGTTCCCTTGGTACATTCAGCACAAAATATGCCAGATTATAAGGGGTTTCGTGTTCCTTCTGCTCCTGATTATGTGCGGAGATCGGCGACTGGTTCTGATGATAAAACTCCAGTGCCCTGATCACACGTTTTACATTATTGGCGTGGATTTCCCCGGCACTGACAGGATCAACATCCAAAAGCATCTGGTGCAGATATTCATTTCCCTTCTCTGCAGCAAGCTGTTCCAGCTCCTGACGGTATCCGTCTTCCTGCTCTGCCTGAGTAAAATCAATATCCTTTGTAATAGCCTGTATATAAAATCCGGTTCCTCCTACCAGAACAGGAATTTTCCCCTTGGCATAAATTTCTTCCATGGCAGCTTTTGCCATCTGCTGGAATTTCACGATATGAAATTCTTCCTGAGGCAGCAGTTCATCTACCAGATAATGCTTTACTCCCTGCATCTCCTCCGGCCGGATCTTAGCTGATCCAATATCCATATATTTGTAGACCTGCATGGAATCAGCAGAAATGATCTCTCCGTTTACTGCTTTCGCAAGAGCAATGGATAGATGGGTTTTTCCTGCTGCCGTCGGTCCTGTAAGAACGATCAGTGGCTTTTTCATAATAGCTCCTTTATATAAACTATACAATACGTTTAAATTTCTTTTCCAGTTCTGTTTTAGTCATGGAAATAATCGTCGGTCTTCCATGAGGACAGTGATAGGGATTCTCCAGTGTAAGCAGTTCATCGATCAATGCATTTGCCTCCCGGTCGGACATCTGATGATTTCCCTTTACCGCAGCCTTACATGCCATGGTGGCCAGTCTGGAAGCAAAGATTCCAAGTGGATCCTTATCCTTCTCAGAAGCAAGATTGTCAAGCATTTCCAGAAAAAGTTCTTCCTCCGTAAGACCGTACAGATTGGCCGGGACTGCATTGATACAGTATTCCTTACCGCCAAATGGTTCAATCTCAAATCCAAAATCCTCGAAATATTTACGGTTAGCCTTAAGAAGAGCTTCTTCCTGAAGATTCAGGGATACGATCAGCGGCGGACTGAGATACTGGGATTCTACTGTCTGCTCACGAAACCTTTTTACGAAACGCTCATAATAAACCTTTTCATGTGCCGCATGCTGGTCGATAATAAAAAATTTATCCTCAAACTGAACAAGCCAGTAAGTATCAAAAATCTGTCCGATCAGCTGATGACGGCTTCGGGATTCAGGGGCAAGAAGTTTCTCTTCAAACAATTCTAACTGTTGTGGCTTTTGCTGTTTCTCTACTTCCTGTGACATATTTACCTGCATTGCGTCAGGCTGTTTTTCATGTATATTTTTATCGTTTATTGTTCCTTCGAAAAGCTTCTCCTCTGCTTTTGTAAAAGGATCTTTTGTCTGATAAATCTTTTGCTCACGTACTGCCTGTTCCGCCATAGTGATAGTTCCTCGTGGAAGTGTTGAATAAGAAGAAAACTGTTTTTTATCCATAGCAGTATCTGGTGCAGATACTGTCCTATCATTGCCTTTTATTGACACATTCGAAGTACGATTAACTGTGTTCGCTACTTGTGTTCGATACTCCGGCATTTCAGCACGACGTTTCATTTCAAATGGCTCCGGTACATCCCCCGGTTTCACCACAGACGACAGTTTCTTTACCGGTTCTTCTTTTCCAAAAGGTACTGTCTGGATCATTTCTCTTGTAGTAAGCGCCTTATGAACTGTCTCATAAACGGCATCGTAAACTTCCGTTCCTCTGGCAAACCGTACTTCCATCTTACTTGGATGTACATTTACGTCCAAATCATTTCCCTCCATCTGAATATGAAGCGAAACAAACGGAAACTTATGTTGCATAAGAAACCCTTTATAGGCATCCTCGATTCCCTTTGCAATGATCCTGTTTTTTACAAAGCGTCCGTTAATATAGTAATTCTCAAAAGTACGGTTGCCTCTGGAAATCTCCGGTTTTCCCACAAAACCCTCAATCTTCATGAAATCATTCTCGTAGGATACTTCAAGAAGTGCTTTGGTAATATCTCTTCCATATATATTATAAATCACATCTTTTATATTGTAATTACCGGATGTGTGAAGCTTCACCTGTTTATTCTGGATATATTTAAAAGAAATCTCAGGATGGGACAATGCCAGCTGTTCCATCAAAGTGCTGACATAATTTCCCTCCGTAGTATCTGATTTCAGAAACTTGCTTCTTGCAGGTGTATTATAAAAAAGGTTTCTCACCAGGAAAGTAGTTCCTTCCGGAGCCCCCATATCCTCTAAAGACTCCTGTACACCACCATTGATCACATAGCGGACTCCGCTTAATGCAGATGGGGTCTTTGTGATCAGTTCCACCTGTGCAACAGCGGCAATACTGGACAAAGCCTCACCGCGAAATCCAAGAGACGCAATGTGTTCCAGATCCTCAACCTTCTCAATCTTACTGGTGGCATGACGCAAAAATGCCAGGGGTACCTGATCTCTTTCCATACCCCCGCCATTATCTGTGATACGTATCATCTTTTTGCCGCCGTCTGTGATCTCCACTGTTACAGCAGTTGCTCCTGCATCAATTGCATTCTCCACAAGCTCCTTCACAATGGAGGACGGACGTTCCACTACCTCACCGGCAGCGATCTTATCTATGGTCTGCTGGTCTAATACTGCAATTTTTCTCAACTTTTATCACCATCTGTTCTTAATCTTGTTTTGCAGGTTATAAAGTGTGTTCATTGCCTCGATAGGAGTCATGTTTCCCATATCAAGACCCTTGATTTCTTCTATGATGTCATCATCTTTAACGGTATCAAACAGGGACATCTGTGCCATATCCATCTGATCGTATACAGGCTTTTTCTTTTTCGCAGACGTCAGGTCTTTTACTGCTGCCGTAATATCCGCATCACTGAGTTCCTCCACCAGTTCCTTTGCTCTCTGGATCACAGAATCAGGAACACCGGCAAGCTTGGCAACCTGGATGCCATAACTTTTGTCTGCGCCGCCCTGAACAATCTTGCGCAGAAATACAATATCGTCCCCTTTTTCCTTGACAGCGATACAGTAGTTATTGACTCCCGGAATCTTGCCCTCCAGTTCAGTAAGCTCATGGTAATGAGTAGCAAATAATGTTTTGGCGCCACAGAGCTTCGTATTGCTGATATGCTCGATCACTGCCCATGCAATTGCAAGACCGTCAAATGTACTGGTACCACGTCCGATCTCGTCCAGGATCAGAAGACTTCTGGAAGTGGCATTTCTCAGAATATTCGCAACCTCTGTCATTTCCACCATAAAGGTACTCTGACCGCTTGCCAGATCATCCGATGCACCAACACGAGTAAAGATTCTGTCAACAATTCCGATGTTTGCTTTTTCAGCAGGGACAAAGCTTCCAATCTGTGCCATCAGTACGATCAGGGCAGTCTGTCTCATATATGTAGACTTACCTGCCATATTTGGGCCTGTGATAATGGATACCCTTTTTTTATGGTTGTCCAGATATGTATCATTTGCAATAAACATATCGTTCTCAATCATCTGCTCTACAACCGGATGACGGCCATTCTTGATGTCAATCACACCTGTTGTGTTTGTTTTCGGACGTACAAAATGATTTCGTTCTGCAACCAGTGCAAGAGAAGCAAACACATCTAATGCGGCTACTGCCTTGGCTGTTTTCTGAATACGCACAACCTCCTTACCGACAGTATCACGCACATTACAGAATAATTCATATTCCAGCGCATAAAGCTTGTCCTCTGCACCAAGAATTAAATCTTCCAATTCCTTCAATTCCTGTGTAATGTAACGTTCTGCATTAGAAAGTGTCTGCTTACGAATATAGTTGTCAGGTACTTGGTCTTTAAATGTATTGGTAACCTCCAGTGAATAACCAAATACACGATTATATTTAATCTTCATTGTCTTGATACCTGTACGCTCACGTTCCCTTGCTTCCAGTTCGGAAAGCCATTTTTTGCCATCTGTTCTGGAGCGGCGGAATTTATCTACATCTTCATTATAACCTTCTTTGATAATACCGCCATCCTTCTGTGCAAGAGGCGGATCTTCCACGATGGCACGTTTAATCAGATCTGTTACATCTTCCAGAGAGTCCATATCTTCATAAATTTTCTGAAGCAGGGGAGTCTTAAATTCTTTTAATACCTGTTTTATATATGGAAGCATTTCCAGTGAAGAAGCAAAAGCGATCAGATCCCGCGGATTAGCTGACTTATAACTGATACGGCTGATCAGTCGTTCCAGATCATAGACAGGTCCCAGATATTCCCTGATCTCGTCGCGAAGCATTCCATTTTTATTTAACTCTTCCAACGCCTCAAGACGTTCCTCGATCTCATCTCTGTCGATCAATGGCTGTTCTACATAACTGCGAAGTGTTCTGGCACCCATGGCAGTCTTTGTCTTATCCAGTACCCAGAGAAGAGAACCTCTTTTCTGTTTTTCACGTAATGTTTCTACAAGTTCAAGATTCCTGCGGCTGGAGCTGTCGATCAGCATATACTTTTCTGCTGCATACGGACGGATCGTCGCCATATGGGACAGCGCGGTTTTCTGTGTTTCCTTCAGATAAAGGAAAAGTGCTCCTGCTGCAATGATCCCGCAGTCATAATCACCAACGCCCAGTCCATCCAGAGAACCTACATGAAAATGATCTTTTAGTGTGCGGCGGCACAACTCGTCATCGAAATACCAGGAATCCAATGAAAAAACACAAATCCCAAGACGGTTCTGCAAGTCATCTGTATCTATATTAGACATATAAAAAGAATCATTACAGATAATCTCTGCAGGAACAAATTTATTGATCTCATCAAGAAGTTTCTGAGGTTTGTCCACCTCAGTAAGGAAACAGTCACCTGTTGTAATGTCTGCAATAGCGCATCCGAAGTGTTCTTCCATAGACACAATAGACATCAGGTAATTATTCTTTGTCTCATCAAGAGCAGCAGCATCCAGTGTGGTTCCTGGGGTTACGATCCTTACAACCTCACGCTTTACCAGTCCTTTGGCTTTTTTAGGATCCTCTACCTGCTCACAGATCGCTACCTTATGTCCTCTCTCGATCAGACGATTAATATAAGTCTCCGCAGCATGATAAGGGACACCACACATGGGTGCCCTCTCCTCTAATCCGCAGTCCTTTCCTGTAAGGGTAATCTCCAGTTCCCTGGTGACAAGTAATGCATCATCAAAAAACATTTCATAAAAATCTCCCAGACGGTAGAATAAAATGCAGTCTTTATATTGTTCCTTTGTCTTGCAGTATTCTTGCATCATCGGACTCATTGCCATTTAATTGTTATCTCCTATCTTCATAACAGCTCACTGCTGTTTTTTATCTCGTATATATTGTATTTTTGACATCTTAAGATTTTAACATGAATAAATAGAAGATGCAAGATAGAGTATAAACATTTATTCTATCCCTAAAATGAAGCGCTGGAAGGATAACTGGGACGCAATCTCGCCGATCTTTAAATTTTCAACGACGGTCAGAACGGTGATTTATACTACAAATGCTATTGAATCCCTGAATTCTACCTACCGGAAACTGAATCGCCAGAGAAGCGTATTTCCAAGCGATACAGCTCTATTAAAGGCACTGTATCTTGCCACATTTGAAGCTACAAAGAAATGGACCAGTACGATCCGCAACTGGGCACAGGTGTATGGTGAACTGAGTATTATGTACGAAGGACGCCTCCCAGAGTAACGAATAAACGGGCGAATAAGACGGGCGGAAAACCGCCTGCTCTTGACATGCCATTCAACAACTGTTATATATAAAACAAGGGTGAGAAGCCTGATTTTCAGGCTTGCCACCCTTGCATATCATAGAAGAATCTTATTTACAGACTTTTTCTCACAGTCTCCCTTTTCATCAGGAAACTGTCATTACTTTTCCCATAAACAGTATTTCGTCATTGCTCCTGTCATAGATCAGGAAGGCAAAAGGACGAGTGAGTTCCACATTTTTGATAACTGGTTCTTTCTCCTCTACTACAGCTGACATACATTCCATGATAACTGCTGTCACCGCTGCTGCTTTCGTGCCGTTTTCATCCAGTTCCAGTTTTGTTTTCTGCAGTATCGTATCTACATTTACATTTTTGTCTGCAATACCGGAGAAATCAGCATTGCTGGAAAATATATTACCAAGCCCCAGACTTGAGAGCATGTCATTTAGGATGGTGGTAGTCTCAAAATCAAGTTTTGGCATCTTACATTGTACTTCGTCATACTCTGGCTGAGATTTCAGAAGTCCACCAATATCCAGATCCTCAAGTGTAAAATCGCCTTCATCGACAGGCAGGATTCCGACAAAACTCAGTCCGTTTGCATACTCTCTGTCAAATGCTGTTGCCTTATCATTTTCATAATACCTGTCTCCGGCACAGGTCATGTATTTTGTCTTTTCATTGTTTCCAAACTTCTCTTCTGTATCAGAAACATTCCAGGGTTCTCCACTCCATCCGGACTCAAAATATAGTGAATTAGTTAAGCACAGTCCGGTAGTATCATTGATCAGATCCGGGGTTATGATTTTCGGGATCAGCCCTTCCGTATTTTTGTCACACCAGGAATTAATGATACCGCATGTTTTCTCTGCAGCGGAAAAATCTACATTTTCCACTTCAGCCCCAAAACCGTTCGTTACTGAATTTTTAAATTCTTCCTGTAATGTCAGATTATTATCCACCCAGACTGCATCTGCAATCTTTAATTTTGACTTATATCCGTAACTCTCATCTTCAGTATTGTATTCTTTAATCTTGTTCAGATATTCCTTTGCATAGGATGCAAAATCATCGGTTCCCAGGTAATTACATAGAACTTCTTTTGTCTCTCCTTTTGCACCTTCTGCGATCATGCCCAGCGCAAAATTAAGGCTTGTGGGACTGAACATAATATTTTCCCCATTGACTGCCGCAGAGATTTGGTCTGTCATTTTTACGGAATTCTGTAATGTCACGACTTTGTCGATACTGGCTCCTTTATTACCGGACACCGTGTCTTCATTGCTGCTTTGGATTTCACTGGCTTCTGCGGAACCGGCATATATGCCGACAGCTGGCAGTGCGGCAGTCATAGCTGCCAGTATTCCGATTAAGAGTTGTTTTCTTATCATAAGGCGTTTCCTCCTCTGGCATTTTCTTTAGTTTAACATATTTTTCTTTCGGTTTTGTAATCTGTGGAAAATAGAATACCTTCAACATTGCAGGTACATTGGTGTTAGGGGATTCCGTATCAGGAATGACAAAGCAAGCTTATCCCGCTTGATCTCGATAAGAATTACTTTTCCATTTTTTTGGATAATTATATCAAAAAGCTCCAACTGTAATTTTTATGCAATGAAAGATTTCCTTTTCAAAGAAGCAAAAATATTGTATCATAGTAATAATCTGGGCTTTTTGCCCGATGTATCTGTCATGTACAGAACAGTAACTTATGATAAAAATTCTGTTGAGAGGAGAATTTATGTTCGAAACGATCATTGACACAATCAACACATTTCTTTACAGCAAATTGCTGATTGTGATATTAATTGGTTCCGGTATCTATTTTACTATTCGGACCAGATTTCCGCAGGTACGTTTATTCCGGAAAGCCTGTAATGCTGTAATGGAGAAGCCAGAGGGAAAAGAAAGTGTGTCATCCTTTCAGGCACTGATGGTCTCTACAGCATCTCGTGTAGGGACAGGCAACATTGTGGGAGTATCTTCCGCTATCTGCATCGGTGGTGTAGGTTCCGTATTCTGGATGTGGATCATTGCCATTCTTGGCAGTGCATCAGCTTTAGCAGAAAGCACACTGGCACAGATATATAAGAAAAAAGGGGAAGATGGCAGGTGTTATGGTGGTCCAGCTTATTATATAGAAGCAGCACTGCACAGCAGAGAATTGGCTGTGGTTTTCTGTATAGCCATGATCCTAACTTATGCATTTGGATTTAATATGCTGGCTTCTTACAATCTTCAGTCTACCTTTGCCAGCCAGCCATTTTACAATGCAGAGATTACGCCCTGGATCATTGGAGGAATTCTGTCACTGGTAATGGGATGGTGTCTGCTGGGTGGCGGTAACAGAATTGTGAAAGTAACCTCTACCCTGGTTCCATTTATGGGAATTGCATATATTCTGGTATCTCTGTTGGTCGTAGTATTGAACATCGGACAGCTTCCGTCAGTCATGGCACAGATTTTCAAAGAAGCATTTGACTTTAAAGCCATTTTTGCCGGTTTTGCCGGATCGGCCATGATGCAGGGAATCCGAAGAGGTCTGTATTCCAATGAAGCAGGTATTGGTTCTGCACCAAATGCAGCAGCGTCTGCAGTAGTCAGCCATCCGGTCAAGCAGGGACTTGTACAAATGTTGTCTGTGTTTATTGACACATTATTATTGTGTACTGCAACTGCCATGATGTGTCTGGTATCTGGTGTGATACCTGCAAAAGAACTTCAGGGTGCACCATGGGTGCAGGCAGCACTTCACAAGACACTTGGTTCTTTTGGCCCATATTTTATCATGATCGCCATGGTATTATTTGCTTTCACCACATTATTGGGAAATTGTTTCTATTGTGACAATCTGCTGACTTATATTCATAAAAAACAACCGGACAGGAAATTTATGACAGGATTTCGCATTGTATCAGCATTGGCGGTATTTTGGGGTGCAGGTATGGAAATGACATTACTGTGGCATATCTCCGACGTATTAATGGGGGTAATGGCGTTGATCAACATTCCGGTGATCCTGATACTGTCCAATACTGTAGTAAAAACATTAAAAGATTACGAAATACAGATTCAGCAGAAAAAGAATCCTGTATTTTTCAGTAAAAATATTGATCTGAAGCAAAAAACAGATTACTGGAACGAAAAAAACTAACCAATAGTTAATAAAAATCCCAGACGGAAAGACAAAAATGCAATGTAAAAAATTCCCATTGAAATCAGACAAAAGCAGGGCAGAAACAGCATTAAAACTGTTTCTGCCCTGCTTTTATATATTCAGATGATATCATGTTTTATCATTTCACAGTAACCGTCAGTGCCGCATATACACCGTTTTGTGCATATACCCATATCGTACAGGTTCCTTTACCAACTGCCTGGATAAGCCCCTCCGGGGTAACAGTGGCTACTACTGTATCGCTGCTTTCATAGCAGAGATTTCTGTGGTGTTTGATTTTTTTGTCTTTCTTTATTTCTATAGCTGTAATCTGAGCAGTTTTACCTTTCTTTAAGGTTACTTCTGTATCATTCTTCTTATTTCCAATCTTTATAATGGAAACAGCTTTGGCTACGCCGTATTTTCCATCCTTAGTTATTGAATGTACTGCTACGGAGGTACCTGTGATTACTTTCTTTCCATCCACCATCTTGTAAGCCTTTACAATGTACTTGTAGTAAGTTGCTTTTTTCAGCTTAGTGGCGTACAAATCAGAACTTCTGAATCAGCGGATGTTCCCGGTAGTACATCTTGGTGAAGTTCAGGAATTTCTGCATATTGTCACTGATGTATTTCCCCTTTTTCCATATCATTCCGATCTTTATGCGGATGGGTGGACTGAGGGGAATTCCTTTTATGCCAGAAGAGGCAAATCTGTCGGTCATGCTAGAATAGAGAAAGCTGCCATATTTACAGGTCTTTACTAACTGCAAAATGGTATAAATCTGGCTGCTGCGCATGACGATGTCCGGGACGTAACCGTCCGTTTCAAAGCGTGTTTTCAACAACTGGTTCTGTACGGAATCGGCATTGAAAAAGATCAAAGATTCTTTAGACATTTCTTTTGTGGTCACAACTTCTTTGTCTGCCAGTCGGTGGTCATCGCTCACACAAAAAACAACCTGGTCGTTGGCAAGGAGAGCCTTGTTAAACTTATCAATATTATACTGTTCCATATTTACCAGAGCCAGATCCAGAGTGTCGTCCTGTACCAGATTGCAGGCACGGACAGAACCATATTCCTCCAGAACAACAGCGATTTCCGGATATTGGTCATGAAATGCGATGAGAAGCTCAGGGAAAAAGACGGTGCTCAGCATAGGCGGAATTCCGATACGAAGAGGGGGTTTTACTCTCGCCATACTGGAGTAATCTGCCTGAAGCTCGGTGCAGTACTGAAGAATGTAGGTAGCTTTGTTATAAAGCTCTTCGCCTTCCTGGGTAAGGATTAGACTGTTTCCTTTCCTATAGAAGAGACTGATACCGAATTCGATTTCCAGGTCACGGATGGCCACGGACACAGTGGGTTGAGTAACGTATAATTCCTCGGCTGCCTTTGTGATACTGTGGCAGCGGCTGGCTGTGCAAAAGTAACGGAGTTGGTTAAGTGTCATAAGTAATTTCCTCTAAGTTCGTTGTAATGTGTCGAAATATGTCATTTCTATAGCAAGTATAGTATTTTCTGAAACTGCTTTAAGTTATCTTCAAATAAAAAATACCATATACCTATCATAATTTCCATATTTATTTCTAAAGTTTTTTTTAATGTAGTAATATTGCATAAAAAAAACCTGCTAAAATTGAGATTATAAAAATTTTTTATGGGGATATGCAACCCATTAATTTGTTTTTTTATACGTGCATGATTTATAATAAACTCATCAAAGGAAACGTGCACGGCCGGTACCTTTCAAGAGAGATTAATAAAAAAAGACGGATAAGTAAGACAAAAGCGAAGAGCAAAATAAAAAATGAAATCACAGAAAAAAGTGAAAGGAGATCAATAAAATGTCTCAACAAACAATCACACTGTTATTTCTTGTGTTTACGATCATTAGTTTCATCCTCGAAAAGATACCACTTGGGCTTACAGCTTCGATCTGTGCAATCGGATTGACACTCACCGGAGTAGTGGATGTATCTACAACGTTTTCACAGTATGTAAACAGTAACGTAATCCTTTGTGTCGGCATGTTTGTAGTAGGTCAGGCACTATTTGAAACAGGAATGGCAAATAAAATCGGAGGTCTGGTCACCAGATTTGCCAGAACAGAAAGAACATTGATTATTGCAATCATGGTAATCGTAGGTGTGATGTCCGGATTCTTATCAAACACAGGTACAGCAGCAGTGCTGATCCCTGTAGTCTGTGGAATCGCTGATGAATCCGGCTATTCAAGAAGCCGCCTTTTGATGTCACTGGTATTTGCAGCAGCGCTTGGCGGGAATCTTTCCATCATCGGTGCACCCGGAAACCTGATGGGTGTAAACGCACTTCAGGAAATGGGGCTTTCCACAAGCTTTTTCATGTATGCACCGGTGGGAGTCCCGATGCTTCTGGTAGGAATTATCTACTTCGTTTTCATTGGATACAGATTTCTTCCGGATGGAAAAGGGACTGTAGGGGCAACTGTTGAAAAACAGAAAGATTTCAGTGATGTACCGAAATGGAAACAGACTGTTTCACTGATAGTTCTGATACTTGTGATTCTTGCAATGATTTTTGAGAAACAGATCGGAGTCAGCATTGAGATTTCTGCATGCATCGGAGCAATCATTCTGGTGCTGGTTGGAGTTCTTTCAGAAAAAGAAGCACTGGCTTCCATTGATCTGAAAGTAGTATTCCTTTTTGGAGGATCTCTTACACTTGCCAAAGCCCTGGACACAACAGGTGCCGGTGAACTGATAGCAGATAAGATCGTAGGACTTCTGGGTGCAGACCCGAACCCGATCGTGCTTCTTCTGGTAATATTCATTGTAACCTGTGCACTGACAAACTTCATGTCAAACACGGCCACAACCGCACTGATGATCCCAATTGCAGTTTCTCTGGCAAACAACCTTGGTGCGGATCCGAGAGCTGTTGTTATCGCAACTGTTATCGCAGGCTCCTGTGCATATGCAACACCGATTGGAATGCCTGCAAATACTATGGTAGTAGGACTTGGAGGATATAAATTCAAGGATTACGTGAAATCAGGTTTACCGTTGATTCTGGTATCCTTCGTGATCTGTATGATCCTTTTGCCTGTTTTGTTCCCGTTCTATCCGTGAGAGGATAAAACATATGAGACGGAAGATTTTCCGCTTAATGTAAATGTATCAATAGAAATAAAGCAGAAAACATGCTGCTTTAGATAAATAACCCAAAATTAAAAGCCAAACAACCCTAAACCATTGAATGATCAGGAGGTAAATCATGACTAAGGAAAATGGAGTTAAAGTATTAACAGACATGGTAGCAGATTTTGTTGCCCACATTGGAAAAAAATTACCGGACGACGTAGTAACAAAACTGGAAGAGCTTGGTTCTCAGGAAAGCGCAGCACTTCCAAAAGTACTTTATGAGACAATGACTAAGAACCAGGGACTGGCTGTAGAGCTGAACCGCCCAAGCTGCCAGGACACAGGAGTTCTTCAGTTCTGGCTGAAATGCGGAACTAATTTCCCGTACATCAACGAGCTGGAAGCCCTTTTGAAAGAAGCTGTTGTACAGGCTACTTTTGCAGCACCATTAAGACATAACTCTGTAGAAACTTTTGACGAGTACAACACCAAGAAAAACGTTGGAAAAGGAACTCCGACTGTATGGTGGGACATCGTTCCAAACAGTGATAAATGTGAGATTTACGCATACATGGCAGGAGGCGGATGTACTCTTCCGGGAAAAGCAATGGTACTTATGCCAGGTGCAGGATATGAAGGCGTTACCGATTTTGTTCTTGATCAGATGACAACTTACGGACTGAATGCTTGTCCTCCGCTTCTTGTGGGTGTAGGTGTAGGAACATCTGTAGAGACAGCAGCCCTCAACTCCAAGAAAGCACTTATGCGTCCGATCGGTTCTCACAATGACAATGCAAATGCAGCAAAAATGGAGAAGCTTCTGGAAGACGGAATCAATGCAATCGGCCTTGGACCGCAGGGAATGGGCGGAAAATATTCTGTAATGGGTGTTAATATCGAGAATACAGCCCGTCATCCGTCTACAATCGGTGTAGCAGTAAATGTAGGCTGCTGGTCACACCGCCGTGGTCACCTGACCGTAAATTCTGACCTTACAGTAACCTGTGATACACATTCCACATGGAAATTCAACGCATAATCGGAGGGAAAAAACATGATCGAAATCAGAGGAGATAAAAAAGTTCTTATTACACCAATCAGTGAAGAAGACCTGGCTGACATCAAAATCGGTGATATTGTATGGCTGGACGGAGAGCTGATGACCTGCCGTGATGTGGCACATCGCCGTCTGGTTGAGTATGGAAGAGAACTTCCATATGATATCAAGGACAAAGCAATTTTCCACGCTGGCCCAATCGTTCGTAAAATTGAGGGAACAGAAGATGACTATGAAATGGTTTCCGTTGGACCGACAACCTCCATGCGTATGGAGAAATTTGAGTATGAATTTACTAAGCTTACAGGTGTAAGAGTAATCGTTGGAAAAGGCGGAATGGGACCGAACACAGAGCGTGCATGTAAAGAGTTTGGTGCGATCCACTGTGTATTCCCGGCTGGCTGTGCAGTAGTAGCTGCAACAGAGGTTGAGAAGATCGTAGAACATCACTGGGATGAGCTTGGAATGCCTGAGACCTTATGGTGCAACAAAGTAAAAGAATTTGGTCCACTGATCGTATCTATCGATGCACAGGGCCGCAACCTGTTTGAAGAAAACAAGGTTATCTTCAATGAGAGAAAAGAAGCCGCTAAGCAGGCTATTTATCCGGAAGTTAAGTTTATTAAATAATGCATTTCAGTTTTACAAAAGTAAAAACCGTACGATTTCTTCTTTATTGTTTCAAAGATAAAAAAAGATAAACATCATCTAAGATGAAAAGAAAAGGTGGCTCACAGATTTTCTTCATACATGGTCTGTGGGCTGCTTTTTTCTGTATACGAAATTTAAATAAATAGTAACTTTAACCGAATCAAGTAAGTCCCCTGCGGAGGTTGCGAAAAGCAATAAGCAGTGGGTGGGGACTCGCATACAAATGATTATGCCACTGCTACATCTTTTTCCTCCGCCTTGAAATAAAAAAAATTATCCTGCAAGATTGTTTCAGGAATTAACATGTCGACACATTAGAGCGTGTCTGAAAAATCATTCCCGCAATCTGCACGCCCCACTTTGCGATATATTTTGTCCGAATTCGGTTGTCGTAGCCCATGAATTTTGGCAAGTAAAGATTATCTGAAAACTGAAAAAATAGGTATAAAAAATAAATATAGGGCTGTTGCAATGACGGAAAATAAGGTATGATATCTGCAGAAGCATGTTACACGTTTCTATAACCCGGGTGAAGTAAATGAAAAAGGCAATAATCTGTTGAGATATCTTCACCGGATAGACACAAAATCATTTGGAGAAAGTTATATGAAAAAGTTTAAGTTAAATGTACAGAGATATATCTGCATTTTATTATGCTTTATTTTATATATTACCGTGCTTCCCCTTCCTGTATCAGCAGAGGAAGCAAAATCCAAAACAGTCAGAGTAGGCTGGTATGAAGGAACTTATAATACCACAGGAGCAGACGGTCAGAGGAGAGGCTACAGCTACGAATACCAGCAGGCAGTAGCTGCGCATACCGGATGGAAATATGAATATGTGGAGGGAAGCTGGGCAGAACTGATGAGTATGCTGAAAAATGGACAGATCGATCTGCTGGGAGGCATTTCCTATACAGAGGAACGTTCCACTTCCATGCTTTTTTCAGAATTGCCTATGGGAGAAGATAAATATTACCTGTATGTGGATACTTCTAATACAGATATCGCCACTTCAGATCTGACTACATTAAATGGAAAAAGAATCGGAATGCTGCCGAAAGCACTTACTGTCGAAATGTTCCATGAGTGGGAGAAAAGTCATGGAGTGAACACGCAGCAGGTTGATATTACCGGTGCAGATGATGTTCGTCAGAAATTGAAAAATCATGAAATTGACGGATTTGTTTTAAATGAATCTCCACAGTGGGAAAGAGACGATATTTCACCAGCTATTCTGATTGGTGGCTCCTATAACTATTTTGCAGTCAGCAAAAAACGCCCGGATCTGAAAGAAGAGCTGGATCAGGTAATGCAGAAGATAGAGAGGGAGAATCCTTTTTATAAAGACGATCTTTATAAAAGGTATCTCTCCGCAAATTCCCTTGAAACTCTTACGGATGAGGAGCAGAACTGGCTGGAACAGCATGGGGCGGTCCGGATTGGATATCTGAAAAATGATGTGGGTATCAGCCTTGTGGATACGGAGTCAGAGAAACCGGTAGGAATTATTAACGATTATATTAGTCTGGCTTCTGGCTGTCTGGGAGAAAAAAACATAGAATTTCAGTTGACAGGCTTTGATTCTCAGGAGGAAGAACTGCAGGCATTAAAGGATAGCAGGATTGATATGATTTTTCATATGAATCAGAATCCATATGAAGCTGAGCAAAACGATGTTATATTGTCAAATACTGTTTTTGAAGTCAATGTTGCAGTACTCACCGGTGTTAAGAAGTTTGATGAAAATAAAGAGAATACAGTAGCAGTGAGCAGGAATAACCTGCTGGGGAAGTGGTATATTTCTTTTAACTATCCTTTCTGGAAAATAAAGGAATATGACTCATCTGCTGAGGCCGATAAAGCAGTTCAAAGTGGAGAGGCAGACTGCTTTGTTGCGAAGGCAGGACAGTCATTAAAGACACTGGAGGACAGCAAAATGCGCAGTATTTTTCTTACGAAATCCGGCGCTTCCTGCTTTGCGGTCACCAGGGAAAACACAACATTAATGAATATCCTGAACAAAACCATTCAGACTCTGCCTGCTTCCAGACTTTCCAGTCAGTTTTGCGTATATGAAAACGCACCGGGCAAGGTTACTCTGGCAGAATACATAAAGGATAATC
>ENA-OQBV01000135-OQBV01000135.1-human-gut-metagenome-genome-assembly--contig:-NODE-135-length-42663-cov-4.291753_pt1 | contig 42663 bp, 35 predicted proteins | sample MGYA00242750_ERZ504559 | MGnify/ENA primary metagenome ERZ504559 (study PRJEB26092, sample SAMD00036230) | human gut metagenome | host: Homo sapiens | study: EMG produced TPA metagenomics assembly of... | reverse complement strand
AGTTGGTAGAGCATAACCTTGCCAAGGTTAGGGTCGCGAGTTCGAGTCTCGTTTTCCGCTCAAAGCAATGAAAGTTGCGTAAGTCGAAAGGCTGATTTTTGCCCCAGGTGGCGGAATGGTAGACGCGCACGTTTTCAGGTGCGTGTGTCGAGAGGCATGCAGGTTCGAGTTCCTGTTCTGGGCACCATAATTGCGGAAATAGCTCAGTTGGTAGAGCATAACCTTGCCAAAGGTTAGGGTCGCGAGTTCGAGTCTCGTTTTCCGCTCTTTCAGAGAAATCGACAAATGTTGGTTTCTCTTTTTTTATGTCATAAGTTTGCTTCTTCTAGCTGATAATATATATATTTGTGCCCGCAATATTTAAATGATATAACCATGAAAACTTATGATATTTATTTTTCGGATGGAAGCTCAAGCGATAATAAAGGCTTCTTTATAAAAATAGAGGAAAAAGCCATACGTATGGCGGAAGATATGCTGGTAAAAGGGAATAGTTACATAGAGGATTATGCCGGGGGAACTATTTCGGTAGTTGACTCAGAAGGCAATACGGTCTGGAGTAAGCCTATTCCGGTGCAGTGATTGTAAAAAGTAGAAGTATTAATATAAAATAATGAATTTATGTTCTCAGGGATAGTTGAAGAATATGCAGAAGTGGTAAAGGTGGTAAAGGATCAGGAAAATCTGCACCTCACCTTGAAATGTTCGTTTGTTGATGAGTTAAAAATAGACCAGAGTGTTTCTCATAATGGAGTTTGTCTGACTGTAGTGAGTATTCAGGATGGAACTTATACGGTTACGGCCATGAAGGAAACTATCGAACGCTCTAATATTGGTTTGCTGAAAGTGGGAGATAAGGTCAATGTAGAACGCAGTATGATGATGAATGGACGTCTGGACGGGCATATCGTTCAGGGACATGTAGATCAGACTGCTACTTGTGTAGCTATAGATGACGCGGAGGGCAGCTGGTATTTTACATTCAAGTATGCATTCGATCCGGAAATGGCAAAACGAGGATATTTTACTGTTGACAAAGGTTCGGTTACAGTGAATGGAGTAAGTCTGACGGTCTGCAATCCGACTGAAGATACTTTCCAGGTTGCCATTATCCCATATACCTATGAACATACCAACTTCCATACGTTTCAGGTTGGTAGCGTAGTGAACTTGGAGTTTGATATTATCGGCAAGTATTTGAGCCGCATGATGCAGTTGACAAAATAAGGTTGCTGTATTTATAAGACTTATCCCCGCCATATTTTATGACGGGGATAATTTTTTTATGCAGAAGAAGAATTATTGTATTTTCTGCTCTTTTCGTATCTGTTGTTCTGATATGTCTGGTGACTGCCTATAAATCTTTCAGTAAAATCTGACTGTTGTTGTACATATATTCCTTGCGTGCATGCTCCAGAATTTTCCATGAGTCAGAATATTGCTGGCGATCTACCTTGAAATCTTCGGAACCGGCAGAATCTAGCTTCTCCAGCAGTGTACCTACTGTAAGTTTATTGATGTCTATGCCCGGAAGATAGCGTACATCGCCTTTTTTCTCTTCTATTGTTTCGAAAATCAGATGTATGTCTTGCAGTTCATATAAGATCCGTTTGGTAAGTCGGATAGGAATCTTGTATTGTTTGCTTATTTCTTCTGCAGAGTAAGGTGTCTTTTCTTCTGCAAAACTCTTGCAGATGGCTGAAAGTATAATGGTGCAAAAGAAATCATGATATCTGCGGCTGATATTTGCACTTTCTTTTCCGAAGTCGAACGAACCCAGATTTTGGCTTACGTAGCTCATTTCAGCTCCGAAGAGGCAGATTGTCCAGGAAATCTGTGTCCATAACAAAAACATGGGAATGGCAGCAAAGCTTCCGTAGATAGCGTTGTAATTTGAAACCCATATCTGGCTGTTTACATAAAAGAACTGAAATGCCTGAAAGGCGGTTCCTGCCAGTATTCCCGGAAACCAGGCGTGCTTTAATTTGACTTTGGTGTTTGGGATAAATATGTAGAGTCCGATAAACATTCCCCAGGTCAGTGCATATGGGGTAAGTCTTACCAGGAATTTCAGGATAGGCGCAAGTACCAGGAAGTTGTCCATGTTCTTTATGTATGTAGTCATAAAAATGGTAAGACCACTTGAGATGACTATCAGCAGTGGTAAAAGCAGAATCATGGAAAAATAATCGGTTATTTTGCGGAAGACTGAACGAGGGTGTTTTACCTGCCAGATTGCATTGAAGCTTCGTTCGATGTTATCTGTCAGTATAAGAACCGTCCATAATAACATGATTAAACCGATTCCGATAAATATTCCACTTTGGGCATGCTCCAGATAGGAGTTTATCCACGAAATAATAAGTTCACTCTGCTGGCTTGCAACACCTTTGCGGAGCTGTATTTCCATTAATGCGTCGAAGCCGAATCCTCGTGCGATGGCGAACAGGATGGCAAGAATGGGAATAATCGACAGTAGCGTGCTGTAGGTCAGTGCGGAGGTACGTATCTGGATACGGTCGTTTAGAAACTGGTTTACAGAAAGATAAACGATTTTGATGCACGAATATATTTGTCGCCGTACGGGAGATATCTCATCTTCGGTAATTCTCCATATGCCGTCGGTGAGAAATTGTAGCCAGTTTTTTATTCTCGTATAACTCATGGCGATAAGGTTTTTCAATGAAAAAAAGCAGTCGGTCTATAAGCCGGGTTCCGTTCTCTGCATCGAAATGCAAAGTGTCTGTCATTTATCTACACTCACTGTCACCAGTAAGTTCTAGCGGTCTACCCTCCGACGTGGGGCGAGCAACCCTCCTTAATGCCGGTTTACATGACCTTACAACTCCTAAGATGCACAGCACGCATATCGCTATACGTCTGGTAGGCTCTTACCCTACCTTCTCACCCTTGCCTTTCCGGTGTGGACTGGCGGTTATTTTCTTCTGCATTACTCTACCTTTGCAGGCAGCTTTCTGTTAGGAAGTAGGATGCTCTGTGTTGCCCGGACTTTCCTCTTGTACATATAAGTACCAGCGACAAACCGACCAACTGCTTTCTGTTTGCAAAGGTACGCAAATAAAACGAATTTGTGTCATTTTTGTCAGAAATATCTGCAATTCTATCGAACAGTCTGATAATGAATGTAAATTTGTCAGGCAGTAGTCGTTAACTGCGGTTAATAGGAAAGTTTGCTTTGTTAAAAGAGGGAAAAAAGATGTTGTGTAGAGTACAATCGTATGAATTTTGTTCTACTTTAGCAAATAAAATGTTAAATAAGAGTTGAAATTAACAATTTAAATGATATAAACATATGAAAAATGGCAACTAAAATCGCATTTGGAGCAGTCGCAAGTATTGGCTGTCAGTGCAGGGGTGGCAGGGGTTACTACTTATACTCTTATGCAGTCTAGACAAGACAAAAATTTGTCTTTTTATGATGAATTCCAGACAGCGTCTAATGTGCGCTATGCAGCTTTTGGATGCAACTAGCATGCAGCCGATTGATTTGACTAAAGCGGCAGAAAGTTCTTTGAACTCTGTTGTACATATTATGTCTGTACAGAGAAGTAAAGTGAAAACAATACAGAGTCAGCCTGATATATTTGATTTCTTCTTCGGTGATGGGCGCGGACGTCAGCAGCAGGTGCAAACTCCTGAACAGCGTGGATTTGGTTCGGGTGTAATTATTTCGAAGGATGGTTATATTGTAACCAATAATCACGTAATTGATGGAGCTGATGAAATTTCTGTCAAGTTGCACGACGGTCGTGAAATGAAAGGACGTGTAATTGGTACAGACCCGACTACCGATTTAGCATTGGTTAAAATAGAAGGTGATGATTTTCCTGCCATACCGGTTGGTAGTATTCTGAACGCTTGAAAGTTGGAGAATGGGTACTGGCTGTAGGTAATCCGTTTAATTTGGGTTCTACAGTAACTGCTGGTATTGTCAGTGCTAAGGCTCGTGGACTTGGTGCTAATGGTGTAGAGTCGTTTATCCAGACTGATGCTGCCATTAATCAGGGAAACAGTGGTGGTGCGTTAGTTAATGCTAATGGAGAATTGGTAGGTATTAATGCTATGTTGGTATCTCCTACAGGAGCTTATTCGGGTTACGGATTTGCTATTCCTACAAGCATTATGACAAAGGTTGTTACAGACCTGAAGCAATACGGTACTGTACAACGTGCTCTGTTGGGTATTGCAGGACGAAACATGGGTGATGAAACTTATCCGGATGAAATCCGTAAGGAACAGAAAGAGCTGGGCATCAACGATGGTGTACAGGTTGTTGAAGTGACAGAAGGTGGTTCGGTAGATGGCGTTTTGGGAAAGAACGACGTTATAATGGAATTGAACGGAAAGAAAGTGAAGACCATGGCCGAATTACAAGGATCACTGGCTAAATATCGTCCGGGTGATAAGATTAAATTGAAAGTATGGCGTGATAAGAAAGAAAAGACTTTCACTGTAACACTGAAAAATGCCCAAGGTAATACTAAGATTGTAAAGAATGCTGATATGGAATTACTGGGAGCAGCATTCCGCGAAGTGCCTGCCGAATTGAAGAAACAACTGAATTTAGGTTATGGTGTTCAGGTAACAGGAGTAAGTGAAGGCAGAATGGCAGATTCTGGTATCCGTAAAGGATTTATCATACTGAAAGCTAACGGAAAACAACTGAAAACAGTGCAGGATCTGGAAGAAGTTATGAAAGCGGCTTCTCAATCTCCTGATCAGGTATTGTTTATGGTAGGTATATATCCGTCAGGAAAACGTGCCAACTATGCAGTAGATTTATCACAGAATTAAGTATAATAAACAGGTATTGTTTTTGAAGTAAAAAGATATGTTTGAAAAGTCCGAAGGGTTTACTCTTCGGACTTTTGCTTTTTGCTACCTCGACATTGCGTTTTGGTTTATATTGGAGTGGAATGTATACCTAAAGCTAGGTATTTTGTGCTAAAAGCCTTTCTCAGGGTAAAAAAAGAGAGGATATTTAGAACGGTGTCTCTTTTTTTGCTACTTTTGCACAGATTTTGGCTGCATGTGCCGAATGACGCGGCGGCGGCTTAAACGAAGATAATAACTAAAACATAAAGCATGATACACAAAGTATTAATCGCTAACCGTGGCGAAATTGCTGTGCGCGTGATGCGTTCTTGCCGTGAAATGGGCATTCGTACCGTGGCAGTCTTTTCGGAAGCTGATAGAACGGCACGCCACGTACTTTATGCAGATGAGGCTTGCCTGATTGGTCCGGCAGCATCTCGTGAAAGCTATCTGAATATTGATAAAATTATCATGGCGGCTAAGCGCCATGGAGTGGATGCAATTCATCCGGGATATGGTTTCTTATCGGAAAACTCCGAGTTTGCACGTCGTTGTCGTGAAGAAGGAATCATTTTTATCGGTCCTGATCCTGAAACAATGGATGCGATGGGCGATAAGATTTCTGCACGTAAACACATGATTGCTGCGGGAGTGCCGGTGGTTCCTGGTACGGAACAGCCTTTGCAGAGTGTAGAGGAAGCAAAAGAAATCTGTAATCGTATCGGTTATCCGGTTATGCTGAAGGCTTCTATGGGAGGCGGTGGTAAAGGTATGCGCCTTATTCATAGTGAGTCTGAAGTGGAAGAAGCTTATAATACAGCTCGTTCGGAATCTATGTCATCATTTGGTGATGATACAGTTTATCTGGAGAAATTTGTAGAGGAACCGCATCATATTGAATTCCAGATTTTAGGAGATAATTATGGTAATGCGGTACATCTGTTCGAACGCGAATGTTCTATTCAGCGTCGTAACCAGAAGATTGTAGAAGAAACTCCGTCTCCGTTTGTTACTCCTGAATTACGCCAGAAAATGGGTGAGGCTGCTGTAGCGGCTGCCAAGGCTGTAAATTATAAGGGAGCAGGAACAATTGAATTCCTTGTTGACAAACACCGCAATTTCTATTTCCTTGAAATGAATACTCGTCTTCAGGTAGAACATCCTATTACAGAAGAAGTTGTAGGTGTTGACTTGGTAAAGGAACAGCTCCGTATTGCAAACAATGTGCCTCTTCATTTCAAACAGGAAGATCTGAAGCAGCGTGGTCATGCTATCGAATGTCGTATTTGCGCAGAGGACTCTGAAAATAACTTTATGCCTTCACCGGGAGTTATCCGTCAGTTGATGGAACCCAACGGTATCGGTGTTCGTATCGATAGCTATGTATACGAAAGTTATGAAATTCCTATTTATTATGACCCGATGATCGGTAAGCTGATCGTATGGGCTACTACTCGTGAATTTGCTATCGAACGTATGCGCCGTGTGCTTTACGAATACAAGATTACCGGCTTGAAAACAAATATCGGTTATTTGCGTCACATCATGAATGTACCTGATTTTGTAGAAGGTCATTATAATACCTTGTTTATACCAAAGCATCAGGATATGTTGCGTGAATGGGCTGGTCAGAAGGAAGAAGAAACTGAAAATATTGCTATGATTGCAGCATACATCGACTATCTGATGAATCTGGAAGAGAATAATTCTGGCTCTTCAGACAATCGTCCTATCAGTCGTTGGCGTGAGTTCGGATTGAAAAAAGGTGTATTGCGAATTTAAAGAAGATATTTATGGAAATACATATAGGTGATAGAGTTGCTGACGTTACGTTGGTTAGCAAGGAAGGCAATAAAGTACAGTTGACTATCGACGGTGTTCCTTACGATGTTGATATTGTAATGGCAGAAAACGGTAGTTGTTCTATTTTGCATGAAGGAAAATCGTATAATGCAGAACTGATCCGTAAAGAAGGCGGAAAGAGTTATACGGTAAATGCTCATTACCAGTCATATAATATTGATATTATAGATTCGCAGGCAAAATACCTTCGCATGCGTAAGGGAGCTGATGAGAAACAGCAGGATAAGATTGTTTCTCCTATGCCGGGTAAAGTGGTTAAGATTCCAGTAAAGGCTGGCGACCGCTTGCAGGCTGGTGATATCGTGGTTGTGATAGAAGCCATGAAGATGCAGAGTAATTACAAAGTAAACAGCGAATGTGTTGTAAAAGAAATCTTCGTAAATGAAGGTGACTCTGTAAACAGTAACCAGGTTATCATGACACTGGATGTAATTAAAGAGGAGGATTAAATTTATGACAACAGCAGAACAATATAAAAAATTTGAGGAGCTGGATAAACTGGCTGCTCAGGGTGGAGGAGTAGAGCGTGTTGAAAAGCAACATGCCAATGGTCATATGACTGCCCGCGAACGTATTGATATGTTGCTCGATAAAGGTACGTTCAATGAAATTGATAAGTTTGTGGTTCATCACTGTACTGATTTCGGTATGGAGAAGAAACATATTCCTGGTGACGGTATCGTTTGTGGATATGGTAAAATTGATGGACGTCTAGTATATGTTTATGCTTACGACTTTACCGTATATGGTGGAACACTTAGTGCTACCGGTGCGCAGAAGATTGTAAAGGTACAGCAACTGGCATTGAAAAATGGTGCTCCGGTAATTGCTTTGAATGACTCGGGTGGCGCACGTATTCAGGAAGGTGTGGGAAGTATTTCTGGATATGCTTCAATCTTCTATCAGAATACTATTGCATCAGGTGTTATCCCTCAGATTTCAGCAATTCTTGGTCCGTGTGCAGGAGGTGCTTGTTATTCTCCGGCATTGACAGACTTTATCTTCATGGTAAAGGAAAAGAGTCACATGTTTATCACTGGTCCGGATGTAGTAAAGGCTGTTACTCATGAAGAAGTTGATAAGGAAGAGTTAGGTGGTGCATATACTCATAGCAGTAAGAGTGGTGTTACTCACTTCCTTTGTGAAACAGAAGAAGAAACTTTGATGAGTATTCGTGAGCTGCTGAGTTTCTTGCCTTCTAACAACATGGAAGATGCTCCTTCTATTCCTTGTACAGATGATATCCGTCGTGCAGAAGAATCACTGATGACAGTTATTCCTGACGACCCGAATATGCCATATGATATCAAAAATATCATCGAACCGGTAGTCGACAATCATTATTTCTTCGAGGTTATGCCTCACTTTGCAAAGAATATTGTAGTCGGTTTTGCTCGTTTGGGTGGACGTTCTGTAGGTATCGTTGCCAATCAGCCGGCATATCTGGCAGGTGTGCTTGATATTGACGCTTCTGACAAGGCTTCTCGTTTCATCCGTTTCTGCGACTGTTTCAATATTCCTATTGTAACATTCGAAGATGTACCGGGTTTCTTGCCAGGATGTACACAGGAACACAATGGTATTATCCGTCACGGTGCAAAGATTGTATACGCTTATGCAGAAGCTACTGTTCCTAAGATAACAGTAATTACACGTAAGGCTTACGGAGGTGCATACATCGTTATGAATAGTAAACCTATTGGCGCTGATGTGAACTTCTCTTATCCTACAGCTGAAATTGCTGTAATGGGAGCAGACGGTGCTGTGAATATTCTGTATCGTAAAGCTACGCCGGAAGAAAAAGCTAAGGCTGTAGAAGAATACAAGGAGAAATTCTCTAATCCGTATCGTGCAGCTGAACAGGGCTATATCGATGAAATCATTCTTCCGAAAGATACTCGTTATAAACTGATTCAGGCACTTGAAATGACTCAGAATAAGAGTGTAAGCAATCCTCCGAAGAAACACGGTAACATGCCTTTGTAATTGATTTGAAGGAAATAATATAAATTTAGCCATCTCAACCTAATCCGTTGGGATGGCTTTTTTGTTTTAATTCCATATAATTTCATGATATAGCACAACTGTTGTGTTTATTATTGTTTTTTATTTGTTTTTTAAGCAGACTGTATCGTTTGCAAGGCGACAGAAGTTTATTGAATATAATTCTTAAAATAATATTAAGTAGTATTTAAACACGTTTGAAAGCGTGGCGGTCAGTTCGAGGTTTCCTCTTTTTATATCGATTTTTTTGTATCTTTGAAGCGATAATTATTTAAGCTATTAGTATATGATGAAAAAATGGATAATGATGGCAGCATTATTTGGCTGTCTGTTTGCCGGAGTCTCTACAGTACAAGCACAGGAAGTTACTCCTGATGAAGTAGGATATATAGTTAAAGTGGGTGATGAAGCTCCCGATTTTGAAATGACTTTGACCGACGGTCAGAAAGTAAAATTATCTTCTTTGCGTGGAAAAAGTTGTGATGCTTCAGTTTACAGCAAGCTGGTGTGGGGTTTGCCGTAAAGAAATGCCTTTTATCGAGAAGGATATCTGGCAGAAACATAAAGATAATACTTCATTTGCACTTTATGGAGTAGACCGTGATGAACCTTTGGAAAAGGTTAAAGCTTTTGCAAAGCAGACAAAAGTAACATATCCGCTCGGACTTGATCCGGGAGCAGATATCTTTGCTAAATATGCGGTTCGTAACGCTGGTATCACCCGCAACGTGTTAATCGACAAGACTGGCAAGATTGTGATGATGACACGTTTATATAACGAGGAAGAGTTCTCTACTTTGTGTAAGAAAATAGATGAACTGCTGAAATGATGCGGCTTAAGTATACATTACTCATCCTATGCTGTCTGGTCGTTCTTCCTGGGTTTTCTCGTAAGAAAAAGACTTCGGGATATGAACCTCTATTTGGAAAATCACAGGCAGCCTACCAGATTACTTCCAGTTCATTAAAAGGAGCTACCTTCTATTTGGTCAGCGGTCATGGAGGACCAGATCCGGGATGCATCGGCAAGTATAGAGGAAAGGAGCTGCACGAAGATGAATATGCCTATGATATTGTTTTGCGTTTAGGCAGAGAATTGCTGAAACGTGGTGCTAAGGTTCATTTTATTATTCAGGACAAGAAAGATGGAATCCGAAATGCTGCGATATTGAATAACAGTAAGCGGGAAACATGTATGGGTGAAGCAATTCCATTGAATCAGGTAGCAAGGTTGCAACAGCGTTGTGATGCTATTAACCGGTTATATCGTAGAGATAATAGCAATTATAAACGTGCAATCTTTGTTCATGTGGATAGCCGTAGCAGAGGTAAACAGACGGATGTTTTCTTTTATCACTCACCTGGCAGTAAATATGGAAAACGTCTTGCCGATCAGTTGAAGCGTACTTTTACTGCAAAATATGACCGTCATCAGCCTAATAGAGGATTCAATGGAACGGTTAGTTCGCGTAACTTGTTTGTCCTTCGGAACTCAACGCCTTATGCTGTCTTTTTGGAATTAGGAAATATTCAGAACGCACGCGATCAGCAACGTTTAGTGATACCCGACAATCGTCAGGCATTAGCCAACTGGATTGCTGAGGCTATGGTTAGCGATTATAAGAAAAGTAAGTAGTAACTGTATGATATTCAGTTGTTGAAGAGAAATAGTTTAATTTTGTCTGTATTGGATAGGCAGTATATAGTTAACAGCTGAACATTGAAAAAACAATAGCGGAACTTCTGTTCATTGAGCAAAAGTTCCGCTATTGCTTTTTTGCCTGAACCTGAGAAACACGTTATTCAGATATAAAGTGAAACTCTCAAGCAGGTGATTTTTTATTAAGTTCTGCCATGAAAAATTTGATACTAAGACCTTTCTTTTTTGGCAGAACTTATTGATTTTTTATTGTCGGTCAGGTTTATTCTTCAGCAAGTAACAGCTCCATTACCTGACAAGCTGATTTAGCCACAGAAGTACCAGGACCAAATATAGCCATAACTCCAGCTTTATACAGGAAGTCGTAATCCTGTGCCGGTATGACACCTCCTGCAAATACCAGAATATCTTCACGTCCCAGACGTTTCAACTCTGCAATGATTTGTGGAATTAAAGTCTTGTGTCCGGCGGCTAATGAAGAAACTCCTACTGCATGAACATCGTTTTCTACGGCTTCGCGAGCAGCTTCCTCCGGAGTCTGGAACAACGGTCCCATGTCAACATCAAAACCACAGTCTGCAAATCCTGTAGCTACAACTTTTGCACCACGGTCATGTCCGTCCTGTCCCATTTTGGCAATCATTACACGCGGACGGCGACCCTCTTTCTTTGCAAATTCTTCAGTCAGTTCGCAAGCTCTTGCGAAATCTGCATCCTTTTTACTTTCTGATGAATACACGCCTGAAATAGTTCTTATTACTGCTTTATAACGTCCTACAATTTTTTCACATGCATCGGATATTTCTCCTAATGTGGCACGTACGCGAGCGGCTTCTACAGCCAGTTCCAGCAAGTTGCCTTTACCTGTACGTACGCATTCGGTAATAGCTTCCAGTGCTTTGTCTACTTCGGCCTGGTTTCTTCCTTCGCGCAGGCGACGTAAGTTTTCTATCTGTTCCTGACGTACAGCTGTGTTGTCTACTTCCAGAATATCAATCGGATCTTCTTTTTCCAGACGATATTTGTTTGTACCTACGATGGTCTGTTCACCTGAGTCGATACGAGCCTGTGTACGAGCTGCAGCTTCTTCAATACGCATCTTAGGTATACCTGTTTCGATAGCCTTAGCCATACCACCCAGTTTTTCGATTTCCTGAATGTGTTCCCAAGCTTTATGCGCCAGTTCGTTGGTCAGCGCTTCTACATAGTATGAACCACCCCACGGGTCTACATTTTTACATATCTGGGTTTCTTCCTGGATATAAATCTGTGTATTACGTGCAATACGTGCAGAGAAATCAGTTGGCAGAGCAATAGCTTCGTCCAGCGCATTGGTATGCAGTGACTGAGTGTGTCCTAGTGCAGCAGCCATTGCTTCGATGCAAGTACGTCCTACGTTGTTGAACGGATCCTGCTCTGTAAGCGACCATCCTGAAGTCTGTGAGTGTGTACGCAGTGCAAGTGATTTCGGATTCTTCGGATTAAACTGTTTTACAATCTTTGCCCAAAGCATACGTGCTGCACGCATCTTGGCAATTTCCATGAAATGATTCATGCCGATTGCCCAGAAGAAAGACAAACGAGGAGCAAAGGCATCGATATCAATACCTGCAGCAACTCCTGCGCGCAGATATTCCAGACCGTCGGCAAGTGTATAAGCCAATTCGATATCGGCTGTAGCACCAGCTTCCTGCATGTGATATCCTGAGATAGAGATAGAGTTGAATTTCGGCATTTTTTGAGAAGTGTACTCAAAGATATCCGAAATGATCTTCATGGAGAATGCAGGCGGATAGATATATGTGTTACGCACCATGAACTCTTTCAAAATATCATTTTGAATAGTTCCGGCCATTTCTTCCAGTTTAGCTCCCTGTTCCAGTCCCGCATTGATATAGAATGCCATAACAGGAAGTACGGCGCCGTTCATAGTCATGGAAACTGACATCTTATTCAATGGAATACCGTCGAACAATACCTTCATATTTTCCAGTGAGCAGATAGAAACACCAGCCTTACCAACATCTCCCACTACACGCGGATGATCTGGGTCGTAGCCGCGGTGTGTCGGAAGGTCGAAAGCAACTGACAAACCTTTCTGTCCGGAAGCCAAGTTACGGCGATAAAATGCATTCGATTCTTCAGCTGTAGAAAATCCTGCATACTGGCGGATAGTCCACGGACGGAACGTATACATCATCGAGTAAGGACCTCTCAGGTAAGGAGGAATACCCGCAGCATAGTTCAGATGCTCCATGCCTTCCAGGTCTTCTTTCGTATAAACCGGCTTCACCTGAATCTGTTCCGGTGTTCTCCAATTGGCTTTGATGTCATTGGCTTTTTGCCATTCCATACCATTTTGAGGATGGAATCCGGCATATATATCGATATTTTAAAATTCGGTTTCATAGCATTACTTAATTCCTAGCTTTTCATTATATTCTTTCAAGGTCTCCAATACGTTGCAGCGTACATGTATGAAGTTTTCTATGCCGGCAGCTTTCAATTCTTCCATGCAAGCAGGAGCTCCTGCCACAATAAACATGGCTCTTCCGTTTACAGCTTTGAATGCCGGAATAGCATATTCTGCATATTCATCATCGCTTGAGCAAATAACAACGATGTCAGCGTTGGCTTTCATTGCAGCCTCTACTCCTTCTTCAACGGTTGGGAATCCCAGATTGTCTATTACTTCATATCCGGCACAAGCCAGGAAGTTGCATGAGAACTGTGCGCGTGCTTGTCGCATCGCAAGATTTCCGATAGTCAGCATGAAAGCTTTTGGACGTTTACCAGAATGTTCTGTCTGCAAACGTAAAGCTTCAAATTCGCTGGCAGCACGGCTGGTTTCCAGTTTGGCAAATGAAGCTTCTTCCTCGTAATTATGTCCGCCACCACAGCAACATTTGTGTTCTGATGGAGTCTTTTCTCCTGCCAATTCGTTGAAATTAGGATACTGATTGGTTCCCAGCAGGATTTCTTTACGTTTCGAAACAGCTTCATGGCGTGCTTTGTTGCTTGCGTTAACAGCATTTTGTACGCTTTCGTCGAAGATAGACTTAACCATTCCGCCGGCCTCTTCTACTTGCAGGAACAAATCCCAGGCTTGTTTAGCAATAGAGACTGTTAAATTTTCAATATAATATGAACCTCCGGCAGGATCGACAATGCGGTTAAGATGAGATTCTTCTTTCAAGAGTAATTGCTGATTACGTGCAATACGTTCTGAAAAGTTATTAGGAGTTTCGTATGCTTTATCGAAAGGAGTTACTGTGATAGAATTTACTCCTGCAATAGCAGCACTCATAGCTTCAGTCTGAGTACGGAGCAAGTTTACATGAGCATCGAATAAGGTCAGATTAAAGCTTGAAGTTTCGGCATGAGCAATCATTTTGCAAGCACATTCGCATTGCGGGTTGTAAGCCTTGACAATATTTGCCCATAACATACGTGCTGCACGGAACTTGGCAATTTCCATGAAATAGTTGGAACTGATACCGAAGTTGAATTTGATCTTCTTTGCAGCCAGATCAACAGGAACTCCTGCTTCTGTCAGTCTGTTCAGATATTCATTTCCCCATGCCAGTGCATATCCGAGTTCCTGATAAATATAAGCTCCAGCATTGTTTAGTTGAAGTGAGTTGACTCCTATACAACGGAAATGAGGATATTCAGCCAGAATTTCTACCAACTCTTTTGCTTTCGATATGATCGGGCTGACATCTTTCCCTTTTTGAAGCATTTTGCCGATAGGGTCGAAGTTTATTGAGCCGTACAGTTTATTCGGATCATATCCTTTTTCTTTGAAATAAGCAACGAGTAATTCAGCCAGCTGAGTAGAATGGCGCTGACAAGTAGTGAAGTTAATTTCTATACAGTCGCAACAGATGTCTTTCAGTAGAGTTGCAATGTATTCAGCACTCAAATCTTTGGGTTTAATGTGGAAACCCAGTGAGTCAATTCCCTTGTTCAGCAAATCAAGTGCTTTCTGGTTTGCTTCAGCAGGTTCTTCTACACGAATGTCCTGACGGATATACCAGGTATTGTCATCTTTTTTATTACCTCTGATGTAAGGATATTCTCCCGGAAGTCCTTCAGTTGTTTTAAGTCCTTCCAAATCTTCTTGGCGGTAAAACGGTTTTACTTTAAATCCTTCGTTTGTTTTCCACACCAATTTCTTTTCGTAATCGGCTCCTTTCAAGTCGACCATGATTTTATCCATCCATTCTTGTGTCGATACGGAGGGAAAATCTGAAAAGAGTTTTTCTTTACTATCTGCCATAGTGAATGAGTGTTTATGATATTATGATTTAAGTTAGTTGGCATGGAGGTTGGAACCCATGCGAGGCAAATATACAAAGTAAATTGCACATCCCGACAAAAAGTGAGTATTTTTTTAGATTCAAATGTTTGACTGATTCTTTTTAATTGCCTACATTTGTGGCGCTTAAAAATATAATATTATGAATTGGCTACAAGATTTATTAACTAATCCCGACTCCATAGCACATATAGTCGCATTATATTCTTTTGTAATTGCAGTTGGAGTTCTTTTGGGAAAAATCAAGATTTTCGGTATATCTCTTGGAGTTACCTTCGTATTATTCGTAGGGATTCTTGCCGGACATTTTGGATTTACAGGAAATCAGTCCATCCTTTCGTTTTTGCAGGATTTTGGATTGATCTTGTTTGTGTTCTGTATCGGTTTGCAGGTCGGTCCTTCTTTCTTCTCTTCTTTCAAAAAAGGAGGAATCAGGCTGAACATGCTGGCCGTGGGTATCGTGGCACTGAATATAGCGGTTGCCATAATTATTTACTATGCTTTGCAAGGCCGGGTGGAAATTCCGATGATGGTAGGTATTCTTTGCGGTGCGGTAACGAATACTCCGGGTTTGGGTGCTGCCAACGAAGCTTTGCAGCAATTAGGTTATCAAGGGCCGGAAATAGCTATGGGATATGCCTGTGCTTATCCTTTGGGTGTTATGGGTATCATTCTTTCACTTATTCTTATCCGTTATATTTGTCGGGTAAATTTGGACAAAGAAGCTGATGATATCCAGAAAGAAGAAGAGGCAAATCCTCACTTGAAGCCTTACAACATTGCCCTGAAAGTAGAGAATGCAGCATTGAGTGGAAAGAAACTTTCTCAGGTTCAGAGCTTTTTGGCAAGAGATTTTGTCTGCTCTCGTATTTTGCAGGATGGACATGTACATATTCCTAATGCAGATACGGTCTTGCGCTTGGGCGATGAAATGAACATTGTATGTGCAGAAGATGACTCTGAAGCGATTCAGGCTTTCATCGGTTCGAAAGTTGATGATGTAGACTGGGACAACCAGAGCAAACAAGACAAGCCGATGGTATCACGCCGTATATTGGTTACCCAACCGGCTATTAATGGTAAGACATTGGGTGAGCTTCATTTCAGCAGTATGTATGGTGTGAATGTAACTCGTGTAAACCGTTCGGGTATGGACTTGTTTGCTGCGCGTCAGTTGATTCTTCAGGTGGGTGACCGTGTCATGGTAGTAGGACCACAGGATGCTATCGAACGAGTTGCCGATTTGCTGGGTAATCAGTTGAAGCGTCTGGATCATCCGAATATCGTAACCATCTTCGTTGGTATTTTATGTGGTATCCTTTTCGGAAGTTTGCCTATTGCATTTCCGGGAATACCTACTCCAGTGAAACTGGGTCTTGCCGGAGGTCCGTTGATTGTGTCTATTCTTATCGGACGTTTCGGACATAAAGTAAAACTGGTGACTTATACAACAATGAGTGCCAACTTGATGCTTCGTGAGGTTGGTCTGGTGCTGTTCCTTGCCAGTGTCGGAATCAAGGCTGGTGGAAACTTTGTTCAAACGGTAGTAGAAGGCGATGGTTTGCTGTATGTAGGTATCGGATTCCTTATAACCATTATTCCACTTCTCATCATTGGAATGGTAGCCCGCTGGCGACATAAAGTAAACTATTTTACATTAATGGGATTGATAGCCGGTAGTAATACAGACCCTCCTGCATTGGCTTATGCCAACCAGATTTCAGGAAACGATGCTCCGGCAGTAGGATATTCTACTGTATATCCGTTGGCGATGTTCCTTAGAATCCTTACAGCTCAGTTGCTTATCTTGTTTATGGCTGGATAAGATATCTGTGATATATAAAAACGTCCTGGTGTTGTTTAATCAGACATCAGGACGTTTTTTTGTATATCAGAATCAATTTTCTTTACCTGCTACCCAGATAGAGGAAGAACATACCGATAAGCACAAGCAACAAGTCGATGGCTTTGCTCTTCAAATTCTTTTCATGGAACATCATTGCACCGAAAAGAAATGAAACAACTACGCTTCCCCTGCGGACCATTGATACGATAGAAATCATGGAATCTTCCATACTCAGGGCATAGAAATATACAAAATCGGCAGCCGACAGGAAGACAGAAATCAGGATGATACACCAGTCCCATCGGAACGGAGTAGATGTTTTCCGTTTAGGCCACCATAAGAACATCAGTACTCCCCCCATCATGAAAAGCTGATAAATATTATACCATGCCTGTACCTGCATGTTATTGAATCTTCCCATAAGATATTTGTCGTATAGTCCGCTTACAGCTCCCAGCACCGCAGCCAGTACTACAAACCATATCCATCGGTCGTGCTTGAAATCGATACCTTCCTTTTTCCCTGAACGGCTCAGCATGAAAAAAGAAATTACAGCCATGAATACACCGATCCATTGATACAGGTTCAGGCGTTCTCCGAATATCAGCATGGCACCTACAAGGGTCATCACCGGACGGGTAGCATTAATCGGCCCCACGATAGTAAGCGGAAGATGCTTCATACCGAAATACCCGAATGCCCATGAAGACAATACAATAAACGATTTCAGCAAAATAAATTTATGTACTTCCCATCCTCCCGAATCGGGTACATAAAAAATAGAGTCTTGTAACATCTGCGGTGCAAAGTGTGACAGCAGGATGAACGGAATAAAAATAATACTCGAAAAAAGTGTATTGAGCGCCAATACAGGAAGTACAGCATTATTACTCAATGACTTTTTCTTGAAAACATCGTAAAAGCCCAGCAACGCATGCCGAGCAGAAGGCTAATAGTAACCACATAATCTTTTATATCGCTTTATAAATTTGGACTGCAAAGTTACAAAAAATCGTCAAAGATTTGCATAGCTCATGCGGTATGTCTACTTTTACTAAATTTCTACAACTGCAAAATTATCAGTAAAGTACAATGAACGAGCAAGTCTTGCATAAACTGAAAGTGCTGGCAGAGTCAGCAAAATATGATGTATCATGTTCTTCCAGCGGGACCGTACGCCGCAATTCTTCGGGGAGGTGTCGGAAATACTGTAGGAGGGTGGGGGATATGCCATAGCTTTGCAGAAGACGGACGATGCATTTCGCTTCTGAAAGTGATGCTTACCAATTATTGTATTTACGATTGCGCTTATTGTATCAACCGTATCAGCAACGATATACCGCGAGCTACCTTGTCTGTCAGCGAGTTAGTCGAACTGACCATGGAGTTTTATCGCAGAAACTACATCGAGGGACTTTTTCTTAGCTCGGGAGTGGTGAGAAATCCTGACTATACCATGGAACGTCTGGTACGTGTGGCAAAAGACTTACGTACGATTCATCGGTTTAATGGCTACATACATCTGAAAAGTATTCCCGGAGCCAGCAGAGAACTGGTTCGTGAAGCCGGACTTTATGCCGACCGTCTGAGTGTAAACCTTGAAATACCTACCGAAGCTAATCTCAAGATGTTGGCTCCTGAAAAAGACCATCGCAGTGTGTATCTGCCTATGAGATATATCCGTGAAGGAGCACTTGAAAGTGCGGAAGAGCGGAAGCATCACCGCCATGCCCCGCGTTTTGCGCCGGCAGGACAGAGTACGCAGATGATTGTCGGGGCAACTTCGGAAAGCGACCGCGATATTCTGAAGGTTTCTTCTGCGCTTTATGCTCAGCCTACCATGAAACGTGTGTATTATTCGGGATATATTTCTGTCAATACCTACGACAAGCGCCTGCCTGCTCTGAAACAACCTCCTCTCGTGCGTGAAAATCGATTGTATCAAGCCGACTGGCTGTTACGGTTTTATCAGTTTCGGGTAGATGAACTGGTAGATGAGGCTAGTCCGGATCTCGATCTGGAAGTCGATCCTAAGCTGGCATGGGCATTGAAGCATCCGGAGTTTTTTCCTGTAAATATTTATACGGCAGATTATGAAACTCTGCTTCGTGTGCCGGGTATCGGTGTGCGTTCGGCAAAAATGATTGTCATGTCGCGCCGTTTCTCACGCATTGGTTTCTATGAACTGAAAAAAATGGGAGCAGTAATGAAAAAAGCCCGTTATTTTATTACGTGCAACGAATTGCCTGACAAGACAATACACGAACTTACTCCGCTGGGCGTGAGAAAGTTACTTGTTCCGAAGCCAAAGAAACGTACGGACGACCGTCAGCTTACACTCAATTTTGATTTCGATTAGCGTGAACCTTTGCTCGGGATGGATTGTAATATCATTATTAAGCTAAAAAGAAAATGAGTTATGTGGAAGAATCTGTTCAAGGAATTGAAACGGAAAGACCACCAGAGATATCTGGGTGGTCTGGATATATTTAAATATATCGGTCCCGGACTGCTGGTTACTGTGGGGTTTATCGACCCAGGGAACTGGGCCTCTAATTTTGCTGCGGGGTCCGATTATGGTTATGCACTGTTGTGGGTAGTAACACTTTCTACGGTCATGCTGATTGTGCTTCAGCATAATGTAGCGCATTTGGGTATTGTTACCGGATTGTGTTTGAGTGAGGCAGCCAATAAATATACGCCGAAGTGGATAGCACGCCCCATACTGGGAAGTGCTGTGCTGGCAAGCATCTCTACTTCACTGGCGGAAATATTGGGAGGAGCCATTGCACTGGAGATGTTGTTTGATATACCGATTATTGCAGGAGCCGTACTGACTACGGTATTTGTGCTGATATTGCTTTTCACTAATTCGTACAGGCGTATAGAACGGGGAATCATTGCTTTCGTATCGGTTATCGGTCTTTCTTTTCTTTACGAACTGTTTCTGGTAGACGTCGACTGGGGACTGGCTGCACGTTCGTGGGTGACACCAAGTATTCCGCAGGGAAGTATGCTCATTATTATGAGTGTATTGGGAGCAGTTGTCATGCCTCATAATCTGTTCCTTCATTCGGAGGTAGTACAGAGCCGTGAATATAATAAGGAGGACGAACAGGCTATCAAGAAACATTTGAAGTATGAATTTTACGATACGTTGCTGTCGATGGGAATAGGATGGGCTATCAACAGTGCCATGATTTTGCTGGCTGCTACTACTTTCTTTGTGCACGGCACTCCGGTAGAAGAACTTCAGCAGGCAAAATCGTTGCTCGATCCCTTGTTGGGAAGTCAGGCTGGCGCAATTTTTGCACTGGCTCTGCTCATGGCTGGTATTTCATCTACTGTTACCAGTGGTATGGCAGCCGGTTCTATTTTTGCCGGTATCTTTGGAGAATCTTATAATATTCGTGATATTCATTCTAAGGTAGGAGTGCTCCTTTCATTAGGATTGGCACTAGTGATTATTCTTTTTATTGAAAATCCGTTCCAGGGACTGATTATTTCGCAGATGGTATTGAGTATTCAGCTGCCTTTTACTGTTTTCTTACAGTTGTCGCTCACCTCGTCAAAGCGTGTTATGGGGCAGTACGCCAACTCACGGTGGAGCACGTTTGTACTTTATACCATTGCCATCATCGTTTCGGTACTCAATATTATGTTACTTTTCAGTTGATCCTAAAATAAACACTTCGCCAAGGTAAGTAAAAAACTTCAGCAATTTTTCAGAAAAATATCGAGATGTTTTTCTGAAAAATTGCTGAGTTTTTTAAAAGGATAAACATAAACTGAAAATGTCTTGATTGTACCCTTTGTATGGAGTTTATTTTCAGTCGTTTAATTGTTGTCTGGCTTTTAGTTTACGGAAGTGATAAACCAGCATTAGTGCTGCCATGATAAAGGCTAATGTATCCGATAGCGGCATACTGAACCAGACTCCTTTCACACCGAAATGCGGCGGAAGTAAAGCCAGTCCGGGCAACAGAAAGACGAGTTGTCTGGAAAGAGAAAGCAGAATAGAGATGCTGACTTTACCGATTGACTGGAAAAACTGTGTAATCACAATTTGTGCTCCGATGATGGGAAATGCCATGACACCGATGCGAAGTGCCAGTGTTGCCTGTTCGGTCAGTTCATGGTTGGTAGTAAACATTCCCACAAATATACTGGGGAATAATTCGCTTATCAGGAATCCGACAGTTGTAATGGTACATCCGGCTATAATACCCAGTCGGAGAGTCTGTTTCACACGGTCATAATGACGTGCTCCGTAGTTGTAGCCAGAAATGGGCTGCATTCCCATTGTGATTCCCATTACAATCATCACAAACAACATTTGTATTCTGTTCAGGATGCCGAATGCCCCGATAGAAAGATCTCCACCATACGTCAACAGACGGTTATTGATAAAAATCACGATACAACATGCACATACATTCATGATAAAAGGCGACATACCGACTCCGAATATATTCATGATGATGTGCTTTTTCAGCTTGAAGCTGGGACGTTTGAAGCGAATGTAGCTTTTCTTATCGTAGAAATGATAGAGCACCCATATCATACCAACGAATTGTGACATGATAGTAGAAAGGGCTGCTCCTCTTATTCCCCACTCCAGTACAAAGATACAGATAGGAGCAAGAATTACGTTACAGCCTACTGTCAGTATTGATGATAACATGGCTTTCTTGGGATAACCGGTAGCACGCATGATGTTGTTCAGTCCTACCATTACATACGAGATTGGGCTTCCCAGCAGAATAACCTGCATGAAATCGCGTGCATAGGGCAGGGTACTTTCACTTGCACCGAAGAAATATAAGATATCATCCAGAAATATCAGTGTGATTCCCCCGTAAAAAATAGCATTGACGATACAGAGAATAGTTACATTTCCTAAAATGTCTTCCGCTCCTTTTATATCTTTCTGTCCCAGACGAATAGACGAAATAGTGGCTCCTCCTACACCAACCAGGGTGCAGAACGCGATAAGCAGGTTCATCAGCGGGAAAGTAATGGCAAGTCCGGAGATGGCCAGCGCACCTACTCCATGTCCGATAAAGATACTGTCGATGATATTGTACAATGAAGTCAGTGTCATACCGATGATGGCAGGTATGGAATACTGTAAAAGTAATTTGCCTATAGGTGCATTTCCTAAAACATGCGGATTGTTTTCTTCCATTTTGTACTTTGGTTAAAATTATGTGCTCAAAGTTAGGAATATGGCGTGATATTTCGGAACTTTGTACCGTTAAATCAACTAAATGGTAAAGAGAATGGATAAAACAAAATGTATAGCAGCCTTGTTCGACTTTGATGGAGTAGTAATGGATACTGAAACTCAGTACAGCATATTTTGGGATGAGATAGGTAGACAGTATTTCCCTCAGATAAAAGATTTTGGACGCATCATCAAAGGGCAGACTTTGACACAGATTTACGCAAAACATTTTTCGGGTATGGAAAAAGAACAGCAGGAGATTACTGCTCGTTTGAATCAGTTTGAAAAAGAAATGTCCTTCAATTATATTCCCGGAGTAGTTGCCTTTATGGAAGATTTACGTGCTCACGGTGTAAAGATTGCTATTGTTACCAGTTCGAACGACTTGAAGATGGCAAATGTATACAAGGCACATCCTGAACTGAAAGAGCTGGTAGACCGTATTCTCACAGCCGAGATGTTTACTCGTTCGAAACCGGCTCCGGATTGTTTTCTGCTGGGAGCGGAAGTCTTTGATACAGTAGTCGAAAACTGTGTGGTATTCGAAGATTCTTTTCACGGACTGGAAGCCGGAAATGCTGCAAATATGGCAGTCGTAGGCTTGTGTACGACTAACTCGGCAGAGGCAATTGCTGACAAATGTAAACTGGTTATCCCCGATTTTACTGCCTTCTCATTCGAAAAGATGAAAGCCCTGCTTGCTTAACTCGTCAGAATGAACTACATTTGCCGCAATTTTATTAAATTAAGGAGAAAACTTTATGGCAGGATATCTTTCTGGTGATACACGAAAAGTGACAACTCACCGTTTGATTGAAATGAAAGAAAGAGGTGAAAAAATTTCCATGTTGACCTCTTATGATTATACGATTGCCCAGATTGTTGACGGGGCTGGAGTAGATGTTATTTTGGTAGGTGATTCTGCATCGAACGTTATGGCGGGTAATGTGACTACATTGCCTATTACAATCGACCAGATGATTTATCACGGCAAGTCTGTAATGCGTGGTGTAAAGCGTGCACTGGTGGTTGTCGACATGCCTTTCGGTTCTTATCAGGCAGATCCGTTCGACGGAGTACGTAACGCAATTCGTATCATGAAGGAAACCGGAGCTGATGCTCTTAAGCTTGAAGGTGGCGAAGAAGTAATTGAAACAATAACAAAAATTATCGGTGCCGGTATGCCTGTGATGGGACATCTGGGACTGATGCCACAATCTATCAATAAATATGGTACCTATGGTGTGCGTGCCAAAGGCGATGCTGAAGCTGAAAAACTGATTCGTGATGCTCATTTGCTGGAAGAGGCTGGCTGCTTTGCCTTGGTTCTGGAAAAAAATTCCGGCAGATCTGGCTGCTCGTGTAGCTTCCGAACTTACAATTCCTGTTATCGGTATCGGAGCAGGTGGAGCTGTCGATGGACAAGTATTGGTTGTTGCCGATATGTTGGGTATGACAAAAGGCTTCAGTCCACGTTTCTTACGTCGCTATGCAGACTTACACACCATAATGACTGATGCTATCGGACATTATGTAGCAGATGTGAAATCGTGTGATTTCCCTAACGAAACTGAGCAATATTGATTTTTATTTCACCGTTATTGTATGAAATATGCTGTGGAATAGAAACTTTTCTTTATTGATTGCAGCTAACATATTACTCTATATAGCGGTTTACATGTTGTTCCCTCTGATTCATCGGTGGATGATTCAAGCCTGGAGTTGTTCTGAACTACAGGCTGCAGGGGTAACAGCTGTATTCGGCATCGCTTTGTTCCTTCCCGGAGCTTTTAATAATTATTTGGTCGATACATTTAGCCGGAAAAATGTTTGTACCCGGAGTATCATGTTGCTGGCACTGGTAGGGATATTGTATCCTTATGTCTCTTCCGTAGAGATGGTTGTTTTGCTCCGTATTTTACAAGGAGCACTGTTTGGTATTGTCTTGATGGCAACCGGAAGTACTTTGGCCATTGATGTAACTCCAAGTAACAATCGTAATGCGGCAAACCGTGTATTTACCTGGAGTAGCATTGTCGGGATGTTGAGTGGTATTATTATCGGAATTGAGGGAGGAAATTATCTCAGTTTTGATACGTTATTGTATTTTTCTGCTTTTTTATGTGCGGTTGCCATTGTGCTTGTTTCCATGGTAACAGTATGCTTCCGTGCGCCTTTAGACCTGCCGTTGTGTTCGTTCGACAGGTTTATCCTTTTCCGGACCTTGCTTCCCGGAATAAATATGATGACGGTACCTATGGTTTTAGGTATGCTTTTCATTATGATTTCCAATGCTTTTTTTTATCTTTGCATAGGAAGCGGTTTTTTGATATACCTGCTTGTCAGGCAAGTTTTTACCAGACCGATGAATGGAAGGATACAGATTTTTATCGGACAACTTTTTACCGGAGCTGGTTTAATGCTGCTTTGTAATGCAGACACAGGTGAGTACCTTTACGGAGCGGGTCTGCTGGTTGGAATCGGAGTCGGATTTTCTATCGGGCAGTTTCTGCGGATGATGATACTTTTACCTTTACATTGCGAAAGAGGGACGGGGTATCATACTTATCAGTTACTTTGGGAAACAGGAGTAATGCTGGGTATATGGATTTCGCAATATGTCCGTCAGGCTGGAAACAACAATCCGTATCAGGTAGCTTTGGGGATTTGTGTAATCGGATTCCTTTTATATCAGGTATATATACACCGTTATTTTACGAAACATTATCAAACTAATTAATATAAAAGAGTATGGCAGACGATAAAAAGATTATCTTTTCTATGGTCGGAGTGAGTAAATCATTCCAGAACAATAAGCAGGTCTTGAAAGACATCTACCTATCTTTTTTCTACGGAGCGAAGATCGGTATCATCGGTTTGAATGGTTCGGGTAAGTCTACCCTGATGAAAATTTATTGCCGGTCTGGAGAAAAACTATCAGGGAGAAGTTGTGTTCTCTCCGGGATATTCAGTCGGTTATCTGGCTCAGGAGCCGCACCTTGACGATACCAAGACTGTAAAAGAAGTAGTAATGGAGGGCGTACAGAATGTAGTCGATACGCTTGCCGAATACGAAGAAATAAACAATAAGTTCGGTTTGCCGGAGTATTACGAGGATCCCGAAAAAATGGATGCCTTGTTTGCCCGTCAGGCTGAGTTGCAAGATATAATCGATGCTACAGATGCATGGAATCTGGACAGCAAGCTGGAACGCGCGATGGACGCATTGCGTTGTCCGCCCGAAGACCAGCCGGTGAAAAATCTGTCTGGAGGTGAACGCCGTCGTGTAGCTCTCTGTCGTTTGTTGTTGCAGAAACCGGACATCTTGTTGCTGGACGAGCCTACCAACCACTTGGATGCAGAAAGTATCGACTGGCTGGAACAGCACTTGCAGCAGTATGAAGGTACGGTGATTGCTGTAACACACGACCGTTACTTCCTTGACCATGTGGCTGGATGGATTCTGGAGCTGGACCGTGGTGAAGGTATTCCATGGAAGGGTAATTACTCTAGCTGGCTGGAACAGAAGACCAAGCGTATGGAAATGGAAGAAAAGACTGCCAGCAAGCGTCGTAAGACATTGGAACGTGAGTTGGAATGGGTACGTATGGCTCCTAAGGCACGTCAGGCAAAGGGTAAAGCTCGTTTGAATTCTTACGATAAGTTGTTGAATGAAGATGTGAAGGAAAAGGAAGAAAAACTGGAAATCTTCATTCCGAACGGTCCGCGTTTGGGAAACAAGGTTATCGAGGCGAAGCATGTAGCAAAGGCGTATGGCGACAAGCTGCTGTTCGACGACCTGAACTTTATGTTGCCGCCTAACGGTATTGTGGGAGTCATTGGTCCGAACGGTGCCGGTAAAACTACTTTGTTCCGCCTGATTATGGGACTGGAAAAAGTTGATAAAGGTGAATTCGAAGTAGGAGAAACCGTAAAAGTAGCTTACGTAGACCAGCAGCATAAGGATATTGACCCGAACAAGACTGTATATCAGGTTATCAGCGGAGGAAATGATTTGATACGTATGGGAAACCGTGATGTGAATGCACGTGCTTACCTGAGCCGTTTCAACTTCTCTGGTTCTGATCAGGAAAAATTGTGCGGTATGCTTTCGGGTGGTGAACGTAACCGCTTGCATCTGGCCATGGCACTGAAAGAAGAAGGTAATGTGCTGTTGCTGGACGAGCCGACCAACGATATTGATGTAAATACACTGCGAGCATTGGAAGAAGGTCTGGAAGACTTTGCCGGATGTGCGGTGGTAATCAGCCACGACCGTTGGTTCCTCGACCGTATCTGTACACACATTCTTGCATTCGAAGGAAACAGTGAAGTATTCTTCTTCGAAGGTTCATATACAGAATATGAAGAAAACAAGATGAAGCGTATGGGTAACGTAGAGCCGAAGCGCGTTCGTTATCGCAAGCTGATGGAAGATTGATAGAGTTTATTTATTATAATTTGTACGGAGTTGACGTTGGTATGCAATGCATATTTACGGCAACTCCGTATCATTTAATGATGGCTTAATACCATTTTGTTATATGATAACCATATACTTGGCCCGTCATGGACAGACAGAAGAAAATATCAGTCGTATTTTTCAGGGACACCTGCCTGGACATCTTACGGAAGAGGGAAAGCAGCAGGCTGTAGAATTAGGCAAACGTTTGCGGGATATTCCACTGGATGCTATACTGAGCAGTGACTTGCAGCGGGTGATTGACACAGTTCGTCTTGCTGTAGGCGACAGGAACCTGCCGTGGCAGACAACGCCTTTATTGCGTGAAATAGACTGGGGAAGCTGGACCGGACTTCCGCTCGACTCGGTAGACCGGACACATTTGCCGGCTGATGCTGAAACACGTGAAATGCTTTACGAACGTGCTGGAAAATGTCTGGAATATATCCGGCAGCATTACGAAGGGAAATGCATATTGGTAGTGGCTCACGGCTTGATAAACCGTTCGTTGCGGGCTTATCTGGCAGGCATACCTGTCGATCAGCTGACCACTGTACCACACATGGATAATTGTGAGGTAGTTCGTCTGACGATGGAATGAGGAGAAAGGACATAAAAAACACCACAGAAGAAAAAGTTATATTTTCCATACCAATGATGGAGAAACTTTATCTTCTGTGGTGAAAAATAATAAATCTGGTTTAGTTGTGAACCATTGTTCCAATGTTCTCTCCAGACATGACTTTCTTCAGGTTACCTACTGTATCCATATCGAATACGATAATCGGCAGGTTGTTTTCCTTACACATACAAGTAGCGGTCAGGTCCATTACTTTCAAGCCACGTGCCAGAACTTCGTCGTAAGTGATTTCGTCGAACTTGGTAGCTGTCGGATCTTTTTCCGGGTCAGCAGTATAGATACCGTCTACACGTGTTCCTTTCAGCATAACATCAGCTTCAATTTCGATACCACGCAGTGAAGAACCTGTATCGGTTGTGAAGAATGGGTTTCCGGTTCCGGCAGACATGATGACTACTTCACCGTTTTCCATGGCTTCGATAGCTTTCCATTTGGTATAGAACTCACCGATCGGTTCCATACGGATCGCAGTCAGTACACGAGCCTTAACTCCGGCTGCAACCAAAGCTGAACTTAATCCCAAGCTATTGATAACTGTTGCCAGCATACCCATCTGGTCACCTTTCACACGGTCGAATCCCTTTCCGGCTCCAGTCAGTCCACGGAAGATGTTTCCTCCACCGATAACGATGCCGATCTGTACACCCATGTCGTGGATTTCCTTAATCTGCTGTGCATATTCGCCCAGGCGTTTTTCGTCGATACCATATTTCTTTTCTCCCATTAAGCTTTCGCCGCTGAGCTTTAACAGAATACGTTTGAACTTTGCCATAAATTAATTTTTTTAATGTTTAGTCGCAAAGTTAGAAATAAATGTCAGAAGAATTGTCAAAACCTCTTATTTTTATTCCTTTATTTCTATCGTCCTGTCACTTGCAGGTATTCACGTTTTTTTACTTCATACTGGCATAGGTTTCTACGTATTTGTCACGACTCTGCTGATAGAGGCTTTTGTGCGTCGAGCAAATCGCTCATGGTACATGTGCCGGCCGCATAATAGTCTGTGTTCAAACGCAGGTTTTCTTTAGCCTGTTCGATGGAAAGTAAGGCTATCTTGACTTGTTTGTAGGCATCATTCAGGTCATCCCATGTATGTTTCATACGGATTACCAGCAACTGACTCTGGTCGGCAAGCTGATTCTCGGCATTGCGTAATTGTAGTTTCTGACGCTGGATATCGTGCGAGCCTCCCCACCAGCCTGAGATTGGTACGGATACCGTAGCGAATCCCAGCCAGAATGTATGATCCTTTCCTAACAGGTTTTCGTAGGCATAGCCTCCTCCGATAGCTATGGTCGGCAAGTTTTTTCCTATAGCCATTTTATGTTGCAGGCTGCTTGCCTTTACATTTTGTTGAAGAAGATTGTATTCGTTTGTTGTAGCTAGCGCTGCTTCGGGTGGAGTGTAAAGTCCTTCCGGTCCCTGCGGTAACGTATCTTTCAACGTTGCCGCAACTTCTATGCTGTCTGCCGGATGTCCTATATATTGTGCAAGCATGCTTCGTGACAGTGAAAGCATGTTTTCTGCCTGAATGCGTTTACTTTGTATTTCGTTCTGTCGGAGTTGTACTTGTAATAAATCATTGCGGGTTGTTACGCCGGCTTGAACGCTGGTTTCCACATCCTGAAGTAATTGTGTCAGTTGCTTGTCGAGTGTACTGATAGTCTGCAATTTTTCTTTCAGCATTACTACCTGCCAGAAATAATTTTCGACTGTCAGAGTCACCTCGTTTTGCGACTGGCGCTGCTGGAGTCGGTTTACTTCTACATTTACCTTAGCCAGTTTGTTTCCGTTGACTATCTGTCCGCCGGTGAACAGTGGCAGGGTAGCAGAAACATCACCCACAAGTCCGTTTTTCATAAAGGCCATCTGCATTTCGGGTGATAGTCCCATACGTACCAGACTTTTGTCGGCAAGGAATCCGCTTCCCATGGCACTTACCGTGGGAAAGTATTTACTGAAAGCCTCTTGTTTGCTGTGTTCCGCCATGCGGAGGTTGTTTTGAGCATTTTTCATGCGTACATTGTTGTCGAGAGCAGCTTCTATACATTCGTCCAGAGAATAGACATGTTGGGCAGAAGCACATAGCGGCAACATACAGCCTGCCGACAGCAGGAATAAAGATATGATGTTTTTTCTTTTCATAATCGTAACTAATTTTTAATAGCTATCTTTTGTTTATTATCTTATTGAAGCTCAAGCTGCGCATTGATAGCGCGTTTACGGGTGGAACCTCTAAACAATAGCATGTACAGAACCGGAAGAACGGTTAGCAGGAAGATCATGGTGATAAGAGTTCCGTAGCAAATAACGGTTCCCATAGGCATCCACAATCCACTTTTGCCCAAAATCATCGGAATGACTCCCATAGAAGCTGCTGCGGAAGTCAGGAAAATCGGTCGCATGCGTCGGCGTGCAGAATGATAAATAGCATCACGTACACATAATTTTTCGGTATTTCGCAACTCTTCGGCATAGTCAATCATAATGATTCCGTTACGGACAATGATTCCCATCAAACTGATAATACCCAGTGTACATGTCATACTGAAGTCAACTCCCTGAATCAGAACACCTATTGCTGTACCGAAAACACAGAATGTCATGCTGCCGAAAATAAGTAATGCAATACTTAGACGGTGGAAATGAGCTATCAGGATAAATAATATCATGACGGTTGCAATGGCGAGTGCTCCCATAATAAGCGGATTTTGCTCATTGTTCTGTTCCTGGTCGCCTCCATAAGTCAGGGTGACTCCCTGAGGAAGAGGGATGTCTTTTATTTTTTCTTGGATTTTTCCAGTTATTTCCATTGCATTTTCTCCTCTTTTCAGGTCGGACATTACAGTAATGGTGTAAATACCGTTTCGACGTACGAGCTGTCCGTCTTCAGTAGATGGTTCTATGCTGGCTATCTGACGAAGCGGAACACTTGACAGTCCACCGGCTACCGGAATTAATTCATCTTCTATGTCGTTGTAATGTGCATTGTCGGCTTTGTTGCTTTTTAGTACGATAGGGATATTGTAATCACCTTCCCATACATTGGCAACCGGAATACCTGTTCCATATCTCATTGCTAATGTTGCTTCTACCGTAGCATTGGTAATGCCTAATCGGGATGCTTCATCTTCTTTCAGTACGATGCGTGCAGTGGTTTGCGGATTACTGAAATTGGTTTGAACTAATTCTGTTTCAGGCATGCTGCGTAACAAGCTCAGGTATTTATCTGCTGTATATTTCAGGCTGTCGAGGTTATTGCCACTCAATCGCAGTTCAATAGGATAGACTGACTGACTATAGCTTAACTGCTTGAAACGGATTAGTGCTTCTGGGAATGCATTGGTATATTTGGCTGCATATTCATCCAGTAAGTCTACAGTTTCTTTATTTCCCTTTGTATTGACAATAAACTGTGCATAGTTGGGACCCGCTATCTGTGGTGCGTATGCTGTATGAAAACGAGGAGAAGCACATCCGGTAAATGAGGTTACCGAGACAATACGGTCATCTGCACGGAGTATGTTTTCCAGTGTGTCTGCTATGGCTGACGTTTTTTCGATAGCAGTTCCTGTCGGAAGGTAAATTTCTACAGCAAACTGGTTACGGTCTGCTGTAGGCATCAGGTTCTGAGGTAATTTGCCCATCAGGATAATACCCACAACGATGAAGGTCAATCCTGTTATAACTGTATAGTATGGATGCTTGAAACATACATCCAGCAGCTTGTTATAATATTTCTGGAGAATATCCAGGAAAGAGAAGCCTTTTCCACCAGTCTGAAGAGGTTTTCGTATGAACCAGAACTGCATGAACGGTACAAGCAGAGAAGCTACCAGCAGTGAGATGCCCAGAATGAGTGTGATAGACCACGGGAAGCTGAGCAGGAAATCGTGGAACATACCTGTCATGATAAACAGGAACGGGAAAAAGGTGATACTGATGGCGAGTGTTGCCGAGAAGATGGAACGGAAAAAGTGTGTGCTACTCTGTATGGAAGCATGCCAGCGCGACATTCCTTCTCCTATCTTTTCCAGGTAATTATCGATGATTACGATGGAGTTGTCGACAATCATTCCTAAGGTTACGATCAGTGCTGCCAGTGTTACAGTGTTCAGTTCGATACCAAAAGCATAAAACAGACCGAGTGAAATGAATATGGTAATCGGGATAGTAGAGGCTGCTACCAATGCAACTCGAATCGGGAGTAGCAACATTACCACGATAACCACGGCCACAATGGCAATCAGCAATTCTTTCAAAAAGTTGTTTACACTGTCGCCTACAACTTCACTTTGGTCGGTGATGCGGAACATGTTTACTTCAGACGGAAGCTCTTTCTTAAACTCTTCGAGAGTCTGATTGATTTCTTCTCCCATCTTTACGATATTCTGTCCCTTTTTCATTTCTACGCTAAGCAGAATACATTTTTTCCCATTGTTGGTGATATAACTGTCGGCATGCGGATATTCCTTTACTATACGGGCTACATCCTTCAGACGAATATTATGTCCGGAAGGGTCGGTATACACAATTTGCTCTTGTACGTCGTAAACGGTATTGAAAGATTTCTCTACATGCACAGGTAGTATATAGGCCGGATTTTGTACCCGTCCTCCTGAGGTGACAAAGCCTTTGGAAAACAAGTTGACTGCCAATGTCTGTTCTGTAAGTCCGTATTGTGAAAGTTTCTCATTATCCAGATAAACAGCAATCTGTTCATTCTGTAATCCACTTACCGTCATACGTCCGATGCTGCTGATACGGCGTAAGCGGTCCTGTAAGTCATCCATGTATTCTTTTAACTCCCGATAAGTCTTGTCCTTGCTTTCCATGGTGATAAGCAGAGCAGACGTATCTCCGAAATCATCCAGTACCTGTACTGCGAGTACATTCGACGGAAGATTTGCTTTGAAAGTAGAAATTCCATGCTTGAACTTGCTCCAGAATTCATCCTTGTTATTGAGGTCATCATTTAGTTCTACTTGTATATATACGATTCCATCCCGGCTGGTAGAGAATGTTTTTTCTTTCTTTACCTCCTTATAAGAAAAAATATAGTTTTCCAGCGGTTTGGTAACTTGTTCAATCATTTCTTCGGCTGTATTTCCTGGTGCTACGGCTACTACCATTCCCTGGCGGATTGTGAAATCAGGAAATTCGTTTTTACGCATGTTGGGCAAACTGTATATGCCGAATGCGACCAGACAACATACTACCAGTATGACAATCTGCCGATAGTGCATTGCCCATTCTACTATATTACGTTTCTTTTCCATATGGATGTTTATTTTATTGTTACAGGAGTATTTTCACAGACTTTTTGTTGTCCTTCTGTTATAATCAAATCTCCTTCATTGATACCTGATAGAACGATGATTCCATTGGACGTGAATTTTCCACATTGAATCGTGCGTTTAGTTGCTTTTCCGTCAATATCTACCCACACAAAATTTTGGTTGTTCTCATCTAACTGAATAACATGTGCCGGTAAGATATAATAGTTGTTTTCATCGGATGTTGCCAGAACAACTTCTGTTACCATACCCGGCATAATGTCTTTGCTTGGATGGTCAATGTGGATTTTCACATCGTACGAACGGGATAGGGTATTGGCTACGATCCCTTTTTCGGCAACGACACCTTCGAATGAACTGTTTCCCAGTGCCGATATCATAATCTTTGCTTTTTGATTTTTCTGTATATTGGCAATTTCAGTTTCAGGAACAGATATCTTGACCTTCAGATCTTGTACACCGACCAGTTGGGCAACCGGAACTCCCGGCATAACATTTTGACCGGCTTCTATATTTTTTTCTGAGATAACTCCGCTGTATGGAGCATATAATTTGCAGTCTTTTAAATTTTTTCGAGCTACTTCTTCCATTGAGCGTGCTTGCTGAAGCTTACTTTGTACTTCTATCCATTTCATTTCGGCAATGCTGCCTTTGTCATGAAGGAGCTTCATTCTTTTATATGCATCTTCTGCCTGTTCCAATGTTGATTTGGCAGCATCATAACTGCTTCGTATAGAAGTCGGATCTATTTCTGCGATTAATTCTCCTTGTGTAACTCTTTCTCCTAAATCAACATATATTTTTTTTACAGTTCCCATAACTGGAAAACTTAATGAAGTTGTACTTGATTCTTCTACTGTTCCAGAAAAAATGTCTGGATTCACTGGTTGCAGAAGATGAGGCTTGCATGACTTTTACTTTTACCGGACTGGCAGATGAAACTGGCTTGTTACTTTCGTTTGACAAGATAACAGAGCTAATAACAACGCTAAGGTTGTGAGATAATGACATTTTTTCATACTCTTCAGAATTTATCTTTTGTATTATTCGGGGGCAAAAGAATATATTTTACCTGACGTACTGGTTCTTTTTACATCCTCAAAAAGTGTTCTAAAAAGTCTTGCGATATTATTTATCCGAATATATGACCACTAATTAGGAAACTTTGATAATAGTTGTTGGTGAAAATTGCTGTTATTTTGCAGAAAAAGAAGAAGTGAATATGGTAAAAAATGTATTAGAAAACGGTATATGGCACAATAGTGATTTAGATAAGAATGCAGCGTATAAAGATGACCGTATTGCTATAGTTGATTCTATTCAAAGTTTGAAGAACGGACAGACCAACTTAGCAGCAATGGTAAAGGTTGATGCTGTATTGTTGGTGTTTTGTGTTAAGGGTAAAGCTTCCTTCTTCATAAACGGCAATTCGTATATGCTTCATCCTAATGATTTGATGATCTGTGTTCCGAACATTGTGTTTGAGAAAAGTATGATAAGTATTGATTTTGAAATGCGTGCTGTGATACTTTCTCCGGAGTATATGAAGAGCATGGTGTTATTCGAATGCAGTAGCTGGAGTTTCCGTTCATTTGTTGAACAGCATCCTGTGTTTTCACTGAATAATGATGAAGCCAGATTATTTAAACAGTATTATAATTTGCTTTATGAAAAGCTGACAGGAACTCCTCGCAAGCATCAAAAAGAACTATTTGATGCTTTGCTGGAAATGTTTCACTATGATTTTTATGATACAATGGAACGTTTCTATAATGAAAATCCAAAAACATTTTCTTCTTCTGAAGTGCTGTTTAGGAATTTTCTTGAACTGTTGAATGTTCCTGGAAACAATTGTCGTAAAGTTGCATTTTATGCTGATAAACTTCATGTTTCGCCTAAGTATCTTTCTGCTGTATGCAAAGAGGTAAGCGGGCAGACTGCTTTCGAACTGATAAACCAGTATGTGTTGAAAAACGTGAAGTACATGTTGCAATGGTCGCCTAAAAGCATTAAAGAGATAGCGATGGAACTTGATTTTCCAAATCTTTCTTTTTTCGGGAAATATGTAAAACGCTATCTGGGAGTTTCTCCTAAGCAATACAGGGAACAATTGTCTTCGGATACTTCTTCTAAAATATCCGATTAATCTGTTGGTTGATTGTTACTGCGATATTCAGTAGGTGTCATTCCTAAATGTTTTTTTACATATTGTGCAAAGAAAGATGTGTTCGGGAAGTCGAAGTCTATGGCTATTTCCTTGATGCTTTTGTTGGAATATTTGAGTTCCGAGATGATATGTTCGATTGCATTTTCGTGGATAAGGCTTAGGGCATTCTTTCCACTGATTTGTTTGATGATTCGTGAAAGATATTTGGGAGAATAACAGAATAAGTTGGCATAATAATCGAGCGTGCGGTGTTTGCCGTTATCGGCTGCTAATGCTTCCATGAACTGTTTAAACAGGAAATCAGACTGAGTTATATTTGTTTTAGGTATACGTATATCAGTCTCAACAGATTTTTTTGTTGTGTGAGAAATCATTTCTCCGAAAAAAGCAGATGCAATATGTGACAAGATTTCTTTTTGTATTTTGTTAATACCTGTTTGGGCTTTACTTTCTATGAGGTCTAAGTATTGATTGAATAATTTTTCCTCTTCTCCTTCAAAATGTTTTATTGGATTCTTTTGTATGTAGCATACCCACTTCCAAGTATATTTTTCTGTTTGAGTAAGGCGTTGTAGTAATCGGTTGGAGAAGCAGATTATTTTGATTTTATGGTTAGGACTAGCGAGTACTTGACCGATAATCGTATTGGGAAGGCTGATAATCAGATCTTTCTGATGCAGGTGGTGTGGACTGTTATTTAATTCCAATTTAATTTCTCCTTCTATACAATAAATCATTAAGAAGAACTCCAGTTTGACATTTTTATTTTCCTGGAATATATTTTCTAGCTTGTCGGTAAAAAACAAGTATTCGTCAGTGTAGCTTCCTTGATAGCTATACGACTTAAGCATTTCCATGTCGATATGTTTGATAATCTCTTCCATAAATTATTTTTTGCAAAGGTGAGGAATTATACAATAAGTATAATGTTTTATTTTCTTCTATCTATATTGTATTTTCCGTATTTAACAAATTATATGTTCTGAAAGGAGAAAACAAGACATTTCTGTACGAAAATTCGTAGCTTCCATTACATGCCAAGATACTACTTTTGCACGAACAAAAAATAGATGAATATGATTATAAAAACGATTAGACTAAAAGCTTGGCTAATGATTTTGGCAGGCTGTTCTGTAGGGGTAATTTCCTGTAAAACAGAAACAAATAATAATGAAAGTAAGGGCTATAGCCTTGCAGTTATCAATGCTGATTCAAACAAGGAAATTACGACATCGTACTCAGCTTCGATTGAGGGAAAACAGGATATCGATATTTATCCACAGGTTTCGGGATACATTGAAAAACTGAATGTTTCAGAAGGTGATATCGTACGTAAAGGAGAAATCTTGTTTGTCATAGATCAGGTACCTTATAAAGCTACTCTCGAAACAGCTGTGGCTAATGTTGAGTCTGCTAAAGCTAATCTGGCAACAGCTGAACTTACTTATAAAAGTACTCAGGCTTTGTTTGCGAAAAAAGTAGTTTCCGACTTCAACTTACAAACCACAGAGAATGCTTATCTTACTGCTAAGGCACAATTGGCACAGGCAAAAGCTCAGGAAGTAAATGCACGCAATGATCTTTCTTATACAGAAGTTAAAAGTCCAAGCAACGGTGTAGTGGGCATGTTGCCTTACCGGGTTGGTACATTAGTAAATTCCAACATGCCCCAGCCGTTGACTACTGTTTCTGACAATTCAGAAATGTATGTTTATTTTTCGATGACAGAAAATCAGTTTTTATCGCTTGTCCGCCAGTTTGGTTCTTTGGAAAAGGCCTTGCAGGATATGCCTGCTATTCAACTGCAACTGAATGACGGATCTGTTTATGAAGAAAAAGGAAAGATTGAATCTATTAGCGGAGTTATAGATAAAGAAACAGGAACTGTTGGGGTACGTGCTGTATTTCCTAATTCCTCGCGTTTGTTGCATAGTGGAGCATCAGGCAATGTATTGATACCTAGTGTATATGAAAAATGTATTGTAATTCCACAGGGAGCTACGGTACAATTACAAGATAAAATATTGGTATATAAAGTTGTAGATGGAAAAGCTGTGTCTACACTTATAAAGGTTGCTCCAGTAAATGATGGTAAGGAATATATTGTATTGGATGGTTTGAAACCTGGTGATGAGATTGTTTCGGATGGTGCCGGAATGATTCGTGAAGGAATACAAGTTAAATAACAGACGCTTATGAAAGGAAATATATTTATCAAGCGGCCTGTCATGGCCTTATCAATATCGATACTGATATTAATCGTTGGATTTATTTCACTTTATACATTGCCGGTAGAGCAGTATCCTGACATCGCACCGCCAACCGTACGTGTAGAAGCTACCTATACGGGTGCTAATGCTGATGCTGTGATGAATAGTGTTATCATGCCATTGGAAGAAAGTATTAATGGTGTGGAAGATATGATTTACATTACTTCTACAGCGACCAATGCAGGTACAGCTGAAATTCTAGTCTATTTTAAGCAAGGAACGGATCCGGATATGGCTGCCGTCAATGTACAGAACCGTGTTTCGGCAGCGCAAGGATTGTTGCCGGCAGAAGTAACGGCCATTGGTGTCAGTACGACTAAACGTCAGAACAGTTTCTTGCAGATTAATAGTTTGATTAGTCCGGATAAACGATATGATGAAACGTTTTTGGCAAACTACCTCGATATTAATGTAATCCCTCGTATCAAACGTATTCAGGGAGTCGGTGATGTACAGCTGATGGGTGATACGTATAGTATGCGTATCTGGATGAAGCCAGATAAAATGGCTCAATATGGTCTTACACCTTCCGACGTGACGGCTGTATTGAATGAACAGAATATTGAAGCTCCAACAGGATCATTAGGTGAAAGTTCTGATAACGTATTTCAGTATACCATGAAATACAAAGGCCGACTGAAAAGTGTGGAGGAATTTGAAAATATGGTGATACGTTCACAGAAAGATGGTTCTGTACTTCGTGTGAAAGATATAGCTGATGTTGAGCTGGGACGTGAATCATATAGTTTTCATGGAGAGGCAGATGGAGTTCCAGGGGTTACTTTTATGGTATTTCAGGTAGCTGGAGCTAATGCAACTGCTGTAAACGAAGAAATCTCTAATCTGTTGGATGAAATGTCGGAAGAACTGCCTAAGGAACTGAATTTATTCAGATGATGAGTGTCAACGATTTTCTTTTTGCTTCTATTCATAATGTGATAGAAACTTTGGTGATTGCTATCATCCTGGTAGTTTTGGTTGTATATTTCTTTTTGCATGATTTCAAGAGTACACTGATCCCGTCCATCTCCATCATTGTTTCGTTGATCGGAACTTTTGCCTTTTTGTCGGTAGCTGGATTCAGTATCAATATTCTGACACTGTTTGCTTTGGTATTGGCTATCGGAACGGTTGTGGATGATGCCATTATCGTTGTAGAAGCAGTTCAGGCTAAGTTCGACGTAGGCTATCGTTCTCCATATTTGGCAACGAAAGATGCGATGAGTGATGTGACTATGGCTGTTGTATCGTGTACGTTTGTCTTTATGGCAGTATTTATTCCGGTAACATTCATGGGAGGTACGTCAGGAGTCTTTTATACTCAGTTTGGTATTACCATGGCAGTATCTGTCGGAATTTCTTGTTTGAATGCCTTGACACTGTGTCCGGCATTATGTGCCATAATGATGAAGCCTGCAAAAGGAGAGAAAAACGCTCGGAGTATAAATGGCAGAATACGTGCTGCTTATAATGCCTCATTTAATGTGATGATGGCTAAATATAAAAAAGGACTGATGTTCTTTTTTCATCATCGTTGGATGGTATGGACCTCATTGGGTATAGCTTGTGCTTTATTGGTTTATCTGATGACTACTACCAAAACTGGTCTGGTCCCTCAAGAAGACCAGGGAACCATGATGGTTAATATCAGTACGTCACCGGGTAATTCATTGGCCGAAACAAATAAGATTATGGATAAGGTACAAGATATTCTGGAAGGAACTCCGGAGATTGAGCATTATTCACGTATTACCGGTTATGGACTTCTTTCTGGACAAGGAACTTCTTATGGAACAGTTATTATCCGTTTGTATCATTGGGACAAACGAAAGGGTAAAGAGCATACAGTAGAGGCAGTCATGAAAAGACTGAATGCTCAGTTTAGTAATATCAAAGAAGCACAAGTATTCTGTTTCCAACCTGCCATGATTCCTGGATATGGAACAGGAAATGCTATTGAACTCTATATGGAAGATAAGACCGGTGGTGAGATGGAACCGTTTTATAACTCTATAAATCAGTTTATTCTTGCTCTGAATCAACGTCCGGAAGTTGCTATGGCTTATAGCTCTTATGCTATGAATTTTCCACAGGTAGCGGTGGATGTAGATGCAGCCAAATGTAAGCGTGCCGGTATTACTCCAAACGATGTGCTTAATGTTTTGGGAGCTTATTGTGGAGGATCGTATGTATCTAATTATAATAAATTCGGTAAAGTATACCGTGTTATGATTCAGGCTTCTCCGAAATCTCGTCTGGATAAACATGCGCTGGATAATATGTTCGTTCGAAACGGTGAAGAAATGGCCCCTGTAAGTCAGTTTGTAACGCTTCGTTCGGAAGAAGGCGCGGAGATTGCTAAACGTTTTAATCTTTACAATACGATCAATGTTAATGTCAATGTAGCTGAGGGATATTCTACGGGTGAAGCTCAGAAAGCTATCAAAGAGGTAGCATTGCAAACACTACCTTCTGGTTATGGTTATGAATATGGAGGTATGGCTCGTGAGGAAGCTAGTAGCGGAGGAGCACAAACCGTTTTTGTTTATACGTTGTGCGTAGTACTTATTTATTTGATTTTGTCTTGTTTGTATGAAAGTTTCTTGGTTCCTCTGGCTGTTATTCTTTCTGTGCCTTTCGGATTAATGGGTAGTTTCCTTTTTGCTCGTATTGCCGGACTGGAAAACAATATTTATTTGCAGACAGGAGCGATTATGTTGATTGGCTTGTTGGCGAAGACGGCTATTTTGATTACCGAGTACGCTATAGAACGTCGACGTAAAGGTATGGGAATTATTTCCTCTGCTTATTCGGCAGCTCAGGCACGTTTCCGACCTATTATCATGACGGTACTTTGTATGATATTCGGTATGCTTCCGTTGATGTTCTCTTCTGGTGCAGGAGCAAATGGTAATAGTTCGTTGGCTACAGGAGTTGTGGGAGGTATGCTTATTGGAACCTTGGCCTTGCTTTTTGTTGTCCCTGTATTCTTTATTGTTTTCGAATATTTGCAGGAAAAATTGCGTGGCCCTTTGCAGAAGGAACCTGATCAGCAGATTATGTATGAAAAAGAACAAACAATGATAGAAAAGAGTGCTTTTAACACAGAAAAATAAGCAATATATGTATACACGAAAAGTTATTATATTCGGCATAACGTTGTTTTTAAGTAGTTGCGGAATTTATACGAAATATCAGCCTCAGACATCTGTTCCTGACAATTTATATGGAGAAGAAGCTGTAGGATCGGATACAACAAATATGGGTTGTATTCATTGGCGTGATTTTTTTACAGATCCTTATTTGCAGGATCTGATAGAAAAAGGGTTGAAACAGAATACCGATGTGCGAACGGCAGAGTTGCGTGTGGAAGAGGCGAAGGCATCTTTACTTTCTGCTAAACTGGCCTTTCTTCCGTCTTTTGCCTTATCTCCACAAGGAGGAGTAAATACAGTCGAAAGCCAGGTGTCACGTACTTACACGCTTCCGGTAACAGCCAGTTGGGAAATAGATATATTTGGAAAATTGCGGAATTCAAAGCGTCAGGCAAAAGCTGCTTATGCACAAAGTGAGGATTATAAGCAGGCGGTATATTCCAGTCTGGTAGCAAATATAGCAAATACTTACTACACCTTATTGATGCTTGATGAGCAGCTTGAAATATCGAAAACGACTGCTGAAACATGGAAGGAAACAGTTGCTTCGACTCAGGCGTTAATGGAAGCCGGTCAGGCTGATGAAGCTGCGGTTTCACAGATGAAAGCTACTTGTTATGAAGTGGAAAATTCTGTTATAGACTTAGAGGAACAGATTAACCAGGTGGAAAATACACTTTCATTATTGCTTGCCGAAACTCCTCACGAGATACCAAGAGGAAAATTGGCAGAACAAAGCTTTAATCATTCTTTAAGTCTTGGAGTGCCTATTCAGCTTTTGGCAAACAGACCGGATGTACGGGTAGCTGAGCATGAACTGGAACAAGCTTTTTATGTAACCAATCAGGCAAATTCGGCTTTTTATCCTTCCATAACCTTGAGTGGAAGTGCAGGCTGGACCAATTCTATTGGTGGACTGATAACAAATCCTGGAAAGTTTGTTACATCAGCACTTGCTTCTTTAACAGAACCTTTATTCAATAAAGGAACGCTTATAGCACGTCGCAGAATAGCTAAGGCACAACAAGAAGAAGCATTGCTGGCTTTCAAACAAAAACTTCTAGATGCAGGAACAGAAGTAAACGATGCTTTAGTTTCTTATCAGACCAGTAAAAAGAAGAAAGACAACTATCAACATCAGATAGCTTCATTAGAAAAAGCGTTTAACAGTACATCATTATTGATGCAGTATGGTAATACGACTTATCTGGAAGTTTTGACAGCACATCAGACTTTACTTAGTGCCCGATTGTCTCAGACAGCCAATTGCTTTAAAGAGATACAAAGCATGATCAATCTGTATCAGGCATTAGGAGGCGGACAGGATTTATAATATTTCTATTTGTTTATATTAAGAAAGCTCATTGACTGGTTTCTCCCTTACCCTTATTCTTTATTTTCATTTAAACATTCATATTCATATATCTAGGAGGAACAGTCAAGGGCTTTCTGCCTTTTTGTTAACTAGTGTTTTCTTAAATCGGTTTTCCCAATAACAGTTATCGAAAAAAAGAGTTTTTCAGATAAAATGTTATACTTGCCGGTAATCTATTTTTGCGTCATAAATCTTAATATGAAAGGTGATTTATGGCTGTCGAAAATGTAGATCAGAAATATGAGGTTACAGTACGGTTTCGTTTGATACGAAATTGTATGCTTTTATCGGGGATATCTGTTTTTGCTCAGTTATATCTCTTTCAACCTATATTATCTGATTTATGTCGTTTCTTTACCATAACCCCAGCAACAAGTAGTCTTGCAGTCTCTATAACGACGGTTGGTATAGCTGTAGGATTGTTGTATTGGGCATTTAAGGCTGATAGTATATCGCGCGAAAAGCTTATGGGCATTTCGCTTATATTATCATCTGTTATAACTATAGTATCGGCTTTTGTTGGCAATTACTTCGTTCTGCTGGTATTAAGCTTAATTAAAGGGATTGCATTGGCCGGTGTCTCTGGGGTAGCATTGGCTTATCTCTCGGAAGAGGTAGATACTTCGAAAATCGGGTTGGCCATCAGCCTTTATTTAAGTGGAAATACATTGGGAGGAATGTTGGGACGGGTAGTTGCTACCTTGGTCGCTGGTTACGGTGGATGGCAACTGGCTGCTTTGTTCATTGGAATAGGGAGTCTGATTGTAGGTGGATTTTTTTGTAAGATGATACCGGCAGGCAAGAATTTTTCTGCTACACCTTTTACGTTCAGGGAGAAGATTGCTCAAATGCGTTCATTGCTTACCCAACCTACCTTTATCAGTATGTATATGATTGCAGCTCTCTCAATGGGAATATTTGTAAGTGTATATAATTATCTGTCTTTTCTGTTAGAATCACCTTTATTTGCCTTACCGCACCATTTGGTTGCAATGATTTTCATGATGTATATAGCAGGTATCATAGGTTCGGTTGTGGCAGGAAGTTTATCTGATAAATTTGCACCGGAGATACTTCTACAAGGTACATTGTTGCTGATGGGAATTGGAATGTCATGCTTATTGGTAATGAAACTTTGGATTATAGTTTTAGGACTAGGTATATTGACTTTTTCTTTTTTCGGAACTCATACATTGGCAAGTCGGATTGTTTCTATACATGCACAAAATTTAAAAAGCAGTGCAACTTGTATTTATTGGTTGTTTTATTACCTCGGTTCAAGTCTTATCGGTTCGCTGACAGGAATTGTATTTGTAAGTAACGGATGGTTTTCATTGGTGGAAATCCTTTTGCTGTTGCTTTTGGGAGCACTTATTATTGCGTCATTATTCATTTTTAAATATAGATTTTATGAAACCTTAATTCCGCAACACTTTGATTTAACTTTATTTATAAGTTCCTGAGCAACAAAAAGTTGCTCAGGATTTTGCCATGTCAGATTTTTCACTTATCTTAGTGTTGCAAATCAAAACAAGCGTAA
>ENA-OQBV01000131-OQBV01000131.1-human-gut-metagenome-genome-assembly--contig:-NODE-131-length-43370-cov-4.997317_pt1 | contig 43370 bp, 46 predicted proteins | sample MGYA00242750_ERZ504559 | MGnify/ENA primary metagenome ERZ504559 (study PRJEB26092, sample SAMD00036230) | human gut metagenome | host: Homo sapiens | study: EMG produced TPA metagenomics assembly of... | reverse complement strand
CAATTATTGAGAAAAAATGTAAAGATGATTTATTAAAACAGAGAACTAAAGGTCTGGTAGAAATTGAGCAGAATGTCAGAAATATTGCAGCTCATAATATTGTGTCAGCTACACCTGAGTGGGTTAAAGAACAAGCTGGCAGGAGTGTAGAAGATATTTTGTGGCTGCTGAAATATATTTGCGAACAGGTAAAAATAAATACCAGAAAAGAAAATTGGGATTCGTATGATTATATGAATAAGAGAATTATTGAAGAATTGGATAGATGAGTATGCTATTTCTCTTTTATGGGAAAATGAATTGCCGCTGGATGAGGTAAAGAAATTACAAATGAAATAACATTCTTAGAATTATGTAAACAAAACCAGGGGATTGCCAACAGGCAATCCCCTGAAATATTTCATATGAAATTATAAAATTACTTCGCTTCAGCTTCAGCGCCTTCAGCGTCCTCATCCTCTTCCGGAGCTGCCTCATATTCACCGATATGAACAACAACTGCATCCTCAGGAGTGATGAAGTGGACGTGTTTGCCTTCCGGGATCGGGAGGTCTTTTACATGGATATCACGGACGTCTGCAGGATAGCCGTTGAAGTCGATGACGATGGTGTCAAGAAGGTTGGACGGATCTGCTTTGTAGTGGATCTCTTCCATCTCCTGCTCAACGATACCCTGAACCATGTCGGTGTGCTCCAGTTTGACAGCGACTGTTGTGGAAACCTTCTCACCGGCTACCAGTGCCTGGAAATCCAGAGCCATCAGCTGTTTTTCAATTGGATTATAGTCAATATTTTTTACCAGGGCATCAACTTTTTCGCCTTCGATGTCCAGGTAAACCTGTGTACCTTCTTTATTTGCTTTAATGAATTTGGCTGCCTCGGCACCGTTAAACTGAAGTGCTACAGGCTCTTTCATTTCTTTTCCACTAAGAATTCCTGTGACGTAACCCTCACGTCTTAATTTTTTAGCTTTTACATTCGGGTTTCTTTTCTCTGCTTTCAATGTGATCATGTCAAATTCCTCCTCCTGATGCATGGATTCCGGTAATGTTGCTGTTCGCGCTGTTCGCAGTAACACGAATTCTGCATTTCTTTTCTGACTGGGATTATTATAGCACTTCTCGGACGAGGTGGCTAACAAAAAGTTAGAAAATTTAAGAACAATATTTTGTATTGTTTAACTTATGTACAAAACTTCAAGGGTAAAATTAGACAAAAACAAAGCATATATTTGAAATTTTACAGAAAAAATTAAAACAACATAAAAAATTGCACAAATCAAGTGATCATAAAAGCCTGAAAGTTGGCATTTATCTGGAAGAGAGGCAAGTATTAAATATGAATATTCTATTTTTATTTGATTCAGATATGCGAGGAGACGGGAAATATCCATATTGCTGACATATTGGAGAGAGCTGTTGTGATCAATGTAATAAAAATTGGAAGATATGATGCAGGACAGAGATGACGGCGAAAGAAGGTGGCAACATAACACGATGGGTATTTTACTCTGGAGAAAGAATTTAACGAAATTGCATATAATTTCTGAAACAATTTAACATACAATTCACAAATCTTTATCTCAACCACGATATCTGAACAGTCGGAAAAGTTCTATACATACAAACCATGCGAGCGAGAGAAGAGAAAAGGAGATAAGTAATGTCAGAAATTGCACTCAGAAATGTATGTAAGCAATTTGATTCAGAGCATTACGGTGTGAAGGATTTTAATCTTGATATACATGACAAAGAGTTTGTTGATCTTTGTAGGTCCGTCCGGATGTGGAAAATCTACTACTTTGCGTATCATCGCAGGTCTGGAGGAGATTACAGACGGTGAGCTGTGGATCGACGGTGAGTTTTCCAATTATCTGGAACCAAAGGAGCGTGGAATGTCCATGGTTTTCCAGAACTATGCTTTATATCCCAATATGACAGTTTACGGAAATATGGCATATGCCCTGAAGATCCGTAAGCTTCCGAAGGATGAGATCGACAGAAAGGTCCACGAGGTGGCAAAGATCCTGGAGATCGAGCAGCTTCTTGACCGGAAGCCGGCAGCTCTTTCCGGCGGTCAGAAACAGCGAGTTGCCATCGGAAGTGCAATTATCCGGAAGCCGAAAGCCTTTCTCATGGATGAGCCCCTTTCCAACCTGGATGCAAAGCTTCGTGCCCAGATGCGTGTGGAGCTTGTAAAATTACATAAACAGCTGGATACCACTATTATTTATGTAACACATGACCAGACAGAGGCCATGACTCTTGGGACTAAGATCGTGGTCATGAAGGATGGTCTGATCCAGCAGGTGGGAGCACCTCAGAGTATTTATGACAATCCGGTAAATCTTTTCGTGGCAGGCTTCCTTGGTTCTCCGTCCATGAACTTTTTCCGGTGTACGGTAAAAGCAGAAGAAAATAATCGCACGGCTCTTCTTCTGGATGATGCCAAAACTGTGAAAAAGGTTTATCTGGACGGAACCAGAGGAAAACAGATCGCAGATAGATATAATGGCAGACACGTGATCCTTGGAATCCGTCCGGAGGATATCTACGAGCTTGCTGAGGCGAAAAAGCTTGGTATTGAAAATAAAAGCGTAGATGTAGATGAGCCTGTAGTAAACCGCGAGATGCTGGGAGCGGAAGTGATCCTCTATTTTGATGAGCAGGGCAAAACCCTGGCAGTCCGCTTAAGTCCGGAAAATCAGACACAGGTAGGGGAGAAGGTTTCTCTGTATTTTGATATGGAGAAGGCCCATGTGTTTGATCCGGAGACAGAAGAAAATATTTTTGTGTCATGAATTTATGTCACGGAAGAGCTTGAGTGCAGGCAGATCAGCCTGTAGATAGAATCTGATTATGCAAGGAGGAGAAATAGTTATGGGAAATAACAGCAAAAGCAAGATCACACCGTACTTATATCTGGTGCCTTGTATGCTTATTTTTGGAATTTTTCTGTTTTATCCGTTTGTGAAAACAATTTATTTAAGTCTTTACAAGACCAACAAGATGGGACAGGCAAAGCTGTACGTTGGTCTGGGAAACTATAAAGAACTGCTTCAGTCAGCATCCTTTATCAACAGTCTGAAGGTGACGCTGATCTTTGTGCTGATCGTTGTGGTCGGCGGCATGCTTCTTGGTCTGATCGCAGCAGTGCTTTGCAACAAGGCGTTTCCGGGAATCCGGGTGTTCAGTACATCTTATGCTCTGCCAATGGCTATTGCATCTAGTTCTGCGGCAATGATCTTCCAGATCATGCTCCACCCGGCAGTAGGTATTGTGAACAAGCTTACCGGCCTGGATATTAACTGGCTGAACGATCCGAACACGGCTCTGATCTGCGTAGCCATTCTTACTGCGTGGCTGAACAGCGGGATCAATTTTCTGTATTTTTCCGCAGGACTCGGAAATATTGATGAGACCATTTATGAGAGAGCTTCTGTGGATGGAGCCAGCAGCATGCAGCAGTTTTTCAGCCTGACGCTTCCGGGACTTTCCCCGATCATGTTTTACACACTGGTGGTAAATATCATACAGGCCTTTCAGTCCTTTGGACAGATCAAGATCCTGACAGAGGGTGGTCCTAATGAGTCTACCAATGTTATTGTTTATTCCATTTACAGGGATGCGTTTTTTAACTACCGCTTCGGAAGTGCGGCAGCCCAGTCTGTTATCCTGTTTGTGATCATCATGATCATCACACTGATCATGTTCCGTATTGAGAAGAAGGGAGTGAATTACTGATGAGCCAGATGGAAAATATGGCAGTCCCGGCAGTGGGAAACATGTCAAAAGAGGAGCTTCTGGAGCTGAAAAAAGCTATGAATGCAAAGGCTCTTGCAAAGAGAAGGACAAGAACAGCGCTCCGTGTTACGGCAAATGTGGTGTTTGCAGTTCTGATCCTGCTTCCATTGCTTTATGCCATCAGTATTGCACTGATGCCTTCCAGTGAACTGTTTACTACAGAGTTGAATCTCTTTCCCAAGAATCCGACCTTTTCCAACTTTATCAATGCATTCCGCACCGTTCCACTTCTCCGATTCATATTGAATTCCTTTATCATGGCGGGATGCATTACCATCGGACAGATCATTACCTGTTCTCTTGCTGCTTTTGCGTTTTCTTTCCTGGAATTCAAAGGAAAAGGTATTCTCTTCATGGTTGTGATGGCAACCATGATGGTTCCGGGAGAGGCAACGATCATTTCCAACTACCTGACGGTATCAAGCTGGGGAATGCTGGATACTTATCAGGTACTGATCGTGCCTTACCTTACATCCGCAATGGGAATTTTCCTGTTCCGTCAGTTTTACATGACTTTCCCGATCTCACTGTATGAATCGGCAAAGCTTGACGGCTGCAGCAATCTGAAATTTATCGTAAGGATCCTGCTTCCGCTGACAAAATCCGCTATTGGCGCTATGGCAGTGTATACCTTTATCAACGCATGGAATATGTACATGTGGCCGCTGCTTGTAACAGGCTCCAACAATATGCGAACCGTTCAGATTGGTATCAGTATGCTGGATAGTGTGGATTCACAGTCCATCACCCTGATGATCGCAGGCGTTGTTATGATCATCATTCCGTCCATTTCCATCTTTATCGTTGGACAGAAACAGCTGATCAGAGGAATGTTTTCGGGTGCAGTCAAGGGCTGATATCGGAGCAGGCAGCAACCCTGCAGCATCCTGCTGTAAGGGAAAAATATTGCAAAAAGATACTGCAAAGTCGTAAGACAAGCAGTTCATCTTATATAAAAAAATGAAAAAAGAGAAAATTTTTCAAGAGGAGAAAAAAGTTATGAAGAAAAAAATCATCGCAGCTTTCCTTACCACAGCAATGACTATCGGTTCTCTTTCCGGAGTAACTGTATTCGCCGCAGATGCCGGCACAGATGAAAAAGTGGAAATGGCAGATGCTTCCGATGTAGACGGAACTACCATTACCTTCTGGCATTCCATGGGTGGTGTCAATGGTGAGGCGATCGATACACTAGTAAAAAAATTCAACGATGAGAATGAATACGGAATTACGGTAGATGCTCAGTATCAGGGTGAATATGATGATTCCCTGAACAAGCTGAAAAGTGCACAGATCGGAAACATGGGTGCGGATCTTGTACAGGTATATGAGATCGGAACAAGATTCATGATCGATTCCGGATGGATCGTGCCTATGCAGCAGATGATCGACGCAGACAGCTACGATGTATCTGAGATCGAGCCGAACCTGGCTGCATACTACACCATCGACAATGAGCTGTACTCCATGCCATTCAACTCTTCCACACCGATCATGTATTACAACAAGGATATGTTTGATAAAGCAGGCATCACAGAAATTCCGGACAGCCTGGAGGGCATTGGTGAGATCGGACAGGATCTTCTGGACAGAGGCGGCGCAGGCGAGGTAATGTCTCTTGGAATCTACGGATGGTTCTTCGAGCAGTTTATCGGAAAGCAGGGCCTTGAGTATGCAAACAACGGAAACGGACGTAAAGAGGCTGCTACAGCTGTTGCTTTTGATGAGAACAGTGCTGCAAAAAATATCCTTACAGCATGGAAGGATCTTAACGACAAGGGCTTCGCACCGGTCGTAGGAAAAGGCGGCGATGCAGGTCTGGCAGATTTTTCTGCAGGAAAATCTGCGATCACTCTTGGCTCCACAGCTTCCCTAAAACAGATCCTTCAGGATGTAAACGGAAAATTTGAGGTTGGTACTGCATACTTCCCAAAGATCAAATCCAGTGACGAGGGCGGTGTTTCCATCGGAGGTGCATCTCTTTGGGCACTGAACAATAATGATCCGAAAAAGCTTCGTGCAACATGGGAGTTCGTAAAATTCCTGATCTCTCCGGAGTCTCAGGCTTACTGGAACGCACAGACCGGATATTTCCCTGTAACTGTAAAGGCTCAGGAAGAGCAGGTATTTAAGGATAATGTTGCAAAATATTTGCAGTTCCAGACAGCGATCGACCAGCTCCATGATTCTTCCGCCGACTATGTAGGCGCTCTGTTAAGTGTATTCCCGGAGGCAAGAGCTACCGTGGAATCCGAGATTGAGAGTATGCTCAACGGAAAAGAGGATGTGGATACAGCTGTGAAAAACATGGCAGATTCCATCAACAAATCCATCGAAGAGTATAACCTGGTGAATGAATAATTCGAAAAGGCGTGGAAACTGAAAAAGAAAAATAAATATATACAGCCAAAAATCCCCGGGTAAGCTCCTGGGGATTTTTGCTATAGTCACGGAAAAAAACATCCTGACAGGAAAATATCAGGAGAAAAATCAGAGGAATCTCTGGACGTAAGAGTATATATTGGCTATAATGATGAAGTTAATATCTACTCCTCAGGAAGGAAGAAAAATCTGTGAATAGAAGTAAAAGAGAAGATTATAAGAGATTTGTGGTATTTTGTCTGGCAAGTCTGATCGTGATCGCACAGGCAGCGATCTTTGCTTATGTATGGTATGATTTTTACAGTGACCTGATCCTGAAGCCATTCTGGAGAAAGGGTAACTGGGTAATGATCCTGATCTATGCGCTGATCTATCTGATGTTTGCCAAGCTTTACGGAGGTCTGAAGGTAGGCTATCTGAAGCGTATCGATGTATTTTATTCATTGACGCTGGCAACGATCTGTACCAATGTTGTGACGTATTTTCAGATCACACTGATCAACAGATGGTTTATGTCGGCCAGACCGGTGATCGAAATGACCGGAGTCCAGATTGTTGTGACGGTACTGTGGATCTGGGGCTCCAGGTATATTTACTCCAGACTGTACGGAGCCAGAAGGCTGCTGGTGCTCTACGGAGACCGTGATCCCGGTGATGTGATCCACAAGATGAACACCCGAAAGGATAAATACGATATCAGCGGTAAGGTTCATATCCGTGAGGGCGAAGAGAAGATCCATGCCATGATGGAAGATTATGAAGGCGTGATCATCTGGGATCTTCCGTCCCAGATCCGAAACAAGTATCTGAAATATTGTTTTTCTCATTCCATCCGCTGCTATATGAGCCCGAAGATTTCCGATATCATCCTGCTTGGAACAGACAGGATCCATCTGTTTGATACGCCGCTTCTGATGTGCAGGAATCAGGGACTTTCCATGGAGCAGCGTGCAGCCAAGAGAGTTCTGGATATCATTGTTTCCGGACTTGGGATCATCGTATCCTCACCCATCATGCTGATCATTGCCATTGCGGTGAAGGCTTATGACGGCGGTCCGGTATTTTATCTCCAGGATCGTCTTACCTATCAGGGAAAGGAATTCCGCATCCGGAAATTCCGAAGCATGTGTGTGGATTCCGAGAAGAACGGAGCACGTCTTGCGTCCAAGCACGATTCCCGTATCACACCGGTAGGACATGTCCTGCGTAACCTGCATCTGGATGAGCTTCCCCAGCTGTTTAACGTGTTTATGGGTGATATGTCTCTGGTAGGTCCACGTCCGGAACGAGATGTGATCATGCAGGAATATGAGCAGGAAATCCCGGAATTCCACTATCGTCTTAAGGTAAAAGCCGGACTGACCGGTTATGCTCAGGTATATGGCAAATATAACACCACACCGTATGATAAGCTGAAGCTGGATCTGTTTTATATTGAAAATTATTCATTCCTTCTGGATATCAAGCTTCTGTTTATGACTGTAAAGATCTTTTTCCAGAAAGAAGTTTCCGAGGGCGTGGATGATAATCAGAAGAACGCTCTTAAGGATTCCGAAGACAAAAAATAAGTAACGAAACGAAATGCGTGTCAGGCTGCGGCAGATCATCCTGACGCGCATTTTGTGGATAGAGAGGACGGAGGTTGTTTTTATGGAAAAGCCGTTGGTTTCCGTAGTGATGCCCGTATATAACGGGGAAAGATATATTGGAAAAGCGATCGAATCAGCACTGGGACAGGAGGTTCCGGTAGAAGTGCTGGTCATTGATGACTGTTCTGCAGACGGCACAGAGCTTGCTGTAATGAAATATATGGACAGCGGAAAGATCCGTTATATCCGAAATGAACAGAATATGGGTGCTGCTCGTTCCAGAAACCGGGGCGTAAAGGAAGCCCGGGGAAAATATATCGCATTTCTGGATGCGGATGACTGGTGGGAAAAGGGCAAGCTGAAGGCCCAGACAGAGGTTATGGAACAGACCGGCTGTGCGATCTGCTCCACCGGAAGAGAGCTGATGACGCCGGATGGGCGCACTACCGGCAAATATATTCCGGTAAAGGAACGGATCACATACAGGGAGCTTCTGAAGCATAACAGCATCAACTGTTCTTCCGTATTGCTGCGCAGAGAAGATGCACTTGCGTTTCCAATGGAGCATGATAACAGCCATGAAGATTACATTACCTGGCTCCGGATATTGGGAAAGGGAGGATTTGCAGCAGGGATCAACAGACCTTACCTGAAATACCGGCTCAGTGAAGGGGGAAAATCCAGAAATAAGCTGAAGTCTGCGGCAATGACTTATCAGGTGTATCGGTATGTAGGATATGGTCCGCTGAAGAGTCTGTTTTTCTTTGTTTCCTATGCGCTCCACGGGATATGGAAATACCGTTGAAAAATTCTGGAAAAGGTGAATAATTCTGACATATATTAATTTTTTATTTCCAAATTCATAAATATATGTTATTATTTATTCATACTTTTATCAAATATTACAAGGTGGAAACAAATGAAACAGAGAACGGATAACCAGGGAGTGCCGTATTCTTACCTGGTCGATAACATTAAAGTAGTACTGATCTTTCTTGTCGTATTTAATCATCTGATCGCATTTCAGCTGGTCAAGGTGGACATGGTGGTGCGTTATGTATGGTATGGGATCACCATTTTTCACATGCCTGCTTTTATTTTTATATCCGGATATCTTTCCAAGAAGCCACAGGATGTACTGAAGAATGTGAAGAATCTGCTGATCCCTTATATTCTTGGATACAGTCTGACCTGGTATGCGTATATCTGGACCGGCAGAAGCATGGATTATGAGCTGCTCCGTCCGTCCGGAACAGTTATGTGGTATGTGCTGGCACTGTTTATCTACAGGCTGACTATCGAAGCACTTGGCAAGATACGTTTTATCGTGCCTCTGAGCATTATTTTTGCATTGTGGGCAGGAACAAGACCGGAATTTACGACTTATCTTTCAAGCTCCAGGATCGTTGTATTTTTTCCGTTTTTGTGGCAGGCTATCTGTGGAAGAGTGATTACACAGACGTGGTCCGTAAATTCAAGGGGTAAAATGGATCCTGGCTCCTGGTTTCAGCCCTGCTTTTGTATGCAGTTCCGAATTTTATGATCGCCAATGAGATCCCGGTAGATATTTTCCGTGGGAATCATACGTATCAGTTATCGGGAATGGATGATATCACAGGAATGCTGATTCGCCTTCTGATGTATCTGGTATCTTTTGTGCTGGTGCTGACGTTTCTGGCATTGATCCCGGATGTGAAGCTGCCGGTTACCTTTGTTGGAAGAAATACCATGGGGATTTATTTCTTCCATTATCCGATCATGATCGTACTCAACGGCCTGCTTCTTCTCAGCATCCCGCAGATGCTGAATGTCTGGGTGCTTTTCGGAGTATCCTGGGTGCTTGTGCTGATCCTTGGAAGCAAGCCGGTATCTTTCCTCTACGGAGGGGTACTGAACCTGCTTACATTTATTCTGTTCAAACGTGAGAGGCAGGTGCAGGATGAAGGACTTGAGGATGAATATGATGAAGATGACCGTTATGAGATCATACTGAAAAGAAAGAAAGCCATTGAGGAGCTTGCGGCAACTCTGGACGAGGAGGATGCACGTAAGGTGAAGGACGATGTGGCGGCTGTACTGGAACATGAGACAGAAGAGACGGAAGAAATCCGTGGCGAGGATTTCTTTGTAGATGAGGATCTTGAGATGGAGGAAGGCATGGATGATGCCGGAGCTCCACAGGAATTTGAGCAGCTCCAGGACCTGGATGATATATTAAAGATCACAGAACCGCAGGGGGAAATGGAAGTGCTTTTGAAAAATAAAGAAGAGAAAGCGCAGGATTAAATTAATAATGAAAAAAGTCATTACTTACGGTACCTTTGATCTGTTCCACCAGGGACATTACAATATTCTGAAAAGAGCCAGGGAGCTGGGGGATTATCTTGTTGTGGGTGTCACCAGTGAAAGCTATGATATCGAACGCGGCAAGCTGAATGTACAGGACAGCCTTCTGAAGCGTATCGAAAATGTCCGCAAGACTGGTTTTGCGGATGAGATCATTGTAGAGGAATATCAGGGGCAGAAGCTAAATGACATTACAAAATACAATATCGACCTTCTGGTAGTCGGTTCGGACTGGCGTGGCAAATTTGATTATCTGAAGAATTACTGTGAGGTCGTTTATCTGGAACGTACCAAAAATATTTCCAGTACCAAGCTCAGAAGTGAGGGTATGATCTACAGCATGGGCATTGTTACGGATGATACAGAGGACAACGAAATGGTGATGGAGTCCAAGTATGTCAGCGGACTGCATGTAGAAAGTGTGTATTCCGAGGACGTTTTTGTTGCGAGAGAATTCTGTGACAGATACGAACTTGACTCTTATGGTACAGATTACGGGCAGTTTCTGGAAGGATTGGATATCATTTATATCCGATCCGGTCTGAAAAACAGGGCAGATTATATCCGAAAGGCACTGGAATGTGATAAATATGTGATCAGTGACACGCCTATGGCTCTGGAACCGGAAGAGATAAGAGAGCTGTTTGCACTGGCAAAGGCACATCAGGTTGTTCTGGTAGAGAAGCTTACCATGGTCTATCTGCGCGCGTTTACACAGCTTGTCTGGCTGACACATGGAGCGCTTGTGGGAGATGTGGTAGCTGTAAAATGCGCGATTTCTCAGGATGATTTTGAGGGCGGAAAAAATTTCAGCGAAACAGTCAGCCAGGCGCTGTGTGCATGCATCAAGCTTCTCGGTAAGGATTACCTGGAGGTGAAGAGCAATGCGGTGAAAAGCAGTGACGGCTGCTTTATTTATGATATGATCACGATGAAGTATCTCCGGGCACTGGCGACCATTGAGATCGGAACAACGGTGGATGTGGAAAACGAGCTTGCGATCATCGGAACCAGGGGGCGTATCACCGTACCCGGTGACTGGTGGAATACCGGATATTTTGAAGCCAAAATAGAAGGTCAGGAATTCCTGAAACGCTACAGCTTTAATTTTGAGGGAAATGGTCTTCGCTATCTGCTTCAGGAGCTGGTCATCATGATCCGTGACAGACGGACAGAATGTACGAGATTTTTTTATGAAGAATCAGAAACTCTGGCTGAGCTTTTGAAAATAATTAATCAAAGAGGTTGACAGATGACAGAAAAACAGAAGCTTCTTTTGCAGCTCTTCCGGGAGGTTGACGCGATCTGCAAAAAGCATGATCTTAGATATGTAATGGCCGGAGGTACTCTGATCGGTGTTCTTCGAAATGAAGGCTTTATCCCATGGGACGATGATGTGGATATTTACATGCCCAAAAGTGACTGGGATAAATTTGTAGAAATATGTCAGAACGAGATGCCGCCGAACCGGGCGGTTTATTGTGCAGAAGTGGACCGTAATTATACCAACGGTTTTCCGCGCTACGGAAGTACGGATACCTGTGCGATCCACAAGCATCAGATCATAGGAGACGACAAGGCTGGTGAGATCATTGACGTACTGACTCTGGATCCCATTCCGGATGATGACCGTGAGTATGAGAAATACCGGGACCATATGATGATCTATACGGAACTTCTGAATATCAGCATGGTCGTGGGAGTCAGATGGGAAATTTCTCCCTGGCGGTATCTGTACTGGCTTTTCCGCTATACCTTCTGCGGAAAGGACAGAACCTTAAAGAAATTGGAGAAGATCATGTTTTCTTATAAAGAAGAGGAGTGCAGCCGCTATGCCATGCGATGGGGAGGCTGCCCGTTTCTTTTTGACAAGGATATGATGTTCCCTGTAAAATATATGGACTTCGAGGGCGAAAAGGTTATGATCCCTCACAGGACCAGCGATTATCTGATCTGGCATTACGGGGACGAATGGTCCTATATACCGCCTCATGGGGAAAGAGAATCTCATGAGTCTGTTGATGTTCCGGGCGCCAGCTATCAGGAGGTGCGGGATGAATATATGCCAAGGATCGACAAAAAACGTATCCGCAGACAGATGCTTTTCCGCAAATTCTACTGCCTTCTTATGGCAAAGGGAGACCATAAACAGGATGACAGACGAAGAAGGATCAAAGCCGGTGTTGTAGCCCGGGATGTGTCTGCCCGGCTGATGAGATCCGAAAAAACAGCGGAGACCCTGCTGAAAGAGAGAAGATATGATGTGCTTGGTGAGATCTTTGAGGAGTATTACCGTGTACAGCTCAGCATGGAGTTTATCGGACGTGAGGATTTTAAGGGGATCCGTCCGTTCTATCATCCGGTCCTGATCCCGCTGGAGGATGAGGCTTTTCAGGCGGCCATGTTGACACTGATTTATCAGGAGCGTGTTTCCAAGGCATACCGTATGTACGAGGTACGTAAGAAAATGGATCATCTTACTCCGGAAATGGAGCAGACAGTGGAGGATATCCGATGTTTCCGAAAAGCAGCCAGCCACTATGAATTTAAAGAAATGCAGGAAGCAGAGGCGATTGTGGATGATCTTCTCAGAAAATATCCGGATGCTCCGGGATTCCTGAAATTTAAATGCCGGTTTGTGATGGAGCGCCTGGAAGGACCGCAGAATGCTTCAGAAGCGGAGAAATTTCTGTCTTACTGCCTGAGAGTATTTCCCCAGGATGGATATTTTATGAAATATAAGGGCGATCTTCTCTGGAAAAAGGGCCTCCGGAACGAAGCAATGGCAGAGTATCTGAAAGCCAGAGAATGCACCAATAACGGCATTGTGCAGCTGGAACTTGATAAATTCCTGAAAAAACAGAAGTCCCAGGCGATCCGGGACTGTCGGGATCTGCTTGGAAGCCAGAGAAGATCAGAAGCGCTCTCTCTGATGGAATTCTGGAGCAGACTGATGCCGGAGGACGAGGAGATCAGAGGCGTTTTTTATCTTGCAAAGGTATCTTCCGTCCGTACAAAAGGGGAACTGGAAGAGCTGGTGAGAGAGCTTTGCAAAGAGCTTGGGATCACCGGTGATTCTCCAAGGGAGGGAACCCTTGAGGAGCCAGTGTACAAAGAGGCACTTACCTGTGCATGGCAGAGATTTGGCTATCCCAAAGCACTGGCAGAGGGCCGTACCAGGATCCTGTGCAGTGAGGAAGAGGGCGAGATGGAATATCTGGCAGAGGAGATCCGCAGCCTTCTGGTCCACAAGGAATGGCAGGGAGAGGTATACAAGCTTCTGGGAGATATCCGGAAGAAACAGGGGCGTACCCGGGAAGCTTTCGAAAATTATTTCATGGCACTGGATCATGAGATGCATCCCTATATAAAAAAATGAGCTTTCCAGGATCTTCCTGGAGGATCTTTACGATGGAAGCCGGCGGACCAGGTTTTTCGCAAAGAAAGCTGACGTGACAGAATTTCTGAACAGCTGGCTGGAGAAGTATAAAAGTCAGGAAGAACTTCAGAAGCTTCTGAAGCGGATCCTGTAATGACAGATCAACAGAAACGAGGCAGAGTGTATTGAACAGAGAACAGCAGAAAGTACTGGAACTTCTAAAAGAAATAGATACCATATGCAGAAAAAATAAGATCACATATTATCTTTCTCCGTATCTTACCCTCTGTGCGGTAACGGAGCGTCCTCTTCCCATGAATCCGGCAAGCAATGATATTTATATGAAGACCGGTGATATGGCCAGATTTAAAAATATCTTTGATGAAGAACCGGAGCTGCGCAGAGCTCTGGAATCTATGGAGAATAACAGCCGGTTCCCCGGATTTTTTCTGCGTTATACAGATAAAGATACGTTGTTTTATAAGCTGGACGAGTACGGAAAATACAAACATCCGGGACTGGGGATCAATATCCTTCCGCTGCAGTGTGAATATGGCCCAAAGGGAAAATATCTCTGGAACCGTATGCGCGAAGATGGATGGAAAAGGATCTACGGAAAAAAAGGCGAGTGGCGAAACCGGCGTGAGCTGGGATGTATCTGGATGGTGCGAGTCCTTTCCCTGTGCGGACGAGGCTGGCTGGCAAAGAGCATATTCCGGGATCTGCTCCGGCAGCCGCAGGATGGCGCAAAAACCTATGTACTCCGATATTTTGACCAGAATCTTTATTTTCCTGCGCATATTTTTGAAAACCCCGGGGAGGCAATGCTTGGAGGAGAATCCTTTATGGTCCCGGGAAATACAGACAGCTATCTCACCCGGGCCTACGGCAAAAATTATCGAAATAAGTCAATGGAAAATTATGTTCCCGGCTCGCTGGTGGTGTGCAGCACACTGATCCCATGCGAGGAATTTCTGCAGCAGTCAAAGGAGCTGAAGAAATTTGCTTCTGTCAGGAAGAAAAGGGAAAAGCGCAGGCAGTTTGGAATGAATTACCGGGAATATCTTGCACAATGCTGGGATTATGCCAAATTCTGCGGGGAAAAATATACCTGTGCACTGGCTTATCGCAAAAAGCTCAGCTATATCCGGAATCTCTTCAAAAATGAAGATTATGTGGAACTGGAAAAAGCATTTGCAGGATATACCAGGATGAATGATCGCTGTCTGAAATATGAAGAAGCATTTGAAACAGATCCGGAGGTTTTTGACCTGTATCTTAAGTATCTGGAAAAAACAGGAAGGATCTCGTATATGGAGAAGGTAAAAAAATATGTCTAAGGTCAAACTTACAGATTATGTTGTGGAGTTTTTGCAGAAAAAAGGGATTCATGATTTTTTTGGATATCAGGGAACCATGATCGCACATCTGGTAGATTCCATTGAGAAGAATCCCCATGTAAGAAGTCATTCCAGCTATCATGAGCAGGGAGCTGCTTTTTGCTGCCTGCGGTTATGCTCAGGCAAAGAATGCCTGCGGCTGTGCCTATGCCACCAGCGGTCCGGGAGCTGCTAATCTGCTTTCCGGTGTGGCAGATGCGTATTTCGATTCGCTTCCGGTGATCTTTTATCACCGGACAGCTGAATACCTATGAATATTCCGGTATTACAGGCCTTCGTCAGCAGGGCTTTCAGGAGATCAATATGGTTTCCATGGCAAAGCCGGTAACCAAGTACGCGGTGCAGGTCCGTGATCCGAAAAATATCGTCCGTGAACTGAATCTTGCATGGCAGATCGCCAATACAGGACGGAAGGGGCCGGTTCTTATCGACCTTCCCATGAACGTGCAGAGAGGCGAGGTGGAAGATCCGGTTTATGATATGGAATTTTCTGAGGAAGAGATCGAGACAGCTGTATATGGAAAAAATGATCCGGAAAACGGGGCAGCCTTTTACAGGGATGCAGTTGCAAAGGCGGATTCTTCTGATGGAGCAGAGGCGGCAGAATATATTCTGAATAAAATCGGGACTGCAAAACGGCCGGTATTTATGATCGGTCACGGAGCTTCCGGAGAAGCAGAAAAAATGCTCACAGATCTCGCACGCGCCCATCACATTCCGGTGATCACAAGCGTACTTGCCCGGTCTGCACTGAGCTTTGATGATCCTCTGAACTTCGGGTGCATCGGAGGTGCCTACGGACATCGGTATGCAAATATGATCGCCAATGCAAAAAGCGACCTTCTGCTCTGCTTTGGAATTTCCCTGTGTACCCGTCAGATTGGTACTAAGGTTCATGAGTTTGCGAAGAATGCCGAAATCATCCGTGTGGATATTGATCCTTATAATCTTCAAAGAGAGATCCATGCGGGAAGAGAAGGTGAGAAATGCTTTTGCGTCAGCGCAGAGACTGTGGTGCGTAAGCTGACAGAGCAGCAGGCACAGATCGGTTCTTATGAGGAATGGCTTGCTGTCTGCCAGAAGATCCGTAAGGAACTCTGGAAAGTGGACGATGAGACACCGCAGCGTTATCCGAACCGCATGATCGCATACTTGAGTGATCAGCTTTCCGATACCGGAGCGGTTGCTGTGGATGTGGGACAGCATATGGTCTGGAGCTATCAGTCCTTCCACAATCAGCAGGGGCAGAAGACGCTTTTTTCCGGCGGACATGGTGCTATGGGATATGCACTTCCGGCGGCTATCGGAGCTTATTATGCTACCGGCAAGCCGGTGGCATGTATCTGCGGAGACGGAGCCTTCCAGATGAATATCCAGGAGCTGCAGTGGGTGAAGCGTGAGAATATCCCAGTGAAGATGATCGTAATGAATAATGAGGCTTTGGGAATGATCCGTCATCTTCAGAGAGATTATTTTGACTGTGTATATGCGGATACCTCCGATGGCAGCGGATTCTCATCCTGCGATTTTACAGATGTGGCGCAGGCTTACGGAATTCCTGCAAAGCGCATCCAGGGAGAAGACGTGGAAAAATATGCCGGTGGATTCCTGGAGCAGAACGGGCCGGAGCTTCTGGAGATCATGCTGGAGCATGGAACCTACGCATACCCGAAGACCTGTCTGGGCGAGCCGATCCACAATCAGCAGCCTTATATACCGAAACCGATATTTGATGAACTGATGGAGCTGTAAAATGGGAAAAATAACTGTGATCACAGGCGGTACCTCCGGAATCGGAAGAGGAATCGCCGAAAAGATCCTGGCAGAGTCAGCAAAAACTGACAGGATCTTCGTAACATATGGACATGATGAGAAGAAGGCACTGTCGTTTCAGGAGAGCCTTCCTGAGGAAAAAAGATCTCAGGTGACTTTGATAAAGGCAGATATGTCTTCCTATGAAGAGATGATGGTTTTTGTGGAGGAGCTGAAAAAGCAGACAGACCATATTGACTGGCTTGTAAGCAATGCCGGCATCAGTACCTACGCAAAATATGAAGACTACAGCTTTGAGGAGTGGACACGGATCGTAAATACCAATCTTTCCGTACCTGTATTTATGGTCAAAGAGCTGAGATCCATGATGGTAGAGGGCGGCAGTGTGCTCTTTACCGGTTCTTATGCAGGACAGCAGGCGTATTCTTCCTCCCTTGTATATGGAGTCACCAAGGCAGCCATCCATTTCCTGACAAAATCCCTGGTAAAGGAATTTGAGCCAAAGGGCATCACAGTCAACGCTATTGCACCTGGCTTCATCGAAACTCCGTGGCACAGCGCCCGCACCCAGGAGAGCTACGACCGTATCAACCGGAAGATCGCACTCCACAGGTTTGGAACTGTGGAGGAAGTGGCGGATATGGCTTATGCAGTGCTGTCTAACGGATATATGAACGGCAGTGTGGTGGATATCCACGGTGGTTATGACTACTTTTAACCGCTTGCTTATCAGTTGAAAGTGCGCAGGAAGACAGAAGAAGACATGTTGTGCCTGCACATAAGGGTCTTCTTATTACTTTCTGTACAGGGGCGACGTCCCGAAAACGAAATGCAGCGAAGCAGAATCGGGTTTGCGCACTTGAGACGTCCGTACGGAATCTGTGAAATTCTTTATATTTAAGCGAAAAAAGGCTTGACTTGCACACCTGCTCTGTGATAAAATTGACGAGCGACATGGAAGTTAGGTCTTTTTTTTATGCCCGAAAATGACGACGGATATACGTTCCGGGCGGCATAGAAGACCATGCAAATGAAAACACTGGAGGTGGAAGTTGTGCGCGTTAAGATTACATTAGCATGTACCGAGTGCAAGCAGCGTAACTACAATATGACTAAGGAGAAAAAGAACCATCCTGAGAGAATGGAGACCAAGAAATATTGTAAGTTCTGTCATACACACACTCTGCACAAGGAAACAAAGTAATCACAGAGATTTGTGAGGTTATGCTATGGAAAAACAGAAATCTGAGGATAAGCCGCAGAAGAAAAGTTGGTTTCAGGGACTTCAGTCAGAATTTGAGAAGATTGTCTGGACAGACCGTCCCACACTGGCAAAGCAGACTGTTGTGGTCGTGATCATCACGATCATCCTGGCAGTGGTTATCAGTGTAATGGATTCCGGAATTCTGGAATTCATTAATTTCTTAATGAAGTAAGGACAAGGTGATTATATGTCAGAAGCAGCAAAATGGTACGTTGTCCATACCTATTCCGGGTATGAGAACAAGGTAAAAGCCAACATTGAAAAGACGATCGAGAACAGACACCTGGAAGACCAGATCCTGGAGGTACGTGTTCCGCTGCAGGATGTAGTGGAGATGAAGAACGGAACCTCAAGACAGGTTCAGAAAAAGATGTTTCCAGGCTATGTGCTTCTCAATATGGTGATGAATGACGATACCTGGTACGTTGTCCGTAATACCCGCGGTGTTACAGGATTCGTAGGACCGGGATCAAAGCCTGTGCCTCTTACAGAAGAGGAAATGATGCCGCTTGGTATCCAGAAACCGGATATCGAAGTGGACTTCGCAGAGGGCGACATGGTAGTCGTTACCGGTGGTGCATGGAAAGATACCGCAGGTGTGATCACAGGTATCAACATGCAGAAACAGACGGTAACGATCAATGTTGAGCTTTTCGGTCGTGAAACACCGGTAGAAATAAGTTTCACAGAAATCAAAAAAGCTGAGTAATTCAAAAACAAGGTAACAGCAAGTGGGAGGGACACACCCCCGCCAATACCACATAGGAGGTGCCGAAAATGGCAAAGAAAGTAACAGGATATATCAAATTACAGATTCCGGCTGGTAAAGCAACTCCAGCACCACCTGTAGGTCCGGCTCTTGGACAGCATGGTGTAAACATCGTACAGTTTACTAAGGAGTTCAACGCAAGAACAGCTGATCAGGGAGATCTTATCATCCCGGTTGTCATCACTGTTTACGCTGACAGAAGTTTCAGCTTCATAACCAAGACTCCGCCGGCAGCAGTTCTTCTTAAGAAAGCTGCAAACATCAAATCTGGTTCCGGTACACCGAACAAGACCAAAGTAGCTAAAGTTACTAAGGCACAGGTTCAGGAGATCGCTGAGCTGAAGATGAAAGACCTCAATGCAGCATCCATCGAGGCTGCTATGAGTATGATCGCCGGTACAGCAAGAAGTATGGGAATCGAAGTCGTAGACTAATAAATACCGAAGCTTAAGTTCGGGGTTCCCGTAGAAAAAGTGAAATTTTCAAGTGGGAGGGCTTTTCCCCGCAAATACCACAGGAGGTTATAGAAATGAAACGAGGAAAGAAATACGTGGAAGCTGCTAAAGCAGTAGACCGCGCAACATTATATGATGCACCAGAGGCTATCAGCCTTGTTAAAAAAGCAGCTGTAGCTAAGTTCGACGAGACCATCGAAGTTCACATCCGTACAGGCTGCGATGGACGTCACGCAGATCAGCAGATCCGTGGAGCAGTTGTTCTGCCACACGGAACAGGTAAAAAAGTTCGTGTACTTGTATTTGCTAAAGATGCTAAGGCAGAAGAGGCAAAGGCAGCAGGAGCAGACTTCGTAGGAGCTGAGGACCTTATTCCGAAGATCCAGAACGAGGGATGGCTTGACTTTGACGTTGTAGTTGCAACACCGGATATGATGGGCGTTGTAGGTCGTCTTGGTCGTGTACTTGGACCGAAAGGTTTAATGCCAAACCCGAAAGCTGGTACAGTAACAATGGACGTTACAAAAGCTGTTAACGACATTAAAGCAGGTAAGATCGAGTATCGTCTTGACAAATCCAACATCATCCATGTTCCGATCGGAAAGGCTTCCTTTACCGAGGAGCAGTTAAGCGACAACTTCCAGACGCTTATGGGAGCTATCACAAAGGCTAGACCTAGCACACTGAAAGGTCAGTATCTGAAGAGCGTTACAATCGCTCCGACAATGGGACCTGGTGTTAAGCTTAACCCGATTAAATTAGCTCAGTAATAAATTTTAAATACCCTGTACAGAGGAAACTTTGTATGGGGTATTTTTTTATACATTTATACACCTTGATTTTTGGGGGCAAAAATCCTACAATAAGGCACAAACAGAGTTGTAACAGACCGAAAGCTCATCAGAGCTTTTTCATATAGATTTTACAGAAGAAAATAATAATCATGTTAATATAAAAAAGATGGGGAAAACGTTTCTGTAAGTAAAACTTATAGACGAATTTGTCGGAACAGGGAGTATAAATTGAAATCAAAAAAGCGTAAAGCGAAGAAAATAAAAAAACAGGTAAACAAAATAAAAATGATACTCTGCCTGGTGGTAGAGGCTATCGTGATCCTGACACTTGTAGTGATCATCGGCTGGAATAAAGGGGTAGGTGACTGGATGGAGTCTCTGCAGAGACCGGTTGTCCGTAAGCTTGAGATGAGCGGTATCAACAGTCCCTACGCAGTGCTGATGCAGGTAAAAGGCGGAAAGATCATCGGAAATATGAAGGGCGATGAGAAGATCTATCCAGCTTCCATGACGAAGATCATGACGGTGATCGTGGCTATTGAGAACCTGGATGATCTGGATCAGGAGATCACTCTGACCCAGGAAATGTTCCAGGGGCTTTATGAGCAGGATGCCACCCAGGCAGGCTTTCAGCCCGGTGAGACCGTGCGGGCCATCGACCTTCTTTATGGTGCCATGCTGCCATCCGGTGCGGAGTGTTGTATCGCACTGGCGGATACCGTAGGCGGTTCCAGGGATGGATTTGTGGAGCTGATGAATAAGAAGGCACAGAGGATTGGAATGAATGGTACACATTTCTGTGATACGACAGGGCTTCATGATCCGGATCATTACAGTACAGTGAGAGATATTGCGGTGCTGCTCAGGTATGCGCTTCGGAACGATACGTTCAGAGAGATCATTGAGAGCCCGCGGCATTCCACAGGAGTGACGAATATCCATCCCAGCGGGATCACATATTACAGTACCATGTTCAAAAATCTTTCTGACCCTTCCGTTACCGGCGGCAAGATCCTGGGCGGCAAGACAGGATATACCAGTGAGGCGGGTCTGTGTCTTGCAAGCTTTGCAGAGGTCTACGACAGGGAATACATACTGGTAACGGCAGGCGCATCGGGAAATACCGGAAGCCCACTCCATGTGGAGGATGCGGTGACGATCTATAACCGCCTTGGAAAGGCCATTGAGGCACAGATGACAGGCAGTGATGGATCGGAGTCTTGAAAAGATAAAGGATAAATTTTGTGTATCGCGAAGCGTGTTGCAGAGAACGGAGTGAACAGTAATATTTTTGGATAAATAAACACTGGCACAGAGGTGTATGCTGCTGTATTGGCAGCATAACACTTCTGTGCCGTTTTTTTGATTCTTCAAAATGAAATCGTATAGCGGGAACCTGCAATGTATTCACGGCTGATGTAAAGCGGTTTTCCATCAGGAGCTTCCATATAGGAATCCAGGATCAGCACGGGATCGCCGGAAGACAGACGCAAAGTTTTTGCCATATCCGGGGAGGCTGCAGTAACAGAAATGGTGCTGCGGCTGGATTCTGCGATCGTACAGCGGTAGGTGTTTTTGATATATTCAAAAAAAGAACCGTTTTCTACAGCGTTCGGATCAAAATCCGGGAAAAGCCGTGTGGGGAGCCAGGTGTGAACATCAATAACCGGAATACTGTCAGCCAGAAGAAGACGTTCCAGAAAAAAAACTTCCTCATCCGAAGTAAGCTGCAGAAAATCAGAGGTTACGCTGTTCGCAGGTTTTTTGCAGAAGGACAGTACGTGAGATTCCGGAATCCGGTCATTCTGACGGCAGGATTCGGAAAAGCTCATATTTTTTTGGGATTCAAATTTCCGGAAGATCATGGGGGATTTTACAAAGGTTCCTTTTCCCTGATGCTTGATAAGATAGCCCTGTGTGCAAAGCTCCTCCACGGTACGTCGGACAGTGATCCGGCTGACATGGTAAAGATCGGCAAGCTCCGGCTCAGTGGGGATTTTTTCTCCGGGCTTATAAGTACCGTTTTTGATCTGCTGGGTGATGATATCCATAAGCTGCTTGTAAAGCGGCTGGATTGAATTTTTATTTAACATGAAAATATCCTTTCTGAGGTTGTTCATAAAAGATATTTTACTATAGTGCGGATGTATTTGTCCAGTAAGGGACAAACCTCTGCAGTGCGTCAGAAGGTATATTGGATGAATAATTAATCATAAATAATGAATATACTCTTTACTATAACGTTATAATATGTTATATTCTTCAAAAAGGTAAAATGCAAAAGTACAAGAAGGAGAAATTTATCTGAAAATCCGAAAAAACCTGTATTTTCAATGGATTCAGAGGATTACCAGACGAATTTCCACGAAAACCGGAGGATGAAAATGGACGCAGTAAAAATCGTAAATAAGATCAACAAAGAGCATGGAACAATCAAAAATGTGTATTTTCTTGCATGCGGAGGATCTCTTGTGGATCTGTATCCGGGATATTATTTTGTCCGTGCGGAATCCGCAGTGATGGATGCACAGTGGATCCCTGCAAGAGAGTTTGCACTGACACCGCCGAAGAAGCTGGGAAAAGACAGTCTTCTGATCATCTGCTCCCACAGTGGCAAGACAAAGGAGTGTCTGGAGGCAGCAAAAACAGGAATGGATGCAGGTGCGGCTGTTGTTACAATGACACATGCGCCAGGTTCCCCATGTGATACCGATAAATGGATCTCCGTTGTATACGACTGGGCACCGGGGGTAAAGGAAGCAGAGAAGCCTCAGGGAATCGTACTTCGTATTCTTAATGAGCTGATGAAGGTACAGGAGCCGGGATATAAGCTTTACGATAAGATCGTGGAAGGCTTTGAAAAGATCGATGATGTTATTGCAGCTGCAGTGAAGGATCAGCAGAATGCAGCATGGCTTTTTGCAGAAAAATATTCAGAGGAACCGAACCTCTATATCATGGCATCGGGAGCTTCCTATTCTCAGGCATATGGCTTTGCGATCTGCTCACTTCAGGAAATGCAGTGGATGGATTGCGGATATCTGAACAGTGCGGAATATTTCCACGGACCGTTTGAGGTAACGGATGAGGATCATCTTTATATCCTTATGATGAGCCGGGGCAGAAACCGTATGATGGATGAGCGTGTGCTGACTTTCCTTGAAAAATACGGAAAGAAATACGAAGTGATCGATGCAGATAAGCTTGGTATGGAAGCAATTGATGACAGCTGTGTGGAATATTTTACCCCGATGCTGTTCTACACCATGACGACCGTTTACCGTACCGCTCTCCAGGATAAACGCCGTCATCCGCTGGATATGAGAAGATATATGGGCGTTGTAGAGTACTAAAGGTGCTGCTGTGCCTGTGCACAGAGAAAGGGAAAATATGAGTAAATACAGTACAAAGCTTCTTGGCTTCGGAGACAATGTAGTGGATATCTATGATCATCTGAAAACCATGTATCCAGGCGGAAACTGCGTAAACGTCAGTGTTTACGGAAAGATGGCCGGATGTGAAAAAACAGCGTATATGGGATATTTCGGAGATGACGACAGAGCAGAACTGATCATGGATACACTGGAAAAAATCGGCGTGGAAACCGTAAAGTGCAGACAGCTGCACGGCGAGAACGGTTATTCCAGGATCACATTAAAAGACGGAGACCGTGAGTTCCTGGATTTTAATGATGGTGGTATCCGTGGAAAAACACCGTATATCCTTGATCGTTTTGATCTGGAATATATGAAAGGCTTTGATGTGGTACATAGCGGAAATTACTCTTTTACGGAGGAAGAGCTGCATAAGATCAAAGAGGCGGGAATTCCGGTTTCTTTTGACTTTTCTGATGATTCCACAGAGGAATATTATGAAAAAACAGCACCGGAGGTTACTTACGCATTTTGCTCCTTTGACGGAACCGACCAGGAGGCAGAAGAGCATCTGAAAAAGATCATCTCCATGGGGCCGAAGCTTGCCATGGCCTCCAGAGGAGCCAAGGGCTGCATTCTTTATGACGGAAGGAATTTTTACCGACAGCCGGCAGCGCCGCTTACGGAAGTAAAAGATACTCTTGGCGCCGGGGATTCACTGATCGCATCTTTCCTTACCGGGTATATCGGAAGAATGAAAAACGGCATGGCGGAGGAAACCGCGATCTGTGAAAGTCTTGAAGAGGCAGCTGCTTTTGCAGCGGGCATCTGTGGCATGGAAGGTGCTTTTGGCTACGGAAAAAAATATGAATAGCAGGAGGGGAAAATAATGGGACGCAATGGAAAAAGCAGAGCTCTTATCTGTTTTGTACTGTGTATGATCATGGCTTTGCCGGTATATTTCAGCAGTGCAGTGGCAGTAAAAGCGGCAGAACAGCAGACCATCGTCATAGGAACGAACGCAGAGTATTCACCGTTTGAATACCTGGATGATAATGGAAATATTACAGGTTTTGATTACGATCTTCTGGAGGCGATCGCCAAGGAAGAAAACGTAAAGCTGGTATGGAAGGATATGCCCTTTGATTCCCTGATGGGTTCCATGGAGGCTGGTGATGTACAGGTGATCGCAGCCGGGATCGGACCTACGGAGGACCGTAAAAAAAGCGTTGATTTTTCCGATGTTTATTACACCGGTACACAGTGCATCATCAGCCGTAAGGATAATCCGATCAAGGATTTTGAGGAGATGTCCGGAAAAACCGTTGCAGTTCTGGAGGGTGCACAGAGTGATATGATCGCATCCGGCGAGACTACCGATTACGGTGAAGTTAAGGATGCCAAAGTAAAAAGATTTAAAAACGCTTCCAGCGCAGTCATGGAGCTGAAAAACGGTGGAGCAGATGCAGTTCTGATCGACAATATCATGGCTGAGATCTACTGCAAACAGAACTCAGATCTGCAGTATGAGTCCGTGCCAAGTACAGCAGAGGATACGGTTTTCTGCATTGAAAAAGGAAACACAGAGCTTGTCCAGATCATCAATGACGGGCTTGCAAAAGTAAAAAAATCCGGGGAATATGATGATCTTTATCAGAAGTATTTTGTGGACACACTTGAAAACAGCGAGGATGTGACAGATGTAGCAGCAACCGATGGTTTTCTGGGACTTTTAAGCTTTATTTTCCTTCAGGATAATCGTTGGAAGTTTTATATTAATGGTCTTGGGATTACACTGATCGTTTCCCTTTTGTCAGTGATCGTAGGTATCCTGATCGGTCTTGTAGTGGCTCTGGTACGTCTTGGAGCTGCGAAAAAAGGCAGAAGAACCATTCTTTCCACGATCGCGGATATTTATGTTGATGTGATTCGTGGAACACCGTCAGTCCTTCAGCTGATGATCATCTATTTTGCAGTGTTCCACAGCAGGCTGGGATATGTGGCAGCAGTGGTCAGCTTCGGTATCAACAGCGGTGCATATGTTTCCGAGGTTATCCGCGGAGGTATTTTATCTGTAGACAAGGGCCAGAGCGAGGCAGGTCGTTCTCTGGGCCTTGGGTATAAAGATACCATGCGTTTCATTATCATTCCGCAGGCTGTAAAAAACCATCCTTCCGGCAATGGGTAATGAGTTTATCCAGCTGATCAAAGAAACATCTATTTTAGGTTATGTAGGTATCATGGATCTGACAAAAGCGGCAAGCTATGTTTCTTCCCGTACTTATCAGATGTTCATACCGCTGATCGTTGCAGGTATCATGTATTATCTGATCGTGAAGTGCCTGAGCCTTTTGCTGAAGAGATTTGAAAGGAGACTGAGAGAAAGTGATTGATGTTAAAAATCTGAAAAAGTCCTTCGGGGACGTACACGTATTAAAGGGAATCACAACTCACGTAAACAAGGGTGAGTGTATCTGCATCATCGGTCCGTCCGGCTCCGGAAAATCTACATTTTTGCGCTGTCTGAACCTTCTGGAAAAACCGGAGGAAGGCGAGATCACCGTAAACGGACAGCAGCTTCTGGATCCGAAGCTGGATGTAGATAAATTCAGGGAAAATGTGGGAATGGTTTTTCAGCATTTTAATCTGTTTCCAAATATGACAGTATTGAAAAATATCACCCTTGCGCCGGTGCGCCTTGGCAAATGGAATGTAGCGGAAGCTGATCAGAAGGCGAGGGCTCTTTTGAAAAGAGTCGGCCTTGAAGAAAAAGCCGATGTCTATCCCGGAAAGCTTTCAGGCGGACAGAAGCAGAGGGTTGCCATTGCCAGAGCCCTTGCAATGAATCCCCAGGTGCTTCTGTTCGACGAGCCGACATCAGCTCTTGATCCGGAGATGGTCGGAGAGGTTCTTGAGGTTATGAAGGAGCTTGCAAAAGAAGGCATGACCATGCTGGTGGTTACCCATGAGATGGGATTTGCAAGGGAGGTCAGCGACAGAGTGCTCTTTATGGATGATGGGGTGATTCTTGAGGATAGAAATCCGAAAGAACTGTTTGGGGATCCTCGAGAGGAAAGGACGAAGGAGTTTCTTTCCAAAGTATTGTAGGGTTTTTCTTGGAAAAGTTTTGCTTTGAAAAAGCGGGGAAATTCGTGGGGAGGGGAGGCACTCGGAGTTGCGAAGCCCGTTTCCCCTCCCCACACCCCACCCCTCCGGGCACGCAGCTGTGCTACGCCTTGGAGTGTGTTAATTTATCGGCTTAGTCCTGTATGCTGCTGTATTGGCAGTGTCAGGCTGAGCCGATTTTTGTTTCGCCGGACGGGAAAGCGGCCCGCGCAGCGGGCCTGTTCCCTGTTGTTAATGGGAGCGGGTTTATGCCAGTGATGCGACAATAGACGGAAGCAGGTGAGCGTCGGCAATACAACAACAGACAGAAGTAGGTCTATGCCAGTGATGCGACAACAGGCAGGAGCAGGTCAGCGCCGGCAATACAGCGACAGACAGAAGTAGGTCTATGCCAGTGATGCGACAACAGACGGGAGCAAGTGAGCGCCGGCAATACAGCGACAGGCAGGAGCAGGTCAGCACCAGCAATACAGCGACAGGCAGGAGCAGGTCAGCACCAGCAATACAACAGGCAGGAGCAGATTAGCGCCAGCAATACAACAACCACCAGGAACAGGTCTGCTGCGCAGACCGCCTTCCGTCCGGCGGAAAAAAAAATCGGCTCAGCCTGACGCCACCAATACAGCAGCATACAGGCATTTGCCAATACACTACCCCATACCACAGCGCAGAACAGCGACGTGCCCGGAAAGGGGGAGCGCGAGGGGGAAAAGCGGGCTTCGTAACTCCGAGCGCCTTTCCCCCTCGCAAACTTGCCCACGCCAAAGTGTCCCCCCGAAAGGGAAACCCCACTGCCAAAGTGTCCCCCCGAAAGGGAAACCCCACTGCCAAAGTGTCCCCCAGAAAGGGAAAGAGCTCCACTGCCAAAGTGTCCCCCCTGGAAAGGAAACGCCCTCCGCCAGGAGCGTCCGTCAGACGCCCGACATTGTACAATATCTGGTACAATTTTCTCATTATTTTTATCAATAATACAATTACATGTATATTATAAAGAACATACTTCCAAGCTGTTGACTTTAAATTCGGAATCTGTTATCTTATGGTCGTCATGAGAAATGTTATATATTACTAACTGCGCGGGCAGTGAACGAAATATTGAGACAACAGGAAAGGATGTGTAACAAATTGGCAAAAGTTGATTTTGAACAGTGGAATGGTTTTAAGGGTGATCGTTGGAAAGAGAAGATCGATGTTCGTAATTTCATCAGTATGAACTATACACCATATGATGGAGATGCTTCCTTCCTGGAAGCACCAACAGAGGCAACAGATAAACTCTGGGGCAAGCTTCAGGAGCTTCAGAAAGAAGAGCGTGCTAAAGGCGGCGTTCTTGATATGGAGACAGAGGTAGTAACAGGAATTACAGCATACGGTCCTGGATATATCGATGAGGAGCTGAAAGATCTTGAGCAGGTTGTAGGTCTTCAGACAGACAAACCTCTGAAACGTGCTTTCATGCCATACGGCGGTATCAAAATGGCAGAGCAGGCATGTGAGACTTACGGATACCATGTAAGCGACAAGATCAAAGATGTTTTCAACAACTATGAGTTCAAAACACACAACCAGGGTGTATTCGATATCTACACACCGGAGATGAAGAGAGCACGTCACAACAAGATCCTTACAGGTCTTCCGGATACTTACGGACGTGGACGTATCGTAGGTGATTACAGACGAGTTGCTCTTTACGGAATTGATCATCTGATCGCAGGTAAAGAGAAAGACTTCGCAGCATGCGACCGTCAGGGTATGAGACGTTATGACTTCCAGCTTCGTGAGGAGATCGCAGATCAGATCCGTGCTCTGAAGAAGATGAAAGAAATGGCTCAGATCTATGGCTTTGATATTTCCCAGCCGGCTAAGAATGCAAAGGAAGCATTCCAGTGGCTGTACTTTGGATATCTTGCAGCGATCAAAACTCAGAACGGAGCTGCAATGAGTGTTGGACGTATCTCCACATTCCTTGATATCTATATTGAGAGAGACCTTGAGAACGGAACTCTTACAGAGAAAGAGGCACAGGAGCTTGTTGACCATATCGTAATGAAATTCCGTATGGTTAAATTCGCTCGTATCCCGTCTTACAACCAGCTCTTCTCCGGTGACCCGGTATGGGCAACTCTGGAAGTAGCAGGTATGGGACAGGACGGACGTTCCATGGTAACAAAGAACGACTATCGTTTCCTTCATACACTTGAGGATATGGGACCGGCTCCGGAGCCGAACCTTACAGTTCTCTACTCCTCAAGACTGCCTGAGAACTTCAAGAAATATGCAGCAGACATCTCTGTTACAACAAGTTCCATCCAGTATGAGAACGATGATGTTATGCGTCCGGTATGGGGCGATGACTACAGCATCTGCTGCTGTGTATCTGCTACAGAGACCGGTAAAGAGATGCAGTTCTTCGGCGCTCGTGCTAACCTTGCAAAATGCCTTCTTTACGCGATCAACGGCGGTGTTGATGAGAAGACAAAACAGCAGGTAGGACCTCAGTATCAGCCGATCACTTCCGAGTACCTTGACTATGACGAAGTAATCGCAAAATATGATCAGATGATGGACTGGCTTGCACATCTGTATGTTGGAACACTGAACATGATCCACTACATGCATGATAAATACTACTATGAGGCAGCTGAGATGGCACTTATCGATACAAAGGTTGACCGTTCTTTCGCAACAGGTATCGCCGGATTCTCACACGTAGTAGATTCCCTTTCCGCTATCAAATATGCAAAAGTAAAAGCAATCCGTGACGAGGACGGAATCACAACAGACTTCCAGGTTGAGGGTGACTTCCCACGTTATGGTAACGATGATGACAGAGCAGACGAGATCGCAACAACTCTGCTTTCCACATTCCTTGAGAAGCTGAAACACATCCATACCTATCGTGATTCCAAGCCAACCACATCCATCCTTACCATCACATCCAACGTTGTTTATGGTAAAGCTACAGGATCTCTTCCGGACGGAAGAAAAGCCGGCGAGCCTCTGGCACCGGGAGCAAACCCGTCTTACGGCGCAGAGCAGAACGGACTTCTTGCTTCCCTGAACTCTGTTGCAAAGCTTGACTATGAGGATGCCCTTGACGGAATCTCCAATACTCAGACGATCAACCCGGATGCACTTGGCCATTCTGAGGAAGAGCGTACAGAGAATCTTGTAAATGTACTTGACGGATACTTTGACCGTGGTGCACATCACCTCAATGTAAACGTATTCGGTAAAGAGAAACTTATCGATGCTATGGAGCATCCGGAAAAAGAAGAGTATGCAAACTTCACGATCCGTGTTTCTGGATACGCTGTTAAGTTCATCGACCTTACAAGAGAGCAGCAGCTTGACGTTATCGCAAGAACCTGCCACGAAAGGATGTAATAAAAAATATGGACGACCAGAAAAAAATCACTGGCTACGTCCACTCACTGGAGAGCTTCGGCTCTGTTGACGGACCAGGAGTCCGGTATGTGATCTTTTTGAGCGGCTGCGCCATGCGCTGTCAGTTCTGCCACAATCCGGACACCTGGCAAATGAAAACAGGGACGGAGTACACAGCAGATGAGCTGCTTGAAAAAGCCTGTCGATACCGCTCTTACTGGGGAAGTAAGGGCGGTATTACTGTGAGTGGAGGCGAGCCACTGTTACAGATCGATTTCCTCACTGAGCTGTTCAGAAAAGCAAAAAAACTTGGGATCCACACAACACTTGATACCAGCGGCAACCCTTACACAGAAGAGGGTCCGTGGTATGAAAAATGGGAAGAGCTGATGAAGTACACAGATCTTGTCATGCTGGATATCAAGCACATTGATGAGGAACAGCATAAGATCCTCACAGGATGTACCAATAAAAATATCCTTGCCATGGCCCGGAAGCTTTCCGATATGGGCGTATCCATGTGGATCCGTCACGTACTGGTTCCGGAACGCAATGACCGGGATGACTATCTCCACCGGCTGGCTGACTTTATTGCAACACTGAAGACAGTTAAGAGAGTGGAGGTTCTTCCATATCACACACTCGGAACCTTTAAATGGGAAAATCTGCATATTGATTATCCGCTGAAGGGAATTGATCCGCCAACGAAAGAACGTATCGAAAATGCGGAAAAATCCTGGAGCAGGTACACAGTAATAAAAAACCATATCTTATGTCGAAAACAGACATAGATATGTTTTTTTGATGTTCACACCAGTTCTTTGTTTTGATCAGCATTTCTTTGATGATATCCTGTGTATAGGAACCTAAGCGGCGCTGAGTATCCCGGTCAAGCTCTGAAGGAATGATAGGCTTGCCATATTCGATCACTACGTGTGTAGGTGTCATCTTCGGGAAATTGGCCTCCCAGATATTGGCAGAGTTGCTGATCGCAATAGGAATGATCGGGCTTTTGGCTCTGGCTGCGATCTTGAAGCTGCCGTCATGGAAAGGCAGCATTTCTGTTTCATCAGCATTCTTATTTCTGGTTCCTTCCGGGAAGATACATACGGAAATGCCGGATTTCACATAGTCTGCGGCCTGGAGGATCGTTTTCAGACCCTGCTTGATATCCTCTCTGTCGAGAAAGAGACAGTAGAGATTGCGCATCCAGTTGGAGAGCAGCGGATAATGTTCCATTTCCTTCTTGGCAACATAGCCGGTGCGGATCGGACAGCGGCTGTAGGTGAGCAGGATGTCGAAATAGCTCCGGTGGTTTGCTACATAGAGAACAGCCTGATCCTTTGGAACGTTTTCTTCGCCGATAACGGTGACTTTGGCGCCTGTGATCCACAGGATGAATTTGAATATGGTCTGTACCATGCGCAGAGAGCTGATATCCTTAGTCATGGGAGAAAATTTCCCGATGATCCATTCTACAAGGAGAACCGGAATGGTCAGCACCAGATAGGCGATCACCACGATACAAACAAGTATGAATCGAATCATGTCTTTTGTCCTTTCTGTTATAGATACTTGCGGAGAGTTCCGCAGTAAGATGGTATTTTTATATTATACGAAGAAAATCCGATAGTTGCAATAAATCTTTCCCTGCTCACATAGAATAAATACTGAATAATGGTTACTGTTTACTGGTGATCTTCCGCAAAGCGTGTTACTGAGAACGGAGTGAACAGTAACGAATCATGCAGGTGGCTTATATTATGAAAAAAGCAGTATTTCTGCGGATCGTGCTGACAGCTGCCGTGCTGGCACTGCTGCTTTCCGGGTGTCAATTTGTCCGGGTGGAGGAAGAAGAACGAAAACCGGTAGATTACATCGTTGTGGAACGCCGGGATATCCCGGAGGAGCTTTCCAGGCTTATGGAAGAAAAAAAGGAAAAGGAATTTCAGCTGAGTTATGAAACCGGAGAGGATCTTTACCTGGCCAAAGGGTACGGGCGGCAGATGAGTGGCGGATACAGCATCCAGGTAGAGGAGCTTGGAGAATCCTCGAATGGGATATTTTTTGTTACAAAACTTCTTGGACCGGAGGATCTTAAGGAGGCAGGAGTTCCGTCCTATCCCTGCATTGTGATAAAAACCCGGAAACAGGAAAAGCCGGTAACGTTCCGGGAAAGCAGCAGTCCGGTGAAAAAAGAGTCGGAGAAAGGGGAATAGACTGTGGAATTAAAAAAAGAAAGCATGCAGATATTAAAGGAAAAAAGCAGGGCAAAAAGTCAGATCACTTTTGATGAGGATTTTAATGTACCGGATGCAAAACCGGATGCAGGAAGACTGATCCAGAATAAGGGCAGGATCATTATGGATGATGTCCGTCTTACTGACGGGAAAGGTATTCTTACGGGAAATCTGCAGGTAGATATCCTTTATGTGGGGGAAGAAAGAGGGATCGTCAGCAGTCTTACTGCAAAACTTCCATTTGAGGAAACCTTGAACCTGAAGAATATCATAAACGGGGATAAAATGTGTCTGAAGTGGGAAATTGAAGATCTTACGATCCGCCTGATCCATTCCAGAAAGCTCAATATCAAAGCGTTGGTAACTTTTTGTGCGACTGTGGATGAAACAGAACAGATCCGCCTGCCGGTGGCGCTGGATGCAGAAGAGGTATCCGTCAGAAAAAAAACAGTCCGTTTTCTGGGACTTACCGTACATAAAAAAGATACACTCCGGATCAAGGATGAGTATACCATTGCCTCCAATCGTCCGGATATCGCCAGCCTGATCTGGTATACTATGGATATACGGGGGCTGGATCTGAAACCGGAGGAAAATGTGGTAAAGGCAAGAGGAGAGCTGTCCGTTTTTGTGCTGTACGGAGCTGAAGATACAGAAGCCCCGGTGCAGTGGCTGGAATATTCGCTGCCTTTTTCCGGAGAAGTGGAATGTCCGGACTGCACGGAGGAACTGATCCCGCTGATCGAAGCTTCGGTGATGCATCAGAGTCTGGAGGCCAAACCGGATGTCGATGGGGAAGAACGGATCCTTGTTTCGGATGTTGTGCTGGAGCTGGATATGAAATTTTTCAGGGAAGAGGAATATGATCTTATTACCGATGTGTATACACCGATCCGTGAATGTGTTCCGGAAGGAAAGAATGAGGTACTGGAACGGCTTCTGGTACGTAATTTTTCCAGATGCAGGATCAGTGACAGGATCCAGGTAAAGGAGACTCAGGGAAAAGTCCTCCAGCTGTGTCACAGTCAGGGAAAAGTGAAGATCGATAAGACCAGGATCGTAGAGAACGGTGTGCAGGCAGATGGCGTGGTCATGCTGAAGATCCTGTACATTATTGGAAATGATGATATGCCGTTTTATTCCATGGAGGCAATGATACCGTTTTCCCATATGGTGGAAGCAAGAGGGATCCGACAGGACAGCTGTTATCAGTTAAAAGCAAAGCTGGAGCAGCTTTCCGCAGCCATGGCAGATGGAAATGAGATCGAGATCCGGGCAACTGTAGGACTGGAGCTTCTGGCAGTTGCCAGAGAACCGGTATTTATCATTGAGAAAGTAGAGGAAAAACCACTGGATATGAAAAAACTCCAGGCTATGCCGGGAATCCTGGTTTATATGGTAAAACCGGGAGATGAATTGTGGGATATCGCAAGGAAATATCACACATCTATCCAGGAGATCCGGACGATCAATGCTCTCAAGGAAAATCAGGAACCCTCTCCGGGAACTCCGCTTCTTGTTGTGAAAAAAGTGGAAGGTCAGATCAAATAAAAAGTGGAATATTTTGCTGTTGAAAAGAATGTAAAAATCATATAAAATACATGTATAAATACTGTATACAAAGTACAAATGGAGGGGCTTATGCGTTTAAAAGCAATGGCAAAGATCAATCTCGGACTTGATGTTCTGGGAAAGAGAGAGGACGGTTATCATGAGGTACGCATGATCATGCAGACCATCCGTATGTATGATATCCTGGATATCAGAAAGACCAGACGGCCGGGGATCGTACTGACGACCAATCTTCCGTTTATTCCTACAGATCAGAGAAATCTTGTATATAAGGCAGCACAGATGCTGATGGAGGAGTTCGATGTTGAAGAGGGACTTTCCATCAAGCTTCGTAAATTTATCCCGGTGGCAGCAGGCATGGCAGGAGGCAGCTCCGATGCAGCGGCCGCATTTGTGGGTGTGAACCGGATGTTCCATTTAGGGCTTACCGAAGAACAGCTGATGGAACGTGCAGTAAAGGTCGGAGCAGATGTTCCGTATTGTATCATGCGGGGAACAGCTCTTGCGGAGGGAATCGGAGAGAAGCTGACCAGACTTCCGGAAGTTCCGAAATGTTATGTTCTGATAGGAAAACCGGGAATCAATGTTTCCACAAAAACAGCCTATGAGAATCTGAATCTGGAAGGGATCGGAAAACATCCGGACATCGATGGACTCATCGGAGCTATCAGAAATAATGATCTGTATGCCATGGCATCCAGAATGGAGAATGTATTTGAACCGGGGATCATCCGACAGTATCCTGTGATCGGCAATATCAAGAACCTTATGGAAGAAAAAGGTGCGCTGAAAGCCGTGATGAGCGGAAGCGGTCCTACTGTGTTTGGAATCTTTGATAACAGGGATAAGATGGCCGCGGCAGCCAGAAGCCTCAGAAAGAGCGGGCTTGCAAAGACTGTATTTGCCACGGATATTTACAATAGAGATGGAGGAGTTACAAATGACAAGTGATTTTTCTGTGGATATGAATGAATATCTGCCGCTTCGGGATGTTGTTTTTAACACCTTGCGGCAGGCAATCCTGAAGGGAGAGCTGAAGCCGGGCGAAAGACTTCTGGAGATCGCCCTTGCAGAGCGTCTTGGCGTGAGCAGAACACCGGTGCGTGAGGCTATGCGCAAGCTGGAGCAGGAAGGTCTTGTAGTGATGATCCCACGCAGAGGTGCACAGGTAGCCAGCATCACAGAAAAGGATCTGAACGATGTTCTGGAGGTGCGTATCGCCCTCGAAAATGTTGCCATAGAAAAAGCGTGCAAGCTGATCACAGAGGATGAGCTGGGAAGGCTCTGGGTGGCAGCCAAGGAATTTGAAAAAACAAAAGCAGAGGGAAATCTGGTCCGTCTGGCGGAAACCGATGTGGCTTTCCACGAGATCATATATCAGGCTTCTGATAATAAGCGTCTGAATCAGGTCCTGAATAATCTCCGTGAGCAGATGTATCGTTATCGTGTAGAGTATCTGAAGGAGGAGCAGACAAGAAATCTTCTGGTTAGTGAGCATGAAGAGCTGGTAAAAGCCATCCGTGAAGGAGATGTGCAAAAGGCGCAGGATATTTCTTTCCATCATCTGGAGAATCAACGAAAAGCGATCATCCGTACTATCCGCGCGGAGAATGAGGCCAAAGAGGCCGAGAAAAAAGAATAAGAACCGGATATGCGGGAATATTAAGAGAGATGTCATTGGGGCATCTCTTTTTTTAACCGAATCAAGTAAGTCCCCTGTTTCAATTGCGAAAAGCAATAAGCAGTGGGGGAACTTGCTGTAAAGGATGGTGACTTTATGGAAACAAGGAAGATATCGATATCTCTTCATGAAAATGAATCGTATATCCGGAAACGGTGTGAAAACTGCGATGATATCCTGATCAGGCCCATGCGCCTTGGTGAGGGACATAAGGCGGACTGTCTGATGGTCTATATTGAGGTTGCGGTTTCAAACATGATGCTGGATGATTCTGCTATCGGAAAAATGATCAATCATTTCTGGGAGATCCCGGAGGAAAAGATCCGGGAATTTATCCGCCGAAACAGTCTTGGAATTGCAGATGTGAAGGAGCTGTCTTCCATGGAGGAGGTATTTGGTGCCATTCTTTCGGGAAATGCAGTTTTTCTTTCTGGATGGATACGACAAAGCAATGAAAATTTCCAGTAAAGGATATCCGGGGCTGGCTGTATCAGAGGTGAAAACGGAAAAGGTCCTCAGAGGCTCCAAGGAGGGGTTCTGTGACAGTGTAAAAACCAATACGGCCCTTGTGAGAAAGCGGATCCGGGATACCAGGCTGAAGGTGGAACAGAGCAGCATCGGTGTACGCTCCAATACGGTGGTACAGCTTCTTTATGTGGAGGATCTGGTCCATGAGGAGCTTCTGACTGCTGTGAAAGAGCGCCTGGAATCTTTTGCAGTGGACGGGATCCTGGACAGCGGGATGCTGGAACAGCTGACAGAAGAAGCATGGTATTCTCCCTTTCCTCAGTTTCAGACAACGGAGCGGCCGGACCGGGCTGCCCAGGAGCTGCTGAATGGAAAAGCAGTTCTGCTCTGCGACAATTCGCCGGTGGCACTGGTGGTTCCCGGAGCATTCAACAGTTTTATGGAAAGCAGTGAAGACTGGTACAACCGTTTTGAGATGGCATCTTTCCTGCGGGTGCTCCGGTATCTGGCCATGGCTGTGGCAACGCTGCTCCCCGGACTTTATCTGGCTGTGATCCGGTTTCATACACAGATCCTTCCGGCGAATCTGATCCTTTCCTTTGCACAGGCAAGAGATGGCGTTCCATTTTCCAGTGTAGTGGAGCTGGTGTTCCTGGAACTGTCTTTTGAGTTGATACGGGAGGCTGGTGTGCGGATCCCGGGAGCTCTTGGAAATGCCATTGGGATCGTAGGAGGACTGATCATCGGACAGGCTGCGGTGGAGGCCAATCTTGTCAGCCCGGTGGTAGTGATCATCGTGGCACTGACAGCACTGGGATCACTGGCTATACCTAATGAGGAATTTGCTTCTGCATTCCGGCTTCTGAAGTACGCTTTTCTGTTTCTGGGAGGATTTCTAGGTATATTCGGAATCGTGTTGGGACTGTATCTCACCATGGCGCATCTGGCAGGACTTTTAAGCTTCGGTGTCCCATATCTGGTACCTTTTGTAGAGAAGAACAGTGAGACGGAAACCGGTGGAAGGATTTTGCGACAGCCCTTCCGGAAGCGGAAATTCCGGCCGCTGTATGCCAGAAATGCCCAGAAACGCAGGCTTCGGACAAGGCCATGGAGCCGGAAAGGATAAAGGTTATGAGATTTGCGGAGAATAACAGGATTTCCCACAGACAGCTTTTTCGGCAGATCATACTGGTGTTTCCGGCGCCGTTTCTGCTGTGCCTGTTTAAGAATGGAGCGATGTTGGGCATCAGTGCCATGGCAGGGACAGCTGCTGCGGCCGTAGTGCTCTCTTTTTATGTGATCTGGCTGATACGTCTGACACCTGCATATGGAGAGCTTTCCAAAAGGACAGGAAGTTTTACTGTACGATTTATTGGCCTGTTCTTTTTGGTATATGTGATCGCAAGTTCGGCATTTCTTTCGGGCCTTCTGGGGGAGGTGATCCCGGAAAGTCTGATCAGCGGGATTTCCGGAAAATGGCTGTCTCTTCTTGCAGTTGCAGCCTGTAGTCTGGGAACGCATCGCGGAATGCAGAGAAGAGGGCGGATCGCTGAGGTGTCCGGAAGGATTTTTCTGGCAGGGATCCTTCTTCTGATGCTTTTATGTGCAGGGCAGGGAAAAACAGAGTACTTTATGGAAGTGATGAAAGATCCGGAAACAGGATTTACAGGAGAGCGATGGCTCCATGATTTGTATACACTTTGTGTGCTTTTTCAGGAGCAGGACTTCTTCCCTTCGGGCTGGATGTATGCAAAAAAAAGCAGGGAAGTGCCAGAAAACCTGTGATCCTGGCTTTTCTTACAGTTTGCGGGATCATTTTTGGAATGCAGCTCCTTCTTCCGGCAGTCTTTGGAGGTGCACGCCTTAAAAACGAGATCTGTCCGGTACTGCCTCTTCTGGAGGGGGCAGATCTTCCGGGAAACGTACTGGCGAGATTTGATGTGATATGGATGGGGTTTCTGGTATTCGGACTTTTGTTTTCTCTGGGAAGTTTGTTTCATTACGGAAATCAGATCGCGGAAAAAACCGGATTCGGGACCGGTCGGTACTGGATCCCGGCAGCAGGCTGGCTGCTTTCCCTGTATGAGAGAAACGGGATGGGGATCCGGGAGTATTATGGCTGGTATCTGGGGTACATCTTTGTGCCGTTTCTGATTGTGATACAGCTTTTTCTCAGTACGGAAAACCGGGGAAGACGGAAGAAAAAAGTAACTGTGGCAGGACTTGTCCTGGTCATCACTTTGACGGGATCAGGCTGTGCGGCAGTAGAACCGGAAAAAAGAGCTTATCCGCTGGCACTGGGGGCCGGTGTTTCAGAGAATGGCTTTGTGCTGAAATATGCAATGCCGGATATGAGTACAGCTACCGGACAGGAAAAACCGGACGAAGATCCGATTTCTGTGCTGACTCTTTCCGGCCGGGACTTTCAGGAGATCGAGGCAGTCTACAACCGGTCTCAGGAAAAATTTCTGGATCTGGGTCATCTTGAAGTGCTGATCCTGGATGAACAGATCCTGGAAGAGGGATCCCGGGAAGCACTGATCGGATATCTGAAGCAGGAAGAGCATATCGGAGAGGATGTCTACGTGTTCCGGACGGATATGCTGGGAGATGTTTTTCGCTGGAAAGGAGCCCGGGAAAGCTCCATAGGGGAATACCTTCAGGGAATCCAGGAGAACCGCACATCCGGGCAGCAGAAGAAGGGTGTGACTCTGCGGGAGGTATATCATCAGTTCTGTCAGGATGGAACGCTGCCCTGGCTTCCGGAGATATGGGTGGAAGGTGAGCTTCTGGAAGTGGATTACGGCAGTAATGAATAGATGGGAGCCGGACTGTTAATAATACAGATGATGATCAGTACGATAAATCGTACAGTATATCTCTGGATAAGATCATCAGAAGATTTTTGACAGGAGGGCTTGCTCATGGAGCATATAAAAATGAAGAAGCATGTATTAAAAAAAGCAGGAGGGTTCCTTTTGCTCACGGCAGTGATCCTTGCAGGGAGTACCTGGGAGAGAAGAACTGCCGGTGATCGGCAGCCACAGTTTTATGCCTGGTGGGGAACGATCTACCCGGAATTCTGCTTTGAAAAAGCAGAGGACAACGGGGAAAATAAGCCGGTGAAGATATCCTTCTGGCTTGCGCAAGCCCTGGATTGGTGATACAATATTTCAACGGACCAATCACGTTCGATTAATTATTTCAGGAGATAAGATCAATGAATATAGACAGAAACGCACCGGTGGGTGTGTTTGATTCCGGTATCGGAGGACTGACAGTAGCCCGGGAGATCATGCGCAATCTCCCATCGGAAAAAATCGTATATTTCGGAGACACAGCCAGAGTTCCTTATGGAAGCAAATCCAGAGAAACAGTGATCCGTTATTCCCGCCAGATCATTCATTTTCTGCAGGAACAGAAGGTGAAGGCCATTGTGGTGGCCTGTAATACAGCCAGTGCATTTGCTCTGGATGCGGTGAAGGATGAACTGGATATCCCGATCCTTGGAGTGATCGAGGCCGGTGCCAAAGTTGCTGCCCAGGAAACCAGAAATAAACGGGTGGGCATTATCGGAACGGTGGGCACGGTAGGAAGCGGTATCCATGCCTCTTATCTGAAGGAACTGGATCCGGAGATCACCGTGATCGGAAAAGCGTGCCCGCTGTTTGTTCCGCTGGTAGAAGAGGGCTGGTATCATGATCCGGTCACCGAGGAAGTTGCCAGAAGATATCTGAAGGAGCTGCAGGAGCAGGAGATCGATACACTGATCCTCGGATGTACGCACTATCCTCTTTTAAGATCTACCATCCGCAAGATCATGGGTGAGGAGGTCTGCCTTGTGAATCCTGCATATGAGACGGCGTTGGAGCTTAAAAAGCTGCTCTCCAGACTGGATCTTGCCAGCAATGAGGTAGCACAGGAGGAATTCCCGTATCGCTTTTATGTAAGTGATCTTGCAGAGAAGTTTAAGGATTTTGCCAATTCCATCCTGCCGTATAACGTAGAAAAAACACAGAAGATCGATATCGAAAAATATTAAACAGATCTGTACATAAATGATAGGAGAAAAGAATGCAGAAAGAAGTTTTGATCCATGTAAGAGGGCTTCAGATGATGGATGCACAGGGGGATCAGGAACCTATAGAGATCATTGTTCCGGGACAGTATTATTTCCGCAATGGTTCTCATTATCTCAGATATGAGGAACTGCTGGATGAAACAGCAGAACCCACCATCAATTACATAAAAGTATCCGGAAAGGGTCTGGAGGTCAGCAAGAAGGGACTGGTCAATGTACACATGGTATTTGAACAGGGCAAAAAAAACATGACCTATTATACTACCCCTTACGGAACACTTCAGATGGGAATCTCAGCTACGAATCTGGAGCTGACGGAAAGCGAAGAGAACCTTCAGATCAAAGCAGATTATGCGCTGGATATGAATGAAGAACATGTGGCAGACTGCTATCTGGCGATCCAGGTACAGCCAAGAGACTGCAAGGATTTTGTTTTATAGATCCTGCAGAAAATAAAAGATATATAATTACACTACATAAGAACAGCCGTCATGCATCAGGGGAATTCCTGAAAGCATGGCGGCTGTTTTGGATTCTGATCATTTACGGAATCTTGCGAGGAAGCCTTTTTTCTTCTTCTGTGGTGCTTCGAGAGAACCACGGATTCCTTTTACGCCAACGATGTAAAGGCCGCTGACTTCAGCTTTGATCTCTTTTTTGACCGGGATCAGATCAAAAACTTTTTCATCTGCAATAAGGATGTTGATCTTCGGACCGACTTTGGCTTTTACGATCGGAAGCTTGGACCGGCGCATAAGCTTAGGTGTCTGGTCGATGACCATCTGTGGAAGTCCGGAATCTTTCAGCGGCATCCGTTTTTTATCGATGACCAGCATGGAAACTGTCTGCTTGTTAGCCTGGATTTGAGCCTGCTGTTCGTCCTGTTTTTTCTGAGCTTTTTTTCCGAAGAAATAGAGTGCGATCACTGCTGCGATCAGAATAACGAGGATGACCAGAAGAACGATGGTAACTGTACTCATTTGAGAATCCCCCTGTATATATATTTGTTTCGCAATCGGTTACATTACGCAAACAACATTTTAGCATTGTTTCGTCAAAAAGGCAATTAAAAAAGTGAAAAAGACAGGTGGAACGGTGGAAATTTCAGCAGTTACCAGTTATAATGATTACGATGCAGTTCATCTGTGTATGCTGCAGAGAATACAGGACATAACTATCTTTGAGCTAACATATGTAATGGATAAACCAGAGATGGAGGAAATATTATATGAAAGAGAAAAAGCCCGGGGGAACCCGACCGGAAATGGGGACTCCTGAGTACGAAGAATGGCGGAAAGAGGTATTGAAACGCCGCAGAAAGCGCCAGCTGAAGGAACGCAGAAAACGTCTGGCCATCATAACAGCGGCAATGATCGTCGCAGTCGGGGCATCAGTAGGAGTCGGTGCACTGAAGGGCAGAAGTGAGAAGGCTTCAAAAGAGAAGATGGTTTCTTCTGACAAACAGAAAGAACAGACTGTTTCTGGAGAAAAAGCTTTAGAAGCAGGTACTAAAAATACAGAGACCGCTTCCAAAGATACTCTCGCAGAGGCAGAGCTTCTGGCCAGTCAGTATAACTATGACAAAGCTATCGATCTTCTGAAAAAGGGCTCCGTCCTATGATTCGGATAAGAAGATGCAGGCAGCTGCAAAAAATACGAAGACATAAAAGCAACCTGTACGGCATGGCCCCTTGAAAAGGTGACACATGTCTTTTATCATATTCTGATCAAGGATCCATCCAAAGCGTTTGACGGAGACTACAAAGAAGCAGATTATAATCAGGTCATGACAACCATTGATGAGTTTAACAAGATCACGCAGACCATGTATGACAAGGGCTATGTGATGGTAAGCATCAAGGACATGGCAAAGGCAGACGACAACGGGAATATCACAGAGGGAGAGATCCTTCTTCCGCCTGGGAAAACGCCGTTTGTCCTCTCACAGGATGATGTATGCTATTATCATTACATGGACGGTGACGGCTATGCCACGAAGCTGATCGTGGATGATAAAGGAAAGATCCGCAATGAATATGTGGAAGATGACGGAAGTGTCTCCGTGGGAGATTACGACATGGTTCCGCTGATCGACCGTTTTGTGGAAAAGCATCCGGATTTCTCATACCGCGGTGCAAAAGGAATCCTGGCACTTACCGGATACAACGGGATCCTGGGATATCGGACCGACGAAAGCTATGAGACCCGTCCGGCAGATCTGGATGAAAATAAAGTACAGTGGCTGGATGCACATCCGGATTTCAGCCTGGAAAAAGAACGGGCAGCCGCAAAAAAGGTTGCCGATGCCATGAAGGCAGAAGGCTGGGAATTTGCGAGCCATACCTGGGGACATCAGAATGTGGGACAGGTCACACTGGAGAAGCTTCAGGCAGACACCGAACGTTTCAAGAAAAATGTAGATCCGCTGATCGGGGGAACGGATGTTATCATTTTTGCTTTTGGAACCGACATTACCAATGACCAGGAGTATTCCGGGGATAAATTCGAATATCTGAAGGGGCAGGGATATAATTATTACTGCAACGTGGATTCCAGCCAGTATTATGTACAGATCCGGGATCGGTACTTCCGTCAGGGAAGACGGAATCTGGATGGATACCGTATGTATTATAACCCGGAACTGTTATCCGATCTTTTTGACGTAAAAGATGTTTTTGATCCGGCAAGACCGACACCGGTACCGCCGATGTAACGGTCATATCCGGAGATACGAGGGGACTTTTAGAAAGGGGCATATATATTATTATGAAGAAAAAAATTGCAGGTGTACTGACAACAGTGCTTGCGGCGTCACTTCTTGTGGGCGGAAACCATCCGGTCACTGTTCAGGTGGACAATATGATCTCCGGGACACAGGATGACGAGGATACACAGTCTGATGAAGCGGAAGCAGAAGCTGCAGAAGCCGAAGAAGAACAGTCCGAAGAAGCTAAAGTAGCAGCGGACCCGGAGGACCAGCCGGCAGCTACCGAGACACCGAAGGAAGAAAAAAAGGCAGAAAAAGAAACACAGAAAAGGGAAGCTGCCGAGAACAGCTCCGACAGTACTTCCTCAGACGAAAAAACACTTCTCAAAAAAGCCAAAAAACTGGCACAGCAGTATGATTACACCGGCGCGATCTCCGTGTTGAAAAACAACTGGAAATTTGCCACCAGTGACAAGATGCAGGAAGCAGCAGCAGCCTACATGAAAAAAAGAGATGCCTGTGTGGAATATCCACTTGAGAATATCACCCATGTATTTTTCATTCCCTGATCGTGAATACCTCACTGGCCTTTGACGGAGATTCCGATGAGGCCGGATATAATCAGATGATGACCACAGTCAGCGAGTTCAAAAAAATGCTCCAGATCATGTATGATAAGGGTTACAGTACTGGTGAGTCCTCATGATATGGCTGTGATCAATGATGACGGAACCATGAGCAGGGGAAAGATCATGCTGCCGGAAGGCAAGATTCCTTTTG
>ENA-OQBV01000130-OQBV01000130.1-human-gut-metagenome-genome-assembly--contig:-NODE-130-length-43529-cov-7.458066_pt1 | contig 43529 bp, 35 predicted proteins | sample MGYA00242750_ERZ504559 | MGnify/ENA primary metagenome ERZ504559 (study PRJEB26092, sample SAMD00036230) | human gut metagenome | host: Homo sapiens | study: EMG produced TPA metagenomics assembly of... | reverse complement strand
AATTCATCGGTATATTTACGAGGTTTTCTTCGTTGTTTTGGTTCGGTCATAATGAGTGCTCCTTTGTGTATTTATTATAGATTATATGACCTTAAAAAATCTGTCCAGTTAATTGTAACCTATCCATTCATTATATCCAGCAGGAAAAGCTCTTTTTTAAAGCAGCTTTTAAAAATGACGATCAGAATTGTCTGAGAGATCATGATTTTCAACTGATCTGTGCCTTTTACACCGAACAGCTTGAGACACGCATGGCGTGCAGACTTTCCCGTCAGCTGCAGTTTCAGTTAGAAATGTACTGCCAGGGTTCCATTTATATGACCGTACAGTGGGTGCTTGGCTATCGCAAATGCTCTGCCGAAGAACTCGCACATGCCCTTGCATCTGCCATGCCGGAAGAACTGCAGACTGTATTTCATAAATACGGGTTGGTTTGATGCAGGAAAATGTTACATTCATAAACATTTCTGTTACAAAAAAACCTTCCAGGCAAAACAATTATGCCTGAAAGGTTTTCTTTTACTTATGACAATATACGAATCATAAAGCATACATTCTATGATTTCACCGCTGCAATTACATCAGTTTGCGGAAAAGATTCTTAAGATCTTCCACACTGGCATCTTTCGGGTTACCCGGAGCACATGCATCTGCATGAGCAGATTCTGCAAGAAAATCAAGATCTTCTTCTTTTAATGCCTCAAGTTTTGTCGGGATTCCCACATCAACAGAGAGTTTCTGTACGGCATCAACTGCTGCTTTACGATATTCCTCCACAGACATATCGTCCACACCTTTGACTCCCATTGCACGGGCGATCTCACGGTATTTCTCTCCGGTGCAATCCGCATTGTACTCCATAACGATTGGAAGCATCATGGCACATGCAACACCATGTGGTGTATCATAAACAGCACCTAAGGTATGAGCCATGGAATGTGCAATTCCAAGACCTACGTTAGAAAATCCCATTCCGGCAATGTACTGTCCAAGTGCCATTCCCTCACGTCCCTCTTTCTTGTTGTCAACTGCATCACGCAGGGATCTTGAAATAATTTCAATCGCTTTCAGATGGAACATATCTGTCATTTCCCATGCAGCTTTGGTTGTATATCCCTCGATCGCATGTGTCAGGGCATCCATACCGGTGGAAGCTGTCAGTCCCTTTGGCATGGAAGACATCATATCCGGATCCACGATTGCAATGACAGGCATATCATGTGGATCGACACAGACGAATTTTCTCTTTCTCTCCACATCTGTGATAACATAATTGATCGTAACCTCTGCTGCCGTACCGGCGGTCGTAGGTACTGCAATGATCGGTACGCATGGTTTTTTCGTGGGTGCAACTCCCTCAAGACTTCTGACATCCTCAAATTCCGGATTGGCAATAATGATTCCGATCGCTTTTGAGGTATCCATAGAAGATCCTCCACCGATTGCGATCAGGTAATCAGCTTCCGCTTTCTTAAATGCCTCAACGCCGTGCTGTACATTCTGGATCGTAGGGTTTGCTTTGATATCTGAATAAGTTTCATAAGCAAGTCCGTTTTTGTCAAGAATATCCGTTACCTTTTTTGTAACACCAAATTTGATCAGATCCGGATCAGAACATACAAATGCTTTTTTGAAAGCACGCGCCTTTGCCTCTGTTGCGATCTCTTCGATCGCCCCTGCTCCGTGGTAAGATGTTTCGTTTAACATAATTCTGTTTGCCATAATAACCTTCTCCTTTTTCAATACTTATGATACTTTGATTGTAACAGGATCCTATCGTTTTCGTAAGTGACAAAACAGCAAAATTGTAACAAAAAACCTGTATCAGCAAATTACTGATACAGGTCATGTTATGATCCATTATTATACATTGATTTCCGCTTTTACACCAAGTTCTTCCTTGTTTGCATCCAGAATCGGTTTTACCACATTTGCAATGAATTTATCCACCTGGATCGGTGCACGTCCCACATATTTTGCCGGATCCATCGTGGACTGCAGTGCCTCTAATGTCAGGTTAAATTCAGGATCTGCAGCGATCAGTTCAAGCAGATTGTTGTCTTTTCCTTCCTCTTTGACAGTCTTTCCTGCCTGCATGGATAAGGTACGGATCTTTTCATGTAACTCCTGACGGTTGCCGCCATTCTTTACAGCGTCCATCATAATGTTTTCCGTTGCCATAAACGGGAGTTCTGCCATTAAATGTTTGGTGATTACTTTATCATATACAACCAATCCATCCACTACATTTAAGCACAGGTCTAAGATACCATCGATTGCAAGGAATCCTTCCGGAATGGAAAGTCTCTTGTTTGCAGAGTCATCTAAGGTGCGCTCAAACCACTGTGTTGCGGAAGTGATCGCCGGGTTTAAAGCATCGATCATGACATAACGCGATAAGGATGCGATACGCTCGGAACGCATCGGATTGCGTTTGTATGCCATGGCAGAAGATCCGATCTGGTTCTTCTCAAACGGCTCTTCCACTTCTTTTAAGTGCTGTAACAAACGGATATCATTTGACATCTTGTGTGCACTTGCCGCAATACCTGCAAGAATATTTGCAACGCGTGTATCCACTTTTCTGGAATAAGTCTGTCCGGAAACTGCATAGCACTCTTTGAATCCCATTTTTGCAGCGATCATCGGGTCGATCTTGTCAATCGTCTCCTGATCTCCATCAAACAGTTCTAAGAAACTTGCCTGTGTTCCGGTCGTTCCCTTGGAACCGAGCAGTTTTAAAGATCCCATGACATACTCTAGGTCCTCAAGATCCATGATAAATTCCTGTGCCCACAGTGTTGCACGCTTTCCAACAGTCGTCGGCTGTGCAGGCTGGAAATGGGTAAATGCCAGTGTCGGCAGATTTTTGTAAGTATCTGCAAATTTTGCAAGTTCTGCGATAACATTGACCAGTTTTTTATGAACCAGCTCCAATGCCTCCCTCATTAAAATAATATCGGTGTTATCACCAACATAACAGGATGTTGCTCCAAGATGGATGATTCCTGCTGCCTTCGGGCACTGCTGTCCATATGCATATACATGACTCATAACATCATGACGAACCAGTTTTTCACGCTCTCTTGCTACATCATAATTGATGTCCTCAGCATGTGCCTTTAACTCGTCGATCTGTTCCTGTGTAATAACCGGCTTTCCATTCTCGGAAAGTCCTAACTCCATCTCTGTCTCAGCTAATGCAATCCATAATTTTCTCCAGGTACGGAACTTTTTGTCCTGTGAAAAAATATACTGCATCTCCTTGCTGGCATAACGCTCAGATAACGGACTTGTATATCTGTCTGTACTCATTTCTGTTCTCCTTAACATTTGTTATTATCTATCTCTCAAAATCGCCCCGGATGTCTTCTTTCGGCGGTTCCATCGGGTAGGTACCCGTAAAGCATCCCTTACAGATACTTAATCCGCCGACCATTTCCTCTAAACGCTCAACTCCAAGGTATCCAAGGGAATCCGCACCAATGATCTTACGGATATCCTCGATGGAACGATTGTATGCAATGAGCTGTTCTCTCTCCGGGATATCTGTTCCAAAGTAACACGGCCATAAAAATGGTGGGGAACTGATCCTTACATGCACTTCGGTTGCACCGGCATCACGCAGCATTTTTACGATGCGGTCTGATGTTGTACCGCGGACAATGGAATCATCGATCATAATGATACGTTTTCCATCGACCGCCTCTTTTAAAACATTTAATTTCACGCGCACGCTGGACTCTCTGCTGCTCTGTTTCGGCTTGATGAAAGTTCTTCCGACATAGCCGTTTTTCACAAATGCAGTGCCATACGGAATCCCCGACTGCAGGGAATAACCGAGTGCTGCAGCATTTCCGGACTCCGGAACACCGACGACAAGGTCTGCATCCACCGGTGAATCCATGGCGAGGAAACGTCCTGCCTTGATCCTGGATGCATAGACACTAACACCGTCGATATGGCTGTCCGGTCTTGCAAAGTAAATATATTCAAAAATACAGCGCGCCTCTTTTTCTTTTGGCAGTGCTAAAGAAAGGTCAGACTGAATGCCGCCCTCCGGTGTGATCGTAACGATCTCTCCCGGCAGTACATCACGGACATACTCCGCGCCGATCGTATCAAGTGCACAGGTCTCGGATGCCAAAATGTAGGCATTGTCACGTTTTCCAATACAGAGCGGTTTAAAACCGTACGGATCACGCGCTCCGACTAACTTTCTCGGGCTCATCACTACCAGTGCAAACGCACCCTTGATCTTCTGGCAGGCACGTCCCACTGCCTCTTCCACACTGTTTGAATTTAAACGCTCACGGGCAATGTGATAGGCGATGACCTCAGAGTCAATCGTCGTCTGGAAAATTGCTCCGGTATACTCTAAATCCTTGCGCAGTTCCATTGCATTGATCAGGTTTCCGTTGTGTGCGAGCGCTAACGTTCCCTTTACATAATTAAGAACCAATGGCTGTGCATTCTCACGGGTGGAAGCTCCTGCCGTCGAATAACGGACATGTCCGACACCGATATCGCCATGCATAGGCTCTAAATTATCCTGCGTGAATACCTCATTGACAAGTCCCATGCCTTTGTATGAGGTCACCTTTCCCTTGGGTCCGTTCGTCTCACTGACCGCAATACCACAGCTCTCCTGTCCACGGTGCTGCAATGCAAAAAGACCATAATAGATCGTAGACGCAACGTCTCCGCCATCAAAGTCGTACATTCCGAATACACCACATTCCTCGTGCAGTCCGCTGTCCCCATTCGTCTGCCATGGTGTATCTTTCACAAATCCATTGTTGTCCATAAAATCCTCCTTGTTTTTCGAAGAAAAATGCGAGCCCGTTGGTGAGCAGAGGATTTTTCCACTAAGCAAATTTCTTACCTGTCAGAAGCTCATATGCCTCTTTGTATTTATTCACGGTCTTTTCGATGACATCATCCGGTAACAGATAGTCACTGTCCGGATTTGCTTTTAACCAGTCTCTTACAAACTGTTTGTCAAAGGAAGGCTGTCCCTGTCCCGGCTTGTAACCCTCTAACGGCCAGAATCTGGAGCTGTCCGGTGTGAGCATCTCATCCCCTAATACAACATTGCCATTCTCATCCAAACCAAACTCAAACTTGGTATCTGCAATGATGATACCTTTGGTCAGTGCGTATTCTGCACATTTTTTATATAATGCGATCGTATAATCTTTGATCTGTTCTGCATAAGAAGCACCTTTTCCCGGATACTCTTTCTCTAAGATCTCTCTGCAGCGCTCAAAGGAGATATTCTCATCATGCAGACCGATCTCTGCCTTGGTACTCGGTGTAAAAATCGGCTCAGGCAGTTTGTCGGACTCCTGTAATCCCTCCGGCAGTTTGATGCCGCATACGGTACCGTTTTCTTTATAGCTCTCCCAGCCGCTTCCTGTGATGTATCCGCGGACGATGCACTCGATCGGAAGCATCTCTAATTTTTTGCACATCATGCTGTTGCCGTCAAATCTCTCCTCCTGGAAAAACTCCGGCATATCTTTTACATCAACAGAAATCATATGATTTGGAACGATATCTTTTGTTAAATCAAACCAGAATTTAGACATCTGAGTCAGAATCGCACCCTTTTTAGTGACTTTGTTCTTCAAAATATGATCGAAAGCAGAAATTCTGTCTGTCGCTACAATGATCAGGCTGTCGCCGTTATCATATACTTCACGTACTTTTCCCTCTTTAATTGGCTGAAATACTTTGCTACTCATCCTCTTTGTCCTCTTTTCCGGTGTTATAAGCACCATATCATTTTCTGATGTTACTCAAAAATTATAATACATAGTCTTTTGGAAAGTCAATGATTTTGCCCGTATGGACATCGATATGTGATATAGAAAAATCAGTTCTTTTTATTAGTATTTTTGTATAGTTTTAATCATATTATAAGTTGTACTTATATTTTTGTTTATATTCTCTTATTCTCACTTTCTCAGCTTCTTTCCTGCATGAATTTTACCGGAAAATGATCCTTTTCCTTTCAAAAAAAGTGCCACAAAACTGATAAATTTCTTTCTGACAGCAGCTGCCCTGCCTGTCCAAAAATAAATATACCAGTCTGTGGCATCTTTTTATCCGGCTATATTATATCGCTCTTTTATTTTTTGATCAGTAAAGATTTTCCTGTCATCTCTGCCGGCTGCTCCATTCCCATCAGCTCGATCATAGTCGGGATGATATCAGCAAGGCATCCGTCCTCTTTTAAGGTGTAGGAAGGATCTGCATTTACGAGAATAAATGGAACCGGGTTGGTTGTGTGGGATGTTAACGGCTCGCCGGTCTCGTAGTTTACAAGCTGCTCAGCGTTTCCGTGATCTGCGCAGATGAACATCTGTCCGTCTACTTCTTTTAATGCCTCAACTGCTTTTCCAACACAGGTATCTACTGTCTCAACTGCTTTGATCGCTGCGTCTAAGATTCCGGTGTGACCAACCATATCCGGGTTTGCAAAGTTGATGATGATGACATCATATTTCTCAGAACGGATTGCTGCACATAACTTGTCGCATACTTCCGGTGCGCTCATCTCCGGCTGTAAATCGTAGGTAGCTACTTTCGGAGATTTTACAAGAATACGATCCTCACCTTTGTTTGGCTCTTCCACACCGCCGTTGAAGAAGAAGGTAACATGTGCATATTTCTCTGTCTCGGCGATTCTTGCCTGTGTCATATCATGTGCTGCTAAATACTCACCAAATGTATTTTTCAGTTCTACTTTCTTAAATGCAACTTCTTTGTTCGGAATCGTCACGTCATACTCTGTGAAGCAGATGTATTTTACGTTCTTTCTTGCGCCACGGTCAAATCCATCAAAATCATCCATACAGAATGTTCTTGTGATCTCACGCGCACGGTCAGGACGGAAGTTAAAGAAAATAACAGTATCGTTGTCTTTGATTGTTGCGACCGGTTTGCCGTTCTCTGTAATTGCAGTTGGAACGAAGAACTCATCTGTCACATCTTTTGCATAAGATGCTTCCATAGCTGCTACTGCGCTCTCAGCAGTTTCTCCCTCGCCAGTGGTCAGCACTTTGTATGCTTTCTCCACACGATCCCATCTGTTATCACGATCCATTGCGTAGTAACGTCCGGAAATAGATGCGATCTTGCCAACACCAATTTCTTTCATCTTAGCTTCCAGTTCTTCGATGAACTCTTTACCGGAAGTCGGAGCAGTATCACGTCCGTCTAAGAAGCAGTGTACATATACATTCTCAACGCCCTCTTTTTTTGCCATTTCAAGCAGACCAAACAGGTGTGTGATGTGGCTGTGTACACCACCGTTTGATAACAGTCCGTATAAATGAAGGTCGGAACCGTTTTTCTTTACGTTTTCCATACCATCTAATAATGCCTGATTTTTGAAGAAATCGCCATCGCTGATTTCTTTTGTGATTCTCGTCAGTTCCTGATATACGATTCTTCCGGCACCCATATTTAAATGTCCTACCTCAGAGTTACCCATCTGTCCGTCAGGAAGACCAACTGCAAGACCACTTGCATTTCCTTTTACAAACGGATAGTCTTTCATAAGTCCGTCGATCACCGGTGTCTTTGCCTGTGCTATGGCATTGCCCTCTGTTTTTCATTCAGTCCAAATCCGTCTAAGATCATTAATACGGTAGGTTTCTTACTCATGTTTTGTTTCCTCACTTTCTATTCTCTTTCCATTTATCAAAAGTATACGATTCTCCTAATCCAGAACCATTATACTGATAACCTCATCTGTTTTCAATAGTTTTTCTGGCTCAGCTGTTTTTTCAAACTTCTTTTGCCTTTGCCTGGCATTCTGTTTCCGTGACCGGATCCCCTCCGGCATCCTTATTAAGCTTTTCTAATATATAGGAATAAATCGCCCAGTTCGTGGGCGCATCATAATGGAGTCCGTCTCCTTTTGTTCCAAACCCAAGATTCGTCAGATATCGGTAACAATCGATATATGTAGCATTCTCCACCTTCTTGATGCGGTTATTAAATGCTTCAATCCTCTGATTATTACATCTTACCGGAGCACCTGACTTTGTCGGATTCACAGACAACAGATAAAGTTTTGAACTTTCCGGCCATCTGCGATATTTGTTCAGATAGGAACGGATCGATGTCAGGTCATTGACTCCCAGTCCACAGATCACAATCCAGTTTTTGATTTCCGTATGCTGCCGCTGCAGCGACTGTACCTTCGGGAACGCAGTATCTGCCAGCCATGCATATCCCATTCCAGGACAGGATACCACAAAAAAATTCGGCACATCTTCGATTTTGCATTCCTCATTCATCAGATAAAATCTGGAATCTCCCAGAAAAATATACCCGGTTTCATATTCATAGGGATCTTCGGTCGGCTCTTCTTCTGCCGGTTCATTTTTTATTTCCATATCCCCGTTGACCTGATTGTCCGCAATATCCGTTTCATTTTTCGTTACATCTGTTTTTATGCTGTCATCGGCATCCGCTTTTTCATCGTCTCTTTCATTTTTTCCCGATGAGTTCCCGGAATTACCTGTTATATTCTCATTTTCTGATCTGTTATTTGATCCACTATGTTGTAAGGATGTCTCCGTTTCCTGTAAATCGTCTTCCAGTGAAACGTCCTGACTGTTAGCGCTCTGTGCCCTTGCATTCGCATTATTTTCTTTATATTCCGAATCCGTTTTTCCTGCCTGGTTCCATTCTCTTACCATCACGTTCCAACCGCAGATTATAATCAGGACACATATCAGGATCCGTGCTATTTTCTTTTTCATATATTTCACATTTTCCGCATATATCAAGGGAAAAGGGGATTCCTTCTGCTTTCACTCCCAGAGAGAATCCCCTTAACCTGATTATGATTTATTTATAGTTTACGATCTTACCGAAATCAGCTTTTAAGGAAGCTCCGCCAACTAAACCACCATCGATATCAGGCTGTGCAAACAACTCTGCTGCATTACCTGCATTTACAGATCCGCCGTACTGAATACGAACTTTCTCTGCAGTGTCAGCACCGTATACTTCTTTGATGCAGTCACGGATTGCCTTGCAGACTTCCTCAGCCTGCTCTGTGGTTGCAGTTTTTCCTGTTCCGATAGCCCAGATCGGCTCATAAGCGATTACCATAGAAGCAACCTGCTCTGCAGTAACGTCTTTTAAGTCAGATTTGATCTGCATACGGATCCAGTCTAAAGTGATTCCCATCTCTCTCTGCTCTAATGTCTCACCACAGCAAAGGATTGGTGTCAAGTTATGCTCGAAAGCTTTTTTCACTTTTTTGTTTAACATGCAGTCGCACTCTTTGAAGTAATCACGTCTCTCGGAATGACCGATGATAACGTATTTTACGCCAGCGTCAACTAACATCTCTGGAGCGATCTCTCCGGTGTAAGCACCTTTCTCCTCATAGTACATGTTCTCAGCGCCTACTGCTACGTTGGTTCCTTTTACAGCCTCAACAACAGGTACGATGTCGATTGCCGGTACACAGTAAACAACTTCTACATCATCACTTACTACTAATGGTTTTAATTCCTCTACTAATTTAACAGCCTGGCTTGGAGTCATGTTCATTTTCCAGTTGCCGGCTACGATTTTCTTTCTTGCCATGATCTTATCCTCTTTTTCCCATTTTAAAGTTTGTTGATCTTATTTATCGTCGGCTACCATAACTAAGGTGTCATGGCAGCCAACTTTACACTGCAACTATTTTTACTTATCATCGGCTGCCATGACACCTGGTAATTCCTTACCCTCTAAGAATTCAAGGGAAGCTCCACCACCAGTAGAGATATGGCTCATCTTGTCGCCAAAGCCTAACTGGTTAACAGCTGCTGCAGAATCACCACCACCGATGATTGTTGTTGCATCTGTATCAGCAAGTGCTTTTGCAACTGCGATTGTACCAGCTGCTAATGTTGGGTTCTCGAATACGCCCATCGGTCCGTTCCATACAACAGTCTTTGCTGTCTTAACTGCATCAGCATATAACTCCTGAGTCTTTGGTCCGATATCGCATCCCTCTCTGTCAGCCGGCATATCTTTTACATCACATACAGTAACTTCTACCGGAGCGTCGATCGGGCTCGGGAAATCTGCGATGGTTACAGCATCTACCGGAAGGAGTAATTTCTTTCCAAGTTTCTCAGCTTTTGCCATCATCTCTTTACAGTAATCGATCTTGGTATCATCTACTAAAGATTTACCGATCTCATATCCCTGTGCTTTTAAGAAAGTATATGCCATACCACCACCGATGATTAATGTATCGCATTTCTCTAATAAGTTAGAGATAACATTTAATTTATCTGCAACTTTTGCACCGCCAAGGATTGCTACGAACGGTCTTACCGGATTCTCTACAGCATTTCCAAGGAAATCGATCTCTTTCTGCATTAAGTAACCAACTACGTTAGAGCCACCTTTTGCAGAGATGAATTTGGTAACACCTGCAACAGAAGCATGTGCTCTGTGGGAAGAACCGAATGCATCACATACATAATCGTCTGCAAGATCAGCTAACTCTTTGCTGAACTCTTCGCCGTTCTTTGTCTCCTCAGCACCACGGAAACGTGTATTCTGTAATAAGATTACATCTCCCTCTTTCATCTCAGCAACAGCTTTGGTAGCTTCCTCACCTGTTACATGATAATCAGAGATGAATTTTACATCTTTGCCAAGTTTTTCAGAAAGTTTTACAGCTACAGGAGCTAATGACTCACCTTCGTTTGGTCCATTTTTAACTTTTCCAAGATGAGAGCAAAGGATAACCTTTCCGCCATCATTGATTAATTTTTTTATTGTAGGAAGTGCTGCGTTGATACGGGTCTCATCTGTGATCTTTCCTTCTTTTAACGGAACGTTGAAATCACATCTTACAAGTACTCTTCTTCCCTTTACATTAATGTCGTCTACTGATTTTTTGTTTAATGACATAAAATATGTCCTCCTTTTATATAATTGAGGTATAAAAACAGGCCCGGTCCAATAGGACCGGACCTGCTAAAAGTCGCATATAGTTATCGTAACCCGTCGATTATGCTAACTCACTGAAGTATTTGATTGTACGAACCATCTGAGATGTGTAAGAGTTCTCGTTGTCATACCATGAAACAACCTGAACTTCGTACTGGTCATCAGATACCTGGTTAACCATTGTCTGAGTTGCATCGAATAATGAACCATATCTCATTCCTACGATATCGGAAGAAACGATCTCATCCTCGTTGTAACCGAAGGACTCGTTAGCTGCTGCTTTCATAGCTGCGTTGATGTCTTCTTTTGTTACGCCAGCTTTCTTAACAACTGCTGTTAAGATTGTTGTAGAACCTGTTGGTGTCGGTACACGCTGAGCAGATCCGATTAATTTACCGTTTAACTCAGGGATAACAAGACCGATTGCTTTTGCAGCACCTGTGCTGTTAGGAACGATGTTAACTGCTGCTGCACGGGATCTTCTTAAATCACCTTTTCTCTGAGGTCCATCAAGAGTCATCTGATCACCTGTGTAAGCATGGATTGTTACCATGATACCAGACTGGATCGGAGCATATTTGTTTAATGCATCTGCCATTGGTGCTAAGCAGTTTGTTGTACAGGAAGCTGCTGAAATGATTGTATCAGAAGCTTTTAATGTCTCGTGGTTTGTATTGTAAACGATAGTAGGAAGGTCATTTCCTGCTGGAGCAGAGATAACAACTTTTCTAGCACCTGCATTGATATGAGCCTGTGCTTTTTCTTTGCTTGTATAGAAACCGGAGCACTCTAATACAACGTCAACTTTTAAATCTCCCCATGGGCAGTTGTTTGCATCTGGGAAAGCGTAGATTTTGATCTCTTTACCGCAAACGATGATAGAATCATCTGTGCTGGAAACTTCATCAGCATGCTCATATTTACCCTGAGATGAATCATATTTTAACAAGTGTGCTAACATTTTAGGACTTGTTAAATCGTTGATTGCTACTACTTCATATCCTTCTGCTCCAAACATCTGTCTGAAAGCAAGACGACCAATACGGCCAAAACCATTGATTGCTACTCTTACTGCCATTTTTAATTCCTCCTAGAATTTGTAAATGTGATAACTTGATGGGACTTATGCCCGTCCCAAGCTTCCTTTATTTTAACCAATTTCTTTTGAAAGTTCAAGCCTTTTTCTCTACTTTATTCTGTGTTTGTTAAATTTTTCACTATATGCAATTTTCCGGTCGTTTTTTCATGAATTTTATACAAAATATACAAATATGACTTCTTTTCTTTTGTGGGATAGGCTATACTATATCATAAGCTACTTACCAAATGTTGGTTTGTTTATGAAATAAATCGCCCGTCCCAATGGTGTGTCGCAGGTCTGTGAGTGGCATCTTGCGCAAAGCCGGAGTTAATTTTGGTTCCATTGTACGAAAATAAGAAAAGTCTAAGTGTGTCTGAGTTAGATTTTCTCGGAGTGACGTGACCGGCGTTCAACGAGCCATCCGTGGCTCGTGAAGCCTTGTTCTGCCATCCGTGGCAGAACATCACTGTGTATCTACAGACACACTAAGATTTTCTAATTTTCTCCCAAAGTCACAAAATCAGCTCAGGCTTTGCGCAAGATGCCAGCCTCCAGGTTATGAAACACCATTTGGGTGGGCGGTTCATCTCAAAATGGGGGCGCGGGTGTGAATTTTTGATATTCGCACGAATGGAAATATGCTTAAAATCCTAATGTGCAATATCACTGATATTCAGCCTGATGACTTGTCTGAAGTTTCATCTGCTATGTTGCATTACATTAATCATTTCGTAAATTAACAGACTAATAATGCAGATTATTATTCCAAGTATGTATGTTTAAAAGCATAGATATAACAGATTGCGTCGAGATTTTTCAACCTTTTTGAAATGAATGTCACAAAAATTTACGCACCCCCAAAGTTGTAAAATGAGTTTCCCGGCTAAGGGTGGTTCACAACCTTGCGGCTGGCAAATCGCATCAAGCCAGGACTCGTTTTGTGACTTTGGGAGAAAATTAGAAAGTCTTTGTATGCCTGTTCACAATACAGTGTTGTGCTGCCATGGACGGCAGCACAAGTCCTAATGTGCCCGGACGGCACATTTAGGACGCACACGTCACTCCGCCTCAACCTGAATCAGGCATACTTAGACTTTCTTATTTTCGGACAACGGAACAAAACAGTCCCGGCTTGATGCAATTTGCCAATCGTAACCCCCCAGAACCACCCTACACAGGGAAACTCATATCACCCACAAACCAGCATTTGTGATATGCGTAATTGCGCAAATAAGATTTCACATTATGTGCCAGCCCGGCACAGGAAAGAGGATTTAATATGTTATGGGACACGCATATGCACAGCCAGTTTTCCGGCGACAGCCACACACCGCAGGAAGACATGATCGCTGCTGCAAGACAAAAAATTTAAAAGGAATCTGTTTACAGACCATCTTGACATTGACTATCCGGACGAACCGGAGACATTTTTGCTGGATCTGCCGAATTATGTCTCTTCCGTGGAGGCAATGCAGGAGAAATATAAGGAAATTCTTCCGGTACGACTCGGCATTGAACTTGGGTTACAGCCGCACCTTGCCGGCATCCACGCCGACATTCTGTCCCAGTATCCGTTTGATTTCGTGATCGGATCCTCTCACGTCATGCACGGTGTGGATCCATATTATCCGGCTTATTGGGGAAAAACCACTCGGAGGAGGAAGGCTACCGGGAATATTTTGAGTCGATCTTAGAGAACATCGCCGCATTTGATGGTTTTGACGTATACGGACACATCGACTATGTGGTGAGATACGGTCCAAATAAAAATGCCAATTATTCCTATCAGAAATATGCCGACATCATCGATGAGATCTTAAAGGCTCTCATTATCAAAGGAAAAGGAATCGAGATCAACACCGGCGGTTTCAAATACGGACTCGGCCATCCGAACCCGGCCGAGGACATCATTAAGCGCTATCATGAACTCGGCGGAGAGATCATCACGATCGGTGCGGACGCACATCAGCCGGAGCATGTCGCATTTGATTTTGAAAAAGTTCCTTCTATATTAGAAGAAGCCGGCTTTACGCATTATACGGTATTTAAGAACAGGAAACCGGAATTTATCCCGATTCCCTGACCGGAACTGCTGTTAGGATGCCGGGGCAAATAGTGCACTCAAGTTTATTAATTGGCAAATTGCACCAGCCGATATATTGTGAATGCACTATTTGCGCCCCAGCCTCCTGTCATTTTAACGTCTCACTGTGATTTAACACCGACGTACTATATAAAAACAGCACATCCTGATCTTTAAAATCAATATAGTTTCCAATCCGCTCCACGGGCAGATACCGGATATCCACCAGTGTGATCTTCGCATAATCTTCTGCCAGGAGTGGGGCGATGCTGCTTCCAAAGGAATCCCGGAACATGACCAGTTCCCGGTCTGTTTTCGCATTCGGATTTTCAATCGATATCAGGGATTTCGATCCTCCCAGAAAAATCTCATACATATCATTCCCCGTTGTTTTTTCCATGTCGTAAATCTTATTTTCCGCTCGGTTTTCATAATCATACACGATACAGTTTTCAAGCACGTCATTATCCAGATAATACAGTGTATCAGGCTGTCCATGAAGTGCGAGCTGTCCATAATAGACACCGTAAAATGGATTTTCCAGTTCTTTTGTTTCGTATTCTGACGCCGGATTTACCCCCATTGCCCCAGCGAGGTGCCGTGCCACATCCGTGATCTGTTCCTGCCGCCAGTGTGCATCTGTGCGGTAATAGTCCGAAAGCTCAAGATCCCCAAATATGTCAATATACTGTGCATATTTCGTCCCATCTCTCATCTGCGCCGTCAGCATATCATAATCCATGGACGGATAACCATTTTCATCTGCCAGAAAATAACTTTTATCCGGCACGATCGCCAGATAGATATCTGTGTCTGTATCCGAAAGGTAACGATCATAGACTTCCCCAAAACGCGTGACGGCATACTGCAGTGAATCCGCATGAAGCGGATATTCCATTTTGGCAATATAGCCATCTTTGATATAAAGTCCATGCTGGTCTTTCTGCCCCAGCACATACATGGAAAACGCTGTCTTTAATGCACGAAACTGCTCCCGTAACGGAAACTGGTCTTTTGCATACGACTCAAATCCACTCATAAAAGTACCATCTTTCATGTTTTCCACATTTATTTTCGGAAACTGTGCAAGTTTTCTGCGCTCTGAGATAGAAACCGTATCATCACTTTTCGCAATATTTCCTGTTAAAAATCCAAACAGGATCAGTGCCGTCACGCCAACAGTGATCCTGTCTTTTCGCTTTGTTCCCATAATTGCCCTCAAAATCTGAAATATAAAAACGGATTGAATGAACCATCTACCAGAAATGCCACACAAAGAAGCAGTAACATTACCAGCAGGAGAATTTCTGCAATGTCAAGCGTCTGCTTTAAGCCTTTCTTTTTCTGCAATCTTCCATATAATCTCACAGGAAGCGGCGTCGCCCCGATCACCGCAGTCAGGATGATCCCTGCATAACTTTTCAGATAATACAGACTCTCTGTCGTAACCGGTTTTATCTGTCCCCCGCCAAACATAGATACGATGCAATCCCAAAAATCCGCCACGGAGGATGCATCAAAAAGTACAAACCCGATCAGCACAAAAAACAGCACATACAGGTGTCCGACGATCTTATGTTTTTTTAAATAAGGCAACAGCCATGCTTTTTCAATCAGTAAAAGCACCGCATACATCAGTCCCCACAGGATAAAATTCCATGCCGCCCCATGCCAGAATCCGGTTGCCATCCACACAAGAAAAATATTGAAGATCCACCGCACAGGTTTTACATGACTGCCGCCCAGCGGGATGTAAAGATAATCCCGGAACCATGCGCCAAGTGAAATATGCCATCTGCGCCAGAATTCGGTAATGCTCGCAGAACAATAAGGATAGCGGAAGTTTTCCGGAAAATCAAATCCAAAAACAGCTCCCAGTCCGACCGCCATATCGCTGTACCCGGAAAAATCAAAGTAAATCTGAAGCATAAACGCTACCGCATACATCCAGAAAAATAAAACCGATTTTTCCTCGGAAGCCTGAAACTGTCCGATCAGCGCCCCGAGTACATTTGCAATCAGTATCTTTTTTGACAGCCCGGTCACAAATCTTTGAATTCCATATGCACACTTTTCCACGCTGTGCATACGGTTTTCAAGCTGACTTCTGATATCCGAATAGCGCACGATCGGCCCTGCAACGAGTTGTGGAAACATTGCAACATAAGCAGCAAACGTGAGCAGATTTTTCTGTGCCGGGACATCTCCCCGGTATACATCTACCGTATAGCTGATGACCTGAAATGTATAAAAACTGATGCCAAGCGGCATTGCAATGCTAAGCAGTGGAATTTTCTGCCCTGTCAGCACATTGAGATTCTGTATGAAAAAATCGGCATATTTGCAATAGATGAGCGGAAAAATTTCCAATAAAACAGCAGCAGCCAAAAGAATTTTTGACTGCCGTTTATTCTGACATGTACCGATCAGACGGGCAGACAGATAACCAGCTAAGATGACTGCTGCCATCACCGGCAGGTATTTCGGTTCTCCCCATCCATAAAAGATCAGACTCCCAAAAAGAAGCACTGTATTTTTCATCCGCCCCGGAGCCAGAAAATAAACCAGCACCATACACGGAAGAAAATAAATCAAAAACGTGATACTTGAAAATAACATTTATACGATCCCGTCCTCACTGATGACTTTCGCGTTTTCATAAGTCTGCGTGAGTTTGTCTTTAAACGTGTTTACCAGTTCTTCATTTCCAAAAACAGATACCAGATAATCATCCACCGAAATTACAACCAGCTTGTCCGGAAATCCACACATCCACTGTCTGCCCATCACATTTTCCTTGAGGTCTGCCGCTACGCTCTTTACATCATCTGCATTTTTCAGATGATAGGCACCGCAGGTAAATGTGTTCGCATTCATCATGTGCATGATGGAAGCCGCATTATCGATCTTTTCCGCATCCGCCGCCGGAAAGCCAAGCATGCGGTCTAATTCATCCGCATCCGTGATCCCAAATGTCCCCGGCGCATCCTCTGTCATATTTTCTTCCGTCATATCTCCGCCTGCGATGGCGAATTTCTCGTCTTCTTCGTAGCTGTTCCAGACTGTGGTAAGAAGCTCTTTGGCATCTTTGATCTCTGTCTTTCCTGATGAATCCCTGCTGTCTGTTTTATTTCCACAGGCAGCAAGTGACATTGCAAGAAAAATTGAAAGCAATAGTATTATAAATTTTTTCATGTTCGCCTCCATTTTTGTTTTGTTTGGTTTTATTTTTCTCATCGTATCATGTTTTATACCGGGTGGAAAGAGAATATTCCATTTTCTTTAATATCTTCTCACGATCCGATCAACACATTTTTTCCTTCAAATGCAAATCCATAATGTCTGATCTTCTCTTTTGGTATTCCCCGTGCCAACAGTTCGGCATCATATTTTTTTCTTTGATCTGCACTAGTGATGACTGTACTGTTTTCTTCAAGTGTCTGCTCTTTTTTATTATTTTTTACCTTAAACTCCAATATAATTGCTGGTATTTTTGTTTTTTCCCGCTCTTTCGGAACCATCATGACATCATATCTGCCAAAGCCGCTTTCCCGGTTTGACCTGATTTCATAGATATCTGTCTGGTCTGCTATCAGTCCAAGCACAAATCCATGATAAAATCTTTCCGGTTCCTGATTTCCAGCGCCTTCACTTCCGACATCAAAATAACTAAACGTCGGTTGGGTTCCCCACACCTTGAAATCGGAATAACAATATGTTTTTTTAAGATTTATTTTATAAAAAAACTCACAGAAAGGATTTTCATCTTCTGTGAGTTTTTATAAAAATCGAAGAAAATTCACTCTAAAACCGCTGTCATATTTTCTTCTGTGACCTGATACCATATAAGTGGAATCGTTTCCCCCTGTGTTAACGTCTGATATTCTTCGTCACCTGCCTGCCCCTCATAAACCGTTCCATTCTGGTCTGTAAGGTATACATGTGTCTCTCTTTCATCAGCAGGCAAATCAAGGCTTCCTTCTACCGGCTTATACTTTGCTCCCTCCAATGATTCACCTGTCGTAAGATCCCATAAGCAGGTTTTGTTCCATCCGTCCCACAAGTATGACTCTAAAATTCCGTTACTATATAACACAAATTCGCTTATATTTTCATAGGTATGATCCCCATCATAATCCAGGATCTCACCATCTTTTTCTGTCAGCACATTGATGATCCGAAATGGCTGTTCATCGTATTCTCTATACTGATCACCAATCAGAAGCTCATTTTTGCCATCGCCATCAATATCCGCAATTGTAAAACAAATACTGTTAAAATCTGTATCCGACGGATAATATTCCATATACGAGGATGTATCTGACAAAATATCGCGGTACGTCACTTTCTGATTGTCCTCTCTCTCCGCATCTTCCACTTCGGATGTCTCTGTTTCCAATTTCTCCGTCGTCTCTGTTTCTGATGTCTCTTTCTCCATCGTCTCTGTTTCCGGCTTTTCTGCCGTCATCGTAATATCCTGGTCACCATTTTCTTTCATTGGTGCCTGAGATTCTTTCTGCGTTTCTTCTGCCTGTGTTAATTCCGGGTCAGAATTGCTGTTGACTACCGCGTATGTCGTTCCTCCAACTGCGGCTGCTGCGCCAAAAGCAATGATTCCCAATGTAATCTTTGCTTTGCCCGATATAAAAGCAAATTTTCCGACAGCTGTACCTGCCATCCTTCGGACTCCTGTCTCCAAAATAGCAGTACTAACTTTCGCTGACACTGCATCCGGAACTGCTGCCTCTTTGACATCTTCCTTAAACAACAGTAATAATAACGGCGCCACACTGTATAATCTGGTTCCCTCATTTTTCTCTAAATCAAGCACTCCATCTCTGATCTTTTGTTTGGCACGGGATAAATTCGTCTTTACCGTATTCTCCGGTATACCGAGTTCTTTCGCAATCTCTGACTGCTTCTGCTCCTGAAAATAATATGCAATGATACATAATTTCTGCATCTCCGTGAGGCTGGTGTCAATGATCTCTCTGACCAGCCTCTGTTTTTCTCTATCCTGCATTACATTTTCCGGAATGATCATATCCGTATCTGACAGGTTTTCAAATGTACCATCTTCTTCATCTAACAAAATATATTTTTTACTTTTTTTCAGATATGCATAACACTTTCTGGTTGCGATCATTCCAGCCCTCTGCAAAAAACAATCTTCATTTTCAAGCTGTCTGATACTTTTACTGATCTCAACGTAAGTATCCTGCATGATATCTGATATCATATCCGCTGCATTATCATTCCCCTGCATCACTTTATAAATGCAGGTATAGATATATTTGTCAGATTCCTGATACAACAGGGTAGATGCCTGTGCATCTCCATTTTTATAAGCGCTTACTGCCTGTCTTAACTTTTCTGTCAGTACCATGTTTCCTCTTTAAAATGATGTATTATTATGTTACTTTTATCTTTCTCGCTGTGGAATATTTTCCAATATAAGTTTTGCCACTTACTTTCTTATAAGACGCCATGCGTACATAATAAGTACTCTTTGACTTTAATCCTTTTATTGTGGTATTTGCTGTACCTTTTTTTATTTACAGTCACTTTCTTCACACCACTCTTAAAGTTTTTATCTTTTGAATACTGAAGCTTTTTTGTTTTTCCTTTCATAATACCGCTCTCCTTCTTGTTTTATCGATTCTATTTAAGAGAGAACACTTTTTTATGAAAGGTTTCACTTTTTAGATTTTTTTATAAAAAACACACCTGAATAAAAAATGACACATTTATCCATGTACCCGGAACCTTTACAATAGTATGCTGAAAGCGGACATATAGATTCAAGAATGGAGGGTGTATTTTTATGAAAAACTACGAACGACCACAGATATTTTGTCAGGAAGATTTATGCGAAGGCGTCTATCTTGCAAGCGGCGATGAAGTATGTAAAAGCATTTACATACATGAAACCTGGCACAAACCAAACCACGGTGCATATCAGGGAACCAATCTTGAGATCCGCGGCTGCGAGGGATGCCCGGCAGATAACGGCGAATTCTGCACGCTGACAAAAGGGTATAAAACAGGTGATAAAGATTACCGTCCTACATGGGAACGGAATGGGGAAAGCCCGGATAAAATGACATGGTAAATCTATTTTTATAGATTTCTCATTTCACCAATAAATATTAACATGGATAAAAAGACCTCACAGAAAGGATTTTTTGATTTTCCTTTCTGTGAGATCTTTTAAAATTGTCCAAGGAGAATAAATATCTCTTCCCTTTTAATATTGCCTCTTATTTAAAATAAGCCACACCGGACTCAAAGATCTTCAGATCCTGTTCTCCGTAAATGTTCATTGCCACGCTTCTGTCACGTCTCTCGGAATGAGCCATCTTGCCGAGCACACGTCCATCCGGGCTTGTGATACCCTCGATGGAACAGTAGGAACCATTGACGTTCCACTCTTCGTCCATGGTCGGAACACCTGCCTCATTGACGTACTGTGTTGCAACCTGACCGTTTGCAAACAGTTTATCAAGCCATTCTTTCGGTGCAACAAAGCGTCCCTCTCCGTGGGATGCCGGGTTGCAGTAAACTTTTCCAAGTTCCGCCTGTGCTAACCACGGGGACTTGTCGGTGACAACTTTTGTGTATACCATCTTGCTGATATGGCGTCCGATCGTGTTGTAGGTCAGTGTCGGGGAATCTGCTGCCTGCGGGCGGATTTCGCCGTAAGGTACCAGTCCTAATTTGATCAGTGCCTGGAATCCGTTACAGATACCAAGGGCTAAACCGTCTCTCTCATTTAACAGTTTCATAACTGCCTCTGTCATCTTTGCGTTGCGGAATGCGGTTGCAAAGAATTTTGCAGATCCTTCCGGCTCATCACCGGCGGAGAATCCACCCGGGAACATGATGATCTGTGCCTGGTCGATTGCCTTGGTAAATTCATCTACGGACTCACGGATGTCCTCAGCATTTAAGTTTTTAAATACTTTTACGATCGTATCCGCACCTGCGCGCTCAAACGCTTTTGCACTGTCGTACTCGCAGTTAGTTCCCGGGAATACCGGAATAAATACGGTCGGTCTTGCCACTTTATGTTTGCATACATAAACAGAATCTGCATGATAAAGATCTGTCTTTACTTCCTCTTTATCTTCGGTTGCACGAGTCGGGAATACTTTCTCCAATGTGCCTGTCCATGCGTTCAATGCCTCATCGATCGCAAGTTTCATATCGCCACAGATAAATGCTGCTTCCTCATTGACAGCACCTGCTCTCTTTACGTTTGCAGATAAACCTGCATTCTGCAGTGCCTCGTAAACTTCTGCAGTCTTGCCTGCCGGAACTTCTGCCACGATATTACCAAAGCCCGGAGCAAACAGTGTATCAGTTGTCACATCGGTATCTACTGTCACGCCAAGTTTGTTACCGAATGCCATCTTTGCAAGTGCTGCTGCAAGACCTTTTCCGTCAAGCGCATATGCGGAAACGATCGCACCTTTCTGGATCAATACATGAACCGCATCATAAAGTTTCATGACCTGTGCGTAAACCGGCACGTCATATTCGTCTTTGTCGATTGTAAAGTATAACAGTTCATTTCCTGCTGCCTTTAACTCCGGTGTGATGATATCCTGCTCTTTTGCCACATCCACTGCAAAGGAAACCAGTGTCGGCGGTACATCAATATCATTAAACGTTCCTGACATGGAATCTTTTCCACCGATAGATGGAAGTCCAAAACCGATCTGTGCATTGTAAGCTCCGAGAAGTGCTGCAAATGGCTGGCTCCAGCGCTTCGGATCCTCGTTCATTCTGCGGAAGTATTCCTGGAATGTAAAACGGATCTTTTTATAATCACCACCTGCGGTCACGATTCTTGATAAGGACTCTAATACCGCATAGATCGCACCGTGGTACGGACTCCAGCTTGCTAAATACGGATCAAAACCATATGCCATCATGGTTACGGTATCACATTTTCCATGTGCAACCGGAAGTTTTGCCACCATGGACTGTGTTTCTGTGAGCTGATATTTTCCACCGAATGGCATGTAAACACTTCCTGCACCGATGGAACCGTCAAACATCTCCACAAGACCTTTCTGGGAGCAGACATTCAAATCAGCCAGCTCTGCAAGCCATGCTGCCTTCATATCGTTTTTCGCAACCGCATCTGCAACTTTTGGTGTAGAGATCTTATTTAAGTAATTATCCTCCGGTACCGGCATATCCACTGCAACGTTGGTCTCCTGATGCGCACCGTTGGTGTCTAAGAAGGCACGGGAGATATTTACGATCTCTTTGCCTCTCCACTCTAAAACAAGTCTCGGCTCCTCCGTTACAACGGCAACTTCCACTGCCTCTAAGTTTTCCTCCGCTGCGTAGCCTAAGAAGGTCTTGACATCCGAAGGAGATACCACAACTGCCATACGCTCCTGGGATTCTGAGATTGCAAGTTCTGTTCCGTCTAATCCGGCATATTTCTTCGGCACTTTGTCAAGCTGTACGCGAAGTCCGTCTGCAAGCTCACCGATTGCTACAGACACACCGCCCGCACCGAAATCGTTGCATTTTTTGATGATATGGGCAACTTCCTCACGGCGGAACAGGCGCTGGATCTTGCGTTCTGTCGGCGGGTTACCTTTCTGTACCTCGGCACCGCAGACTGCTGTGGACTCTGTGTTGTGCGCTTTTGAAGAACCTGTGGCACCACCGATACCGTCACGTCCGGTTCTTCCTCCAAGTAAAATGATGATGTCACCCGGATCAGAGGTCAGTCTCTGTACGGCACGTCTTGGAGCAGCACCCATGACCGCACCGATCTCCATACGTTTTGCCACATAGTTTGGATGGTAAACTTCTTTGACGTATCCGGTTGCAAGACCGATCTGGTTACCGTAAGAGCTGTATCCGTGTGCAGCTTCTCTCACCAGTTTTTTCTGTGGAAGTTTTCCGGAGATCGTCTCGGAAACAGGAACCGTCGGATCTGCGGCACCGGTCACACGCATTGCCTGGTAAACATAGGTACGTCCTGACAACGGGTCACGGATCGCACCGCCAAGACAGGTAGCGGCACCACCAAACGGCTCGATCTCGGTCGGATGGTTGTGTGTTTCATTTTTGAAATTAACCAGCCACTCCTCTGTCTTTCCGTCTACTTCTACCGGAACAACGATGGAACATGCATTGATCTCATCGGACTCTTCCTGATCCTGTAACTTTCCTTCTTTTTTCAGACGTTTCATTGCCATCAGGGCAAGATCCATCAGACATACAAACTTATCACTGCGTCCTGCATACAGGTTCTTGTGGGTATTTAAGTAATCCTCATAAGTCTCTTTCATCGGCGCGCAGTAATAACCGTCATCAAATGCCACATTTTTAAGTTCTGTGGAGAATGTGGTATGACGGCAGTGATCAGACCAGTAGGTATCTAACACACGGATCTCCGTCATGGACGGATCGCGTTTTTCATCGTTCTTAAAATAATTCTGGATATGTAAAAAGTCTTTGAATGTCATCGCAAGATTCAATGAATCGTATAACTCTTTTAACTTAGCCTCCGGCGTATCACGAAAACCGTCAAAGATCTTAACATCCTCCGGCTCCGGGAAACTCTGCACTAAAGTCTCAGGTTTCTCTAAGCCTGTCTCTCTGGAATCGACCGGGTTGATGCAGTGTTTTTTGATCGCTGCAAACTCTTCGTCACTGATTGTTCCATCGATCGCATAAGTCACTGCGGTGCGGATGATCGGCTCTTCCTCTTCGTTTAATAATTTCACGCACTGTTCTGCGGAATCTGCTCTCTGGTCAAACTGTCCCGGTAAGAACTCTACGGAAAATGTTCTTGCTCCGTTTAAATCAAACTCTTCCTCATAAATATCGTCTACCGGCGGTTCGGAAAAAACGGTTACTAAGGCTTTTTTATAAGTTTCCCCGGAAATATTTTCAATATCATAACGGATCAGCTCGCGCACCTTCGTCACACCACTGATTCCAAGATAACTTCTGATTTCAGACTGCAATTCTTTTGCCCGGACTGCATATTCCGGTTTCTTCTCAACATATACACGTTTTACACTGCTCATGTGGTAACCTCCATTCTCAGTTTCCATTTGTCTTTTCAAAGTATAACATAGGTTATAAAATAAGCATAATTAATATATTTAATCTTATTTATTAATTTTATTAATATTTCTATAAATAATAGAATGCACACTCTGCGAACATTTTATTGTCATGAATTATATCTGCTTTGTTGCAGACATGTTCTTATTTTTACTCCTGAATCATTTTCTTTCATTGGGAAATGCTTTCACGCATCCCCATTATCAGTCTTTATTGACAGATTTATAAGCACGTCTTATAATCATGATAGTTATTTTTATTAACATTCTTCATTCAAATGATATGCGGCCAGCCCGCAGAAAGAGGACTTCATGGATATCAATTACGAATTATATAAAGTGTTTTATTATGTGGCAACATCCTTAAGTTTTTCCGAGGCAAGCAAGCAGCTTTTTATTTCCCAGTCCGCGGTCAGCCAGTCGATCAAAACGCTTGAGAAAAAGTTAGACCAGCCGCTTTTCATCCGCAGCACGAAAAAAGTACAGCTCACTCCTGCCGGAAAAGTATTATTAAAACACATCGAACCGGCAATGAACCTGATTCAGCGCGGTGAAAGCCAGCTTTTAGACTCCGGCAGTCTCGGACTCGGTCAGCTTCACATCGGTGCAAGCGACACCATCTGCCGTTACTTTTTAGTACCTTATTTAAAACAGTTCCACAAAAAGTTCCCGAACGTGCCGATCAAGGTGACGAACGCGACATCCCTTAGCTGCGTGGATCTCCTCGATCAGGGAAAAGTCGATCTGATCGTGACCAACTTTCCGAACTCGAACCTGAATCACTCCTACATTCAGAAGACCGTCTGCAATTTTACCGACGTATTCATTGCAAACCCGGCATATTTTAACCTGAAACAGCAGGAGATCCCGTTTGAGGAACTGAAACAGTACCCAATCCTCATGCTCGACCGCAAAAGTACGACGAGCCAGTTCCTGCACAACCTGTTTTTACAGCATCAGCTTGAGCTGATCCCGCAGATCGAACTTAGCAGTAACGACCTTCTGATCGACCTTGCGCGCATCGGTCTTGGTATCGCATTTATACCGGATTACTGTTTAAGCCGGGAATCCAAAGATCTGTTTATCGTAAAAACAAAGGAAAAACTGCCATCGAGACAGATGGTCGCAGCCATCAACCCGACGCTCCCGGTTTCACAGTCCACCGAGGAATTCTTAAAACTGCTGCCTACGATCTGACACAGACTTAAGAACGGTTCCAGAATTCTTCTAAATACTTTTCCACCGTATCTATCCTGCATACCGTCTGCCTTTCCCATTCTCTTGGGAACAGCGCACGGTATTCACTCTGCAGGAAACGCTCATCTAAAAGTTCTATGACTCCGACATCCTCCACCGTCCGTATCACTCTTCCTGCCGCCTGTAACACCTTGTTCATTCCCGGATACCGGTAGGCATAATCAAATCCGGCACCAAGCCGTTTTTCAAAATATCCCATCAGGATCTCCCGCTCATTGCTGATCTGCGGCAGTCCCGTGCCGACGACAATCGCACCGATCAGCTGTTCATTTTTCAGGTCGATCCCTTCCCCGAAAATACCGCCCATCACACAAAATGCAGCCAGCGATCCTTTCCGCTCTCCCGATAATTCTTCCGAAAATGCCTGTAAAAAAAGACTCTCTTTCTTCTTCTTTCATCCCAGGCTGCTGAATCAACGTTTCCGTTTCACAAGATGGATCTGACTGGCATTTTTCCAGAAAGACATCGCAGACCTGCTCCATCATTTTGTAGGATGGAAAAAAACCACCATATAATTTCCTTTTTTTGCATCTGTCGTCTTTTTTACATAGGAAGCGATCCGCTCAAACTCCCCTGCACTTCGTCTGGTATACTTGCTGCTCACATCATTTCCGAGCAGCAGCAATTTCTGTTCTTCCCGGAATGCCGTCTTTGCGTAAACTGCATAATTATCCGTTTCAGTCGAGAGCAGGCTCTTATAATAGCCCACCGGAAGCAGCGTCGCGGAAAAGAAAATAGTTGCATTCCCTTTGTTGATACGCTCCTGCAGGTTTTTCGACGGATCCACACAGTATAATTTGAGTTTAAAGCGTCCATCCTGCTCGTGTTCCGCATAAACGACATAGTGGTCATCCAGCAGTTCATAAATATTCAAAAAATTGCGCAGATTCAGATAAAACTCACTTAAATCTTTCCGTTCCGGGAACTCCGGTGCTTTCTGTAAAAATTCATCGAGATCCGACGCCACGTTCATTAAATCAAACGCAAAATTTCCAATTGATTCATAGATCACATATTTCTCACACTCACGCTTATAGGAGAGCAGTACGCGGTTACATTTTTCCAGTTCCCGCATCAGTTTTGCCTGACCATATTTCTTTAAAATCTTCTTTGCCAAAAGAAAATCTTCCTTATATATAATGGCACTGTACATCTCCCGGCTCCGCTCGACCAGATTGTGCGCCTCATCCACCAGAAAAATGTAATCTCCTGTGGTACCATCCGCAAAAAAACGTTTCAGATAGACATTCGGGTCAAATACATAATTGTAATCACAGATGATATCATCCACCCATGTCGCCGTATCCAGACACATTTCAAACGGACAGACATTGTATTCCTTCGCCTGTTCTAAGATCACCTCTCTCGTGATCATATCTTCCTTTTGCAGCAACGAAAAAACTGCATCGTTGACCCTGTCGTAATGCCCTTTTGCGTATGGACAGTTGACAGGATTGCACTCCATCTCCTCACACAGGCAAAGCTTTTCTTTTGCCGTGATTGTAAGCACTTTTGCCTGATATCCGTTTTTACGCAGAAGTTCAAATGCTTCCCGCGCCACCGTCCCTGTGATCGTCTTTGCCGTCAGATAAAAGATCTTGTCCGCTAAATCCTCCCCTACCGCCTTGACCGCCGGAAACACGGTCGATATTGTCTTTCCTGCTCCGGTCGGCGCCTGGATAAAAAGATTCTTCTTTCTGCTGATCGTGCGGTACACACCGGCTGCTAATTCCTTCTGCCCTTCCCGGTAGGAAAATGGAAACTGCAGCGGTTTGATGGATGCCTGACGCAGTTTTTTCCATGCGAACTGAAAATCAGCCCATTTTTTGTACTCGGTGATCAGCTTCTCAAACCAGACCGCAAGTTCCTCAAATGTGTAATCATAATGAAAATACCGGATATCCTCGGTATCTAAATTACAGTACGTCATCTGCACTGAAATAGTGGCAAGATCATGCTGCAGGGCATAGATATAGGCATAACACATCGCCTGTGCACGGTGTACACCGACCGCATCGTCTAACAGATCAAGTTTCATGTACATGCCCTTAATCTCGTCGATCGTGACTTTGCAGTCTTCTGGCATCGTCATGTGATTAAAATTATCCGCAAATGTGATCTCTTCCTCCGCGCTCTCGATCAGAATCCCGTCCGCACGTCCCTCAATCACAAGCTGGTACTCGTCTTCCTCGATTGCAATTTTCAGTGGAACCTCCGCATGGTAATTGCTGCCCATCCGCTTCTGGATCTTTCTGTGGATCCTTCCCCCGGCAAGCATCGCCTCCGCAGAAGCACCGCGTCCATGGCGGTTGTCGATATCGCCCTCCCGCAGGATAAATTCGACCAGATCACGGACCGATATTTTTATGACACCTTTTTCGTTCTTTTCAATCTTTTTGCTCATATATGGATTATAGCACAAAAAAGACTGATTCCACATACCTTTCCAGATATATAAATCAGTCTTTTCATCTATCCCTTTATCTTCTGTTATACATCGTCCCATAAATCATGATCTATGGGCAGCATCTCTGCTTCAGGCTATTGCATATTTTCCAACAACCTGTTCAAAACGTGCATCCTTTTCGCCATACTTGATCGTAAGTTCCTTGCAAACACCTAAATAAAGCATTCCAAGCAAAGATTTTGCATCAATGACTGCTCTGCTGTAACATACATCAATTTCAAAATCACATTTTCCGGCAGCATTCACAAAATCCTTTACTTCCTCTGTGTCAGATAATTTGATTTTTCTTTCAATCATTCGACTCATTCCTTCCTACATCGAAAACAAAAAACATTATTTTTTCTTATCAGTTTGCTGATTATTGCACATTTTTTTTCATTTGTCAATTTATGAAAAATCCCTGATATTCCTTGATTTATCAGCAAAATGACAATATTGGATTTTATTTCGACACGGTATGACAAATTTTTAACATGTATTTTTCTCTCTTGTAAAAAATGCATATTTATACTTGTGCAAAAATACATGATTTACCCTTTTTTTTTACCTTTATTTTTAAATTCTTCACAATTTTTTCAATCGGTTGCGCATCCATATTTTTCCATAGATCATTAGAAAATCCTTCTTATCGCCAGAATTTCGCGGTAGGTGACAGGCGACGTGTACTTGATGCCGGTACTTGGAGAACTTGCATGAAGCAGCGTATTATTTCCTGCATAAATTCCCACATGTCCGCTGTAACATACGATATCTCCAGGCTGTATCGCGTCTAAGCTGACACCATATCCAACACTGCGCAGTGCACTTGAAGAATGGGGCAGACTGATTCCAAACGCCTGATATACGCTCATCACAAATCCGGAACAGTCCGCTCCGTTTGTCAGGCTGCTGCCACCATAAACATAGGGATTTCCCACAAACTGAGCTGCATAGTTCACGACTGCCTGTCCATTGGAAACTGTTTGCGGTTTCGCTGTTGTATTACTGCCGAATGAACTGCTGCTTTGCCCCTGACTGCTTCCCTGTACTTTGTCATTTTTTTGTTGCGCCTGTTGCGCATTTTGTGTCTGCTGCCGTGCCATTGCTTTTGCCGCTTCTTCCTGTGTCTTTCTCGCTGCTTCCGCTGCCTTTCTCTCTTCCTCTTCGCGTGCTTTTCTTGCCGCTTCCGCCGCGGCTGCTGCCGCCTGGCGCTCCGCCTCCTCTCGCTCTAATCTCTCTTTCTCTTCCTCCTTCGACTCTGCCACGCGAAACTCCGTCCGGACCGTCACATAATCTCCCGAAACATATCCTAAGCCTTCCTCCGTCGACACACGGTACCACCCGTACTCATCCAACGCATCATAGACGACCACATCCTCGCCCTCCGGCAGCATGGTAAGCACGGATGCCTCAGTTCCCGGTTCGGTACGCACAAACAACGTCGTAGTCGTTACCGTCGCATATCGTGTGCTGACACCCCGCGCCAGATCCTCATCCCCGACCTTTACATATTCCGCTTTCACATAAGCGTTTTCCACCGAACCTGAACTGACCAGATACCATTCCTCTCCTGCCTCATCCAAAACTGTTTCCAACACCGTTGCCGCACTGTTATTGTACAGCTTTCCGAGTGCCTCACTTTCCACGGAAGGTTCCGCGCGTAAATTCACATAATTTAACACGGATGCGATTCCGATATCAGCATATTCAGATGTACTCTGCGGTGATTCACGTTCTTCGATGTCTGCTTGGTCATTCCCAGCAGCATCATTGTCTGTATTTTTTTCCTGTACTTCCAGTTTCATGCGTTCTTCGTTCAGCGCACACAGATCCCATGCCACATCTTCATACACCACACTTCCATACCCTGCCGCATACACCACACTGCCATGTCCTGCTGCAATCACTCCTGCCAGTAAAAATGCTACGATCTTGTTTCTTTTTTTCATTATGTAGAAATCCTCCATTTACAGATATTTACTTTTTGTTAAGTAAATATTACATATTTGTTTCATTTCGACGTATCTGCATTGTAACAGAGGATGATGTGCGATTCTACAAGTAGATATTTCCAGTTTCTATGGCAGGGGTTATGTGGAAGGGTTCGGGTGTTAAAAAATAAAAACCACCTTTTGACACCCGAACCCTTTCACACAAAAACCCGCGCATCCAAAACGGTATGTTACGTTTTAGATGCGCGGGTTTCAGGTAATATATTAATTTATGTACATTTTATGCAAATGGATTCTCTGTCGGATATGGCAGGGATGCAGGCTGATTGTAGTTAATATCTTCCATCGGAACGCCAAGATATTTGAATACTTCAAACAGTGCTTTTCCGTAATGTCCGAATGCAACCGCTCCGTGATGCGGATAGTTTTTCTCGATCAGTACATGGCGGTAGAATCTTCCCATCTCAGGAATTGCAAATACACCGATGGAACCGAAGGAACGTGTTGCTACCGGAAGTACTTCGCCCTGTGCCACGTATGCGCGGATCTTATTGTCGGATGTAGACTGCAGACGGTAGAATGTGATATCGCCCGGTGCAATGTCTCCCTCTAAAGTACCGTTTGTCACTTCGACCGGAAGGCTTCTTGCCATGATCATCTGGTACTTCATCTCACAGCTTGCAAGTTTCTTAGAGCAGGTATTTCCACAGTGGAATCCCATGAATGTATCAGTATGTTTGTAATCAAATTTTCCTTTGATGGACTCTTCATACATATCTTTCGGTACAGAGTTGTTGATGTCAAGTAAAGTTACTGCATCCTGGCTCACGCAGGTTCCGATGAACTCACTCAGTGTTCCGTAGATATCAACCTCACAGGAAACCGGGATTCCGCGTCCGGTCAGACGGCTGTTTACATAGCATGGTACAAATCCAAACTGTGTCTGGAATGCTGGCCAGCATTTTCCGGCGATGGCTACATATTTGCGGTAACCTCTGTGCTCCTCTACCCAGTCGGTCAGTGTCAGCTCATACTGTGCAAGTTTTGCAAGAATCTCCGGTTTTTTATTTCCGGTGCCAAGCTCTTTTTCCATATCTGCAACAACTTCCGGGATACGCACATCTCCTGCATGTTTGTTAAATGCCTCAAATAAATCTAACTCAGAGTTCTCCTCAATTTCAACACCAAGGTTGTATAACTGCTGGATCGGAGCATTACATGCAAGGAAGTTTAACGGTCTTGGTCCGAAAGAAATGATCTTTAACTCGGATAATCCAATAACAGTTCTTGCAATCGGCAGGAAATCATGGATCATATCTGCACAGTCTGCTGCGTCACCTACCGGATATTCCGGAATATATGCATGTACATTTCTTAATTTTAAGTTGTAGCTTGCATTTAACATACCACAGTATGCATCACCACGTCCCTGGATCAGGTTGTCCTGTGTTTCCTCTGCTGCTGCAACAAACATCTTCGGTCCCTCGAAATGTTTTGCAAGCAGTGTCTCGGAGATCTCCGGTCCAAAGTTACCAAGATATACGCAGAGTGCGTTACATCCTGCTTTCTTGATGTCCTCTAATGCCTGTACCATGTGGATCTCGCTCTCCACGATACAGATCGGGCACTCATAGATATCTGCTGCACCGTATTTATCTGTGTAGGCCTTTACCAATGCCTCTCTTCTGTTTACAGATAATGACTCCGGGAAGCAGTCACGGCTGACTGCCACGATACCAACTTTTACTTCTGGAATGTTATTCATTTTGTTTTCCTCCGCTTTCTTTTTTTCTGTACATACTTCATTTTTTCTATAAAAATTTATTCTCTGACATTTAAATTTTTGCCGATGAGTCCGATATGACTTCCCTCCGGCAGCCCGCCCTCGGCATGACCGATGAGCCATTTATTCTTTGCTGTAAGAAGTGCATCCTCCCCGCCGGCGTGTGCCTCATCCAACGGATAATTGGTGCCCTTCGGCAGAATGACTGCCACCTGGAATCCTGCATCGTCCACATGACATGGTGCATAATGCAGTGTGGTCGCATACACCTCCACGGCTGTTCCTGCCGGGATGCGGAATGCTTCCATTTTCGATGTCTCATAGGTAAAATCATCGGTCACATCTGCCTCTGAACCTAATATTAAGACCGCATCGGTTGCCGCAAGATTGATCTCTGAGCTGCGGTGATATTCCACTGCATTTAAAAGCACATTGTGTCCATTACAGTATCCGATCTGAATCGGCAGTTCTCCGTAAAAGACTTTCTCAATCTCCTTTGCCACCGGCAATGCCTCTAATTCTGCGATCGACGGCTCGTAAACTACATCGGATGGAACCGGCGTCTTTTTCATTGCCTCCGTCAATGCTGAAAAATCAATATTCCGGATTACTTTTCCATATTTGCGGAAACGCGTATCCGTAACTTCATAAATCTGCATGCTCTATTCCCTCTTTTCCTATCTTCTATTTCATTTGCCCTGCAGGTTTTCTTTCCTGCATAAGCAAATTTTTTTCTGGTAGCCGGCTGTTACTATTCAAAACAGTCAGGAACAATACCCTTTCCTGTCCGTCAGATGATCTTGTCAAACAGATCTTTGCATGCCGGATAAATATTTTTAAACTGCTGGTAGCGTGCCTCATATTTTACAGCAAGTTCAGGATCCGGCTCCACCGTATCGACCACTTTTACGATTGCGGCTGCTGCAGATTCCACATCTTTGTACTCACCACATGCAACGGCTGCAAGCATTGCGCCTCCTAAAGATGGTCCCTCTTCCGTCTCAAGTACATCTACTTTGATATTTAATACATTTGCAATGATCTTTTTCCAGAGAGGACTCTTTGCCCCACCTCCGCAGATCTTAGTGCGCTCGATCGGAATACCAAGTGTTTTTGCAACTTCAAAGGAATCACGCAGTGCAAATGCAACACCTTCTAACACTGCCTGGGTCATATCCGCTCTTGTCGTATCCATCGTCATGCCAATAAAAGTGGCCCTCGCATTCGGGTTATTGTACGGGGAACGCTCCCCCATCAGATACGGCAGATAGTATACATGGTTTTCGCCAAGTTTTGTGATCGCTTCCTGCTCTTTTTTGTAATCTTTGGTTCCGATGATCTCATCCATCCACCATTTGTTACAGGACGCTGCGGATAACATACATCCCATCAGATGATAAGCTCCATTTGCATCACAGAATGCATGTAGTGCATTGTGCTTATCCACACCAAATTTTGCAGAAGAAATAAAGATCGTTCCACTTGTTCCAAGTGAAATGTTGCATTTTCCATCTCCGACAGTTCCGGTTGCAACTGCAGCTGCTGCATTATCTCCCGCACCGGCTGCCACCTTCACATTCTCAGATAAGCCCAGTTCTTTTGCAATCTCCGGTAAGACCGTACCGACACATTCATAGCTCTCATATAACTTCGGCAGCATGTCGGTCGTAATGCCGCAGATTTCACACATTTCTTTCGACCAGCATCGGTTCTTCACATCCAAAAGCAGCATACCGGACGCATCCGAAACATCCGTACAGTGCTCTCCGGTCAGCTTATATGCAAGATAATCTTTTGGCAGCATGATCTTTTTGATCCTTGCAAAATTCTCCGGCTCTTTGTTTTTTACCCAGAGAATCTTTGGTGCGGTAAAACCGGTAAATGAAATATTTGCCGTATATTCTGACAATGTTTCTTTGCCGATCTCATTATTTAAGTAATCGCACTCCTCTGTTGTCCTGCCATCATTCCACAGTATCGCCGGTCTTATCACCTCATCCTTGTCATCAAGAATTACCAGTCCATGCATCTGACCGCCAAAACTGATTCCGGCAACTTCTTCTTTCGGAAAACCTTCCAAAAGTTCTTTTAACCCCTGCATCGACTCTTTGTACCAGTCTTCCGGTTTCTGTTCCGACCAGCCCGGATTCGGGAAATAAAGAGGATACTCTCTTGATACAATATTTTTTACATTTCCGGCTGCATCCATTAAAAGCAGCTTCACGGAAGATGTTCCAAGATCAATTCCTATGTACAACATACCGCTCTCCTTTTTACAAATCACTTCATTGTGTGCTCGTGCACGTTTTATTTATCATACATCCGGGATGACCATTTTGCAATATACTTTTTGTACATTTTTTCATATTTATTTTTGTTTACATTTACTTATACGTTCATTTTTCACATTATTTCAGCCATGTGCACTTCCATCCGATTCGTAGAACACTTCTTTTTCCTGTTCCCATCTATGTGCACATGCACACAAGTTGACAATGTATTGTTTTTTATGTTATCTTTATTTGTATGAATGATGTTGGCATCAAAGTGAATCAATTGAAATAAAAAGGGGTTTTTCTATGGCTACCATGAAGGAAATTGCAGAGCTTTCCGGTGTTTCACGCGGCACTGTGGACCGTGTGTTAAATCACCGCGGCATTGTCAACGCCGAGACAGAACGGAAAGTTTTAGAAATTGCAAAGCTTTTAGACTATCAGCCAAATAAGGCTGGTATTGCGCTTGCAGCGCAAAAGAAAAAATTAAAAATCGGTGTCCTGCTTTTCGGCGCAGAAAATCCGTTTTTTGATGAGGTCATGGACGGTCTTCGCCAAAAACTTGAAGAACTGTCCATTTACGGATGTACCGTGATTGAACGCCGTATTTCTTTTGATTTACAAAGCCAGCTTCAGACGATCGATGAACTGCTAAAAGAAGAGATCCATGGACTGATCCTCTCTCCCTACAATGATCCTGCCATACAGGAAAAGATAGATTTGCTCTGGGAAAACGGTATCCCCTGCATTACGATCAACACCGACATGCCTGATTCGAAACGGATTGCCTATGTCGGCAGCGACTACCACAAATGCGGGCAGACCGCCGCAGGGTTATTGCATCTGTTTTCCGGAGATTATGCAAGTGTCGGTATCGTGACCGGCTCTCACAATGTTCTCTGCCACGAAGAACGTATCAGCGGTTTTACCTCTCATCTTCATACAAAGCATCCAAATATCCGCATTGTGGATGTCGTGGAAAATGGCGATGATGATTATAAGAGTTACGAAGTAGTTTCTGACCTCTTAGACCGCCACCCGGATCTGTCTGCACTTTATTTTACAGCAGCCGGCGTCTATGGTGGATGCCGTGCAGTTTTAAACGCATCCCTGCAGCGTCCTCTTAAGATCATTACATTTGATGCTGTTCTATCGACCTGTGAAATGATACGAAACGGCGTAATCTCTGCCACAATCTGCCAACAGCCGGATGAGCAGGGTGCACGCTCCCTCTCCCTTTTGGTAGATTATCTGCTGACCGGAAAACTGCCGGAAAACCGCTGCATTTACATGGATCTAAGCATTAAAATAGCGGAGAATCTTTAAGAGATGTGCTTCTTTCCTTTTTTTGCACTCCGGTAGAGCAGAATCGCACTGATCACATCCGCCACAAAAAAGAAATGCAACATAAAATAGATCACGGAAGCTGTCTTAGATATCTCCCCTGTTTTTCCCAGCCGCAGGGCAGCACTGATTCCGTACATGGAAGACGTGATCATCAGGAAAAAATCTCCTATCGCCAGCATCAGGATCAAAAACGGTGTGAGCATTACAAATATCGGCACTACCATCACGGCAGCCAGCAGCATTCCCAATACAAATACCAGTATGTAAAATGGAATATGTATCAGCTTGATCAGCATGTCATAAAATGCCAGTTTTTCTCCTTCCTGCCTGTCAAATCCCCGAAATGCATTGACAATGTTGAGTCCGTAAACGGCGATCGTTCCTATCATTGACAATCCCGTAAACCAGGATAACCCATTATCTCCCATATCACATGCGACCAAGATTGTCCTGAATCGAAAAAGCAATTTGACTTGTTTATGCAACACGAAATGCAACACAAAATTTAAAAAGTGCCGTAAATACGGCACTTTACGAGTGGACCTGACGGGAGTCGAACCCGTGTCCAAAAACCAATCCCCTGTCCTTCTACGAGCGTATCCTATGTTTTAACATTCCCTCTGCCAGACCTGCGTAGGCACAGTTCCGGTTTCAGTAGCTTCATCGTACGCCCGCAGGCTCAAAGCTTTGCCTGCGTCGTTTCTCACATAGTCGAAGCCTGGGTCCTAAAGTGTGAGTGCTCTAGGTCAGACTGCTGCCATTAGGCAGCGTATGCTAAATTATCTTCAGCGTTTAATTTTAATTTTGGAATTTGACGCATCCCGTGCGACTCGCTTCTCCAGCTTCATGATCCCTGTCGAAACCATTACAAGCCCATAAATATATATTTCAGATGCAGCCCTTTCACACACAAGATATCATTTCCTGTGAATCAAAAAGACCACATCATCCATTCTTTTTCCATAAATTTCTTTAGTACAGATTCTTTACTTTGAAATCCCGCTCCGCCTCACGCCGCATATCCTTCTTTGCAATATCCTGACGCTTATCATACTGCTTCTTACCTTTTGCAAGCGCAATATCAACTTTTACAAGACTTCCTTTAAAGTATACCTCAACTGGAACTAAAGTATAACCCTTTTCTGCGATTTTTCCGATCAGCTTGCGGATCTCTGACTTATGCATCAGAAGCTTCTTCGGACGCAGCGGATCGCGGTTGAAGATATTTCCCTTTTCATAGGGACTGACGTGCATGCCATAAATAATGACTTCTCCGTTCTCGATACGGATAAACGCTTCCTTGATACTGCATTTTCCCATGCGCATGGATTTTACTTCCGTGCCATGCAGCTCAATGCCAGCTTCATAACGCTCCTCTAAGAAAAAGTCATGGTAGGCTTTTTTGTTGTTCGCAATCAGTTTTTTTTCTGTCATTGCCATCATGCCCTTCCTTTCTTATCCAATATCCAGCCTGTATAGTATACCCCGAAATGCCGGGGAACGCAAGATGATTTTTTATTCTTCCTCATTCTCCCGCACCACACGAAAGTCGATTGTACGCAGTATCTTGTCAGTTCCTGTCACCATGACATGTACGCGCTGTCCTAGTTTATAGCGGATGTTCGTCACCTCGCCAACCAGCTCATAAGTACTTTCATTATAATGGAAATAATCATCTACAAGTGTTGTCACATGTACGAGCCCCTCCACCGTATTCGGAAGTTCCACATAAAATCCCCATTCGGTCACGCCGGAGATCACACCCTCAAACACCTCACCGATACGCTCTGACATATATTCCACCTTTTTCAGCTTGTCGGTCTCACGCTCAGCCTCATCCGCGCGGCGCTCCATCTCGCTCGAATGTTTCGCAACTTCCGGCAGGATCTTGTCATAATGCTCTATTTTCTTTGCATTCATCCGTCCGCGCAGATTGTCCTTGATAATACGATGGATCTGCAGATCCGGGTATCTGCGGATCGGTGATGTAAAATGACAGTAATAAGGTGTTGCCAGTCCAAAATGACCGGTGCTCATGGTCGTATACTTTGCCTGCTTCATGGAACGCAGTGTCAGCCGGCTGATCAGTGCCTCCTCCGGCGTTCCATCGATCTTTTGCAGCAGCTTCTGCAGTTCTTTCGGATGCACTTCGTCCTGTCCGATATGGATAGAATAACCAAAATTATTGATAAATGTCGATAACTTCTTGATTTTTTCAGTATCCGGGTTGTCATGTGTACGGTATACAAACGGCAGTTCCTGCCAGAAATAATCCTGCGCTACCGTTTCATTGGCGATCAGCATGAAATCTTCGATGATCTTCGTTGCAACATTCCGCTCGTAAGGCTTAATCTCGACCGGTTTTCCCTTGTCATCAAGCACAATCTTCGTCTCCGGAAAATCAAAATCGATCGAGCCGCGCTTCATACGTTTTTTGCGCAGAATCGCAGCCAGTTCCTGCATCAGTTCAAACATCGGAACCAGTTCTTCATACTCTCTGATTTCATTTTCATCATGATCTTCCAGAATCTTTTTTACACTGGTATAACTCATGCGGCGGTCTACTTTGATCACGGACTCTGCAATCGTGTGATCGATCACATTTCCTTTTGTATCGATCGTCATCACACAGCTTAAGGTCAGACGGTTTTCGCCTGCATTTAAAGAACAGATCCCATTTGACAATTTATGCGGCAGCATCGGGATCACGCGGTCGACTAAATAAACAGATGTACCGCGGGATAATGCCTCCACATCCAGTGCGCTGTGCTCCTGCACATAGTTTGAAACATCCGCAATGTGCACGCCAAGCTTATAGTTATCTCCCTCTTTTGTCAGTGTGATCGCATCGTCAAGATCCTTCGCATCCTCCCCGTCGATCGTGACCGTCTGCCAGTCCCTGAAATCCATGCGTCCTGCCATATCTGCGTTGCTGACTTCGTTCGAGACATTTTCCACCTGATGCATGATCTTTTCTGAAAATTCTACCGGCAGGTCGTAAGCCTTTACGATAGACATAATGTCTGTCCCCGGATCATTGATATGACCAATGATCTCAACCACTTTCCCTTCCGGTTTTCTTCCCTCTTTGCCGTAGTCCGTGATCTCGACCACGACCTTATGTCCGCTGACAGCTCCTTTCGAACGCTCCTGCGGAATAAAAATATCTGAACCGAATTTAGGATTGTCCGGCACGGCAAATCCAAACGTCTTACTTTTTTCATAAGTACATACGATTCGTGTGGTACCGCGGGATATAATTTTTGTAATCGTGCCTTCCCTGCGTTTTCCACTATTCTCAGAAGTAACCGCCACCTGAACCGTATCCATATGAAACGCACCATGCACCTGTGATTCCGGGATGAAGATATCTTCCTCTTCCCCCTCGATGCTGACAAATCCAAAACCTCTTGCATGCGCCGTAAATGTACCGATTAAGTATTTTCCTTCTGATTTGATATATTTTCCCTTGGAAGTCACCTCGATCCTTCCATCCATCACAAGCGCATCAAGTACTTCCTGCAGTTCACTGCGCTTGGATTTCGGTACTGATAAAACGACTGCCATCTCCTTTGCTTTCATCGGTACATAAAACTCATCGCAGATAAACTGGTAAATTGTCTTTTTCCGTTCTTCTAAAATTGTTTTCTCCATAAACCCCGTCCTTTTTTCTTATGAAAAAAATGACTGCCGCATCTGCGACAGCCATCCATTCATCTTAAAAAATACTCATATTTAATACCGCTGCAATCACGATAAACAAGATAACAAAAATTCTGGTCAGTTTTACTAACATACCTTCCATGGAACGTCCTTTGTTCTTGCCCCAATATGTGTCTGCTGCACCTGCGATTGCTCCAAGTCCTGCGGATTTACTTTCCTGCATTAAGATGATAACTGTCAATGCCACACTGATTATAATAAAAACTACAGTCAAAATTGTTTTTACAACTGCCACGATCGTTCCCTCCTAGGTTACAAACTCACAACTTTAATCATTGTAACATAGACGTTTCCTTTTTTCAACCCATTTTTTCAGCTTTCTGCTTTTCAGTGATTTCTTCCGGCACAAACACCGCATCCTCTGCCAGTTCCTCCTCAATGCGTAAAAGCTGGTTATACTTGCTGGTGCGCTCTGCGCGGCACGGTGCTCCCGTCTTGATCTGTCCGGCATTGACCGCCACTGCAAGGTCTGCGATAAATGCATCCTCCGTCTCCCCGGAGCGATGGGAAATGACCGTATGATATCCGGCTGACTTCGCCATCTCAATCGCATTTAACGACTCCGTCACGGTTCCGATCTGGTTTACTTTGACAAGGACTGCATTTGCAGCACCAAGTTTAATTCCGCACTGGATACGTTTGGGATTGGTCACAAACAGATCATCTCCGACAAGCTGTACTTTATCACCAAGTCTCTTTGTCAGTTTCTGCCATCCTTCCCAGTCATCTTCGAACAATCCGTCCTCGATAGAAACGATCGGGAACTGCTGCACGAGTTCCTCATACATGGCGATCATCTCTTCAGAACTTCTTGCGATCTCCTGTTCTTCCCCATTTTCCTTTGACTCTCCCGGAAATACATAGACGCCGCGCGCCTCGTCATACAGTTCACTCGCCGCCGCATCCATCGCATAAACGATATCCTCCCCGACACGGTAACCTGCCTTTTCCACCGCTTTTGAGAGATAAGAAAACGCTTCTCCCGTATTCTTAAAATCCGGTGCAAAACCGCCCTCATCCCCGACTGCTGTACTCATACCGTTTTCGTTTAAGATCTGGCGCAGAAAATGATATACTTCTGCACCCATTTTAAGAGCCTGTGAGAAACCGCATGCTCCGACCGGCATGATCATAAATTCCTGAAAATCAAGCGTATTTTTTGCGTGGACACCGCCGTTGATCACGTTCATCATCGGAACCGGGAGCGTTTTGGCATTGGTTCCGCCAAGATAGCGGTATAATGGCATATCCAGTGCCTTTGCAGCCGTCTTTGCACAGGCAAGCGATACCCCGAGGATCGCATTTGCCCCAAGGTTTCCCTTATTATCGGTTCCGTCAAGTTCCACCATTGTGCGGTCTAATTTTGCCTGCTCTAACACATTCATCCCAAGCAGCATTTCCCGGATTTTTGTGTTTACATGATCCACGGTCTTCTGCACACCAAGGCCGAAATAATCTTTATCACCATCACGCAGTTCGATTGCCTCAAATCTTCCCGTACTTGCACCGGAAGGGACAGACTCTCTCGCCGTGATCTTTTTGCCGGTTGTCTCTGTCTCGGCAGTCACCTCGACCTCCACCGTCGGATTTCCTCTTGAATCCAATATCTGTCTTGCATGCACATCTGTGATCTTAATTTTTAATGACATAAAAAAATTCCCCTTTCACACAATCTTTTTCCGTAGTATGTGTAATCGAGGAATCATTTATAACTTTTTTACGGTAAAATAAATTTTTGCAGCGTCGTATATAAAAGTTTCGGATCGATCGGTTTTGCAAGGTGTTCATTCATCCCTGCTTCTTTCGTCTGTCTTCTGTCCTCATCTCCTGCGTTTGCTGTCATTGCAATGATTGGAAGTTCTTTGACATCTGCTCTGTCTAAAGCACGGATCTGTCTTGCTGCCTCAATTCCGTCTAAAACCGGCATGCGAATATCCATCAATATTGCATCAAAATAATATTCCGGGGCATCTGTCACAAGTTCCACCGCTTTCTTGCCATTTTCCGCTGTGACAACCTCAAACTGTTTCTTTTCCAAAAGTCCCTTTGCAACGATGACATTAAGCGGATGATCCTCAACAAGCAGAATCCGCTTTCCCTCAAAACTGATATTCTCTGTTCTTTCCTTCCGCGCCTTTTTCCGGCGGTCAAAACCAAGTTTTGCGGTCACGGTAAACACGGTGCCTTTTCCTTCCGCACTCTCTACCGTAATGTCACCATCCATCATCCTTGCATAATTGCGCGCAATGGACAGTCCCAGACCGCTCCCTCCATAAACACGGGTATTTTCTTCATGCTCCTGTGTAAAAATTTCAAATACTTTTGGCAGAAAATCTTTTGCGATACCAATTCCATTATCGGAAACGACTGCGGTCAGCTGTACTCTTCCATCCGTTTCCTGCTCTGCAACAGAGACGTTGACATTTCCACCTTTGGGGGTAAATTTCACCGCATTGTTGATCAGATTTACCATGATCTGTTCTAACCTTGTGGAATCCCCAATATACACTTCCGAGATTTTCTTTCTTCTTTCAAAAGAATAGCCGACACCTGCCATGACTGCCTGTGCCTTCGCTAACATATTGACATTATCCCAGAACTTATCTCCCTCAAATGCCCGGATAGCAAGTTTCATGCTGCCACTCTCGATTCGCGACATATCAAGAATATCATTTAGCAGTGCTAAAAGATATTGGGATGCTGAATCCAGTTTTTCCGTATAATCAAGCACCTGCTCCCTGTCATCAAGCGATGAGCGTATCATGGAATTTAAACCGATGATCGCATTCATAGGTGTCCGTATCTCATGGCTCATTCCGGCTAAAAATTTCGTTTTTGCCTCATTGGCTGCCTCTGCCATCTTCAGTGCTTTCTCCAGCTGCTCCTGTTTTTCTTTTTCTTCTTTCACAATGTCCTCAACATCGGAAAGCATTAAAAGCAGTGTACCTGTCTGTTGATTTAAATACATACAGCGGATCTGTTTCTGACGGTACTTTCCATTTTTCGAACGCAGCGGAACCTCTACGATATACACATCCTGTGATTTTAAATGTTCACGGATATTCGACAATTCCATAGCTTCTGACAACCGCTTCTTTTCTTCCGGCGTTTCCACGCGGTCGGAAAGACATTGCAGCTCACCTTCATATTGATCCTGTTCAGCCTGTGAATCAAGCGCATACTGACCACTTACAAATTCATCCATCTGCCCGGTGTATTCATCCACCGTATAAATTTCATCATAACCAAATGTCATGATACATTCTAAAATCTGTTTTAATTTGCTCTCTCTTGTCACATCATGATTGTAAATAAATGCTATAATCTCGCCATTTTCCGGTTTCTGTAAAAGATTTACCTCCACTCTTACCCATACATATCTGCCACTATCCAGTTGTGCGACGTATTCCTCCGAAAGACTGTTTACCCCGTCCTTAAATGCATCAAGCATTCCATCCGGTGACAGTCTCTGATTCTGTTCCTCTGTCAGGTATACTTTTTTGGCGTATGCATACATTCTGGAACGAAAATCCGTGACCTTCGCATACATTTTCTCATAACCGTCTTTCGTACCTACCCGCATATCTTCTACCACACGCTTTGTCAGGTTTAAACGGCTTGTGGTCAGGATTTCCCCGGAGACGGCATCCCGGTACATCATTTCCTCCTGGTATTTCTGCTGCAGCTTCTCATGGGCGGTGCGCATCTGTGTTTCCATCTTTTTGGTATCTGTAATATCAGTCAGATATTCCACATATGCCTCTCTGCCACACCAGTCGATGATCTTTCCCTTGGCCTGATAAAAACGCTCATTAATCTTTTTTTCCCGCTGCCAGATCTTATCTCTTTTTAACTCCGCAGCCGGACAGCCCTGGCACGGAATTTTCTGCTGATAAAAAAGTGTATAACAGTTTTTTCCTGCATATTCCTCATTGATGTGAAAGATTTCTTTCGCTTTCCGGTTTAAATACAGCACCTCATAGGTACAGATATCCCTCACATATGCCGCTGTCTGCGACTCGTCAAGCACACTCTGGTAAAGTTCTGTAATACCGAGCACTTTTTCTCTGTCATCAAGCTTTTTTAATATTTCCATGCGAAACCACATAACAATACTGCTCAGTACCACACTCATGCCAAACATCAGCATTGTGTTAATCAGATCAAGTTTTGCATAATTCCACTCTCTGACAAGGCAGCTGCTGACCGCCAGTATGCAGGTGATCCCCGCCTGCATCAGATACATCTGGATGGGACGCACCAGAAAACAGAATGCAAGTCCCACCAGAAGATAATATGCCGTTGTGCTTTCCCGTCCACCAAATATAATATGATTCATGGCAAAACAGGAACCTGTTGCAACGTACTCGACCGCGATCAAAACAGACAAACGGATACCTGAATCTCTTTTCGAATAAAAAGAAACAAACAGTAAGATCAGAAACAATGCTGCATATAAAATACACATATGTTCATGGTAATAGTCTGCCTGTTTTCT